>Ga0075116_10000001_pt1 | contig 216983 bp, 250 predicted proteins | sample AntAceMetag02UKC_FD_69786 | JGI IMG/M metagenome (GOLD analysis project Ga0075116, IMG submission 69786) | Saline lake microbial communities from Ace Lake, Antarctica- Antarctic Ace Lake Metagenome 02UKC | ecosystem: Environmental > Aquatic > Non-marine Saline and Alkaline > Saline | place...
GAAGCAGCCAATTTTTATAAAAAAAGTAATCCAGTAAAATTGAAATAATTCACAACTATCTTTTTAAACTTCTATTTTCTTTTTGAATTATGGCAGAAAATCCAATGAAAAATTTGATAGAGTACCTCAAGAGGAATCTAAAAAAAGGTTATACTATTAATGCTCTTAAATTTGCACTAGTAAATCAAGGTTATTCCAAAGTTGCAGTAGAAGAAGCTCTAAAAAGAGTAACCAAAGAACTTGCAGAAGAAGCACCTATCTTAAAAGAAAAACCAGTTATAAAATATGAAATAGTCGACGAATATGATAAGCCAATTAGAGTAAGAAAATCTTTTCTAAAAAGATTTTTTGAGATGTAAACGCCCCCGCCAGGAATCGAACCTGGAAGCCCGTAAGGGCCCGGCTCTCAAGGCCGGTGCACTACCATTATGCGACAGAGGCAATAGAAATTTGAATTAATAAGAGAATTTAAAGTTTCCTATATTTCAAAAAATCTCTTCAAAAAAGATTTTTTTACGCGTATTGGTTTATCGTTCTCATCAATTATTTCGTATTTTATAACGGGTTTTGTTTTTAGAATCGGGGCTTTTTCTGCAAGTTCTTTGGTTACTCTTTTTAGAGCTTCTTCTACTGCAACTTTGGAATAACCTTGATTTATCAATGCAAATTTAAGGGTATTAAAATCATAACCTTTTTTTAGATTCTTCTTGATATATTCTATCAAATTATTCATAGGATTTTCTGCCATAATTCAAAAAGAAAATAGAAGTTTAAAAAGATAGTTGTGAATTATTTCAATTTTACTGGATTACTTTTTTTATAAAAATTGGCTGCTTCCATAAGTCTTGATTTTGATTCAGAATAAATTACCATAATTTTATCACCTTTCTTAATTTTGTCTTTCAAAGAAACATAAATTCTAAGACCTGCAAGTTTGTCTACAGGACATCCAGCGATTCTTGCTAAAGAATTTATTTTTTTATTATGTATTTCTTTGACAATTCCAGATTTGTTGGAAAAGATAGTTTTTTTGAATTTTGCAGGATTGATTTTTTTCAATGAACCCTCCTGTGCTTCTATTATTTCCTTAAACTTGTTAAAAGCCTTCCCAGAAGAAAGGATTTCCTTTGCCATTTCAATTCCTTTTCTTTTTTTAGCTTTGTCTGTCATTTCCAAAAGTTCTCCTGCTAAAAATAATGATTTCTCCTCTAAATCTTTTGGACCGTTCTTCTGCGGATCTAAAACTTCTATAACATCAATTAATTCTAGAGCAGGTCCAACACCATTGCCCATTGGTTCATTTGCTGGGATAAGAACAACTTTTAATTTTTTCTTGAAAACTTTTCCGAGATATTCAAATTTCTTTTTTAATTTTAAGGCTTGTTGTTTGTTAACTTTGGCTGTTTTCCCATAAGGAATATCTATCAAAATATACTTGGCACCTGTAGCGAGTTTTTTTGACATGATGCTCGCAAGAAGTTGTGCTTCAGGATCTATTTTGAGAATTCTTTCAATACGAATTATTTTTGAATCTGCTGGAACAATTCCAAGAGAACCCCCCCAAACAATACATCCATTTGTTTTCTTTACTATTTTTTTTAATTTCTTTGCTGAGAATTCAACTTTTGCAATTGTTTCAATAACATCTGCTGTTCCAGCGGCACTAGTTATGGCTCTTGACGAAGTTTTTGGCATTAATAATCCAGCAGCAGCACAGATTGAGACCACTATTGGAGTTGTCCTATTTCCTGGGATTCCCCCAATTGAATGTTTGTCGACGACATATTTACTTTTAAAACTTATTTGTTTTCCTGTTTTTGAAATTGCTTTGATTAAATAAACAACTTCATCCATGTCCATACCATTTTCATACATTGCAGATACAAAAAGGGCTATTTCAGCTTCAGATATTGAATTGTTTACTATGTCACAAATTATTTTATGTATTTCTTTTTGGTTGAGCTTTTTTTTGTTTAGTTTTTTCTTTATATAAACTAAACTAGTTGGATTTTGAGATAAACCAACTTTAACTTTTTGTCCTTGTTGTAATCCTAATCTTTCCCTAAGTTCAGAAGAGATTGCTATTTCATCTTTTCCAATAAACTTTTTTATTGTATCAATTATTGTGAAGAATCGTTTTGGTTTTTTACAAATTGTTTCAATAAAAATTCTGTCTTTTGTATGAACCCCTATTTTTTTTGCAGTTTCTTCATCAAGCATAGCAACAGGAAGTCCTGCAGACCATTCAAGAAGTTTAATTTTTAATTCCATCTTTCTCCCAACCCCACTTGGTATTGATATTCAAATTTGCCCTTTGTGAAATTGCTCGCCACCTCATATAATTAAGTAGAAAGATTGATTTTTATATTTAACTGGATTGTTCTTTCTTATCCTTAGTGAATTTCTGAACAAACGAATTTTTGTCTTCAGTAGTTTCTTCCTGAATTAAGATTCCTTTTATTTTCTTATCTCTATAAATCTCAAGAAATATTAGAAGATATGCTATTATTAGTGGTCCTAAAATAAATCCAAGGAACCCAAACATAAACAATCCTCCGATCATCCCTATTAAAAGAATTGCTGGATGTATTTTTGATTTTCTTGCTATAATTATTGGCCTTAAGAAATTATCCGCGATTGACGAAATAGCTCCAAAGATTGCTACTCCTATTGCTGCGAAAATATTTCCAGTTAAAAGAAGATACAATGCTACTGGTATCCAGATTATTGCTGTGCCGATAATCGGAAATATACCTGCAAGAGCTGCAATAAAAGTAAGTAAAAGAGCATTTGGAACCCTAAATATGAAAAATCCTACACCAGCAATAAGTCCTTGAATAAGTCCTACGATTACTTGTCCGTAAATAACTGACATTGTAATTCCTTTTGTAGAATGAATTATCTTGTTTTCGACTTCTTTTGAAAAAGGCATTAGACTCTGAGCATAAGAAAAAAGTTGGTCCTTATCTTTAAGAGTAAAATAAAATGTGAATAATACAATTGCTAACTGTAATAAAAGATTTGGAAGATTAAGAATTAAATCAGAGAGATAACCTACGATTCCATTTGTAATTTTTGTTGCAAAGTTTGAAAGTATAGAAGATACTTCTTCTATAAATTTCTCTGAAGTGAAAAGAGATGGAAAAATAGCTTTGATAGGCGCTATAAAATCCATTTGTTGAGAAGCTGTATAAAATTTAACTGATTGGTCTATAAAAATTGGTGTTAAAAACCAAAAAGGCAAGATGATTAATACAATTAACCCAATACAAATTAAAATTGCAGAAAGATTTTTTGACTTAACGATTTTAAAGAGTCTTTTGTAAACTGGTTCAAAAATAAAGGCAAGAATTACTCCTATGATTACAGCTAATAATATCGGCTTTATCAAGAAAAAAGATAAAACTAACAGGGCTATCAAAAGTATAGCTGCCGTAATTTTTTTAAAATAATCGTCAAGCATTTCATTTATTAGAGGTGGTTAAAATTTATAAAGGTTGTGATGTAAATATGAATTATAGACAAAATGAATTTTATAAAAAAGATTTTTGATGGGACAAGCGACGAATCAGTGCATTTGCAATTTCAGAAATTTAGTAAAGGAGAATTTCGGCATAGGGCTTTGATTAGAGTGAAATCTTCTGCAGGGAAATATACAATTTATGCTTCTGCTGAATTTTCTAATGAATTGGTTAGAATGATGGCAGAAAAACTTGGTGATGAGAGGACAAATATTACTGGGGCGATTGTTTCAACTTCTGACTTGACAGGCGAATTAGAGTTTAAAGAGAAAAAACAATTTCAGGGAGTTAAGAGATATCTTCTTGATAATGAGATGTCTGGGAAGGAGATTATTGTTCTTTTGGATAAATTGCCAAAGGCGTTTTTTGCTTTGAGTTTTGAAGCAGGGGGAGATAAATTAAAAATAAAACCAAAGGCACCTAAAGCTGGTAAGCCTGGTAAGGGTGGCGAGCAACCAAAAGCAAATTTTTGTAAACTAGTTACTAAGGATAAGGAAATTGCTAGGAGTTTTATTTTTGAAGATAAAGAGTTTAAGGAAGCAGAAGTGAATCATACTTTTATTATTGAGGACATAGTAGTTCCAGACGAGCTTAAGCAAGAGAAAGATTTTGCCAAGGTTCGTGAGATGGCTAAAAGAAAGGGAAAGATAATTCGAGAGATAAGAATTGACGAGCAAATTGTGAAGGAAGAGAAGGAATTTGAAGCTTAGGTGATGGAGAAAATTAACCCCCTTATGGCCTAATGCATATAAGAAACTCATGATTTTATATCGGTGTCAAACTTTATACGTTTTACCTACTAACCCAAACATTTTTAAAAGGCGCTAACATATTTCTTTACATGAATATTTCAAATTTAACCGAGAAAGTGCAAAAAGCTAAAGAGGCCGTTGAAGATTTAGAGGAGCCCTTGAAAACTGAAGCTTTTAAAAAAATCTTAGACAAATTGCTTCAAGAAGAAAATGATTTTACTACCAACTTAAAAATCCCTCCTAAGAAATTTTCTCAAAAAAATAAAATCAAGACGAACCAATCTAATCTTAAACTTAAAGAGGAATCTGAAAAAAGAAAAAAAGATTTAGCAGACAAAATAAATAGGACAAACCACCCCAAAATACATGAATTCAATAACACACTAACAAGGGCCCTTTATGTCCTCAAAATCATGAAAGAGAAAAATGTTGATGGATTAACGCCTCCGGAAATAGCATTTATCCTCAAAGAAGTATTTAGAATTAAGGCCAGAAATGAAGCAGTTAGTGTGGCATTGAAAGACGCGCACAAATATGTTGATAGACGTAAAATTATAATCGGCCATGCTTCTGCATACGTTTATAGATTAATGAAAAATGGGGAAGATTATTTAGAGAATAATCTCATTGAAACAAAAGAAGGGGAAAATGAAACATAGAAATTTAAAAGCAAGAAAAATTCTAAAGGCGTTAGAAAAATATGGCTGTAAAATTATAAGGGGAAATTCTCACGGAGTTGTCATTGAAAACCCAAAAAATAATCAATCAATTACTCTCCCCTTGCATAGGGATGAATTGGCTGTTTGGATTTATAATAATATTTTAAGAAGATTGGACATTGATAAAAAAGATTTTGAAAAAGATTGTCTTTAAAGACAAATTCTGGAAATTAAAATTGGTTCTTTTTGATCCTCCAAGAAAAATTGTCTTTTCTCAGGATAAGTTTCTAAATATAATCTCAAAGATTTCCTAAAATTATCTATTGCTTCATCCAATGTATCTCCAAAATCTGCTACTCCTGTTTCCTCGTTATTAACTATAAACACTTTCTTCTCTTCCATTTTTTCTTCCCTAACAGAAATAGTGACGCTTAATTTTTCCATGATTGATATAAAGAATTACAATTTAAATATGTTGTGATAGTGTAACAACTGCAACTAACACTATTATCAATACTTCCAAAACAACTACAACAAACACCACTATCATCACTACAAAACCCCACAGAAACCCTTAAAAACCTCATTTTTCTTTGTATTTAATCCAGGGTAAGAATAAAATGAAAATTTCCGCTATATTAAGAAATGCCTACAAGAAAAAGTCCAAGAAAAGGAAGTTTGCAGTTTTGGCCAAGGAAAAGGGTCAATAAATTTTTGCCTAGTGTGAACTGGGATGCTATTTCTACTGGAAAAACAATTAAGGGATTTATAGCTTACAAGGCAGGTATGATTTCTGCTTATGTTAAGGATAATACAGAACATTCAATGACCAAGGGGAAAAATATTGCGATTCCTGCAACAATAATCGAGTGCCCACCAATGAAGATTTTTTCAGTTAGATTTTACAAGGATAGAAAAGTCGTAAAAGATGTTTTAGCAGAAAATTTAGATAAGGAACTTAAAAGAAAAGTTAAACTTCCAAAGATAAAAAAGAAATTTGAAGAATTTGTGGCACCCAAAGAGGGTGTACCCTCTAAAGAGGGCAAAGATTATGATAATATTCATGTGATTTGTTATTCTGTTGTCAAGAATACTGGAATAAAGAAAACTCCGGATTTAATTGAATTGGATTTGAAGGGAAATAATGAAGAGAAATTGAATTTTATTAAAGAGAATATTACTAAAGAAATTTCTGTTTTAGATGTTTTTGAAAAAGATCAACTTGTTGATGTTCGTGGATTAACAACTGGAAGAGGATTGCAAGGGCCTGTGAAAAGATTTGGTATCACATTAAAGGCGAGCAAGTCAGAAAAGGGGAGGAGACGGCCAGGAAGTTTAGGGCCATGGCATCCTGCGAGAGTTACTTTTAGGGCTCCGCAAGCAGGGCAACTTGGAATGTTCACACGGATTGTTTATAATAATAAAATAATTGATTCTGGAAAATCTACTGATAGAGAATTAAAGAACATAAAAAATTTCGGAGATGTTAAGACAGATTATATTATTGTTCAAGGTTCTGTTCAAGGTCCATCAAAAAGACAATTACTTCTCACTGCGCCATTACGGGGAACTAAAAAACAACTCAAAAAGAATTATGAGTTGGTGGAGTTAAGATGAAAGCAAAAATATTAGACATAGATGGAAAAGAAAAAGGGAGCATTGATTTGCCTAAATATTTTGATGGGCCGATACGAGAAGATATTGTTGTTAAAGTTTTGGAAGCTCAGAGAAGTCAACAGCCTTATGCGCCTTCACTTGTTGCTGGGAAACAACATGCTGCAAAGGGAAAAATGGTTCATAGAAGGCATGTTTGGAGAAGCGGTTATGGTCGTGGAGCATCAAGAGTTCCAAGAAAGATTTTTTCAAGACGTGGAAGTCAGTTTAATTGGGAAGCTGCAGAAGTTCCATTTGCAAGAGGAGGAATGCGAGCACATCCCCCAAAAGTTTTGGGGCATATTAATACTTCTAAAATAAATAAGAAAGAATTGAAGTTAGCATTTATTTCTGCATTAAGTGCAACAGCAGATGAAGGAAGGATTGTAAAGAAATATCAAAGTATTGCTGAAGTTAAGGATTTGCCTTTGGTTATTGAGGGGAAGATAACTTCTTTGAAAACAAAAGAAATTCTTGCAGGATTGAAAAAGATTCTTGGAGAAAATTTGTTTGATGTTGCTGTGAAAAAGAAATCTATCAGAGCAGGTAGAGGAAAGTCTCGTGGTAGAAAATATAAAAGCACTGCCGGGATGCTTTTGGTTGTTGGTAAGAAAGAAAATTTGAAAACAAATATATTTGATATCCAAAATGTTAAGAATCTTAGTGTTGGTGATTTGGCTCGTGGAGGATTAGGGAGATTAACAATTTATACTGAACAAGCAATCAGAGAACTTGCAAACAACAAGTCCACTAGTTCTCCTAAAAGTCAAACTAAGGAATTGGAGGGAAAGAAATGAAAGCAAATAGGAAATTTCCATTCATCCGCCATAGGAGGTATGTCGAATGAAACCAATAGTTACTGAAAAAGCAGTTATGATGATTGAAAGAGAAAATGTTTTGACTTTTGAATTGGGTAGAAACATGACTAAAGTAGAGATAAAAAAAGAAATTGCAGAAATTTTTGATGTGAAAATTGACAAGATACGAACTTTGATTAAGAATGGAAAAAAATATGCTTATGTTAAATTAAATGAAAAGAATCCGGCAATTGATGTCGCGACAAAGTTGGGGTTAATGTAAGATGATAGAAAAATATGTTGAGGATATGGAATTAGCAAGAGAAGGATTGAGAGAATTAATGAAACATAGTGTAAATCAGGTGATAGAACCTGCAGGACCTTTTACATTAGTAATAGCCGCAGAAAATTATTTTTCTATTCTAAAGGAAGCTCAAAGGATGGGTGTTGATTGCTCTGAATATCAAGAAAAAATTAAACAATTTAAAGATGAGATGAATAAATAAAATGGGAAAACGAATAATTCAACAGGCGCGTGGAAAGGGAAGCAAGACTTATCGAGTTCGGAGAAAGGCTTTTAGATTCAGAATAAAATATCCTAAGAAGTTAGAGGGAGAGGGAACAGTTATTAAATTGCTTAATTCACCAGGACATACTGCACCATTAGCAAAAGTAAAATACAATGAAGGAACATTTTACATGCCGGCATTTAAAGGGATGATTGAAGGACAGAACATAAGTTTTGAAAACAAGGAAGCGAAAGAAGGGAACATTTTAGAACTTAGAAATATTCCAATAAAAACTCAGATTTATAATGTTGAATCGCGGCCAAGAGATGGTGGGCTTTTCATAAGGAGTGCTGGAAATGTTGCAGAAGTGAAGAGAATTTCAGAAGAAGGAATTTTTGTTACACTACCTTCGAAAAAAGATAGGAAATTTAATCCAAAGTGCAGAGCAACTGTTGGAACTATTGCAGGTTCTGGTAGATTAGAAAAACCTGTTGTTAAAGCAGGGAAAAAACACCATATGAAAAAGGCTAAGAATAAGTTATGGCCGAGAACATCTGCAGTTAAAGTTAACGCTATTGACCATCCGTTTGGATCTGGTAGAGGAAAGCACCCAAAGAGCAAGATTGCTAAAAGGAATGCACCTCCTGGAAGAAAGGTTGGATTGTTAAGACCAGCAAGAACTGGTAGGAGAAAAAGATAATGGTAGAAGAACAACTTAAGAAAAAAGAAATCAAATACAAGGGAAAGACAATGGAAGAGCTGAAGGCATTGGATACTCGGGAGTTTGCAAAATATGTTGGTTCAAGAGAAAGGAGAACTATTCTTAGACAATTTCGTGAAATAGAAGATTTTGTTAATCGAGCTACTAGAAAATTAAGTAAGAAAAAGCAGATAAAAACTCACCAAAGAGATTTAGTTGTTGTTCCAAAAATGCTTGGTATGAAAATTCAAATTTACAATGGAAAAGAGTTTATAGCTGTAGAAATCACTGGCGAAATGTTCGGACATAAATTCGGTGAATTCGCGCCAACCCGAGGAAAAATAAAGCACGGAAGTGCAGGAGTAGGAGCTACTAAAGGTTCAAGAGCTTTGGCTAAGAAATAAAATGACAGAAAAAGATTACAACCCAGAACAGAGAAATAAAAAAGCAATGGATAATCCCAAGGTAGTTGGAAAAGTAAATGAAGCTCCTATGCAGAAAACTGCACCTAAGGAGGGTGTACCCTCTAGAGAGGGCAAAAAAAAGATAACTGAGCCTCAGAGCGATTCAGAGAATAAAGAATCAATTAATAAGAAAGACAGCGAGATTAGTAAGGTAGAGAGTAAAGAAACTAAGGTAGAAGCTAAAAAGCCAGTTAAAAAAGAAGAACCAAAAAAGCAGAAGAAAGAAGAAGCAATTGTTAAAGGTATGAGTTTGCCTCTTTCAACTAAGACTACTACTGCTGTTTGTAAATTCATTAAGGGAAAATATATTCCAAAAGCAATCGCTGATTTAGAACAAGTAATTGTTAAGAAAAAAGCTGTTCCAATGAAGGGCGAGATTCCACATAGAAAAGGAAAAATTATGTCAGGAAGATTTCCTAAAAAAACTTCAGAATATTTTATACGTTTATTAAAAGATTTGCAGGCAAATTCTAATGCTAATGGGTTGGACGAACCTGTAATTGTTGAAGCTATGGCAAATATTGCATCTCAACCTTATGGAAAATTTGGAAGAGTTAGAAAAAAGAGAAGTCATGTTTTAATTAAAGCTAAGGAGAAGGTAAAGAAGAAAGGGGTCACACCACAGGCGTCCCCCGATAAATCTTCTACGAAGATTTCTACTGGGGGCAAGAAATAAAATGGAAGAAAGAAACATAGTTAAATTTAGAAAAGACGAATTTGCCGTGAAAGAGCATATTAAGAAACAACTTGGAAAGGGCAAAGTTAGTAAGGTTGAGATAACTTACACACCTATTGGAGAAAAAATAATTGTATCGACTAATAAACCTGGTTTGGTTATTGGTAGGCGGGGAGAGAGAATAGATGAATTAACAACTATTTTAAAGAAAAAATTCAAGCTTGAAAATCCAATAATTGAAATAGATGAAATTTTGCAACCAGATTTTGATGCTCAAATAATTGCTGATGAAATTGCTCTTGGATTAGAAAGATCTGGACCTTTAAAATTTAAAGTAATTGCATATAGAACTTTACAAAGAATAATTAATTCTGGAGCATTGGGTGTTGAAATAATCTTGTCAGGAAAATTACCTGGGAAAAGAGCTAAGTCTTGGAGGTTTGCTCAAGGGTATTTGAAAAAGACAGGAGATAGTGCAAAAGTTGTTGATAGAGCAAAATCAATTTCACAAACAAAACCTGGAACAGTTGGAATTAAGGTAGGTATACTTTCTCCTGACGCCATAATTAAAGGTAAAATCAAGATTGATGATGAAGTTATTGCAAAACTAAAGAAAGCTCAAGAACCTGTTGAGGAAGAACCAGAAAAGAAGCCTGAGAAAAAAGCTAAGGAGGCAAAAAAATAAAATGGCCATACTTAAAACAAAAGAAATTAGAAATATGGGTAAGGGAGATAGAGAAAAAAAATTGAAAGAATTAAAAATAGAATTAATAAAATCAAAATCCGGAAATTCAAAGGCTGGGAACAAAACAAAAGAAATAAAAAAGATTATTGCTAAAATACTCACACTCAACAAATCTGAAGAAGTATCTTCTAAGGAGGTTGAGACAAACAAATAACATGGAAATATGTCCAAAATGTGGCCTTCCAGAACAGGCCTGCGTGTGTGAGCAAATCGTAAAAAGTTCACAAAGGATAAGGGTAACAACAGACCGTAAAAGATACGGTAAAATCGTCACTGTTGTTTCTGGATTTGGAGAGGGGATAGACGTGAAGAAGATTGCAAAAGCTCTGAAAAACGAGCTTGCTTGTGGGGGAACCTACAAAGACAATGTAATCGAGCTTCAAGGCGACCACAGGAAGAAGATGAAAGACCTGTTGGTTGAGTTAGGGTTTGAAGAAAACTCCATAGACTAATAAAGGGAACCAAGGTTCACCTTTATTAAACCCTCCTTTAAAATAGGGTTACGCCTGAGCACACAAAAACAAAATGGAAAAAATAAAAGAAAAGAAACAGACAGAGAAAGAAGCACCTAAGACAGCTGGAGCTGGATGTGAAGACAAGAATTGTCATATTCATGGTAACTTGAAAACTCGAGGAAAGATTTTTGAAGGAGAAGTTATCAAGAAATTTCCAAAACGAATTGCTATACAATTCGAAAGAATGGTTTATGTTAGAAAATATGAAAGATACAAAAAGAGCAAGACAAAGATTCACGCAAGACTTCAGGATTGTATGAAAGATGATATTCAAGTTGGAGATTTGATTAGAATTCAAGAATGTCGGCCGTTGAGTAAGTTAATACATTTTATAGTTTTAGGGAAAGTTAAAGATAAGGGGGAAGAGAAATGAATCAAGATATGTTGATTGAGAAAGGATTCGAGGCCTTAATGGAAAAAAGGTTAAAAAAACTTGAAGAGGTTATTGGGGTTGCTTCGAAAACTGGAAAAGATGTTCATGAAGAAGTAGATTCATATTTAGAAGCAGAAAGGATTGCTGGCAAAGAGAATATTAACATTGAAGAGTATGCTCAAAGGTATCATCAGTTAAGTGATAAGTTCTGGAAGGAGAAATTAAGAGAAGAACAGAGGATTGTTAAGGAGGCTATAAAAAAATGAAAGCGATATCAGCAAAAATAACGCCGGGAGTAAGTTTAGGCTCAACAATGATTGCAGCCAGCAATAGTGGAGCAAAGGTTGTAAGATTGGTTGGAGTAAAGAGAGCCAAGGCAAAAAAAGGAAAGCATGTCTCTGCAAAGGTTGCTGATTGGGTTAAAGTCTCTGTAAGAAAAGGTGTGCCTGATATGAAGGGTCATGTGTTTGATGCAATTGTAGTAAGACAAAGAAAATCATATAGAAGATTGAATGGAGAGAGAATTGCATTTGAGGACAATGCTGTTGCTATTTTAAAAGACGAGAAAGGAAATCCAAAAGGAACTCAAATTAAAGGACCTGTTGCAAGGGAGGTACAAGAGCGATGGCCGCAAGTTGCGAAAATTGCTAGTGTAGTTGTTTAAGATGGTATACAAAAAACAGGATCAGAGACCAGTAAACATAAATGTGCGGGACGCGGGGATGGCTGAAATATTTAAGGAAAAAGAGAATAATTTAGAGAGGTCAATAAATGTATTACGTAATGCTTCGGATGTTAGGACTGCTTTGGAGGAGTATTATTTAGCGATGAAGTTAGCTAGAAGTTTGGGCATGGGAACTCGAGAATATGAAGATGTTTTATATGGATATTCAACAGAATTAGATAGATTTGAGGTGGAGATAAAATGAAACGAAAATTTAGTAAATCATGGAAGTCGAGCAAGCAACCTCGTAAGCAGAGGAAATACATAGCAAATGCTCCATTACATTTGAAAAGAAAATTGTTAAGCGTGAATTTGGCAAAAGATTTGAGAAAGAAACATGGAAAGAAAAATATTTCTGTGCGAAAAGGAGATATTGTTAGAGTTATGCGAGGAAAGTTTAAAGCAAAGAAGGGAAAAGTAAATGAAGTTAAGACAAAGATGGAAAAAATTTATGTGGAAGGTGTTCAAATCAAAAAACGAGATGGCTCAACAGTTAATGTTCCTTTGAAAGCGTCAAATTTGCAGATTGTTGAATTAAATGTGGAAGATAGAATGAGATTAAAACAAACTGGAGAATCAAAAACAGAGAAGAAAATTGTAAAGAAAGAAGTTAAAAAGGAAGATAATCAACCAAAATCTAAGGAGAATAAAAAATAATGGCATACTTAAAACGACAAAAGGTTCCAAAGAATTGGCCGATTCACAGAAAAGGCACAACATATGTAGTTAGACCCAACTTTAATGCTGGAAAAGGAATTCCTGTATTAGTTATCTTAAGAGACCTTTTGAAAGTTGCGGCAAACAGAAGAGAAGCTAAAAGAATAATTCATGCAAAACAAATTTTATTGAATAACAAACCTGTAACAGATGACAAGCACAATGTTTTATTGCTTGATTGCATAAGTATTGTTCCATCAAATAAATTCTATAGAGTAGATTTATCAAATAAAGGAAAATTCAAACTTGAAGAAATCAATGCTAATGATGCAGGAAGAAAAATTTCTAAAGTGATAGATAAAAAAACCTTGAAAGGAAAAAAGACTCAATTGAATCTGAGCGACGGAAGAAATTTCTTATCTGATTTGAAATGCGATGTTAATGATTCTGTTTTAATTAATCTTTTAGAAAAGAAATTAGAAAAATGTGTTCCTCTAAAAGAAAAGGCAAAAGTGATTATTTTTGAAGGTAAACACGCTGGTGAAAAAGGAACAATAGATAAGCTTAAGGACAAAACAGCAGAAATAAAAATGGAAAATGGGACAGTGGATATTTTAATTAAACAATTGATGGTGGTTGAATAATGGAAGAAGAAAAACAAACTAAAGAGAATCCTATGCGGGAAATAAAAATAGAAAAAATTGTTCTTAGCATGGGTGGGATTGGTGAAGATTTAGAAAAAGGCTTTAAACTTTTGAAGTTTATTACTGGAAGAACTCCTGCGAAAAAAAGATCAAACAAAAGAATTCCTACATTAAATGTTCGACCTAAACTTGAAATTGGAGCAATGGTTACAATTAGGCAAAACATAAAAGAATTTTTAGGAAAAATGCTTGTGGCTGTGGATAATACTTTGAAGAGAAAACAAATAAGTGAAAATAATTTCTCATTTGGGATTCATGAATATATTGAAATTCCTGGAATAGAATATCAGAGAGAACTTGGAATTTTAGGATTTGATGTTACTGTTGTTTTCAAAAGAACTGGAAGAAGAGTTAAATTAAGAAAAGTGAAGCGAGGAAAAGTTTCAAAGAGACAAATGATTTCCAAAGAAGAAATAATTAAATTCATGGAAGAAAATTTTAACACGGAGTTTGTTGGAAAATGACAGCAAGTGATTGGAAAAAAGTATTGAAACAGATAAGAAACAAGCCAGCGAAAGCTGCGCGGTTTTTGAAACACAACAAGCCGAAGGAAAGGAAAATTGGAATTGCTGTGAATAAGTGCGAGAGATGTGGAAGATTTGGCGCTCATATCAAATCATATGGATTAAATTTATGCCGACACTGTTTTCGAGAAATCGCGACAGAAATAGGTTTTGAAAAATATAGTTAAAATGGAAAAAATAAATAGAAGAAAGCTAAGAACTAGAAAAGAATATCAGATTGAGGAACACAACTATAGATATCTTGGGCCCCACTGTGGTGTTGGTCTTCCTGAATTTGCTAGATATTTGGATGTTACTGAAAAAAATAGAAAAATAGAAAGAGTAATTTTTCTCCCTTGGGTTTCAATAGAACTTAAAGGAGAAAATAAATTAGATATCACTCCAAAAGAGGACGTTGTTATGAATATTTTAAAATCAGATGAAACAAAAGAATCAAAAAGACAAGAATTTTCAAGATTAAATAAAAAATTGGAGGGGTGTGCTTAAAATGTCACAAGATATAGTTGCTGATGCGTTGAACATGATACGAAATGCAAAGAAAGCTAGAAAAGAAACTTTGAACATTACAAAAATATCGGATTTGTTAATTGAGATTTTAAAGATAATGAAGCAGAAAGGCGCGATAAAGAAATATAAAATTGATGCTAAAGATAGAAACATTGAAGTTACAATTGGAGAATTGTCAGAATGTAAGGCAATAAAACCGAGATTCACTGTTAGTAAAGACCAGGTTGAAAAATATGTTCGAAGATATTTGCCTGCGAGAAATTTGGGAACAATGGTTGTTTCTACAAATAAAGGTTTGATGACTCACACAGAAGCTCAAGAAGAAAAAACAGGAGGATGCTTAATTGCATTTTTTTACTAAGATGGATGATGGAAAATTTTTTGATTGTGCAAGAGAAAATGAGGCAATATTTAGATTGGTTCTTAAGGATGTCAAATCAAGAGTGCCGATTTGCCCCCAGGATTTAGATTTTAATGCCTCTTTAGATGGAATTTTTGAAAAATATTCACAAGGAGATAGATATGGAAAATTCACTATACTCGATTTTAAAAAAGGACCTAAAGAATTAAGGAATTTAGCAGAAAATGAAGTATTAATTAGTATTGAAGATATCGCTTGTCTTTCAGGCATCGGTTTTACCTTCAAGTATAAAACAAATCTAAATAACTCGGTTGAATATTTAAAATGCATTTCGAATTGGATGAGTTAAAATGAAAAAAGAATTATTTAAAACAATAGAGATTCCAGAAGGAGTTGAAGTGAATTTAGAAAAAGATATTATTAGTGTGAAAGGGCCTGAAGGAGAGAATAAAAGAGAGTTTGATATTACAAATCTTTCACTTGAGAAAAAAGATAATCAAATAATTATTGGGAGCAAAAAAGCAACAAAAAAAGAAAAGAAAGTCATGATGACAATTGTTGCACATATTAAAAACATGATTAAGGGAGTTCAGGAAAAGTTTGAATACACTTTGAAAATAGTTTTCAGCCATTTCCCAATAACTGCTGAAATGCAAGGAAAAGAAGTTATAATCAAAAATTTCTTAGGGGAAAAAATTCCAAGAAAAGTTGTAATCAGAGATGGAGCCGAAGTTAAGATAGAGAAAGATATTATCACAGTTAGTTCAGTAGATAAGGAAATTGCAGGGCAAGTTGCAGCAAATTTTGAGATGGCTACAAAAGTTCCTTTAAAAGATAGAAGAGTTTTCCAAGATGGAATTTATATTACAAATAAAGCTGGGAGGGAGATGTAATGGCTCAAAAATTCTTAAGACGAACTTCGAATAGATATTCAAAACTTGGAAAGCGAAGAAAGAAAAAGCAAATTTGGAGACGACCTACTGGAAGAGATAATAAAATGCGAGAGAAAAGAAAAGGATATCCTGCTGTTGTGAGTATTGGATATAAAACAAATAAAAAAGAACATCAAAATATTGTTAATGTTGAAAATTTAAAGGATTTAGCAAAAGTGCAAAAAAATGATGTTGTAATTTTCGGAAAAATGGGAAAAAAGAAAAAAATAGAGCTTGCAAAAAAAGCAAAAGAAATGAAAATCGAAATCAGTAATTTAAATGTTGGAAAATTTTTGAAAGAGATTGAAGAAAAGAAGAAAAAGATAGAAGAAGAAAAAAAGAAAGCTGAAGCTAAGAAGCCAAAAAAGTTAGAGAAGAAAACAGAAGATAAAAAAGTGGAAAAGATTAAGGAAGAACCAAAGGAGGACAAAAAATGAATCTTAAAAAGAAAAAGCAATTAGCAGTAAAGGCGTTGAAAGTTGGAGAAAAGCGAATCATGTTTTTAGAGCCAAGGCTCGAAGAGATAAAAGAAGCAATTACTAAACAAGATATTAGAGATTTAAAGGATGAAGGTGCAATAATTATTAAAGAAATTAAAGGAAAGAAAAAAGTTGATAAAAGAAAAAGACGAAGAGGTGCTGGAAAAATCCGAAAGAAAGTGAATATTAGAAAAAAACAATATGTTACAATGACTAAAAAGTTGAGAACTTATGTTGTTGGATTGGTAAAAGTTGGGCAATTAAATAAAGAAGAAGCTACAGATATAAGGAAAAAAATAAGGAATAAGTTTTTCAGAAGTAGAGTGCATTTAAAAGAATATGTTGGAGGTTTAGAGAAATGAGAATGAATAAACGAAGACGAAGAGAAAATAAAACAGATTATGGAAAGAGAATTAAGCTTTTGAAAGGCGGAGTTCCAAGAATAGTTTTTAGGAAGAGTAACAAATACATTATTGCTCAATATGTGACAAGTAAACAAGCTCAGGACAAGATTGAATTTGGAGTAAATTCAAAAGATTTAATATCTCATGGTTGGCCAAAAGAAAATCAAGGAAGTTTGAAATCAATTCCTGCGGCATATTTAACTGGATTTTTAATGGGTAAAAAGATTACAGAAAAAGCATTAGAAAATCCGATAATTGATTTTGGAATGAACAGAATGTTGTATAAAACTAAAACTTATGCTTTTTTGAAGGGAGTTATTGATTCTGGGATTAAGATTGATTCTAAGGAGGAAATTTTTCCAGAACAAGAGAGGATACAAGGTAAGCATATGAAAAAAGATTTTTCAAGTATATTCGAACAAATTAAATCAAGTATAGAGAAAAATGGAAAGTAAAATTACAGAAAAAGCTAAAGAAATAGATGCTGGAAATAAAAGAGCCTTTGGTGGTTCTCCAGAAGATAGGAAAAAAAGATTTCAGCAAAGAATAGAAGAGGAAGAAAAGGCTAGATTGGCTGGTTGGAAACCAAAAACAAAACTTGGAAAAGAAGTAAGAGAGGGCAAAATAAAAAATCTTGACGAGGTTCTTGATTCTGGAAGAAAAATTATGGAATCTGAAATTGTTGACTTGCTTGCTAATATTCAATCTGATTTAATTTTTATTGGGCAATCAAAAGGAAAATTTGGGGGCGGTAAAAGAAGGGTTTGGAGGCAGACACAGAGAAAGACCCAAGAAGGAAATGTTCCTACTTTTTCAGCAATGGCTGTTGTGGGAGATGAAAAAGGACATATTGGAATTGGAGAAGGAAAATCTAAAGAAACATTGCCTGCAAGAGATAAGGCAACAAAAAAAGCTAAGCTGAATATTTTTAGAATTAAACGAAACTGTGCTGGATTTGATTGTGCTTGTTCTGAATTACATTCTGTTCCGTTTAAAGTTACTGGAAAATCTGGAAGTGTTAGAGTTACATTAATTCCTGCACCTCAAGGAACTGGATTAGTTGTTGCAAATGAATTAAAGAAAGTATTGAAACTTGCAGGAATCAAAGATATTTATAGTAGAACTTCAGGAAAACAGCGAACATCTTTTAATTTGATTAAGGCTTGTATTGATGCTTTGAAAAAGACAGAAGTGGAGGGCGAAGTTATTGGAAAGCAACAAATTGGGAGTATTAATAAAGACTTTTCAATGGCTGAGGAGAAGAAATGATAGCAATAATTAGAATACGAGGACAGGTTGGATTGAATCGTGAGATAGTGAATACTTTTTATAGATTAAGACTTAGAAAAAAATATACTTGTGTTGTAATTGAGAAGCCGACAAAAGAACAACTTGGAATGATGGAAAAGGTAAAGAATTTTGTTGCATATGGAGAAATAGACGAAGAAACTTATAAGAAACTTGTTGAAGCGCGTGGTGGAAAAATAAAGAACTTTTTCAGATTACATCCTCCAAGAAGAGGAATTGACAGCAAGAAACATTTTGGTGTAGCAAAAGGAGTTTTAGGAAATAATGGTAAAGAAATAAATAAATTAATTGGAAGGATGTTATGATGGATTTAAAAGTTTATTTTCCACTTGTTAATTTTGCATTATGGAACAAAAATAGTACACTAACGGAATTAGTAAATACTACAAATGAATTTTCAATTCCAGAGAAAAACACCAAACATATTGTAGAATCAATATTAGAAGCTGAAATCCGAGATAGAACAATTGTTAAATCCGAGGATGGTTCATATCATTTATCTAATTCATATGATATTAGAGGGGAAATGAAGGATTTTTTAGAATTACATACCCTTGCTCCTAAAGAATACATTGGAAAAAAACCTTATATTAAAAAATTAATGGAGGCCATAGAGAAAAGATTAAAATGATAGCGAAAAAAAGAAAAAAATCAAGTCGAATGCACGGCCGGAACATGGGGACACATGGAGGCGGAGCTCGAAAAAAGCGAAAAGGTTCTGGACATAGAGGTGGAAAAGGAATGTCTGGGAGTGGAAAGCGAGCAGACCACAAAAAGACACTTGTTATCAAACTTTATGGGAATGAATATTTCGGAAAGCAGGGAATAACAAGTAGAGGAACAAAACGAGATACAAGGCAAAGAGTAAATCTTCAGCAAATTGAATCACATTTAGAAAAATATGGGCACCGCGGGCGTACCCCGAAAGATTTTGATAAAAAATCTTTACAAGGGGCAAAGAAAACAGGAGATGCTTGGGAAATTAATTTAGAAAATTATAAAATTCTTGGACAAGGTGAAGTTAAAAGTAAGTTAATTATAAGGGCAAAAGAAGCTTCAAAAGTAGCAATACAAAAAGTTAAAGAAAAAGGGGGAGAAATAATTCTGCCTGTTAAAGAAAAAAATGAACCTAAGAAAGATATTTAATTTCATTCCAGAAGTTAAAAGTCCTGATGAGAAGAAAGTTAGTTTTAAAGTCAAGCTTAAGTGGACTTTAATAATTCTTGTTGTGTTTTTTGTTCTTGCAAATATTCCTCTTTTTGGTTTATCTAATAATGCTCTTGAAAGATTCAAGTATCTTGCGATGATTCTTGGAACTGATTTCGGGAGTATAATTTCGCTTGGTATCGGACCAATTGTAATGGCTTCGATTATACTGCAGTTGCTTACTGGTTCAGGAATAGTGAATATTGATCAATCTACTCCAGAAGGTAGGAAATTTTTCCAGGGAATTCAGAAATTGTTAGTCTTTTTCTTTATAGTTTTTGAAGCAATAATTTATGTTTTAATGGAAGGACTTCAGGCAATGCCTGGGTTGGCTTGGCTGGTAATTTTGCAATTGATACTCGGGGGTCTGGCAATTTTTTACATGGATGATGTTACAACCAAATGGGGATTTGGTTCTGGAGTTTCATTATTTATTGGGGCAGGAGTTTCATGGAGATTAGTAACAAGTGCTTTCCAGTTCATAAATCAGCAAGGAAGAAATTGTTTGTTTGATTTTGCAAATACGGCATGTTCGGGAAAGGTTTTTGTTTTAATACAATCAATAATAAATAAGTATCCAATAGAATTAGCGTCTGCACTTGGCGCAATTGTCGCGACAGTATTGATATTTTTAGCAGTTGTTTGGGCTCAATCATTAAAAGTTGAAATTCCATTGTCATATGGAAAAGTTCGTGGTTATGGTGTAAAATGGCCATTATCATTTTTCTATGCTTCTGTAATTCCTGTAATTTTAACTGCTGCATTAATTGCCAGTATGCAACTTTTTGGAGGGATATTGGAAAATGCCGCGGCTCCTTGTTTGATTGAAGGAGGAGTATGTACAGGTCTGGCAAAGTTTGCCTCGAATTTTGGATTTTTGGGACACTTTATTGATGGGCAAGCAATTTCAGGATTGGCCTTTTGGGTTGGTTCTACTAATTTGTTGGAATTAGTTATCCGTGGTGGATTTATGCCTCGTTATTTACTTCAGGGTTTAACTCATGTTTTGTTTTTTGTAATTTTATCAACTGTGTTTGCCATATTCTGGGTTAAAACTTCTGGAATGGATGCTAAAGCACAAGCGCATAAAATTGCTTCGTCTGGTTTACAGATAGCAGGCTTTAGACAAGATGAAAGGGTTTTAGAAAGTATTCTCAAGAGATATGTAATGCCTTTGACAGTTATGGGGGGGATGGCCATTGGATTGCTGGCATCAATTACAGATTTGATGGGAGCATTAGTTTCAGGAACTGCTATATTACTTGTAATCATGATATTTTTCCAGTTCTACCAGAATATTGCTCAACAACATATGAATGATATGAATCCTGCAATGAGGAAGTTCGTGGGAAGTTAGTTTTAAAAACCAAGTTTTATTAATGCAAAGATGGAAGAGAACACAGAAAAACCAATTGAAGAGAAAGATGCTGAAATTAATGAGAATAATATAGAAGTTGAAGAAGAAAAAATAGATGCTAGCACAAATAATAAAGTTGATAATATAGAAACATCAGATGAAGGTGAAATAAAAGAAGAGGCTGTTGAAGAAGAACCCGAAGAAGAATCAGTTGAAGAGAAAGAAGAACCTCCTATTGTTCCAAAGAGCAAGGAAGGGAAAGAAGGAAGTTGGACTCCGATGATTGTTGTAATGGGTTTATCGCTTGTTATTGCTTTTTCTTGGGACAAGGTTTCTTGGATTAGTGGTTCTGTTCATAAAGTTCTTGACCCGAGTGCAGGGGCCTTGTTAAATTGGAATCTGGTTTTGGGAATGATGGCAATTGTTCTTGTTATTAATATAATGACCACACTTATTCAAAAATATGCTACAGACCAGGATGCACTTAGAGAATTGAAAAAAGAACAGAAGATTTTACAAGCAGAGATGAAAAAGTATAAGGATCATCCAGAAAAAGTTGCTGAATTATCAAAAAAACAAATGCAATTTATTCCAAAGACATTTAAGTTAACTAGTAGAGCAATTATGTTTACAGGTGTGCCGTTTATTTTATTCTTTAGATGGTTTAATGATGTTTTTACTGCAATGGAAATGGTGGCAGGAGAGCCTATAAAGTTTTTTGGAATTTTGAGTTGGTTCTGGTTCTATCTTATTTTCACAATGATTCTCAGTAGCGTTTTTAGAAAAGTGTTTAAAGTTGTTTAAGAATAGAAAAACTCCAAAATCGGCTTTGCCAGATTTCTTTGTTAGGAAAATGTAATTAATGACATAGTTTTTTAATAATGAACTAACCTGTAAGTGAGCTATGTTGGGTGGTGGTGAAAAAAGACATCAATTACCATTAGATAATCTTAAAAACCCCTTTTTTCTTGTCAAAACATGGTAGATGAAAATAATGAACAACAAGAACTTATGGTAAAGATGCAAATGTTTGATCAACAAGCTAAGCAGATGCAACAGCAATTACAAGCGATTGACCAAGGAATTACAGAGATGACTACATTGAATGAGGGACTTAATGAGTTAGTTGGAAAAGAAGGCAAGGAAATTTATGCTCCAATTGGTCGAGGAATATTTGCGAAAGCTACACTTATTTCAGAAGATTTGAATGTTGATGTTGGTGGAGGAAACATAGTTAAGAAAACTATTCCTGAAACTAAAAAGATAATTGAAGATCAACTTCAAAAGCTTGAAGAAGTTAAAAAAGAGCTTGAAACAGGGATGGAAAAAATGGGCGAAGAATTCAAGGCCCTTATTGAAGAAGCTCAATCAAAAGAAGCAGGGAAAGAACAGGTTCATGACGAAAATTGTGAACATGGCGAAGATTCTGAAGAGGGCGAAAAGAAACCTACTAAGGGCAAAAAGATTGATGAGTTGGTTTAAAAAAAAGAATAAGAAAAAAAATAAAAAAATATTCTCAATTATTTCTTGATATAAACTTTATAAAAAGATTTTGCACCAAGTAGAACAGCTGCTGCTAAGAAATACCAAGGATTAACTGATTGCACCCAATTCATTGCTGCTGGCCAAATTGTTACTAGAAAAAATGCTACTGCAATCATAGCAAACTTAATCAAAGTAATATCTAGTACATCTAATCTCTTGAGTCCTCTTTTCCAAATTTTCATTAACATCTTAAATTTTTTTACCTCCTTTCATTTTCTGTGATTACTTTTGTAATATATTTCTTTTTCACGAATTCGAATGCAGGATTTTTTAGTTTTATTCCTTTGGGGGCTTTGTCCCAGACCTCATTTAATTTTCTGTTTTCTAATTTGATTTTCTTGCTTGTAAATTTCCAAGAATCTGCAATTACATAAACTGGAATTTTTTCTTGTTTTGCAATCCGCGCAATTACCTCGCTACCAATTTTATTTATGACTCCTTCTTTTGTTAAAGCATCTGCTCCAAGAAAAACTTTTGTTGCTTTTTTTGTTCCCTGTTCTTTGCTCAATGCAATTCCTAATGCAGAATCTACAAACATCGTAACCTTAATTCCTGCTTCTTTTAATTCTCGTGCGGTTTTTCTTCCTTGATAAAGCGGACGAGTTTCTGTATTGTAAATTTCAAAATCTTTTCCCTTATCGCTCGCATAGATTAAAGCATTAATTACATTTGTTGAATGGCAATGTGTAAAAATAACATCTTTATTTTTTATTAATTTGAAAACTTTTTTATTTATTTTCTCTTGGGCCTCTACAAAATGAGCTCTTATTTCTTTCAGAGGTTTTCCCTTTTCTGCAAGCTCAAGAACTTTTTTCATCATTGGTTCTGTTGGCCTTAATGACAAAAGTTTTTTCTTTGAAGATTCTGTTGGAATTAAAGAATATGCTTTAAGAGCCGCCTTTGCAATATTTCGCGCGCCTTGAATTTTAATGTCCTTTATATCGCGCGCTATCCGATTAAACTTACCTCTTTTATTCATATTTGTAAAAAGATTAGAGAGTTTAAAATTGTTTTGTGGAGAGAAACTTTAAAAACAAAATTTCCTTTGATGAATTATGTTAGAGTCGTTGATTAATCCAAAAAGAGTTGAAAAAGGGCCGTGGAAAATGTTCTTTATCGGGATGCTTTATGCTTCGCTTTCGCTGTTGCTTGTGCATTGGTTTTTTTCAGGTGATGCTGTTTTATCTAAATTTTCTGGGATGATTGTTGTAACTTTCTGTGTTATGTTTTCTCTTCCTTTTATGTATTTTATAATTAAAAAAGAAGAAAAGCAAGATGAAACAACAGAAGGATTTAGAGGAGTTTGGAGAATTCATAAAGATGCCATTTACGCATTTATGTGGCTTTTCCTTGGATTTATTGTGGCTTTTGCATTTTGGTATATAATTCTGCAAAATGCATCTTTGTTCAATGCCCAAATAGAAACTTATTGTAGCATAAATAGTCCTGGGGGCATTGAAGATTGTGTCTCAAGATATGATATAGGAAATTCGGCCAGCACTGGTTCTGCTACAAGAGGCATGAGAATCTTATCAATTTTAGAAAATAATATTTATGTTATGATTTTCACGCTGATTTTTTCGCTGATTTTTGGGGCAGGGGCTATTTTTATTTTAGCTTGGAATGCGAGTGTAATTGCTGCAGCAATAGGTATTTTTACAAGATATAAATTAATAAATATTCCATTGGGAATTGCGAGATACATGATTCATGGTTTCCCTGAAATTGCAGCCTATTTCATAACTGCTTTAGCTGGTGGAATCTTAGGAACAGGTGTAATAAGAAACGGCTTCAAAGACAAAAAATTCTTAAGAGTCTTAGAAAATGTTATCATGCTTCTTTTCATAGCAATAGTAGTCTTAATTATTGCTGCAGTAATCGAAGTGTACTTTACTCCTCTTCTTTTCGGATAATAAACAAATATTTAAATAGAATTTATCTCTCGTTGTTACGAGGTTTTTAATCATGGAAGAAAAAATAAATGAGGACATTAGTGAAGAGATTCAGAAAACAACTCCTGAACCAGTAAAGGTTGTTACAGAAGATATTGCAGAAAAAGAAGAAATGATTGCAAAAAGGGTTGTGAAAGCTCCTGTTTCAAGAGATGATTTAGAAGTAAGAAAAGAAAAAATAATTGATTTTTTGAAAAAAAAGAAAGATTGGATTTATTATGCCATTCTCTCATTTATTGTTTTCATTAATGTTTATATAAGAACAAGAAATATTCCTAAATTAAAAGATATAACTACTGGAACATGGACATTGGGTCCTGATTTAGATCCTTTCCTTTTCTTGCGTTGGGCAAAATATATTGTGGAGCATGGCAAACTTTTCCTTATTGATGCTATGCGTTCTGTGCCTCTTGCTGAAATTTGTTCTGGAAAAACCTGTAATCCAGTAAGTACTGCAATGGAAATGAAATTACTTCCTTATATGATTGTGGGAGTCCATAAATTTTTGAGCATTTTTTCTAATAATGTTACTATCACTTATTCTGCAGTTTTATTCCCTGTAGTTATGTCTATTTTAACAGCAATTGCATTTTTTCTTTTTGCAAGAAAAATATTCTATAAAGAAAATAAGAAAATAAGAAATATAATTGCATTAATTGCTACTGCGTTTTTTGTTCTTGTGCCATCCTTATTACCAAGAACAATTGCGGGAATTCCAGAAAAAGAATCTGTTGGTTTCTTTTTTATGTTCATGGCATTTTACTTTATTTTAGAAGCTTTTACTTCAAAAAAGTTTAAGAAAGGTTTAATTTTTGGGGTTTTGGCAGGAGTTATGACTGCCTTAATGGCCCTAACTTGGGGAGGGGTAATCTTTGTTTTCTTCACAATTGCTGCTACATTTTTATTAGCTTTTATTTTTAGTAAGATAGAATGGAAAGAATTCTTTATTTATTCTTCCTGGCTTTTTACCTCATTCATAATCATGCTTTTATTTTCTGGGAAGTATAATCTCAAAAATGTGATTATGTCTACATCTACGGGGATGGCTCTTGGAATATTTGCTCTTATTGGAATGAGTTTATTTCTCATGAAAAATAAAAAAATTAAAAAATTAAGAGAGAAAACAAAACTCCCAAAGGAAATATTTGCTCTTTTAGTTTCTTTTTTTGTTTTGTTTATTATTATTTTAGTTATACTTGGACCAAATTTTTTCATTGAAAAGATAAATGATGTTCGAAGTTCTCTTGTTAATCCAATAACAGATAGATTTGGATTGACTGTAGCAGAAAATAAACAACCTTATTTTGCAAATGATTGGAGGAATAGTTTTGGTCCAATTGTATTGAATATCCCTTTGTTCTTTTGGTTATTCTTTATTGGGTCTGTTATGCTATTTGGCCACTTAATACAAAAATTAAAAAAGAGAGAACGAATAATTTTAATTTTTAGTTATTTTATTTTCCTTATCTGCTTAATATTTAGCAGGTATTCTCCTAGTAGCATCTTAAATGGAGTAAGTTCTTTGAGTTTGATAGTTTATTTTGGGGGATGGATTTTTTTCTTAGGAACTTTTGGATATTTTTATTATCAAAATTATAAAAATGGAGACCTCCACTTATTCAAGGAATTTAATTTCGCATATATTTTATATTTTATTATCTTAACATTAGGAATTATTGGAGCAAGGGGAGGAATAAGGTTAATTATGGCTTTGGGGGCTGTTAGTCCTATTGCTGTGGCTTTTTTATTCTTTAAAATTCCAAAAGACTATTTAAAAGAGAAGGAAGATTTAAAGAAATTTTTTATTGGGGTAATCGCAATATTAATTATTATTGCTTCTCTTTTCACTCTGTTAACTTATTATCGGCAAGATGTATCTGTCGCGACAAATATGGCTCCTGGCCCATATCAATGGCAATGGCAAGAAGCAATGTCATGGGTTAGAGAAAATACACCTACAAATGCTGTGTTTGCTCATTGGTGGGATTATGGTTATTGGTTACAATCTATTGGTGAGAGAGCCACTGTTTTAGATGGGGGGAATGCTGTTGGGTATTGGAATCATCTTATGGGGAGACATGTTTTAACAGGGCCTGACGAAAGAACTGCTTTAGAATTTCTCTATGCTCATAATACTACACACCTGTTAATAGATTCTACAGAGATAGGGAAATATAGTGCATACTCAAGTATTGGATCTGATAAAGATTATGATAGATTTTCATGGATTCCATCATTTTCTATGGATGAAACAAATACTCAAGAAACTAGCGATATGATTGCTTATATGTATCAAGGAGGAACTTCTACTGATGAAGATATAATTTGGGAGGATGAAGGGCAAGAAATCTTGTTTCCTCAAGGAAGTTCAGGCATAGGTGCAATTATTATTAAAAAATCAGGAGAAGAATTACTTCAACCAACTGCAATTTTCGTTTACAATGGAAAACAATATAATATCCCATTAAGATTTGTTTATTATAATGGGGATGTGTTTGATTTTAAGTCTGGTTTGCATGCAGGAGTATTCTTATATCCCAAATTAAAAGAAGTTTCTGGAAGTGTGAGTATGAATCCAATGGGGGCAGCATTTTATTTGAGTAGAAGGACAATTGATTCAAGATTAGTTAGAATGTATTTATTTGGAGAAGAATCAGAAAATTTTATTTTGACACATACTCAACCGAATCCATTTATTGTTAATCTACAACAACAAGGGATAAATATTGGAGACTTTGTGGAATTTCAAGGATTTCAAGGACCAATTAAGATTTGGGAAATTAATTATCCAGCAGATATCCAATTAAACAAAGATTATTTAGACATAACATATCCTATTGAACTTAGGACGGGTTGAGGTACAAATAAAATGAATGTTATTTTGTTATTACCATTATTATTAAGTTTTTTTACAGTATTGTTTTTAACACCAATCTGGATTAGAAAGGCAAGGGAGAATGGAATTGTCTGGGAAGATATGAATAAACCAGGGCATCCTAAAAATGTTGCTGGGTCTGGAGGAGTTAGTGTTTTTTTAGGATTTATTCTCGGTGTTTTGAGTTATATTGCGATTAAAACTTTTTATTTTAAATCAACAGACAATCTTATTGAGATTTTTGCTTCGTTGAGTATTGTTCTAGTAATTGCATTTATTGGTTTTATGGATGATCTTCTTGGTTGGAAAAAAGGCGGGTTATCAATGAAGTCAAGATTGATTCTCTTGGCTTTTGCTTCAATACCCTTAATAGTTATAAATGCTGGAGAATCGAGTGTGATGGGAATTAGCTTTGGATTGTTTTATCCTTTGGTTTTAATTCCTTTAGGAGTTATCGGAGTTTCTGCAACATTTAATTTCCTCGCAGGCTATAATGGATTAGAAACTAGTCAGGGAATTATACTTTTGTCTGCAATTTCTGTTATAACTTTTTTACTGGGAAACAAATGGCTGAGTGTTATTGCTTTGTGCATGGTTATGGCATTAATTGCTTTTTATTTATTCAATAAATATCCTGCAAAAGTTTTTCCTGGAGACATAATGACTTATTCTGTTGGAGCTTTAATAGTGGCAATTGCTATTTTAGGAAATATTGAAATGATTGCCTTGTTCTTTTTCATACCTTATATTATTGAAACTGGTTTGAAATTAAGGGGAAAATTAAAGAAGCAAAGTTTTGCAAAAGTAAATGAAGATGGAAGCTTGGAAATACCCTATGAAAAAATTTATGGTTTAGAACACTTGGCTATTTCTATTCTCAAAAAGATAAAACCTAATAAGAAAGTTTATGAAAGAGATGTTGTTTATTTGATAAATTTATTTCAAATATTTGTTATAATCTTGGGATTTGTTATATTCAGAAATAGGTTGTTCTAGAAAACAAAAATTTATAATCACTATCCCTTAGGATTATTATGAAAATCCTTATTGGTTATCCTCCAACAGAGTCTAAAAGAGGCATAGCCTTGTTGAGTCAAAATCGACAGTTTCAATGGTTTTCTAATCCGAGTTATTTGTTTCCTGTGATTCTTGGAAGTGCAGCAACTTTTTTGAAGAAATTAGGACATGAAATAATTTGGATTGATGCGATTGCGGAAAAAATTTCTTGGGAAAATTTTATAAATAAAATTAGAAAAGAAGAACCAGATTTGTTTGCATTTGAAACCAAGACTCCTGTTGTGAAACAACATTGGAAAACTATGGATAAATTGAAGAAAGAATTTCCTGATATGAAAATTGTAATAATGGGCGACCATGTGACTTCTTTTCCTGAAGAAACAATGAAGAATTCTAATGTTGATTTTGTTTTATGTGGTGGAGATTTTGATTTTGCCCTCGCTGATTTATGTAATTGGATTTCTGGAAAATTGAAGAAGATGCCGAATGGGATTTATTATAGAAAAAATAAAAAGATTATTAATTCGGGACAATTTCAATTGAAACACAATTTGGATGATGTCCCTTTTATTGATAGAAGGTTGACAAAATGGTGGCTTTATCAAAAAGAATATAATATTAGTAGGAAACCTTATTTTTACATTATGTCTGGGAGAGATTGTTGGTGGGGACGGTGCAAGTTTTGTTCGTGGCCGCGGATGTATCCGAAATTTAGGGTTAGAAGTGTAGAGAATGTATTGGACGAGATAGGAATTTTGATTGAAAAATATGGTGCAAAAGAAATTTTTGATGATTCTGGAACATTGATGGTTGGAGAATGGTTAAAAGAATTGTGTAAGGGATTAATAGAAAGAGGATATAATAAAAAAATAACATATTCGTGTAATATGAGGTTTGGTGCCTTAAAACAAGAAGATTATAATCTTATGAAACGAGCAGGATTTAGACTTTTAAAGTTTGGATTGGAATCTGCTAATCAAGAGACACTTGATAAGTTAGATAAGGGAGTAAAGGTGGGGGACATAATTGAAGGGTGTAAAATGGCTAAGAGAGCTGGCCTTGCAGTTCATTTGACGATGATTGTAGGTTATCCCTGGGAAACAAAAGAAGATGCTATGAGAACATTTAGATTGGCTAAAAAGCTCATGCAGTCTGGGAAAGCAGACTTGTTACAATCTACTATGTTAATTCCTTATCCTGGAACAAAATTATGGGAAGATGCAAAAAAAGATAGGCAATTTTTATTTCCTCCAGAAGATTATGAGAGATATGACATGAGAGAGCCTGTGCTCAAGGTTAAAGATTCTTCTGCAGAAGAAATAGCAGCTATTTGTGGTAAGATTTATACGATTTTCTTAACTCCAAAATATGTTTTAGCAAGATTTATTAGTATGAAAAGTTTTGATGATGTAATGTTAAACTTACGAGGCGTTAAAGCAGTGTTTGGTCATTTAAAGGACTTTTGGAGGAAAGAATGAAAATAGAAAAAGCAACGGTAAAGGATGTTCCTAATTTGTTGAAATACTTGGAAGTGAATGAAAAAGTTACTCATTTAGATTTTTTTAGAAAAAGAATAAAATATTATATTGGCAATAGTTTCATCTTGTTAGCCAAAGAATCAAAAAATATAGTTGGGCATTTATTTTTTCAAGTGAAAGAGAACATCAACTTAGGAGTGGGAGAAATTGAGACTGTGAATATTAATGAAAATTACAGAAGAAGAGGCATTGGAACCAAATTAGTAAAACAATCAATAGAATCTGGAGAAGAATATTTTAAAAATAATGGAATTGAATTAAGATGCATCTATTTAATGACGCGCTCAAACAATATCGCTGCCATAAAAATGTATGAAAAAGCTGGTTTCAAAAAGAAAAATACGATTGGTAAAATTTATAGAGATGATCAACCAGAAGAATTAATTATGGAAAGATTTTTCTAGAATTATTCTGAATCAAACAAATCTTCTGGATAATATTTCTTAAGATATTTTTCTCTTAATCCAAGTTTTTTGTCTTTGATTGTTAAAATCCCAGCAGCATATCTCATAAAACTAAAAACATTCAGATAACCTTTATGAGTTTCAAAATCTTTGGCTTTAATTAATTCATTTAAATCTTGAACAATTGTTTCTCCATTATTCATCCTTATCTTATCATATGGAAATTCTGTATAAGCTGTTCCAATATGGGTTATTCCATCTGAATCATCATTAGCAATCATAGGTATGCTCTGTTCTTCGGCAACTTCAGCTAGTCTTTCATTATGACTTCTTGCAAATCCTTTAAATTTCTCGACAGGAAGCAAAGAAAGATAATTCGGTACTGCTATTTTGCCATTATGTTCTACTGCTTGAATATATCCTTGATTATACAATTCAATTAATTCTTCTTCGCTCATTGCACCATGGTGCCCTTCTGCAAATGGGTGTTCTGCAATTCCTAAGAACCCTTTGTCTTTTAAGATACTTGAAGTTTCAGAAAATGTCAAACCATTGGGAATTTCATTTGAACCAAAAGTCAATAATTCATATTCTCTTTCACCATCTTTTACATCTATGCTTTGTCCATTTAGAAAAGTAACTCGTTTGTTTTTTCTTTCAACAACAAAAGCATTATCTCCTAATTTGCCCATTCGATATTTGTCAGGTAATTCTCTCGCATAATTAAAAATACGATTAAATCTGCTTTTCCCTTCTCCTTGAAACTCTGGAGGAAAGTCATTAGTAATTGCATATATTTCTAGTCCTTTTCTAATGCATTTATCTGCAACAACTTGTGCTAAATTTTTATGCTCTATTCCAAATTGAAGTTTCCACCAATGGTCAAAACCTGCAAGTAAATGTGAGTGTAGATTTGCTTTCATTTTAGGCATCCTTCTATCTTAATCTTTGGGTTTATAAGAATTTATGTTCTAAAAGATAATCCTGAATTGTAGAAAACTCATAACCACTTCTTATACAAAAAATAATGTATTCTTCTAACATTTTCAATAAATCTTGTCCACTTTTCTTTTTTATGTAAGTGGGAATATTAAATTGAGACAGGTCTGCAAATTCCCATGGATGAAATATCAACATTGTATAATCATTAGAAAGAAAATTAATTTTAGTAAACGCCTTAGAATAAAATAATGGGAAATTTTTGAATGCTAACCAAAATATTGGAAACCTTATTATGGGGAGGACAGATAATGGGATTTCTATAATCTCATTAATTTTGTGGGCTTTTCTTTTTTTAAATAAATTCATATATCTTCCTGGAATAACTGTCGGATGCACTGACGAATCGTATGAAAAACCCAATCCTGACAACAAATAAATATCTTGTATCTCAAATCTTGGAGCGCGAAATCCTTTTACTTTCTTGCCAATTATTTTTTCAATTTCTGCTTTAGCAATTTGGATTTTGGATATATCTTTTATATAGGAATCAGAATGCTCATAACCATGACAAGCTATTTCATGTTTTTGTGATATTTCCTTTATCAAGGAAGGATGTTTTTTTGCAAATTTCGCTGTAGTGAAAAAAGTCGCTCGAATATTGTATTTATCCAAAAGAGAAAGAAGATCTATTAAACCTTGCTTAGGAATTTCAAATATCTGCTCTTGAGTAATTGATTGCCCAAATTCTAAAGGAAGATCAAATTCCTCGACGTCAAAAGTGAGAAGGATGTTATTCACTTTAATCTATCTAAATTATATTTATTTATGGTAAATCTAAATGCATTATCTACTTCTAAATCATATTTTGGTTTGTAGTGAAGGAAGAACTTTATTAAATCTGAAATAAAAAAAGGCCCTCTCATTTTCAGCCCTTTTAACCCGTATTTTTTCATCTGATATATCTTTATCCGGTTTACAAGTTTCTTTATTTGTTTCCTAGAAGTATATTTTGTTCTGCTCACAGGATTAGTGAACATGCTATGTGAATCTTTGAATCCTTTTTGCTCTATTAATCCTTCTTTTTCGCACATCTCTTTTATTTCTGTTGCAGGAATTGGCATCAAAATTGGAAACAACTCATAATCTGCATTTATTTTTTTAGCCATATCAAATGTTTCTTTCATCATTTCTTCTGTTTCATAAGGAGCACCAATAATAAATTGGACCCTTAATTGCAATCCATATTTTTTTATTATCTTAACAGCATTGAATATTTGCTCCTTGCTCATTCCCCGTTTATAGATATCATTTCTTATATGATCATTACCTGCTTCAACGCCCATCCTTACTTCATAACAGCCTGCTTCTTTCATTGCACTGATTATTTCCTCTGTAACAAGATTTGCGCGAACATTGACATTCCATTTGATCTTTTTATCAAAACCTTTTTCTTTAAACTTTTTGCAGAATTCCATAATAAAATCTTTGTACATAATGAAAGTATCATCATAAAAAAACAAATACTTCATTCCCTTTTCATAATACTGTTTTATTCTAAGTTCTATTTCTTCCATTACACTATCAACACTTCTGAATCGCACATATCTTCCATCTAATTTTTTCTTCAGAGCATGATTACTACAATAAGTACAATTATAGGGGCATCCACGTGATGCCATTATAGGCAAATGATTATTATTTATGAGGAAATATTTTTTCAAATTAAAATCATCCCATTCGGGAAAAGGTAATTCATCAAGATTTTCTATAAGCTTGTTAATTTTGTTTTTAATTATTTTTTCTTCTTTTTTATACCAAATTCCATTAACATTTTTGGGATTAAGTTTTTTATCCAAAAGCTCTTTTAGTGTCAATTCTCCTTCTCCTGTACAAACCATATCCACACATTTATTTTTGATTGTCTCTTCTTCCATCAGGATGGCATGCACCCCTCCAAAAATTATCTTGATATCAAAATTTTCCTTGATAAATGAAGCTATTTCTATTGCCTGTTTATAATTAAAACTCATGACAGAAATTCCAATTAAATCCGGCTTTTCCTGCTCCAGCTTATTTCTCAAATATTCTTTCCAATTTTTCTTATTAAAAATTAAATCTATTATTTTCGCCTCATGTTTTGTTTTATTATTTATGAAAGATTTCAAGATAGCAAGAGACATTGTTGGCATTAATGCATATCCTTCTATGTTTGGTTCTATTAATACAAGTTTCATTTAAACCTCAACTTCAATAATCTAAAAGCCATTCCAGGCAGGTATTTAAGACTAACTGTGCTAAATTTTTCGTGTTTTAATGGCGAGACATGATACTCTGTGATTCTTGATTTGGTTCTGCATATTTTATACAAAAATTCTATATCCCAATCAAATCCAGTGCATATAAAATTTTTGTCTATGCTTTCCCAAACTTCTTTTCTAAAAAATTTTGCTCCTGCTTGAGTATCCCTAAATTTTAGACGAAAGAGCGATCTGGAAAAAATTCCTCCTCCTAATGAGATAAGTCTTCTTAACAGAGATTCTTGAAATCTTGCACTTCCCTTTAGGTATTTTGAAGCAATTACCACATCAGAAGTATCTAGTTTATCTATCATAGTTCCTACTTTTACCAAATCAAAAGGATTGTCGGCATCCAAAAATCCGATACAGTCGAAATTTGCTTTGTTAAATCCTTTTACTAAGGCATATCCTTTTCCTCTCTGGGGAATTTCTATTGTCTGTAAAGGAAATTCTTTAGATAATTCATTACAAATTTGAGCACTATTATCTGTGCAACCATTACATACTATAATCATTTCAAAATCCTTGAATTTTTCTGAGAGAATTTTATTATATTCTCTTACAGACCTTTCTATCACCTTCGCCCCATTGTGATTTGGAATCACCAAAGATAGACCTCTCATAGAAATTTGTATCAAAAAAGGCTATATAAAAATAATTGCGATAGAATGTTAGAAAGGTTTTTATGTGTTGGTTCTTAGTAATTCTATGCTGTGGAAAAAAGTCAAAAAATTTCTTCCAATTATTGGAATTGCACTTTTTATCTATCTTTTAATACGCTTAGATATAACAGAGATTTTGAAACAAATATTGGAGATGAATAAATTTTATTTGATTATTGCTCTGCTTTTGGTCTTATTATTTTTATTATTTCAAACATTAAAATGGTATGTCTTGGCTCGAAAACAGAAAATACCTGTGCCTTTTGGGAAAAGTTTCAAAATAAATTTAATAGCTGATTTTTATGGTTTAGTAACTCCTGGTAAATTAGGGGCAGTTATGAGGGCTGAATATTTAAAAAAATACACAAGTGTGGGAAAAGGACTTAGTAATTTTGTTCTTGACAAGGTTTTTGATTTAAGCTCTCTTTTCTTTTTAGCGATTGTTCTTGGATTTTTTGTTTTAAGAGAAAAATTAGATGCAATGATAATTAATTATTTGCTTATGTTCTTTTTGATTTTAATCCTTTGTTTCATAATCTTCTATGATAAAAAAAGAAGTAAATTCTTGTTAAAAATTATTTATAAGAAATTAATACCTCAAAAAATGAAAGAAAAAGCAAGAGATGCCTTTGATTCATTTTATGAAGATTTACCTAAAAAAGGATCTCTTATCAGTGTATTCTTTGTTAATCTTACTGCTTGGATTATAAATTATACAGTAGTTTATTTTATTGCTTTATCCCTTGGAATTGAAATTAAATTTATTTATTTTATCGCAATTTATCCTATCGCCACCTTGGTCGCACAGATACCTATCACCATTAGTGGATTGGGTACAAGGGAAGCCACCTTGATTGGATTATTTGGATTATTTGGGATTGAGGCTGTCAAAATCTTTTCAATGTCCATCATAGGTTTATTTATAATGGCTATTATTCCTTCATTGATAATTATCCCTTTTATATTGAAAGAGAGAAATAAAAATGAAATACACAAAATCAAAGAAAGCAGACGAAAAAGTAGAGAAGGATCTTGAAATAATTAAGAAGATACTTGTTGAAGAATTAAAACCTATTTCCATTGTACTTTTTGGGGGTTTTGGAAGAGGTGAAGGAAGTTATGAAACTGTTGGTGGAAATATTGTTCCATTAAACGATTATGATCTTTATGTTGTTACAAAGAAAGAAATTTCTGATAAGGAATTAGAAAGGGTTGGGATGTTATGTTCTAAAGCAATTGAAAGGGGTGGGGGGGAATTTGTTGAAAATTTTAGAGATGGAATTTATGATAAGAATAAATTCTTTCATGTGGATTTGAGATGGCTTAATTATTCTAAGCTTGGAAAAATGAGAAGAATCAATCGGACTTATGAATTAAAACATGGTAGTACGGTTATTTATGGAGAAAATATTAAAGAAAAAATAAATGATATTTCTGTTCCCTTGTCAGAAGCTTTTCGTTATTTGATAAATCCTGCTTGTCATCTTTTGTTGGTTATGGACGAGCGAAGATTAAAGGGTGAATGGAAAAAAGATGAGGAGTTTTACGCTCAACACCATATTGTCAAAACATATTTGGCCATAGCTTCTTCTCTTATTATTTCTGAAAGAAGTTTTAAACCAAATTATACAGAGACTGTAAAAGAATTTTCCAGATTGTATGAGAAGGAATTTCCCGGATTAGTAAAAAAAGTTGAAGAAGCTTTAAAATTGAAAACAGAATCTCGAAAAGATTTGAAAAATATTGGGAAAAGATGGTTTGATGCTAGGGATGATTTGATTTTTGCCTTAAAGTATATTTCAAAGAAACATTTAAACATTAAAGAAACTGAACTTAAGAAATTAATAAAAAAATTATATAAAAAACTTCCTTATGTTTATTTTGCTCCTTATCTTCCTCTTCCCAGATTTCTTGCAAAGCTTGCTTTTCCTTCGCAATATTTTTTAAATATAATTTATGCTAAAAGGTCTAAATTTTTTAGAGTTTTATTGAATTGGAAGGACGTTGGTTTAAGGATAGCACTATCTGCTTTTCTTTTACTTTATGCTAAAGATGACGAAAAATTGCTTGATGAAAGTTATTCTTATATCAAAACTTTTGCTCCAATTAAGAGTAAAACTTGGGAAAATTTAAGAATGGCTTTATTGTACTCGTTTGATAGATATTATTCGCAAAAATTAATTTAAAATGTTATGTATTTTTATAGACGCCTTAAATCCATCATACCTTAAGCATATGCCTTTTTTGAATTCCTTGAGGGAAAATTCGTTGCATGGATTTCTTGAAGTTCCTTTGGGATATACTGGAATTATTGCATCTTTTATGACTGGTGTGTGGCCGGATAAACACAAAATATTTGATTTGTTTGTTCCAGATAAAGAAATAAAGAAAAAAATAAAGAACAAGTATTTGCTCGCAGCGATGAGATTATTGCAAGATAAGAGACTTTTTTATACGCCTTCAAAACTAAAAGCAATGGATTATTTTAAACCTAGTTTGAATAAAAATTGGGCTCAGAAGGATTGTCTTTCTTATCCTACTATTTTTGATTTTTTAGAAAAAAGCGGAAAAAGTTTTGAAGTTATAGATTGGCCAAATCATTTCAAAAATAGAAAAGCAAACATCCTTTTTTCAAAATCTTATCCTTCTGCATTAAAATTAGTAAAAAAATCAAAAGCAGATTTTACTTTTGTTCATTTTTTAGATTTAGAAGTAGCTCATAAATTTGGGGTGGAATCTAAGGAAGTGATAAGAACAGCTAGAGAAATCGATAATGCAGTTAAACAACTTTATGAAAAAGATGAAGATATTCTTATATTCTCTGACCATGGTATGGAAGATATTAAAAAAGAAGTGAATATTTTATTAGAAATTAAAAAATTGGGATTGAAATTTGGTGATGATTTTATATATATCATTGGTTCCACAACAGTGGAATTTTGGTTTAAGAACAAATATTCTGAAGAAAAGATAATAAATATGTTGGAGAAATTAAATTACGGGAAGATTATAGATAAAAAAGAATTTCATATTGATACTGATTCTAATATTATTTTTTTGGCTAACTTAGGAATAGGATTTTATCCCAATTTTTTTTCTAGTCAACATTTTAAAGCTATGCACGGTTGGAATCCAAAAATTCAGAGAACCTATTATGTTTTAAAAAATCCTTTTAAAAAAGGTAGAAAAAATGCTAGGATGGTTGACTTCTTTCCTACAATTCTAAAGATAATGAATATTCCTGGAGCAGAATGTGATGGAAAATCAATCATATAAAAATGGAAAATAACAAACTAGATGATACCTATAGTAGTGCAAATCCTTTAACTAAAGCTTATTTTAAAACCAAAGTTTGGCTGGCTATCAAAATGGCTAAACTTTCAAAAAAAGACATAATTCTAGATTTTGGATGTGGGGGAGGATGGTTAGAAAAAAAATTGCAAAACTACAAAATTTATGGATATGATTCAAATCCGGAAAAAACATTCATTAAAAATTATAAAATTATAAATCCCACAAAAATTTTTGTTTTGGATGTTTTTGAGCACATCCCTCAAAATGAAATAAAAAAAATAATAAATGAATTTAAAAAATTAAATTCCAAATTTGAAATTATTGTTTCTATTCCTACTGAAAATTTTATTTCGAGAAAAATACGAAAATTTGTTGGAAAAGATGAAATTCCAAAAGAACACATTACAAAATATAAAGAAATCTTAGAAATATTGAAAAGTAATTTTAAAATAAAAAGGAAGATTAACTTTTTTACTGTAAGTCATATATTTTTATTTGAACACTCATGAAAAGTTTGATTCAAAAATAATTACTACTGGTTGTTCTCCTTGATTATATACTTGAACTGATTTCCAAAGGCTATTGTTTTGCAGATAATCTGTTACCCATTCTTCATGAGATTGGAAAACAGACCAAACTAAATATCTTGGTTTCACATCTTCCACATATGCATAAAATTCTTCTTCAGAACAAGCAGGTTTATGATCTTCTGGACCATTATAACAATTATTGAACGTCGTTACTTTTCTTTCAGAATAATAAGATATTTGCGGGAAGGAATTAGTTATAACTCTGTCTCCTGGTTGGGAATTTGCTTTTATCCACTCTCCAGCAGGTTTAAGTTCATAATAAGACATTTTCTTATTTTCTGTTAATTGATTTGCCCATAAAAGATTGGGTATAAGGGCTAAAATGAAAATAATCAAGATCAAAATAGCCATAATTTTTTTGTTAATCTTAAGATGTTTTTTGATTAATCCTCCTATCTTGAACAAAGATATAATTGCTATTAAAAATAAAAAAGGATGCTGAGCCAGAGTGTATCTTTGTTCTGCAATTCCATTAACTCCGCCAAGATATCCTAAAAATAAAAATGGAACAACTATCCATAAAAAAATAAAGAATTTCTTTTGAATTTTTTTATTTTTAAATATTTTATCAAATCCCAAAAAAAGATCTGCGAAAAAATAAGGTATTCCGATTAAAAACAAAATTAATATGGGTTTAGTCAAATTATATGATAAATCCTTGAAATAGATTAGAACATTGGAAAAATCTCGTTTTGCAACAGTTAATGCTGTTTCAGATTTAACACCAAAGATATATGACATTATATCTACCACCGGATTTCCAAAATGTTGAGAATACATGATAACGAGGGGCAATAAAATTAGAGCAAATATGCCAAGTGCTATCCACAATGGCTTATTTTTTAATAATTTTAATTTGTCTTTTATGAACATAAAAAGTAAAAAAATTGGAGCAAAAATCCAATTCTGCATTCTTGTTAAAATTGCAAGAGCAAAGAAAATTGCAAAGAGATAAATAAATTTGTTTCCTTGTTTAAGTTCGTATCCTTTCCAAAAAAATAGTAGACTTAACAGAATAAAAAAAGTTGAGGGAATTGAAGTCATTGGCCTTCCAGTGAAAAAAAGAGATACCCAAGACAAAGATAATCCAATGCAGGCATAGAGAGCATATTTTTTGTTAAACATGTTTTTTATTAAGAAATATGAAACTGCTACTATCCCTGTAGAAAATAATACTGTAACAAATCGAATGGTTGCGTCTCCTAACCCAATTCTAAAGAAAAGTGAACCTAAAAACGGCCATAAAAACCCCCTACGATAATACCAAATATCGCTCATCTCTCCAATCCCTGCCCAATATTTTGCAGTAGACATATATTCTGCAGCGTCAAACCACATTGCTTGATCTTTTGTTGCTATGAAAACTAAAATCCTTATTATAAAAGCAGCCAATAATACTATAAGAAAAGCTTTGTCATAATTATTTTTTACCCATCCAAAAATATTTTTTTTAATCCAATTTTTTCTTTTTTCTAAAAATTCTTCCATGATTAGTTTTGGGGAAAAGGGTTTTTATTTGTTATTGTGATTATAAATCTATGAACGTCTCTTTATTTGTTCCTGGACAATCTTTACAAAGTGGGATTTCTTTTTTATTTTTTAGAATCATCTTCCTAAAATTTGTATATTTTTGATTATTCCAAATTTCTTTGATTGGACTTTTGAATGCATTTCCAAAAACAAAAAGATTGTTCATATCAAAACAACATGGGACTACTGTTCCATCCCAATTTATTACTATTTCTTCCCAAATAAAATCACACCAATTTTTTACCTTAACTTTTGATTTCACTCCCTCTTCTTGGATTTCATATCTTGAGTATTTTTTGTTTGTTGGAATGTATTTTTTTATATCCTTTTTAGAAAAATAATCCATAATCCCCACTGTTTTGAAAACCAATTCATCTATGCCTATTTTTTTTGCAAGAAATTTTATTTTGTTAATCTCATGTTCATTGTGTTTCATAATTATAAATTGTAACTTGATATAAGGAGATTTTTTATTCAGTCTCTTTTTTTCTTCTACTAAAAGTTTTATTGATTCTATAATCTTGTTAAAATCCCCTCCTTTTCTATATTTTTTGTAAGTTTCTTCAGAGGCCCCATCTAAGGAGATTATTAATTCGTCTAAACCAGATTTGATTAAGTTCTTTGCTATTTCATCATTTAAAAAATAACTATTGGTACTTAGGTTGGTGAATATTTTCTTTTCTTTAGCATAGGCAATCATTTTGAAAATATCTTTATTCAATAAAGGCTCACCCCAATTCCACATTCTTAGATGGATTACATAATCTGCCATTTCATCAATTATTTTCTTAAAATTTGGGAAGGTTAGGAAACCTTTTGCTCGTTTCACTAAACCAGCCCCCGTTGGACACAAAGGACATTTAAGATTACAGATGTTTGTTGGTTCAATCATTATTGTCGTGGGATATCCTTTGATTTTAGAAAGTTTTAGATATTTTGAAACATTTATCATAATAAGATTCATTAATCTTTTCTTACTAAAAAGGACGTATTTTAAAAAATAATTTATTTTTCTTTTTAATTTCATTTTTTATAATCCAAGGTTTTTGTTGATTCTGAACGAGACCATTGTGCAACATATGTGGTTTTTTTAATTTTTATTTCATAAAATGTTTTTAACCAAACATATAATCTTGGAGGATATAATAAAAAAGTCCAATAAAACTCCTTTATAGTCTTAGGGAAAGAAAGTGCAAAAGAAAATCCGTAGAAAATTTCATTGATTAAGGACTTTTGTTTAATTTCTTTTGAGGTAACATACTTGTTCATAGCTTCATGAGATTTTGCAGAACGAACTTTTTGTTTTACCCAATCAGAAAAATTTCGTGGGTACATCACATATACTTTTGCATTTGGTTGGTAGATATTTTTATAACCTTTTTGTATAATCAAATAAGGGATTATTGCATCTTCTGCAACATCATTTGGGATTTCTTTCAAAAGATTATTTTTCATTGCTAAAAGGTTCGCACATTGTTCTACAAATTTTCCCTTGTGAAATCGCATTTCCCTTAATTTATGGGCTGCGTTTGTTAGAAGGTGTGCCCAAAATCCAAAAATATTGTCTCGATTATTTTGTGGACAAGGTTTTCCACCAACACATCCAACAGAGGGGTCTTCAAATTCTTTCAAAATTATTTTAATAGCATCTTTTTCAACAAATTTATTTCCATCTGTCCAAATTAAAATTTCCCCTTTAGCTAATTTAAGAATTTTGTTCATTAATTTATTTTTGTCAGGGTCGTCTTGTTTAACATAACGAATTATAGAAGGATATCTCTTTTTGTAATCCATTATTACTTTTTTTGTGGGTTCATCAGGACAAGCCACGATAAGTTCAAATTTTTCATTGAAATCCTCTTGATTAAGAAGTCGTTTAATACACTCGTTTGTTGATTTTGGGTCGTTATATGCTGTAACAATTAGTGAAATCATTTCAGTCATAATCAGACTGTTTTTAAAAGGTTTATGAAGGTTAAACAGATGATATAGAGTTTATCTACAAAATTCTTATAAAGTGAGGTCTATAAATAATAAGAATGAGAGCAATTTTACTTTCTGCTGGAAGGGGGGAAAGATTAAAACCCTTAACAGATACTATGCCAAAAGTCATGATTCCAATAAATGGTAAGCCACTTCTTCAATATTGGATAGAATTTTTGAAGAAATATGGAATTGAAGAGATAGCAATTAATGTATGGTACCTGGGCGAACAAATAATGAATTATTTTGGAGATGGTTCTAAATTTGGTGTAAAGATAAAATACTCAAAAGAAGAAGCTCTTCTTGGAACAGCTACGCCCATTAAAAGGATTGAAGAATTATATCCTGGGTTTTGTTCAGAAGATAAATTTTTGGTAATTTATGCAGATAATTTAACAGATATGGATTTGAAAAAAGTTTTTGAATTTCATGAATTACATAAACCTCTTGTTACATTAACTTTGCATAAACATGATGAACCTTGGACAAGAGGGATTGTTAGCACAACAGAAGAAGGTAAAGTTACAGGTTTTATAGAAAAACCACAAAAAGAAGATATTTTATCTGGAAAATATCCTGGAGAATCTGCATCATGTGTTTATATTCTTGAGCCAGGCGTATTAAAATATTTGAAAGATGAGAAAGAAGACCTTGGGACAGATTTGTTCCCTCGATTATTGGAAAATAATTGCGAATTATATGCTTTTAATCCTCATGCATGTGTAATGGATACTGGAACCTCAGAAAGATATAAAAGAGCAAAAAAAGAAGTTGCAGAAAATCCTGAGAGGTTTAATTTCTAACTATAAAATATATATTTTCTCTTCATAATCCTTAAAAAAGAATTATATTTTATAAAAAAGAGATGATAATATCAAGAACACCTTACAGAGTTGATTTGATTGGAGATGGCACAGATATCGGAAGTTTTTGTAATAAAGAAAGAGGGTGTATTGTTAATGCAACTATTCAAAAATATATTTATGTTATTGTTCATCCTTCAAAAGATAAAAAGATTAATGTTAGTTGCGGAGGAGAAACAGAAATAGTTGGTAATGTAGAAGAATTAAAAAATGGCCGTGTGAAGGAAGCGATGAAAATGGTGGGGGTTTTTGGAGGAATTGAGATTCATTCTATTGCAGATGCGCAAACAGGGACAGGTCTTGGAGGTTCAAGTTCTTTTACTGTGGGAGTGTTAAATGCTCTCCATAAATACAAGGGAGAAGAAGTAACCCAAGAAGTATTAGCAAAAGAAGCATCTCAAGTAGAAATTGACATTTTAAAAGAACCAATAGGAAGGCAGGACCAATATGCTGCTGCTTATGGGGGATTTAATCAAATGGAATTTGTTAATGAAAAAGTAGTTGTTTCAAAATTAATAAATAATTTAGAATTAAAAAAAGAGGTAGAGGAAAAAATGATGATGTTTTCTCTTGGTGAAGATAGGTCGGCCACTTCAATTCTCTCAGAACAAAATAAAGAAATGCAAACAAATCAGAGAGTTTTTGATGCTATGAGGGATATGAGGAACCTTGCAGATTATTCTTCTTTTGAAATTAAAAGTGGGGAAATTGAAAATTTTGGGAAATTTTTGCAAAAAAATTGGAATCTTAAAAAAGAACTTATTCAGAATATAAATAATCCTTCTATTGAAGAATATTATAATCTTGCAATAGAAAATGGGGCAGAAGGAGCAAAACTCTCTGGTGCAGGGGGAAGTGGTTTTCTTTTAGTTTATGCTCCCTTAGAAAAACAGGAGAGGATAAGATATGCTCTTCATGATTTAGAAGAACACAAATTTGAACTTGAAGAAAAAGGAAGTTCAATTATTTATTCTAAAGAAGATGATGGAGAACAATTAACTTTAAATAAAAATTCCGAGAAAGAAATTAATAATATGGTAAAAGGTATAGCATTTGATTTGGAAGGGACTGTAGTTAATTTAGACCCCCTTCATATTTCTGCGCACTTAGAAGTTTTTAGAAGGGTTGGATTAAATTTATCTAGTGAAGAGGCTATGGAAAAAATTGAACATTTTATTGGAGGCCCAGATAGTGCAATAATGGAAGATGTTTACAATTTAGGTTATACTAATATGTCAATTGAAGAAATGGTAAAGTTAGATAAACAATTGTATGAAGAACAACTTAATGTGGCTGAAATTTCTCCTCGTCCAGGATTTTTAGAATTTCTTGAAAAAATAAAAGAATTGGAAATCCCCTATTCTATAGGTTCATTAACTGCAACTGAACAAGCAGATTTCATCTTAGAAAAATCTGGGCTCTATAATCATTTTAAGAAAGATAAAATTGTTTTAAAAGAAAATGTGAAAAATCTTAAACCCTCTCCGGATGTTTATTTAGAGACCGCGAGAAAGATGGGAATTCCCCCAGAAAATCAATTAGTATTTGAAGATTCCCACAATGGAGTAAAAGCTGCATTGGCTGCAGGATCAAAAGTAATTGGGATGCCAGTTTATCAAACTAAATTTATAATCAATAGATTAAATAAAACCGGAGCACATAAAGTTCTTTTAGGATGGGAAGGGGTGAATATTATTCAACTCTCTGAGGAAATTTTTAAGCATTAATAGTAAAAGTAATGTATATAGTATTCCTCAACAATCTTTAAAAGAAAAGAGTATCTAAATAATAAAAAGGATGATAATTTCAAAAACACCATTGAGGATAAATTTTTCTGGAGGAGCGACAGACTTAAAAGATTATAGGCAGGTTCATGGAGGGGCAGTTCTTAATGTTTCTATTAATCAGTATGCATATATTATTGCAAAAGAAAGAGTTGATAATGACCTCTGGTTAAAATATTCAAAAAATGAAATTGTGAAAAATGTAGACCAGGTACAAAATGAAGTATGGAAAGAATGCTTGATGGCTACAGGAGTCACTAAAGGGGCAGAGATCGTTGCAATGGCAGATATTCCTAAAGGATTTGGACTTGGAGGATCAAGTGCCTTTACAGTTGGTTCATTAAATGCCCTTCATGCTTTAACTGGAAAACATAAATCTGGAAAAGAGCTTGCTGAAGAAGCTGTAGAAATTGGGAAAAAGATATCAAAGGCATATGGGTCTCAAGATTATTATGCTTCATCTCATGGAGGCCTTAATCTTATTGAATTTGGAAAAGAAGAGGGGGTTTTTGTTAATCCAATAATCATTCCTCCTTCATTGAAGAAAAGTCTTTCTCAGAATTTGTTATTATTTGACATGAGAACGCAAAAGGCAATAGATCCCTTATCAAATTTAAATACAGGAATGCAAACAAATGAAGGAACACTTCATAAAATTAAAGAGATTGTTTATGCTACTAGAGATTCATTGCATTCTTTAGATTTAAGGAGGTTTGGAGAATTATTACATGAAAATTGGGAGTATAAAAAGACAGTTCTAAAGAATATCTCTAATTCAGAAATTGATAGATATTATAATCTAGCGAGAGAGGCTGGGGCGATAGGTGGAAAAATGTGTTGCAGTCCAGAATCTGGAGGATTCTTATTAGTTTATGGGGAACCAGAAAAACAAGACCAAATTAGAGCAGCATTAAATCTTAAGGAAGTTCCATTTGAATTTGAATCTGGACAATCAGGAAGTAAAATTATTTATGTTGGAGAGTAAATGAATTTTGCAAAAGAATATTTCCGGGAATTATATGAGGGATTAGACAAAATTGATCCAGACAAAATAGAAAAAGTAACAGATGTTTTGTTAAACGCTTGGAAGAATGGTCAACAGGTTTTTATTTTAGGTAATGGGGGGAGTGCGGCTACTGCATCTCATATGGCATGTGATTTTGGAAAGGGAACTTTGAAAAAAATGTATGACCCTGTAGAAAAAAGATTTAAAGTTATATCCTTGACAGATAATGCTCCTTTATTAACTGCATTGGCAAATGATGTCGGTTATGAAAATATTTTTGCCCAGCAGTTATATAATCAAATTAAGATGGGAGATATAGTTATAGTTATAACAGGTAGTGGGAACAGTGAAAATGTATTAAGGGCAATTAAAGTAGCTCAAGATAAAAAAGCCACCATCATAGCATTTTTGGGTGCTGATGGCGGTAAGGCAAAAGACATGGTGGATTATTGCATAATCTATGAAGAATTACATTATGGGAGAATAGAAGATGCACATAGTATTCTTTCACATTTAATTACTAATTGGTTAAAAGAAAAATTAGATAGTCTAAAAGGTTCTGGGGAATTTTTTAAGGAAGAAGCAAAATGAAAGTGTTAATAACTGGTGGAGCAGGATTTATTGGAAGTCATACAGCAGATTTACTTTCATCAAAAGGATATTCAATAAAGATTTTAGATAATCTTAGTCCTCCAGTCCATGATGGAGATTGGCCAGATTATGTTAAAAATAAAGGATATGAGCTAATCAGAGGGGATGTTACTGATAAAGAGGTTTTTACTGAAGCAATGAGGGATGTTAATTATATATTTCATCTTGCTGCATATCAAGATCAAATGCCAGATTTTAGTAAATTTTTTAGAGTAAATACAGTAAGCACGGCTCTTATCTTTGAAATTATTTTAGAAAATAAGTTTCCTGTTAAAAAGATAGTTTATGCAAGTTCTCAATTTGTATATGGGGATGGAGTTTATATTTCAAGTGATGGAAAAGAATTTTATCCTGAATTAAGATCAGAAGAACAATTTAAAAATAAAATATGGAATATATTGGATGCAAAAGGGGAGCTTGCAAAATTTATTCCGTTCAAAGAAGAGCAAAAGGTTAATCCGACAAATTGTTATGGATTATCAAAGATGGCTTCTGAGAATTTATCTATAAGATTGGGAAAAACTTATGGAATTCCTGTTTCAATTGTGAGATATTCTATTGTCCAGGGTTCAAGACAATCCCCAAAAAATATGTACTCTGGAGCATTAAGAATTTTTGTGACGCAAGCACTTGCTGAACAACCCATCACAGTTACTGAAGATGGAAATCAAGTGAGGGATTTTGTGAATGTTGAAGATGTTGCAAGAGCAAATGTTTTAATGATAGAGGAACCAAGAACAGATTTTGAAATATATAATGTTGGAGGTGGACAGGGGTACAAGATTAAGGATTTTGCAGAGATGGTCAAAAGAATAACAAATTCTAATTCTGAAATTTTAATTGATGGAAGATTTAGAAGAACAGATGCAAGAGATTCTATATCAAATATATCAAAATTAAGAAATTTGGGTTGGAATCCGATTCATACTCCTGAAAAATCAATTAAAGATTATACTAATTGGATTAAAACAGCAGGATTTGATGTTGGAGAAATTGCAAAAGGAGTGAATGAAGGACAGAAAAAATTAGTTTGAAATATGTATTCTTCCTCAACAATATTTAAAACAATTAGATTTTTAAAGAAAATAATAACATAAAATGTTCCCAATAAATAATATTGAAATTTATTCTTCAGGAAAAATCATCAAACCAGAAGAAGTAGCTGTTTTTGTCTCAAAGTTGAAAAGTTTTGGGAAAAAAGTCGGTCTTTGTCTCGGATGTTTTGACCTGTTACATCCAGGTCATGTGAAACATTTAGAATCTGCTAAAAAATTATGTGATTATTTGATTGTTGCTGTAACTGCAGACAAATTTATAATCTCAAGAAAAGGTTCAGAAAGACCAATATTTAACGAACAGTTAAGAGCTTATATGCTTGCAACCTTAGAAGTTGTAGATTGCGTGGTTATTCAAAATTTTGAAAAAGGAACAGAACTTCTAGAATTGATTAAACCTTCTTTTTATATTAAAGGACCTGATATAATTAATCTTGATACTCCTGCAATAAATGAAGAACGTGAGATGACTAAAAAAGTTGGTGGAGAGATGAGATATACTCGCGATCCTAAATGGGCCACAACAGACATTATAGAATTTATGAGTAATTTAAATAATCAGGAAGGTTCAAGTTCTGGAACATCTCCTCTCCATATGGGAACATAATGTCTTTTTCTAATTCTTAGCGAATAATATCCTCTCAATTGAACATATATCAGAAAGAAAATAAATGATAAAGACCAAAAAAATTCTTTAAAAGTATCTTTTATCGTTGAAAAGATTATTCTATTGTAAAAACTATGATATTTAATCTGGCTATTTTTTGTATATTTCAATAATTCCATATGTGCTTTTGTACTACGGGCTCTTTGTTTAAACAAATCAATAAAGTTTTTTGGATGCGAGACATAAACCTTTGCTCCTTCAACATAAGAATTTTTGTATCCTTTGTTACTTATTAAAAAAGATATTATGGCGCCCTCTGCGACCTCTAAGGGAATTTTTTTAATTATTCCGTTTCTCATTGCAAGTATATTTATTGTGTGTTCTATAAATTCATTTTTATTGAATAGGTTTTTCCTCATCTTGTGTAATCCTTCTGTTAAAAGATGCGCCCAAAAACCGTATAGGGTGTTTCTATCTCCCATTGGAATAATCCTGCCTCCAACAATTCCTACTGCCTCATCCTCAAATGGTTCAAGTAGTAATTTAATAGAATTTTTTTCAAAAAATTTATTTCCATCTGTCCAAATCAAGATTCTGCCTTTAGCAATTTTGAATATTTCATTCATTAGTTGATTTTTTGAACAAGTATACTCTTGATGTACATATTTTACTATTCTTGGGCATTTCTTTTTACAATCCATTATTGCTTTTTTTGTTGGTTCATCTGGACAAGCCACAATAATCTCGAATTCTTCATTTAAACCTTCTTGATTAAGAATTCTTTCTATACATTCTTTAGTCAAATCTGGACATTCAAATGCAGTTACAATTATACTTATCATTTTTGTGTTTATTATGAAGGAGAACACAGATTTAAAAGGATTATCAATCTACACCCTATATCTTGTTTTGTCATACCAGATTTTGAAATTTACAGGCAAAGAGCGGTAGAGGGGTTTTGCTATTCTTTCTCTTATGATATCCAACAAACGTATTATTCTCAAGATTATAAAAGTCGGAAATTGATTTCTTAAATTTTTTCTCACTCTCTCTGGTTTTAATAAATAATTTAGAAGAGAATTGGGCATAACCCCAAATCTTGATTTTGTAACAGAACCTCTCATGAGGTTTAGAATTAAATTGAGATATCTATTATTCTTTTTTAACAAAATATGTGCACTTCTGTCCCAATAATTAAGATTTTCTGCTGAATCTTTTTTTGATTTTATCAGGCCTTCTTTCTTTGCTCTGTCGTATAATTTTGTTCCTGGGAAGAAAACTAGATTATTAACAGATAGGTAATATGGTTTTGGAAGTTTTTGCAAAAGACGAATTAAGTTTATGACATCTTCGGGTTTTTCATAAGGGTTGCAGGTGATTACATCATACATAACTGCAAGCTTGTCTTTGTATTTGTTCAATATTCTAGCTGCATTTAAAACATCTTTGTCTGTTTGATTTCTATGGTAAATTTCCAGATTTATCCTTTCGCTTCCTTGAATTCCTATGATTATATCGGTACATCCTGCATCAATCAATAATTTTATTTTTTCTTCTGAAACTGTGTGAGGATCTGCCAAGCATTTGAAACGCATGTTTACTTTTTCTTTGTAGAGCTTGCAGAATTTTTCTATGTCTTCTATGGGCCGAAGTGAAAATGTGTCATCCCTTATATCAAAATAACCAAGAGTGTTTGGAAATTTTTCCTTTAGTTTTAGAATTCCTTCTATGATGTATTCTGGTGAGTGCCATCTGAGAATCTTTTTTCTTTTCCCTTCATAAAGTTTATTGAAAAACGAATTGCTACAATAGTCACACCCATAAGGGCAGCCCCTACCAGTTAGAAAAAATATTTGTCCGGCCAAATCATATTCTCTGAATTTCCTTATTTTCCTTTTTTCTAGGATGAAGTGATTTTCAATATCATAATCTGGGCGTGGAAGAGAATCAATGTTGTCAATTATGTTTCTAACAGGATTTTTTGTTACATTGTTTTCTTGCTTTATCCAAAAATTTTTTATCTTGTTGAAGTTTTTGTTTTGTTCTATTGCTTTTGCTAAATCTAGTATTGCTTCTTCACTTTCACCTACGCAAACAATATCTGCATATTTTATGCAATCTTCTGGAGAAATTGTTGCATGCACTCCCCCATAAACTATTGGAATGCCGAGATTTTTTTTTAAAAAAGATATTATTCTTGCTGCTCTTTGAGAAGTTGAAGCAAAAGAATTTATTCCTATAAGTTGGCTGTCTTTGCAGATATTCAATAATTGCTTTAGTTCTTCTATTGAGTAATTTCTTGAATAGTCTTCTGTCAAGGTCATGAAAATTAATTGCACTTCGTAACCTGCTCTTTTTAAAACAGAAGAAATTGTTCTGATTCCCTGATCGGAAGGAAAAGTAGATGTTGAAATGAGAGTTATTTTCATAAAAACAACAGAAAGAAGTAATTTTTAAAATTACTCTATTGTAAATATATATTTCAGAAGCATATAGTTTTCTTATATAAATGCTTTAAAGAGTTTAAGCCGAAAGATTTGTATGAAGGCTGTGATAATTGCTGGCGGGAAAGGAACAAGATTAAAAGAATTCTCAGAAGATAAAAATAAGGCTATGCTAAAAATATATGACAAAACTATTCTAGAATATAACTTAGATAGAGCAATAGAAGCTAAGGTGATTGAAATAATCCTTGTTCTTTGCTATAAACCTGAAGAAATTATAAAAAAAATAGGAAAAGATTACAATGGAGTTAGGGTGACTTATGTTATTGAAAAAGAAGGGAAGGGAATTGTAAATGCTATTCACAATGCAAGAGATGCTATAGGTAAAAGTGATTTTATTCTTATGCTGGGAGATGAAATCCTAATTAATGCAGATATTGTTGGGATGCTAAAAAAATTTAGAAGAGAAGACCTATTTGCTATTTGTGGCATAGTTAATGAAAAGGATAAGTCTAGTATCAAAAAAACTTACTCTGTTCTATCTAATGAGGATGGAAGAATTTTTAGATTAATTGAGAAGCCAAGATTTCCGATTAGTGATATAAAGGGCACAGGACATTGTGTTTTCAGAAATGAAATTTTGGATTACATTGACAAAACTCCAATTAACATGTATAGAAATCAGAAAGAACTTGTAGACATGATTCAATGTGCTGTTGATGATGGAAAAAATATCAAAATCCACAAGATAGCTGAAGGATATGCTAATATAAATGAGTTTGAAGATTTAAATATGGCAAAAGAAATGATAAAAAAAATAAAACCTAAAGTTTTGATAATCCATAATCAGATGAAATATTATGGTGGAGGAGAATTGCTAATTGTTGAACTTGCAAATGAATTAACAAGAAGGGGCATAAAAAATGATATCCTTGCTTTGTCAAAATCAGAGGAAGTTGAAAATGCTCTTTTGAACACTGAAATTATAACTCCAAATAATAATATTGACCTCAGACCTCCAGGATATAAAAATATGGGAGATATTTTTAATGCAATAAAAGTTTTTAGAAAAAAACTAAAAGAGATAGAAAAGAACTATGATGTTATTAATTTCCATGATTTTCCAGTAACGTGGACTTTGTGGCCCCGAAAAAAACCTTGTGTTTGGTTTATGAATCTCCCCCCAAATCTTTATAGCAAACCCGATGCAGGATTTTTTTATAAAACTCTGAATAAGGTAAGAATTTGGTTAGATAAGTTTATTGTTAGACAAAGTGTAGATATAATAACTGTGGCAGAGAGTTTAAATCTGATTAGAGCAAAAAAAAGATATGGTAAACAGGCTAAATTGATTGATTTTGGAATTGATTATAATTTCTTCTCCAAGGGAAATGCACAAAGAGCAATAAAGAAATTTAACCTGAAAAATAAGTTTGTTGTTGTTCAATCAGGAATATTATGCGATGTTAAAAATCAATTTGAAAGTGTGAAAGCAATTGAAAAAGTAAAAGATAAAATTCCAAACATATTCTTAATCTTCACTGGAAAAGAAGATGCAGAATACAGAAAGAAACTTGATGCTTATATAAAAGAAAAAAAACTCGAAGAACATATTTTATTTGCAGGATTTCTTGAAACAAGGAATGAACTAAGAGACATATACAAGGCTGCGGATGTTGGATTATTTCCTATAAAGAAACAAGGAGGAGTTTTGGCTCCATTAGAAGCTTTATGTGCTGGAATTCCAATAATTGTATCTGAGGACATGGAAACAGCGCCACTAATTAAAAAAGAAAATCTGGGAATTACAACAAAAGAATATGATAAAGTTTTATTAGATGTCTATAATAATAAAGAATCTCATAAACAACTAGCAAAAAAAGCTGTTTTGTTTGTTAAAGAAAATTTAAACTGGAAGGCATTTGCAGATAAAATGGTTCAAGCGTATATTGTAGCTTGGAAAAAGTATAAAAAATAGTTGGTTATCTCTTTGCTAGTGTCTTTAATGGATGCTTCCTCAAATTCCTAACCATTTCACAAAGAAGGTAACAATCTTCATAACATTTTAGGTTTTTTATCTTCTTAGTATAATCCTTTTGAAGAATTGTAGTTTGTTTGATATTTCCCAATGGAGCAATCTTCCCAACCAAGTTTTCACAAGGGAATATATCGCCGGTAAAATCTATGTAAATTGAATTTGTTCCTGCATAGCAAACATTTGTTATTGTTTTGTTTTCATAGAATCTTTTGAAAAATAAAAAATAAGTATCATCAAAGAATGGTCTTTTTCTCTCTGCATAAATTTTCTTAAGCTGTTCTAATACTTTTTGTTTTTGAGAGTCTGCTAATGCTCTTCCTTCTTCGGTGTTTAATCTTCCATAATCCATTTCTGGGGAGAACATTATGTTTATGTCCTGTTCTTTAGCAAAATTCCATGCCCATAACAACTGGTCATAATTTTCTTTTGTCACAGTAAAAATAAAACTCATGTTTTGTCCTAATTTTTTCAGGTTTTCAATTGTTTCTAATAATTTTTTAAAGTTTCCTTTTACTCCTCTTATTTCATCGTGAGTTTCTTCTTTTCCATTAAAAGAAAGATTTATCAAAACATCTCTGGGCATATTCTTTACTTTTTCGTATATTAATTCTGGGAGCAAAGCATTTGTTAAGATAGCTAGGTGTAAATTGGGATTCTTTTGTTTGAACATATTTACAATTTCGTCTATATCTTTTCTCAAAAATGGCTCTCCTCCTGTCAAGGCCAAAAATCTAGCTTCTTTAAATATGGGAGTTTCAGCAAATTTTTTTAAATCGCCCGTGTTTGGTTCAATCTTCTTTTTGTTTTTCCATAAAAAACAAGTTTTACACCTTGAATTGCACAAATTGGTTAAAGCCAAGATTATCCTTCTTCGTTTTTTTATTGGAAGAATATTTTCTAGAGCATATAAATAATCAGTTTTCATTTTTCCCCTCTTTCTCATAAGCTGGACACAATTTACACTCTTCAGGACATTTATTTTTCCTTATTGCTTTTCTCATTGCTTTGTATTTTGGAGAATACCAAATTTCCTTGAATGGTTTTTCTAATGCGTTGCCTAATGCCATTTTTTTCTGCCATTCTCGAGCATTTGCTTCGTTTTGACTACAACAAGGAGTAACATCTCCTGTAACAAAAATAAACGGCATTATATATTCCTTGCAGTTTTTCATTTTGGGCTTTTTTTCCAAACCTTCTGCTCCTTGTTTCGCAGACATATTAATTGTTATGGGGATTTTGTATTTTCTTGCTCTTTCTTTTATTAAATTCACATAATTTTCATCTATTTCGACAGCATACTTTTCAGCTTCTTTAAAACTGTGTAACAAGGGAGTTACAAGAACTTCTCCAACTTCTGTGTTTAGTGAATGAACAAAATCTAAAAAGTCCAGAACCTCTGGTTTTGATTCACTTGTGATTATATAATGAAAATTCAGTAGAGGAAATCTTTTTTTCATTTCTTTTTTTAGTCTAACAAAAGTTTTTATGTTTTTTTCAACTTCATCATAATTGCTTCCAGCACAAATTTTTTCAAAACTTTTTTTGCTTGCTCCGTAGGTTGAAACAAATTGGAAATCTGGGCCAATCTCTATTAATTCCCTAATTTGATTATCGTCCTTAAAATGCGCGAAATGGTCCATCACTTCTATGATTGTTCCTTTTGATTTTGCATACCTCAACATTTTATGGAAATCCTTATTGAGATAAGAAGAGCCAATACCTGTAAGTCCAAGCCATTTTGGTTTACCATTCCCAAAATTGTCAATTATTCTTTTAAATTGTTCAAAACTCATATTTTTTGGTGGCTCTTTCCAATAAGTATGCTCGCAACAAACACACTTAAAGTTGCAGATTGTTGTTGGTTCTATTTCAAGGAATGGGGGGAACAAATCAATTCCGATTCTTGGGAAAATTTTATTTAATAAAAAAGATGCCATTTTTCTATTCCACCAAAATGGATAAACCCAAAACATGTTTAGTATTTCCTTCCATCTCCCAGCTAAAATATAATTAGAAAATAATCTCATCTTATGGGTCAAAGGCATAGTTGGCATTTTAGAAAATGGGAGTGGAGGTTTTTAAAGATTATCTAGTTTTTATCTTATATCCCACCTTAATTAAATTTATAAATCTCGTCTTTTTCAAAGTCCTACTTATGAAAAATAAAATTCTTTTTTTGAAGGCAAGAACGGGGATTGATGATCCTTCCCCCCCATTATCATTTGGTTATTTGGGTGGAATCGCGAAAGAAAAAGGATTTGAAGTTCTTGTTGAAAATCTTAATGCTCAATATAATAATTTTTCAAACCAAGATATTATAGAACTAATAAAGAAAGAGAAACCAGATATTGTGGGGGTTCATATTTTTACAAATGCGGCTAGGGATTCTTATAAATTAATAAAAATGATAAGACCGCATAGTAAAATGATTATTGCAGGGGGGCCTCATGCAACTGCTTATCCTGAAGAAATATTAGAAAGAGGAGTTGATATTGCTTTTGTAGGAGAGGCAGACATTTCTTTTGGAAAATTTTTAGATTCTATCTTATCCAAAAAATCTCTTAAAAAAGTAAAGGGGATTGTCTATAAAGAAAAAGGGAAAGTAATAAAAACAAAACCAGCAGATTCAGTTGTTAATCTTGATGTCATTCCATTACAGGATAAATCAATTCATAGGAAATCTGATTATGTAAAAGTAAAGGATGAAATAAATAACTTTGGGCAAATTTTGTCTACAAGGGGTTGTCCTGGAAGATGCACATATTGTTTTTCTTTGTTTAATAAATGTTATAGATATATGTCTGCTAAAAAAGTATTTGATGAAATTCTGCAACTGCATAAGGATTATGACATTAATTTTTTTAATTTTATCGACGACGCATTTACAATAGATAAAAAAAGATTAAATGAACTTTGCGATTTGTTTATAAATTCTGATTTAAATCTTAAATGGTCTTGTGGGACAAGAGTTGATTTTTTAGATGAGGAGATAATCTCTAAAATGAAGGAAGCTGGATGTGAAATGATTACGCTTGGAATTGAAACTTGTCTTCCTAAAACATTAAAAGAGATGGATAAAGTAATTGGAGCAAATGGGATAACAACACCTCAACTTTATACCAAACGTGCTGATGATATCTTAAAATGGTGTTATAGAAAAAATATCAGAGTGGGGGTTAATGCCTTAACAGGATTTCCCTGGGAAACAGCAAAGGATATGAGAGAAATGCAAGATTACATAAACAGGATAAAAAAATATGTGACTCAGGGATTTTATGGAGGGATTTTACAGCCACAACCTGGAACAAAAATGTATAATGAATATGCAAAAGAATATGGTTTTGAAGAATGGTGGATACACAAAAAACCGCTTTTTGAAGACACAAGTTACCATCCTTTCTTTATGACATACTATCATCAATATTGGGACCATCTCCATAATGATTTTTTTAAATTTGATAAGGAGATGTTCAAGGAATTAGATAAATTATACAGATTGATGGGAAGATGGAACATATATATTTTTTCTAGAAGAAGATTTGGTAAGAATTTTTTATCATATGGAATCTATCAAGGAGTTCTTTTTTTGAGCAAGATTTCTTATTTGATTTTCAAAGTTTCTCCAAAAATAGAAAGAATACTTATGGAAAGAGTAAAAAAATTTAGTTATCAATTTAAGTTTAGAAAAGGAAATAAAAATCTGAATTAATATGAAAATCAAAGCTGTTCTTATTTCGCATGCATCTGTTTCAGTATATATGAAAGGTCAGAAACCACTCAGACAGATGATTCTTGACGATTGGTATTCTTTAACTGCCCAGCAAATTAAAAAATTTTATCCTGAAATTGATGTTGAATGTTGGACTCCAGAGAGGGCGTTCAAAAAACCCCAAGAATTCAAAGAAAAAAATATAACCTACAGGCAATTTCCTACAACTTTTTCTCCAAAATATGGTCTTGATTTTTCTATTCAAATGTTAAGAGAAATGAAAGAAGAAATGAAAAGAGCGGAGAAAGAGAATTATAAAGTTATATTCCATTTACATGAATATCATAATTTACATGGTTTGATGATTGCCACGTTGTTTAAGAAAGGAAATATAATCGGGCAACACCATGGAGGAAGCTGGCCATTGAAACATCTAAAAGAAAATAAAAAATATCGTTTTTTCTTTCCTTTCTTTTTACTAGCACAAGTTTGGGAGAAGAAGGTCTTAAAGAATATCAAATATTTTTATGCTTTGGGAAAAGAAGAAATAAATTATTTAGAAAAAATTGCTCCGAATTCTAAAACAAGATTTCAGACAATGGGAATTGAAGATTATTATTATGAAAATATGGAAAAAGATGTTGCAAGAAAAAAGTTGAAATGGCCTCTTAATAAAAAAATACTCCTTTTTTTAGGGAGGCTTATTCCTGTAAAAGGTATTACCTATTTAATGGATGCTATGAAAGATTTGAAAGACGTTGAGTTAAAGGTTATTGGATGGGGAGATCAGGAACAAGAATACAAAGATTATGCTAAAATTAGAAAATTAGAAAATGTGGAATTTTTGGGTTCTTTTTTTTATAAGGAAAAGCTTCCCTACCTAAGTGGTGCTGATATTTTTATACTTCCCTCATCTAAGGAGGGAGCATCTGTGTCTGTTATGGAAGCTATGGCAAGAAATCTTCCGATTATCACGACAGACATTGGGGGAATGCCATTAATGGTGAAAAATGATAGAGAAGGTATAGTAATAGAGCAAAGAAATCCAAAAGATATTGTTAAAGCGGTTAGAAAAATATTAAATTGGAAAATAAAAAATGTTAAAAAATATGCGGAAAGGTATCGATGGAAAAAGATTATTGATGATACTGTGAAAGATTATGAAAATATATAATCTTGGATAGAAATTCTTAAAAACTTTTTATTTTTAAGATGAAAATGAGAATAGGCCTTATTGGGATTGGGGATATTGCAAATGAACATATTTATGCAATCGAAAAAGTAGATGGACTAGAATTAAAAGCATTATCTGATTTAGATGAAAAAAGAAATCCAAATATTTCGGGGGTTAAATTTTACAGAGATTATAAAGAAATGCTAAAAGATTCTGATTTAGGGGCTGTTACCATAGCAACTCCAAATTACCTTCATGAGCAGATGACTATAGACTCCTTAGATTCAGGAAAGCATGTTTTAGTGGAAAAGCCTATGGCTGCAACAATAGAACAGGCAGAAAGGATGACTGAAGCCGCAAAAAAATCAGACAAGAGTTTAATTGTTTCTTATCATTTTCAATTCAAACCAGAGATTCTTCATTTCCTTGGATCAATAAAAGAATATGGAAAAATAAATGGGTTTAAAGTGCATATCAGCACTCCTCCACCTACATATAGACAATGGCTTTTAAAAAAAGAGCAATCGGGTGGCGGGCCTTGGATCGATAATGGAACAAATTGTATAAGCATGATAAGATTATTTGTTAATGATTTGAAAGTTACTAAAGCTGAATTTGGTTATGAACAACAAGATGTTATCTGTAACAAAAAGATTGAAGATTATGCAAGAGTTGAGCTTTCTGGGAAGGGAGTTCAGGGAACAGCAGTATCTGATTGGAGAATGAATAGTAATCAACTAAAACTAATCTCTCACTATGAAACATCAAAAGGTTCTGTTGTTCTAGATCATTTAGATAATACTGTTTCCTTTAATGGAAAAGAAGTTTTTAGAGGTATGAATAGAAAAACAAAGGGGGGTGCTCTTGAGAAAGATCGGAGATATGAAATGGTTTATCAAGATTTTTTAAATAGAATTAGTAACAGAACAGGCAACATTGATGATTCACTAAAATGTATGCGACTTGTTGTCGAAGCATATGAGTTGGGAAATAAAAATATTATTCTGTAAATCTTATCAGTTTTTATTCTATCTCAAGATTATACCTCAATAATCTTTATAAATAATATTTTTGATTTAAGTTAATGTTAGGGAATTATACACCCATAGATTATCGGAAATGGGTTCTTGGAGATAAAACAAGAGAAGGAGTTAATATAAAGAGGCTAAATTTGTTGACCCCCAATGAATTAAAAGTTTGGAAAGAAGCAGTTCCTTATCAAGATCAGAGAAATGATCCTGGGCATGGAGAGCTTGCTACTTATTTTGCAATAAAATCTCTTGATTATCTTCCTGGAAAAAGAGAGATTGCTATTCCTGCTGTAATTTGCCATGATACTGGTTGGCATGGAAATGATCCTGAAGCATGGAAAAGATTAACTGAAGCAAATAAAGATAACCCTCAAGCTCTTGATAGTGAAGAAAATCGAAGACCTCACCAAAATAGAGGGATTTTATTAGCAGGAAGAATTTTAGAAAGAGCAGGATATTTTGAAAATTATCCTGTTGAAAACTGGTTGGAAATCGCAGATGCTATTGGAGACCATGATACAAGAAAACTTCCAGTAACAGAAAATGGAAAAATTCTTAGAACAGGGGATTTTTTATGGAGAGTTACTTATCCTTGCATAGAAATGTATCTGAGCGATTTGAATTCTGAGGAATTGTTTGAAAGGGTGAAAAAAACGTGCTTAAATGATCCCACATCTCCATTAGAAGGAATTAGTTTTGAAATAGCCAAATTTGAATTAGCAAATACAATGTATTTTAAGTTTGGAGAAGAACAAGCAAGACAAACTCTTGGTGAGGAATATAGTGAAGAATTAATGCAAGTTAAAGATTTTTACAAATAACTAACCTCAAAAGATAAAATTGTTATAAAGATTATACCTCAATAATCTTTATAAATTAAGTTAATAAAAAATTTCATGAGTGTAATTAATTTAGAACAAGCGAGTAAGGGTTTGTTAGATTTTCACAATCATTCAACTTATTCTGATGGAGGAGATACTCCCTCACAACTTGTAGAAAGAGCAAAAGAATATGGAGTTAGTGCTATGGCATTAACAGACCATCATGTTATAGGTGGCTTACCTGAATTTAGAAATGCTTGTGAAGAATTAGATATTTTGGGTATTCCTTTTGGAACAGAAATTGGGGTAGAACTTCCTCAAGAGATTTTAGAGGAAGGAGATAATGATTCTCCAGACATGGTTATTTTAGGGAGAAATCCAAGAAATGTGGAAGCAAAAATACAAGAGTATCAAGCCATTTTACAAGAAGACAGAGCAAATAGATTTTTACCAGAAACTTTTGAAAGAATGATAGAAAGGGGGTTTGATATTCCCAGATTACCTTCAGATATAAAAACTGCTAATCCTGAAAGGCTAAACGAGTTAACAGAAGATTTGAAAAGAAATATGGCCAAAGGAGAGAATCTTGGAAAATTAATTGATTATATTCATAGCGTTGATTCTTCTATTAGGAGAGAAGATATTGAAGAACAACCAGGGAAATATGCAAATAAATTTTTTGCCATAGGTCAACCAGGATATGTAAAAAGATTGGAAGGATTTAGTTTAAGTGACGCAAAGACTTTATCAGAGGCGATGAATTGTAAATTGGGCATCGCACATCCAGGAGGAGAATACGGATTCCTATCAGATTCAGTATTATATCATATGATTGAAAAAGGAACCCACATAATAGAAACCCGAAATTATTTTAACACTCCTGAGCAAAATGTCAGGTTTGATAAGATAGCAGGCGAACATAATTTAACCAGGTCTGGTGGTTCAGATTGTCATGGGGATAATAGCCCATTTAAAATTGGCATGTATGATCGTCCTCAAAATCAGGTTCCTAAAGAGGTTCTAGAAGAATTGTGGGAAAGTTTGCCTGAATAATTGGTTAAATAAAATTCACATCGCCACCATAACAATCTATTGTTGAATTGATTAAAATGGCCAATGGATAAAAAGATTATCATTTATTTGGGTAGGGTTGGTTATCTTAAAGGTACTAATTATTTAATAGAAGCTATGAAAAAATTAAAAGATGTTGATTTAAAATTAATAGGGTGGCTTCAAGATGCAAATTTCAAAGAACTTGAATTATCTAAAGAAATGAAAAATGTTGAGTATTTTGGAGCAATTTTTGGAAAAAAGAAACTTGTTTATACAAGTGCATGTGATGCTTTTGTTTTGCCTTCAACAAAAGAAGGAGCTTCAATTGTTGTAATGGAAGCTCTTGCAAGAAATTTGCCAGTTGTTTCAACAGATGTTGGAGTAATAAAATTAGTAATAGAAGGTGGTTTAAATGGTAAAATAATTCCCCGGAGATAGTGATGCCATTGTCAAAGCTGTAAAAGAAATTTTGATATGGAAGAAAAAAATGTGAAACAATATGCAGAAAAATATAGGTGGGAAAAAATAATTGATGATACTATAGAAGATTATGAAAATATTTAATATGTGAGATTATAACTCAATAAATTTTATAAACTAAGTTATGTCTTTCTTTTTATGGTGCAAAGAAAAAAAGTTATATTGATGTATCCTAATTTTGAATGGGCAGAATTTATGGAGAGAACAAAATGGATTACACATCCTTATAATATTGGGATTCTTGCAGCAATGATTGAAGATAAATATGATGTGAGTATAATTGATGCAAATATGGATAATTTATCTAAAAACGAATTTGCTGAATTAATAAAAAATTCACAACCAGATGTTCTTGGAATATCTGTAGCTACAAACGAATATACCAAATCTGGATTAATTGCAGCTGAGATAGCAAAAAAAAATAATCCGAACACAAAGATCATCATGGGGGGTGTTGCAGTAACATCTAATCATAAACCTTTCATTGAAAACCCTCATGTAGATGGTGTAATTATTGGGGAAGGAGAATATGCTTTCAAAAAGTTTTGTAGTTTTTTATGTGGGAAAGACGATTTTCCAGAAAAAGGAATTTTGTATAAAAAAGATGGTGAGATCATGGGAAGTGGCAGGGTAGATTTTATTCAAGATTTAGATAAACTCCCTCTACCTGCATATCATCTAGTTGATTTTAAGAAATATACTACCCAAACACCAAGGGAGGGTATTGATAGACCAAGAGACAGACCTTATGCACGAATTCTCACTTCTAGAGGTTGCCCACATAATTGCTGTTTTTGTGAAGTCGGTTCTATATCTGGAAAAAAAGTAAGATTTAGAAGTGTGGAAAATATTATCAAGGAGATTGAATGGTTAATCAAGGAATATGGTATAAAGGCGTTGATTTTTGATGATGATAATCTTACTATTGATAAAGAGAGAGCTAAGAAATTATTTAGAACAATGATTGATAGAAAGTATAATTTAAAATGGCATGATTCTGCGATAGCCATAGGCACTTTGGATGATGAAATGCTCAGTCTGATGAAAGAAAGCGGTTGTGAATTTATAAATGTAGCAATTGAAAGTGGGAATCCAAGAGTGTCTAAAGAAATTGTACACAAACCTATTAATTTAGGATCTGTCAAAGAAATGATAAAGAAAATAAAGGATCCTGGGATTGATGTGGGTGCTAATTTTATAATAGGGTTTCCTGGAGAAACCTGGGAAGAGATAAGAGAAACTATTAAGTTTGCTGAAGACATAGATGTTGATTATGTAAGAATATTTATTGCAACTCCTCTCCCCAACACAGAACTCTATAGAATGGCAAGAGAAGGTGGATATTTAAAAGAAGGTTTTGATTTTAACAGGCATTTATGGACAGATGGGTGGATTGAAACCAATGAATTTCGTGCGCAGGATTTGAAAATTTTAAGAGCCTATGAATGGGACAGAATTAATTTCTCAGACCCAGAGAAGAGGAAAAAGATAGCAAGAATGATGGGAATGAATGAAGAAAGGCTAAATGAAATTAGAAAAGATACCTTAAAGAGAGCTAATCCTTAGTTTAAGAATTGTTTTGGAAAAATATCAAATAAAATTCACATCATCACCATAACAATCTATTGTTGAATTGATTAGAATATTTTTTGCATTATTTGCACAATGATGCTTGCATTGTTCTTGAGGATTAAATGTTTCAAATATCTTTTTTGCTTCTTCGCTAAACCATAGCTCTTTGAAAGATTTATCTTTTATTGAACCAAGAATTCCTGTTGATGAATAAGCTTTGTCATGACAAAAATAAACATTGCAATCAGCGCCAATCACAGGAACAGTCTGCATTATCCAACATCGATTATAATTTCTTTCAGAAACACTTGCTCCTGAGAAGTCTCCTTCATATGTATCATAAACATTAAAACTTTCATCTTGGAATTCTTTTTTTGCTCTTTCAATTTGTTCTAAAACTTGAGAATTTATTGGTGCATGATATTCTTTGAAATTCTGTATCCACATTGGAGTAATTTTTATATGGTTGCATCCCAAATCTTTAAAGTGTTTCACACTTCGATAAACTTGGTCAGCATTATCTTTATGGACGACAAAGTTTATTCCTAGTTCGCAGTTAGGGTCTTTTATTTGAGCAAATTTTCTTATGTTTTCTGTTAGCTTGTGAAACCATTCCTCAGGAACTCGTCTTATTTTTGAAAAAGATGCTGCATCACTTGCATCTGAAGATATTCTGACCCAATGCGCACGAGAAAGAATTTCTGCTTTTTTTCCTTCTAAACCTTGCCCGTTTGTTATAATTGATAGATTAATACCTGCATCAAGAATTTTCTGCATTGCTTCTTCAATATATGGATAAATCAAAGGTTCTCCTCCTCCAGAAAAAGTTACAGATTTAACTCCCATTTCTTTAAAGTCATTTATTATTTCCATTGTTTTTTCACGGGGAATTTCATCTAATCTATCTTTCATTTTATCCCTAACTTCTGTGTCCCCAGTATCAGGGGCATAAGAACAAAAAGCGCAATGATGATTACATCTATTGGTTGGTTTAAATCTAACATAAATTGGAGGAGTAATCTTTCCATCTACAAAAGATTTAAGTTTTTCATGATGCCAGAGAATCTTAAGCCCACCGTATCTTTGTTTTATTTCAGTCATCTTATAAAAGGATAATTTTAATTTATAAATATTATTATCTTTTTTCCCTATCTTCAAGAACATTCCTCATTCTTTCTATTCCTTTCTCAATATTCTTAATAGAATTAGCGTAACATAATCTAACATAACCTTCACCTTGTTCTCCAAAAAAATTCCCCGGGCATATAGCAACTCCTGCTTTTTCAAGCATAAGATCAGAAAATTCTCCACTTGTAAGTCCGGTCTCCTTTATATTTGGGAAAACATAAAACGCTCCTTTTGGATTTAAACAACTAATGCCGGGTAAACTATTTAATTTTTCAACAATAACATCTCTCCTTTTTCTAAATTCATCTATCATATCACTAATCGGTTCTTGACTGCCTTTCATAGCTTCTATTCCTGCCCTTTGTATGAATGGTGAAACGCATGAACTTGTTGTTTCAAGCAACAACCCCATTTTTTCAATTAAATCCGAAGGTCCTGTCACAGCTCCAAGACGCCAACCAGTCATAGCATAAGTTTTGCTAAAAGCATGAACCACAATTGTTCTTTTTTTACATTGGTCATATTTGCTTGGAGAACAAAAATGAGTTTCTGAATCAGGATAAACCATTCTGCCATAAACTTCATCACTTAATAAGTATAAATCATATTTTTCAGCGATATTATAAATTCTTTCCATTTCTTTTTCTGTCATAACAGAACCTGTAGGATTGTGCGGGGAATTAATTATAATCATCCTTGTTTTATCTGTTATCATTTTTTCAACATCATCAGGATTTAATCTAAATTCATTTTTTTCATAAAGAGGAATCTTTACTGGCTTAACTCCTAGAACTTTAAGTATTGAATTATATGAAACAAAACTGGGATCAGGAATAATAACTTCTTCCCCGGGATTTACTGCACATGATACAGCATAATAAATTTGTATATTTGCTCCTGCAGTAACTAAAATTTGATTTAATTCAGGTTTAAATTTTCTAGACCTTTCTGTCATCTCTACTGCAATTTTTTTAAATTCTAATAACCCAGAAGAATTTGTATAATGGGTATCTCCTTTTTTTAAGGCTTCACAAGCAGCTTCAACAATACTTTTTGGAGTATCAAAATCAGGGTCCCCTATTTCAAAATGAATAATTTCCTTTCCTTGCCTTTCAAGCTCTTGAGCCTTGGCAAGTATTTGAAACATTTTTTGCCCTTCTATTTTATGTGCAACATCGGATAATCTTCTCATTTTAATATAAAAGTTTAATGAAATTTGTATATAAATATTCCCTAAGATACCTCTTCATAATTTAGGTTATTGTAAGAAATAGCTATTAAAGATATATAAATTTTAAAAAGCTAGTAATTTTTATTATATTTCAATGGATTTAGAGATAAAAAATAAAAAAGCCCTTGTGACTGGTGCAGGAAGAGGGCTTGGAAAATCAATAGCAATTAATTTAGCAAAAGAAGGGGTAAAAGTTGTAGTTGTATCTAGAACAGAATCTTATTTAAAAGAAGTTCTAGAAGAAATGGGTGGAGAAAACGAAGGGCATTATATGATTGTATGTGATTTAATGGGAGAAGGAGCACCACAAAAAGTTTTTGAAGAAATTAAAGAAAAATTTGGAGAACCAGATATTTTAGTAAATAATTTAGGTGGAGTATTAGATATCAGAGACCCTTTTTGTTCATTAGATGATTGGAAGAAGACCTATAGAATTAATTTGGAAGTTGCTATTGAGTTAAATAATTTAGTTATACCTTATATGGAAAGTAAAGGGTGGGGACGAATTGTTAATGTTTCTTCAACTGCAGGAATGGAAAATAATGGTCCAATAACTTACTGCACAATGAAAGCGGCTCTTACAGCATATACTCGATCTTTAGGAAGAGTTTTAGCAAAATCAGGGATTGTGATGTCGGCTATTATGCCAGGAGCAGTCCTCACAAAAGGGGGCGATTGGGATAAAGTGTTGAAGGAAAGACCAGAACATGCAGAAAAATATCTAGCTGAAAGATGTCCTATGGGAAAATTTGGAGAACCCGATGATATAGGAACTATGGTAACCATATTATGCTCAAAACAAGCAAAATTTTGTCAGGGATCGATTTTTCCAGTAGATGGAGGACAAAGTAGACATTATTTTTGGACACGAGATGACTGAAATTAAAAAACAAAACTAAACAAAATGAAATTATCAGATTATGTTGCAGAATTTTTAGCTAAACAAGAAGTGAAACATGTATTTGGAATAACCGGAGGAGCAATAGTACATATTTTTGATTCTTTAGGAAAAAGAGAGGACATTTCATATATTTGTCCACAGCATGAACAAGCAGCTGCAATGGCTGCAGATGCATATGCAAGAATTACAGGAAATTTAGGGGTGGCAATAGCTACAACAGGCCCAGGAGCAACAAATTTAATCACGGGAGTTGCTTGTGCTTATTTTGATTCTATCCCAACACTTTTCATAACAGGGCAAGTAGCAAGATTTAGATTAAATAAAGATAAAAAAGCAAGACAAATCGGGTTTCAAGAAATTGATGTGGTAAGTATGTTTAAACCAATAACAAAATATGCTGTTCTTGTTGAAGATCCAAAAAAAATAAGATATGAATTAGAAAAAGCAGTTTATTTGGCAAAATCTGGAAGGCCTGGTTCTGTATTAGTGGATATTCCAGATGATGTGCAAAGAGAAGAAATTAATCCAGATGAATTATCCTCTTATGTTCCGGAAAAAGAAATTAGAAGTGATAAAGAATTAGATAGGCAAATTGAGGAATGTATCTCTTTAATTAAAAAAGCAAAAAGACCAATAATCATCCCGGGAGCAGGAGTTAAATTAGGGAAGGTTCAAGAAGAAACAAAAAAATTTATTGAGAAACTTAATTTTCCAGTTGCACTAACCTGGGCAACACTAGATATGTATTCATATGATGACCCCATTAATGCTGGGGGTTTTGGAATAACTTCTCCAAGAACAGGAAATTTCGCTGTACAGAATTCAGATTTAATTATTGCACTTGGTTCAAAATTAGATACGCACCATACAGGAACTCCAATAAATACTTTTGCACGAGAAGCCAAAAAAATAGTTTTAGACATTGATAAAAGTGAATTAGATAAATTTGAAAAGTATGGTGTGGAAGTTGATATTTTAATTAACTCGGATATTAAACCTTTCATAAATAAAATAAATGAAAAAATAGAAAATATAGAAACACAAGATGTTTCTGAATGGATTAAAAAAATAGGAGAATGGAAAGAAAAATACAAGGCATACCAAAAAAAAGACTTTGATATAGAAGATTCTCTCGATGCTTATATTTTCTTAGATGAACTATCAGAACAATCTTCTGAAGGAGATATAATTATCCCTGATGCTGGGGGGAATTTAACTCAAACTTTTGCAGGATATAGACCAAAACAAAACCAAACAATCTTCAGCGCTTTTAATAATTCTCCAATGGGTTATTCACTTCCTGCAAGTATTGGGGCTTGTTTTGCAAATGAGAAGAAACAAGTAATTTGTATAATTGGTGATGGAGGAATCCAAATGAATATACAAGAATTAGCAACTATTGTCAAACATAAATTGCCAATAAAAATCTTTGTTTTTAACAATAAAGGGTATGGTATGATAAAACAAACCCAAGATGATTGGCTTAGTTCAAATTATCAAGCATCTTCTACTGAAGGGGGAGTAGCAATACCTAATTTTGTAGAAATTGCAAACGCTTATGGATTAAAAACAGAAAAAATATCTAATTATCAAGAATTAAAATCAAAGATGAGGGCTATTTTAGATAGTGAAGAAGCTATCCTTTGCGACGTCAATATTTCGAAAGATCAAAGAACAATACCAATGCTAAAATTTGGGAGACCTATAGAAGATTCAAAACCCCTATTAGATAGAAAAGAATTTCTTGAAAACATGATTGTTAAACCTTTAGATGCTTCTTTAGAAGAAGAGTAAGTTAATTCAAAATGACAGAAATAAACTTGATGGAGAGATATCCTCAAACTAAAAGAAATTTGAGTGAAAGGAGTCAAGAAAAAACAGAAGAAGACAGGGTTATTGCAGGGAAATTTGGGAAAGAATACTTTGATGGCGATAGAAAATATGGTTATGGGGGCTATAGTTATCATCCAAGATTTTTTTCTGAAGTTGTGGAGGATATGGTAAGACATTATGGACTTTCTGAGGGAAGCAAAATTCTTGATGTGGGATGTGCTAAAGGATTTATGTTACATGATTTTAAGAGATTGCATCCTGAAATAATTGTGAGAGGTATTGATATTTCTGAGTATTCTATTGAAAATTCTAAGCCAGAAGTTAGAGAATTTTTAAGTGTCGGAAATGCAAGAGATTTGAGTGAATTTGGAGATGATGAATTTAATTTAGTAATCTCAATAAATACTATTCATAATCTTCCTTTAGAAGAATGTAAGCAAGCACTTAAAGAAATTCAAAGAGTTGGAAAAAATTCATTCATTACAGTTGATGCGTGGAGGGATGATGCTGGAAAAGAAGACATGAATACTTGGAATTTGACAGCAAAAACATTCATGCAAGTAGATGATTGGAAAAATTTATTTGATGGGGTAGGATATACTGGAGATTATTATTGGTTTATTCCCTGATTTTCATAAGGAATGACAAAAAATAATTTTACTAGTCTTACTACATAAATCTTTATAAATTAAATTAATAATAAAATTTATGGAAAAAGAAGAGTTAATCAGCTTTACAAAAGAGATAGAAGAATTGTGGAATCAAGCAAAAATAAGAGCCCCTATTCATCTTTCTGGAGGAAACGAGGAACAATTAATTGAACTTTTTAGAGAAATAAAAAAGGGGGATTATATTTTTTCAACTTGGCGTTCTCATTACCATTATCTTTTAGCTGGAGGCTCTAAAGAAAAACTTAAACAAATGATTTTAGATGGGCATAGCATGCATATTAATGATAAAGAATTAAATTTTATTACTTCTTCAATTGTCGCAGGAACTCCGCCAATAGCTGCAGGAGTTGCCCTTGCTTTGAAAAAGAAAGGGAGCGACAAGCATGTTTGGTGCTTTATAGGGGATGGTGCAGAAGATGAAGGACATGTATATGAAGCAATACGATATGTGGATGGGCATAATTTACCTTGTACTTTTGTAATAGAGGATAATAATCGGGCTGTTGAAACACCCAAAAATGAAAGATATGGGAGTTCAGAAATGCCTTGGCCCAAATGTGTAAAAAGATATCATTATGTTCCAACTTATCCTCATTTAGATAATGGAGCATGGGTTAATTTTTCAGGTCAAAAAGCAGGAGGCTTATTATGAAATATAAAGATGCTTTAATAAAATCTATGAATATGCTTGCAGAAGATAAAAATACAATTTTTTTAGGATATAATCTTAATTTTGGTACAAAATGTTATGGTACCTTGGAAGGAATTTCTAATGAACAAAGGTTGGAAACACCTTTGGCAGAAAATTTAATGACAGGCCTATGTACAGGATTAGCATTAGAAGGATTTAGACCAGTTTTATTTTTTGAAAGGCATGATTATATTTTACTGGCCCTTGATGCCATAGTAAATCATTTAGGCAAATTAAAGGAAATGACTAATGGACAATTCAAAGCTCCAGTTATAATTAGAGCAACAGTAGGTTCTTCAAAACCAATTCATCCAGGCCCTCAACATATACAAGATTTTTCAGAAGAATTAAAGAAAATGATATCTTTTCCAGTTTATGAACCAAAAAATTCACAAGAAGTATTAGACGTTTATGAAAAAATAAAAAACATTGAAACTCCTGTATTAATTCTAGAAAGAAAAGAACTGTATGGGCAAGATACATCTGTATCTGGTGAAGAAAAAGAAATTAAACAAAAAGTTTTAGTTACAGGAGGAGCAGGTTATGTTGGAAGTGTTTTAGTTCCAAATCTTTTAGAAAAAGGCTATGAAGTCAGGGTTTTAGATTCTATGCTTTTTAGCTCACAAGGTTTAGATTCTGTAAAAGATAAATGTGAAATTGTGGAAGGAGATATAAGAGATTATAATTTGGTAGAAAAATGTTTAGAAGATATAGATTTTGTTATTCATCTTGCAGCAATTTCTAATGACCCTTGTTCTGATTTAGATCCAGAACTAACAAAGCAAGTTAATTTTGAAGCCACTAAAAATTTAGTTAAATTATCAAAAGAAAAAAAGGTTAAAAGATTTATTTATGCGTCAAGTAGCAGTGTTTATGGAATCAAACAAGATCCAAATGTTACAGAAGATCTACCTTTAGATCCCTTGACAATTTATTCTAAAACAAAAGAATGGTCAGAACAGGTTGTAAGGCAAAGCAATGATAATGACTTTACAGCAGTAGTTCTAAGACCTGCTACAGTTTGTGGATATTCTCCAAGAATGCGTTTGGATTTAACAGTAAATATTCTAACAGACCATGCAATTAACAAGGGAAAAATAACAGTTTTTGGAGGATCTCAAAAAAGGCCAAATATCCATATAGAAGATATAACTAATTATTACATAGAATTATTAAAAATTCCTAAAGAGAAAATAGCTGGAGAAACATTTAATGCAGGCTATGAAAACCACACAGTTATTGAAATTGCAGAAATGATAAAAGAAATTATTGGAAACAACGTGACAATTGAGAGAACAGAATCAGATGATTTAAGATCTTATCATATTTCCTCTGAAAAAATAAAAAAGATGTTAGGTTTAGCTCCAAAAAAGACAATAAAAGATGCGGTAAGTGATTTGAAAATTGCTTTTGAAAAAGGACTTATCCCAAACCCCTTAGACTCTAATTATAAAAATATTGAAAAAATGAAAGAGATTGGGATAGAAAATTTAACAGAATAACACCATAATTTTTATAAATTAAAATAAGTAAAGCCATTATATGGAAAAAGATCTTTTAAACCAAGAATTAGATAAAAATGCTGTAAAGACTTGTTTAGATACTATCAAACTTGTAACAACATGGCAGGTAAATCCTTCTCCTGCAGAAGAATTAAAAGAAGGACAAGCAATTTTAGCTTACTCTTTTGGAATAGGTAAAAGAAGGGATGGGCAAGAAGAGAGAGAAGATCCTTCAAAGATACGATACTCTCATAAAGTTTATTCTCCGGGCTTAAGTAATATTAAATTGGCAAGAAGTATTTCAAATCTTCATCATAAGGGGGGATTGAATGTCCCAACATTTGTTCAATGGGAAATTGGAGAAGCCCTACAAGAAATAGCTTCAAGGATCCACAATGTTTTTTTTAAAAAAACTCTGGCAGTAAAAGATTTTGATTAAAAAATGAAAGAGGAGTTAAATAAGAAACAAATTGTGTTCATTGAACCAAAACCAACTGTGACTATGTATCGTGTAGCGAGGAGCTTAAAACAAACAGGAAAATATGAAACGATTCTTTTTTCTTTTTCTGAACTTGATAGAGAATTTTATGAAAAAGCTTATGATAAAATTTTTATTTTAGATTTAAGTCATAAAATTAAAACCAAAGATTTATTTGATTTTTCTAAAAGGATATTAAATGGGAAAGTTAAATCATTTCTTGAAAAAATAAAGAAAATGAGGCCATATCTTTTTAATATTACTGGACCAGATTTATTCGTTTTTATGGCAATGTCTTCTTTGATAAAAAATCCGAGTCCAAAGATTTATTATCCTAATGATATTTGGGGGGCACTTAAAAAAAATTACTTTTTTACAAAAGAATTTTGGATAAAGGGGGAATTTCAAAAATTCTTTGAAAAGATTTGTTTTAAAATGGCTGATGGAGTTCTAAATAAAGGAGCTCCACAACACTTAGATTTGTTGAATTATAGTATAAGTGTTCCAAGGATGGCCCTTCCTTCTTATTGCCTTGATGCTTGGATGTTTCCTCCAAGAAAAAAGAAAAATAAAGAGATTCATGTTGCTTTTGGGGCGAGCCCAGCACATCCATTATTCTTGGGTGAATTGTCCCACATAGAAATTATAAAAACCATCACTTCACAGAAGATTCACCTTCATACATATGGGCCTTGTTTTGATGAAAAAGAAAATAAAATCTTTGTTAAAGAATCAAAAAAGAACAAATATTATCATTTTCATGGGCTAGTAAAACCTGGTGTGTTAAATAAAGAAATGTCAAAATACAATTATGGTATTTTTTTATTCTTTATGGATCCTGTAAAGGGAATCCCATTCACAAAATTAGCAAAACCCATGCTTAATTCAAAGATGATAAACTATCTTGAATCAGGATTGCCAATAATTATAAACAAACAATATGAATATATGGCTGGAATAATTGAAAAACATGGTCTAGGGTTGGCAATAGATGCTGAAGATTTAAAAAATCTCAGGAAGATTCTGGAACAAAAAGATTATTCTCAATTTCAAAAAAATATTAAAAAGTTTCAAAAAGAATTTTGCTTGAGTAAAAAAATAAAAGAAATAGAAGCATTTTATGATAAGATTGTGAAAATTAAAACTCCTTCTTGAGATTTATATACTTCACCTAATAAATCTTTAAAAACTATCTTCAAAATAAAACTTCATGGAAATCTTGGATAATTTCTCCGACAAAAATTATACAACTAGGGAAACATGTAGGGTTTGTGGTTCAGAAAATTTAACTCCTCTTTTTTCATTAGGAGATTTATATATTTCTACTTTTGTTAAAAATCCTTACGAGAGCATTGGAAAGGCTCCTCTTGAATTAGTATGGTGTGAAAATTGTACATTAGTACAGCTTAAGCATACTGCACCCCAAGAACTTATGTATTCAAAGCATTATTGGTATCATTCTAAATTAAATAAGGTTATTGTAGAGGATTTAAGAGAAATAACAGAGATTGCTAATAAAATGGTTGACCTAAAAGAAGGAGATGTTATTCTTGACATTGGAGCGAATGACGGAACATTGTTGAGTTTTTATCCTTCAAGATACCTTCGAGTTGGATGTGAACCTGCAACAAATTTAATTGAAGATATGAGAAAACATTGTAATATTGCGATGAATGACTTCTGGACTTATGAGAATTACAAAAATGCTGTTGGAGAAAGAAAAGCAAAAATAATTACTGCTATTGGAATGTTTTATGATATGGAGGATCCAAATCAGTTTATCCGTGATTCTGCCGAGGCACTTGAAGAAGATGGTGTTTTTATTGCTCAATTGATGACTTCAAAAAAAATGTTAGAACAAAATGATATAGGGAATATTTGCCATGAGCATATTGAATATTATTCTTACGAGTCTCTTAAATATCTTTTTGAAAAAAATGGTTTAGAAATATTTAAGGTTGAAGAAAATGCGATTAATGGAGGAAGTTATAGATTGTTTGCAAGAAAATACAAAACAGGAAGTGTTCATTATCCTGAAAACATAACTAAAGAAAATTATTTAGATTTTGCCAAGAAAATAGAAGAAAACAGACAAAATTGTTTGAATTTACTCAATGAACTCAATAAGCAAGGTAAAAAAATCTATGGTTATGGAGCCTCTACAAAAGGGAATACAATTCTCCAATATTATGGTATAGGTACTGGTTTGATTAAAGGAATTGCAGAAATAAGTGAAGAAAAATTTGGCAAATATACTGTTGGATCAGGAATTCCAATAATTGAGGAAAAAGAAGCAAAAAAAGATGCAGATTATTTTTTAATCTTGCCTTATGCATTTAGAGATTCTTTTATTGAAAAAGAGCAGGAATGGATTAAGAATGGAGGAAAATTTATTTTTGCTTTGCCAGAAGTAGAAATTTATCCTAAGGAAGATTTTGAAAAAAAGAAAAAAGCTTTAATTTTGGGAATTACTGGGCAGGATGGAAGTTATCTTGCAGAATTTCTTTTAGAAAAAGGATATGAAGTTCATGGGATGATAAGAAAATCTGCTACAGGAAATACAAAAAATATAAAGCATATTATGGGCAAGATTGTTCTGCATAAGGGGAACTTAACAGACCCTGTTTCAATTTATAAAATCATTGATGACGTTAGACCTGAAGAGATTTATAATGAAGCCGATCAAGATCACGTAAGTTGGAGTTTTGATATGGCAGGTTATAGTTATGATGTTACAGGGGCTGCTGTTGGGAGAATTCTTGAAATAATAAAACAAATTAATCCTAAAATAAAATATTTTCAACCTTTATCATCAAATATTTTTGGAATTCCTGAAGAGACACCCCAGACAGAAGAAACTAATGTAAGGCCTCAGAGCCCATATGCTTGTGGAAAAGTGTTAGCCCAAGTTTTGTGTAAATATTATCGGGATGTTTATGGTATGTTTATTTCTACTGCAATTTTCTACAATCACGAATCTCCAAGAAGAACAGAAGATTATGTGACACATAAAATTACTAAAGCTGCTGTTAAAATCTCAAAAGGATTGCAAAAAAAATTATCTTTGGGAGATTTATCGACAAGGGTTGATTTTGGTTATGCTCCAGAATACATGGAAGCTGCATGGAATATGATGCAATTAGATAAACCAGATGATTTTATTATATGTACTGGCGAGACCCATACTGTTCAAGAATTTTTGCAAGAAGCATTTAAAGAAGTGGGATTAAATGCGGATGATTATGTTGAGTATGACAAACAATTTGAAAGGCCTGGAAAAACAGGAGATCTGATTGGAGATTATTCTAAAGCAAATAGGGCTTTTGGATTTACTCCACGAACTAAATTTAAAGAGATTGTAAGGATGTTAATTAAAAATGATTTAAAGGAAGTTGAGAGGGAAATGCAGGAAAATGATTGAGTTAAATGGGAAAAAAGAAAAAATAGTTATGGTTAGTGGGGGATTTGATCCATTGCATTTGGGACACTTGCTTTCTTTTCAAGCAGCTAAAAGATTAGGTGATAAGCTTGTAGTAGTTATTGATGGAGATGAATATTTAATAAAAAAGAGAGGGCATGTTTTTATGCCGATTGAAGATAGAATTGCCATAATAAGGGAGTTGGAGTGTGTAGATGATGTAATTACTATGGGTGATGGGGATCTTAGTGAAACAATCTTGCATATGAAACCAGATATCTTTGCAAACGGAGGAGATAAAAATCTTTTAGAAAAAATTCCTTCCTCTGAAATAGAGGCCTGTGAAAAAGTAGGATGTAAAATTATTTTTAATGTTGGTGGAGGAAACAAATTGAGATCAAGTTCTGAATTATTAGATAGGTGGGTGACATTAAATAAAAATAAACTAATTAAAAATGAAGAAAGATTTTGAAATTGAGAAAACACAAGAGAGTATTCCTCTTATTAGAAAGAATATTGAAAATACAAAGATTGTGTATTGTTTTGGATTAAGTGCAGCAGATCCTGAAAATCTTGATAGACTAAGAGAAAGTAAAAAATATTTAGAACATGTTCTTAATCCTATGATTGAGAAAGGAGAGGTTGGAGATGGCGTTAAAAGTAAATGGGATGATAGAAAGTTTAGGTTTCATTCAGCTAATTTAAAAGATAGCAAATTAGAATTAAATTTAGGGATAACACATTATCAAGAATGTGCTAATTGTAGATGTTGGGATGAAGAAAAAAGAATTAAAATGATTAAAGAGGGTGAAAAGATATTTAGTGACCCCAACGCATTTTTTACAAGAGGATGTGGGATAGGAGTCACACCTATAACCTCTGAAGGTTCTATTTTTGTAGGAAAAAGACAAACTGAAGATAGTTCATATTCTGGAGAATTGGGTGCGATTAATGGATGGGTTGATTATGTGGAAAGAGTAGATGAGATTGATTTTACATTAGATGTTTTAAGAGAGATGAAAGAAGAATATGGTATACTTGAAAAAGATATTGATAAATTAATTTTTTCAGCAATAATCTCTCCACCTTCAAGGGCCGACACTGATTTTAGTTATCTTGCTTTATTGAGAATTAATGATGAAAAATTCTTAGAAAGATTTCAAACAAGGCAAGATAGAGAACATGGTGAACTTGTTCAAATAGCAAATTATAGTGACATGCAAATATTATTACAAACAGGAAGGTTGCCTAAAATTGAAGAAAAATTTAATCTTCTTTATTGCTTAAGAGCTTCTTTAGAACAAATAAAACCTAATGAAATGGTTCTAAATTAGAATATATTCCCTACCTTCTAAAAACTTATAAAACAATTCTCTTTATTCTCCAAATGGTAAAAGAAAAGGACTTATACAAAATACGAGCGGAAATTTCTCCTGGTTTTAATTACTATTTTGATAAGTTTACTTCTCTTTTTGTAAAAAGTAAGACACATCCAATAAAGAATCCTAAAAAGATTTTGTTTATACGAAATGATCATATCGGAGACATGGTTTATTCTACTCAAATTTTTAGAGAAATTAAGAAAATTTTTCCAAATACTAAAATTAGTGTTTTAGCTACAAGGAGCAATAGAGAAATAATAGAAAAAGATCCTTATGTTGATGAAATTTTGGAGATAGATCTTTTTTGGAGAAGAGGATTAAGGGGGTTTTTAGATTATTTTAAGATACTTAAAAAAATAAAAAAAGAGAAATTCGACGTAGGTGTTGATCTTAGAAGAAGTAAATTGAATATTATTTTTTTCTTATGGATTCCTAAGATTAAAGCACGAGCAAGTTTCTATAATTTAAATGGTGGAAAAGCATTTTTGACCCATCCTATTTTGTATGACAAAAAAGCGAATTATGCTCAAGAAAATATTAGATTAATCAACAAAGTTTTTGGATTAGATATTAAAAATTATTTGCCGCATGTTATAGCTGATAAAGAAGATGAAAAAGAAGTGGAAAAGTTATTAAAGAAAAATGATTTGAAAAAATATGTTGTTTTTGCTCCAGGAGCAACTGCAAATTCTAAAAGATGGCCTGAAGAAAAATTCAAAGAGTTAATTGAACGATTTCATGATAAATATCCCAATCATAAGATTATCTTATCTGGAGCAGGAAGTGACACAAATCTGATAAGGAGATTAGGTGATGATAGAGATTTTTGTGTTCCACTTATTAATTTTAATTTAAGATTGATGTCAGTTATTTTCAAAAAGGCAGGAGCTGTTGTTGCTAATGACGGATGCGCAACAGATATATGCTGGGTTGCGGGAGGAAATTTGGTTGCACTTGTTGGACCAGTCGATTTGGAACTTTGCAAACCTTTAAAGAAAAGTAAAATAATTCATCACAAGGTAGATTGTTATCCTTGTTTTTGGGCAAGAGAATGTGAAAAGCCTAAAAAAGAATGGTGTATGAATTTAATCACTACTGACGAAGTTATAAAAGCTATTCATGAATTTATGGGAGAAAATAAATTATCTTAGACATAACACATTTTTTGCGAAGGGGTTTAAATTAATTATTTCTTTTCCTTCCATTAATATTAAATCTTTTTTGTCTTCGTCAAGATAATAAAAATTAAAATTAAGTTTCTTTAAAAGTTTCAGATATTTTTCTTGCCCAAATTTAGAACGTTCAAGTCCTCCAGGAAATAATTCAGTAATTAGTTTAATCTTAGGGTTCTCTTTTAGTAAATTTTCTCCCCCCATAACAACATAGGGTTCAGCACCTTCTACATCCATCTTAATGAAATTTATTTTCTTATCCAAATTCTTAAAATAATCATCTAAACTTATGGCTTCAACTTCAACAGAAGAATGAAAAGATTTGGATTCGAATAAACTACTTGATGCGGAATGTATATTATCTGAATGTAACTTCTTTTTTTCAAATTTATCTGAAACTGCTTTTTGTTCAAGAATAACATTCTGGTATTTATTTATTTCAACATTTTTCTTCAATAAAGAAAAATTGCTTGGGTCTGGTTCAAAAGCATAAACTTTACCCTCGTCCCCAACTAACTTTGCAAGAAGCAGAGTATAAAAACCAATATTAGCGCCCAGATCAATAACAATATCTCCTTTTTTAACAAGGCTTTTTATTGTTTCTGCTTCTAATTCCTCTCTTTCCCAATTAGTATGAACACTTAAATGTAATGCATCATATTTATCTAAGAATAATTTATGCCCTTCGGAAGTAATAATAAATTCTGGTTTTAATTTCTTGCGGATATTATCATTTAACTTCATAATCTTTTTTGATTTAGTTAAGAAAGTATTGTTAAACATATTTACTAATTTTTTATAACTTTTTGCTAATAATTCTTTAGTTTTGATACCCATTATATTATTTAATTAATGTCCCTTATAAATTTTTATATAAAACATAATAAAAAATTAATAAATGCTAATGAATTTATGAGTAAAAAATAGTAATATATATTTTCCCTCAATAATCTTTAAAAGACATCATCTTCTTTTGCATTAATGAAAAGAGCGTTAATAACTGGAATTACAGGACAGGATGGAAGTTATCTTGCTGAATTTTTAATCAATTTAGGTTATGAGGTTCATGGAATTGTTAGAAGAAGCAGTTCACATAATCGTGGGAGGATAGATCATCTCACAAGTGCAGACAAACACACTTCTATAGCGCAAGAAAATCCAATTTTGCATCACGGAGATTTGACGGATTCTTCTTCTGTTGAAAATATTATAAGAGAAGTTAAACCTGACGAAGTTTATAATCTCGGTGCGCAAAGCCATGTTCGGATTAGTTTTGATATCCCCGAAAACACTGCGAATATTGTGGCTTTAGGAACACAGAGAGTTCTAGAAGCTATTAGAAAATTCTGCCCTGATGCAAAATTTTACCAAGCTAGCTCTTCTGAAATGTTCGGAAAAGTCACAGAAACTCCCCAAACAGAAGAAACTCCCTTTCATCCTAGGAGCCCTTATGGATGCGCCAAAGTCCATGCCCATTATATTACTATAAACTACAGGGAAGCTTATGGAATTCACGCATCAAATGGAATTTTATTTAATCATGAAAGTGAAAGACGAGGAGAAAATTTTGTTACAAGAAAAATTACAAGAAATCTTTCCAGAATTAAAGTAGGAATCCAAAAAAATTTCTCTCTTGGAAATCTTAATGCTGAGAGAGATTGGGGACATGCTCAAGATTATGTAAGAGCCATGTGGATGATGCTCCAACAAGAAAATCCAGATGATTATGTTATTGGTACAGGAGAAAAACATTCTGTGAGGGAATTTATTAAAGAAACAGCGAAATGTCTTGGAATGGACCTCAAATCAAATGGAGAGGAAGGAGTAAATGAAAAATATATCGATGAGAAAGGAAATGTTGTCATAGAAATTAACCCATTATATTTTAGACCGTCAGAAGTAGATTTACTTTTTTCTAATCCTTCTAAAGCAAAAAATGTGTTAGGCTGGGAACCCAAAATTAGATTTAAGGAACTTGTTAAAAAGATGGTGGATGCTGATTTGACTCTTGCTGAAAAAGAAGCGCAAATAAATCAAAGAATTAAAACATTTTAAATGGAATATAAATATCCTATAGCAAAACCCTGCTTAAAGGGAAACGAATTGGAATATGTCACAAATGCCGTTAAAACCGGATGGATTTCTTCTCAAGGAGATTATGTGAAAAGATTTGAAGAAAAATTTGCTGAATGGAACAGCACTAAATATGGGGTTTCATGTTCTTCAGGAACAGCAGCACTTCTCATAGCATTAAGGGCATTAGGGATCAAACAAGGAGATGAGGTTATTGTTCCAGAATTTACAATGATTGCTTCTGCTTGGGCGGTTAGTTATACTGGAGCAACTCCTGTTTTTGTGGATTGTAAGGATGACTTGAACATCAATGAAAAACTTATAGAAGAAAAGATAACTGAAAAAACAAAAGCTATAATGCCTGTTCATATTTATGGGAGAAGGTGCAACATGGAAAAGATTATGGATCTTGCTTATAACTACAATTTGTTTGTTGTTGAAGATTCTGCAGAAGGCCATGGAATAAAACCTGTTGGAGATATTGCTTGCTTTTCTCTTTTTGCTAATAAAATCATAACTTCGGGAGAAGGGGGAATTTGCGTAACAAATAACAAACGATTAGCAGAACAAATGGTTCATTTGAGAGGTATGGCTTTTACTCCAGAACATGATTTTATACATAAAAAACTTGCTTATAATTTTAGGATAACTAATTTACAAGCAGCGGTTGCACTTGCTCAGACAGAAAAGATAAATGAATTTCTGCAAAAGAGAAAACAAATAGAATTTTGGTATGATGAAAATTTAAGGAATATCCCTCAAATTCAATTAATGCCCAATCGCGAGGTCTTATGGATGTATGATGTTTTAGTTAAAGATAGAGATAAATTAATGGAATATTTAAAGGAAAATGGAATTGAAACAAGGAAATTTTTTAGACCAATGAGTCAACAACCAATGTATTTTGATGAAAATTGGAAGAACCTCAATGCTGTTAAATTTAGTGATAGTGGAATTTATCTTCCAACTTATTTTGAACTAAAAGAGGAGGATATAAGATTTATTGCTAATAAAATAAGGGAATTTTATTCTGGAGTAGAAAATGTCCAATAAGATATCTAATGAATTGTACGATCAGATTTTAGAGAACATTCCTATTTGTTGTGTTGATATTATAGTATCTCATAATGGCAAAGTTTTACTAATACATCGTAAAGAAGAACCTGCTAAGGATAAATGGTGGGTTGTTGGAGGAAGAATTTTGAAAGGAGAAAAATTTATAGAGGCGGTCAAACGAAAAGTAAAAGAAGAGGTTGGATTAGAAATTGAGGTCGAAAAAAGGGTTGGTGTTTACGAACTTATTTTTGAACAGGGGGATTCTTTAGAGGTAAGAGATGGCACTCATGCTGTAACAATTGTGTATTTGGTTAAACCTTCTAAAGAACAAGATATAAAAATTGATGCAACAAGTTCAGACCATAAATGGATTAATGGTATTGAAGAAGACTTAGATCCTTATATTAAACAAATTTTAAAAGATTCAGAGGTTTTTGATTAAATGGAAGTATCTCCTGCAGAAATAATCGATAGAATGAGCATTGTTCGATTAAAAATAGAACGAATAGGAAATCCTGAATTAAATTTAGAGATGACTGCGCTGAAACAAGCACTTGAAGAATTTAGAGAGGGAGAGATTCATATTGAAGATGGGTGGCTTGATGAACTTTATGATATAAATTCAAAAGAATGGGATTTATTAGATAAGATGAATGAAGAGAAAAACAAAGGGAATTATGAGGAGGTTGGAAAATTATACTTGGAAACAGAGATGTTGAATAAAAAGAGAAGCAATGTTAAAAATAAAATTGTCGAAAAAACAGAAAAGGGATTTAGGGAAATTAAAAAAGGTCATATTTCTGATATGGATAATAAGGAACTAGAAGAAGAAAATAAAAAAGTTCTTCAAGAAGAGTGTGTAAAAGTTTCTCTTGAAACAGCTAGGGGGGGAATTAAAGAATCCTGTGTGCTTCCAGAACATTTAAGTCAATATGAGGTGGATATTAGTCCGGAGACTAAAGCCGTGCTTATTACTCCAGACATGGGAAAAGTGAGTAATAAAGATGAAATCATAATTCCAAATCTTCATAATGGTCTCTTTCGGATTCATGCATTTCTTCATGAAAAAAATATCTCCTCAGTTACATTGGATACTAGCCTTGATAATGTAAAAAGAGCGTGGGAGTTAATTGGTCGGCACAAGCCCCCTTTTATTGCATTTAGTCCTTATTATGATAGCATACGTAATGATTTAAACAACGTTGTAAAGGTTCTTGAACTTTCTCCCAATTCTATTATTGTAGCTGGAGGATTTGAAGCATCACTTAACCCTCAATGGGAAACTCTCGGGGGATTGATAGATATTCTTGTCAAAGGCGAAGGAGAATGGGCTTTAACAGAATTGATTCAAAGGCATCAAAAGTTTTTTCAGGATAATCCTTATGCAGACAAATTAAAATTTTTAGAGTATTTAAAAAAAGACTTTGAAATTCATCCAATTCCAGGAGTTTCTATTTTGAGTGCAGATGGCACAATACAAACATCTCCTGTAAAAAAGAGAATTGACCCTAATTTGTATCAGGAAATAAATCTCAATGCATTTCAAAAGTATCTATCTCTTTCACCAATCGAAAAATATTGGAAGATTAATCGGTGGTTATTTGGGGGTAAAAAGGATGCGTATTTTCGTTTTGTTTCTAGTGATCACTGCCCCTATAAGTGTGTTTTTTGCCAAAGTTCTGTTTATTATTCAAAAATTATGGGGAAAAAATTTTCTCCTGTTCGTTATATCAATCCTGAAAATATATTAAAAATAATCAAAGCTGTTTCAGACCAACTTCCATTTATTAATGGTATGTATATAGATGATGAGAATTTTATAATCAATCGTGAGCGTGCAATTGAAGCATTAAATTTGATCATTGATGGACGGGAAACTGGAGAAATACGAAAGGACATAGTATTTCAGTGTAGAACAAGAACAGATAATATTGATTCGGAGATTTGCAGACTCTTGAAACAAGCAGGTTTTGAAACAGTATCTGTAGGATCCGAAAGTTATTCTTCTAAGGAATTGGAATATTTAAATAAAAATACTTCTCCCGAACAAAATTTGAAAGCAATTAAAATTATACTGGATAGTGGACTCAATGTAGCGGAGAATTATATTTTGTTTACTCCTGCCACAACTGCAGATACATTTTATGATAATGCTTTGAGAATTTGTCAGAATATTGGGGAATTGGGTGTTGATGGAACTGCTACATTATTTTTAACTCCTCTTCCCGGGACTAAATTGTGGGGGGATGGAAATTATGAAATAGTGAGAGATTTTCCTTACAAACAAGAATTATTTAAAAATAAAGTGATGTTTTATAATCCAAAAACAGGATATGATTATATCGGAGAAGAAATTAAAGTTCCGGGAACAAATAGTATTCTTCCTCACCCTGAAATTATGTTGGTAAATAATCCTTTAATGCGTAAAGTTTCCTTGGAATTTCTCCAGCATCTCCCAAAAACTATTAATTATTTTAGAGAACTTGCAGGTGGAGAACATTCTCTTTCTAGAGAATTTATTACCTTGGCCAATCTCTCGGCAGCTTCAGAAATCTTATATGGATTAACAAAAGAACAACGTTGGAAGGATTTAAACAATAGAATTGAAGAGATTGTGAGAAAGAAATCCTAAATATACCCTCTATCTCCAAGATGTTTTTTTAACTTCGCCTCTTCCCGCTCAGTATACGGATCCACTTCTTCTTCCTCGGCGTCTATTTTTTGTATTTGATTTCCTATAGCAGTTGCAAATTCTGCCTCTTCATCTTTAGTATATATTTCCTTTCTTTCATCTTCTTCATTTTCAAAAACTACTTGTTCTAAAACAAAAGTGATATATTGTTGAATAGATTCAAAACTTGTTTCTTTTGTTTTCTTTTCTAATTTTTGTTTTAATTCCTTAGAAATTGAAAGATTTATTTTATTTGCCATCTTCACAATAATTTATTTTGCTTTATAAGAATTTGTATTCTTCTTTTTTCATTTAGTGTTTTCAGATCTCTTAAGGTTTTGTCTAATTTTGATTTCATTTCTCTTGTAATCTCTTTATTTTTTTCAGCTAAATTTATATTTTCGTCCGGATCTTTTTCTAAATCATATAATGCGGTAATTGGTCCGTGCGTTGTATTACAGAGACAACACACAGAATTCTCTTTTTCAGGAGATTCCATATATTTATATTTTTTTGTTCTAATCGCTCTTCTTTTTATTCCTGCTGCATTTCCCTCTAAAATGATAGATTCTCTAATCTCTTCATCTTTTCCAAATAAGAGTGGAAATAAACTTTTACCATCAAATAATAAGGGGTCATATTTTATGCCGATTAAATCTAAAACTGTTGGAGCAAGATCTTTTGATTGAATTAATGCTTCAACTTTTTTATTTTTTGGAATTTCTCCCCCAAAAATTATTAAGGGTATGCTAAAATTTGCATCGTATACTCCAGTATTACTCAAACACAACACATGCTCACAAGGATCCATTCCATGATCTGCAAACAAGAAAACTATTGTGTCTTTTAGCAAGTTTTCATTTTTTAAGGTGTCAATTATTTTTTCTATTAAAAAATCATCATAAAAAATGGCTGTATCATATTTTGCTATTAATCCTTCAAAAGTTTCATCAGACTTAAAACTATTCTTAGTCATCTCTATCGCTTTTTTATTATAACCTTCTGCAGAGTTTAATGCTTCAAATATCTTTTTACCTTCTTTAGTTGAAGTAAATTTATTATTCAACCAATGAGGAAACATGTATGGGCCATGAGTCTCTTGATAATGTAAACAAAGAAAAAAATTATTTTCTTTATTTTGTTTTATTATCTCTATTGCATTGTTTGTGATTATTTCTCCATTATTATTGAATCGAATTTTGCTTTCCAATTTTTTTGGAACAATGTGGGTGTTGTGCAAAATAGATTTAAATAAATTGTACATCAATGGTTTTTTTTTGATAGATCTAATTAAACCCCATTTTTTTGATATGTCTAAATTATTTTGCTCAAAATAATAATCAAACCCCATTTTTTGCCAACCCCACAATTTTCTTGGAAAATGTGTTTTATAACCATTTTTTTGAAGTATTTCTGATAAGAAAACCCCTCCTGTCTCGAAAAAATAATCCATTTCCCTTTGTGTTGGATAATGCATAAAATCTTGTAATAAAAGATGTCTTCCACTGAGAATTGAGAAAAAAGATTTATGGGTGCCATTAGATACTGAGAAAAAATTTTTGAATAATACTCCTTGACTTGCATAAGAATCTATATTTGGAGAAGTATTTCTTTCATATCCATAACAACCTAAGTTTTTTGGTCTTAAACCATCTATTGATAAAAAGATTATGTTTGGTTTTTTATTTTCCATTTCACATATATCCAAGATCTTCTAAACTTTCCTTCAAATCTGCTTCTTCCTCTCCGCTGTACCCCTTTCTCTTCTTATCTTCTTCATCCCACCGAACATTTCCCTTAATGCCTGCTTCCTCTTCTTTTGTATATCCTTTTCTTTCTGTTTCCCTTCCAGAAAACATCTGTTCTAAAATAAAAAGCAAGTAATCTTGAATTGATTTAAAATTTGTTTGTTTTATCCTCTCGTCTAATTTTTGTTTTAATTCTTCGGGGATTGAAATAATTATTTCAGCTGTCATCTTCACAATAATTTATTTTTCTTTATAAGAATTTGTATTCTTCTTTTTTCATTTAATTTTTTCAAATCTCCTAAAGTTTTATCTAATTTTGATTTCATTTCTCTTGTAACTTTTTTATTTTTTTCAGCTAAATTTATATTTTCGTCCGGATCTTTTTCTAAATCATATAATGCGGTAATTGGTCCGTGCGTTGTATTACAGATTCCACATACAGTGTGCTCTTTTTCAGGGGATTCCATATATTTATATTTTTTTGTTCTAATTGCTCTTCTTTTTATTCCTGCATTTTGTTCTTCCATAATGATAGAATCTCTAATCTCTTTATCCCGACCAAATAAAAGCGGGAATAAACTTTTACCATCAAATGATAAAGAATCGTACTTTATTCCAATTAAATCAAGAACTGTTGGAGCAAGATCTTCTAACTGGGTCAGTGCTTTAACATTTTTGTTTTGGGGAATTCCACTGCCAAAAATTATTAGGGGGATATTAAAAGAGACATCATACACCCCCTCATTGTTGAAATAAACTTCATGTTCTCCAAGGCTTATCCCATGATCAGCGAATAAAAAAATGATAGTATCCTTTAGTAAATTCTCTTTTTTCAAAGTCTCAATTATTCTTCCTATCAATAAATCATCATAAAAAATGGCTGTATCATATTTTGTGGTTAATCCTTCGATGGTCTCATCAAATTTCCAACAACCCCTTGAAAAATCTATATCTTTTTTATTATACCCTTCCATAGAATTTAATACCTCAAAGATTTTTTTACCCCCCGAGGGGATAGTGAATTTTTTACTAAGAGCATAGGGAAACATATGGGGAACATGAGCATCATCATAATGTAACCATAAAAAAAAGTTGTTGTTTTTATTTTGTTTTATTATTTCTATTGCTTCATTTGTCATTCTTTCTCCATTATTATTAAATCTTATTTTGCTTTCCAACCTTTTTGGGGTAAGATGAGTATTATGCAAAATAAATTTGAAGAAATTGTATATTAATGGTTTTTTTTGGAGAGATTTTATTAAATTCCATTTTTTTGATGCTTCTAAACTATCTTGTTCAAAAAAATAATCAAATCCTTTTTTTTGCCAACCGAATAATTTTTCTAAAAAATGTGTTTTATAACCATGTTTTTGGAGTATTTCTGATAAGAGAACCCCCCCTGTATCAAAAAAAGAATTCATTTCTCTTTTAGAGGCATAATTCCCAAAATCTCTTGCTAAAATATGCCTTCCTCCGAGAATAGAGGAGAAAGATTTGTGAGTAACTGAGTAATACGAAAAAAAATTTTCGAATAATACTCCTTGGCTTGCATAAGAATCTATATTTGGGGAAGTATCTCTTTTATATCCATAACAACCAAGATTCCTTGGCCTTAAACCATCTACAGATAAAAAAATTATATTTGGTTTTTTATTTTCCATTCATCTTAATATTTTAATCTATTTTTAAATTTTATGGACCTGGAATAGTAGAAATGTTTTAATACCTTAATTTCATTTGTGAAGCATGGATAAAAAAAGAGAATATGGAACAGTATCATTACCCTTGCCACTAATAACTTCTATTAAAGATAAGATTGAAGGAACAGGAATACATTCTGTTTCTGCTTATATTTGTTTTATTCTTAGACAGATTCTTTCTTCTCCAGAAGAGAGTGATACTCCTTTAGACCGAAAAACAGAAGAAGAGATTAAAAAGAGATTAAAAAAATTAGGCTATATCTAATAAAATTTATTACCGAGGAATACTAAATAAGATTTAAAAAGTAATTATATATAATTATATACAATGGCAGAGGTTTCAAAAAAGAACGTGAGTAAAATAATGTTTCTAACTCCTAGATATACTTTGTTTAAAAATGATGTTAGAAGATGTGTGACTCCTCTTGGATTAGCTTATTTAGGAGCATACTTGGAAAGAGAAGGTTATGAAGTAAAAATTCTTGATGTTGCTAATGAAGGGTATAATAATATTAAACCCAATTGTGAGTTTATTACTTTTGGTTTAAATGATGAAGAAATTAAAGAAAAAATCAAAGAATTTCAACCAGATATTGTTGGAGTTTCTTGTATATTTTCGACACAAGCAGAGAATGCAAAAGAGATTCTTAAGCTTGTTAAAGAAATTGATTCTGAAATTTTTACGATGATTGGGGGTTCTCATCCAACTTATGATTTATTAAATATTTTAGATAAAAATTATGTTGATTTTGTGGTGATGGGAGAAGGAGAATTGCCTGTTTCCCAATTACTGCTTGCATTAAATGAAGGAAAAGACCTATCTAAAATTGGGGGTCTTGCATACAAGTCAAACGGAAATAAAATAATAAACACCAACAAACAATATGTTGAAAACTTAGATGAATTAGCCTTTCCTGCGAGACATCTCTTAAATATGGATATGTATTTTAAGATTAATGCTCCACAAAACCCATATCCACAGGGAAAAAGGGTTGCTCAAATAATTACATCAAGGGGTTGCTCAGCGAAATGTGTTTTTTGTACAACTACTAATTTTTGGGGGAATCGCCATAGAGGAAGAAGTGCTGAAAAAGTAATTGAAGAAATAAAGGAAATGAAGGAAAAATATAATATAGATGAAATTCAAATCACAGATGATAATTTTACATTGAACAAAGAAAGAGCTATGCAAATTTTAGAAGGTATTAAGAATTTGAATTTATATTGGTGTGCTCCCCAAGGGATTGCTGTTTGGGCCCTAGACGAAGAATTATTGGAAAAGATGAAGGAAAGTGGTTGTTATCAATTGACTTTTGCTGTTGAAAGTGGTAATCAAAAAGTGCTGAATGAAATTGTGAAAAAGCCATTAAATCTTCAAAAAGTTAAACCTCTTGTCAAAAAAGCCAAGGAACTTGGAATTAAAGTTCATTCTTTTGCTATTTGTGGCTTACCTGGAGAAACAATAGAAAATATGCAAGAAACCTATGATTTTGTAAAAAATTGTAATTTTGATAGTGCTTCTTTTTTTGTTGCTACTCCCCTAATTGGTTCTGAATTATTGGAAACTTGTAAAAGAGAAGGTTGCTTAAGAAAAGAAATGACTTGTAAGGACCAATTGTTTAAGATTGGGAATATCTCAACTAAAGAATTTACTGCTAAACAAGTTCAGGAAATTTGTGCTAAGTTTAACAAGGAATATAATAAAAATGATACCAGGGAGAAAAAATTTGAAGATGAAAAATATTGAAAATAAAAAAAGTGAAGATAAACCAAAAAAGATTTATGTGGCTATGTGTGCAGATTTGTTGCATCATGGACATATTAACATTATAAAAGAAAGTAGGAAATTGGGAGAAGTTGTAGTTGGTTTGCTTACAGATGAGGCCATTGCGAGTTATAAAAGAGTTCCTCTTATCCCTTATGAACAAAGGAAAATAATTGTTGAGAATATAAAAGGTGTAAAAGAAGTTGTGGCTCAGGAAAATTTTGATTATGTTCCTACACTTAAAAAAGTGAGACCAGATTATGTTGTTCACGGAGATGATTGGAAAACAGGAATTCAAAGGAAGGTTCGGCAAAGAATTATAGATGTGCTTAATGAATGGGGAGGTAAAATTGTAGAAATACCTTATACCAAAGGCATGTCCTCCACAGGACTACAAGGAAATGTAAAAGAAATAGGAATCACTCGAGAAATGAGAACGAAAAGATTAAGGAGGTTGCTTGAATTTAAACCACTGGTAAAAATTTTAGAATCCCATAATGGGTTGACAGCTATGATCGTAGAAAATACATTCATTGAAGAAAATAATGTAAAAAAAGAATTTGATGGTGTATGGGTAAGTAGTTTAACTGACTCTGTCTCCAAAGGAAAGCCAGACACAGGAATTGTAGATTTGACTTCTAGATTGAGTACAATAAATCATATTTTAGAAGTGACTACAAAACCAATAATTCTTGATGGAGACAATGGGGGGGAAATTGAACATTTTTCATCCATGGTAAGAACATTGGAAAGATTGGGAGTTTCTGCAGTAATAATTGAAGATAAAATTGGATTCAAAAGAAATTCTTTATTTGGAACAGAAGCAAACCAATCACAAGAAGAGGTTTCAAAATTTGCAGAGAAAATTTCTGCAGGGAAAAAAGTACAATTAGAAGATGATTTTATGATTATCTCGAGGATTGAAAGTTTAATTTTAGGAAAAGGAATTTATGATGCTCTTATTAGGGCAAAAGCATATATTGAAGCTGGAGCAGATGCCATAATGATTCACAGTAAAGAAAGAGATGGGAAAGAAATTTTAGAATTTTGTAAACAATATTCTCAAATTGAAAATAAAGTGCCCTTGGTCGTTGTGCCCTCTACATATAGCCATATTAAGGAAGAAGAATTAATCAATGCTGGAGTAAATATGGTTATCTATGCCAACCATTTATTAAGAAGTGCATATCCTGCAATGAAAAAAACAGCTGAAAAAATTTTATTGAATGAGAGAGCGTATGAGTGTGAAGAAGATTGCATGCCTATCAAAGATCTTCTAAATTTAATTTCTGAAGGAAGATGATATCCTGCTCTGATTTAGCACACGTGTTTAAGGAAAATGATTTGACTTATTTTGCCGGTGTGCCTGATTCTACTTTTAAGGACTGGATGAGTTTTTTAGCAGATAGAAATAATTTAACAAACCGAATTGCATGTAATGAATGTGAGGCTATTGCTCTTGCAACGGGATATCATCTTTCAACAAAAAATGTTGGAGTTGTTTATATGCAAAATTCTGGTTTAGGAAAAACAGTGAATCCTTTGACATCTTTAGCATCAAAAGAAGTTTATGGAATTCCTCTTATTTTAATGATTGGTTGGAGAGGAGAACCTGGAAAAAAGGATGAACCCCAACATAAAATGATGGGGAGAATTATGGAATCTCAACTTAAAACACTAGAAATTCCTTATTCAGTTCTCCCAGATAATATTGAAGATGTAGAAGAAACAATACGATGGGCTAAACAGACTGCAAAACAAAACAACTATGCTTCAGCAATAATTATTAAAAAAAATACCTTGGAAAAATATGTCTCTGAGAATTCTACTGAAACAAATTATGAAATGTCAAGGGAAGAGGCAATAAAAACTGTGATTGATAATTTGGAAGGAAATGAGGCAATTGTTTCAACAACAGGAAAAACTTCAAGAGAATTATTTGAATATCGGATTGCTCAAGGAGAAAAAGTCAGAGATTTTTTGACTCTTGGAAGCATGGGATGTTCTGCTTCAATTGTAGCAGAAGTGGCTTTGCAAAAACCTGATAAAAAGATTTATTGTTTTGATGGAGATGGAGCCGTGTTGATGCAAATGGGGGCATTGTCCACTATTGGAAAATATAAACCAAAAAACTTTACTCATGTGATTTTTGATAATGCTTCTTATGATTCAACAGGAGGGCAACCAACGAATTCAAGGAATGTTGATTTTGCACAGGTGGCAGAATCTTGTGGATATGTTAATACAAGAGTTGTTAAGACAAAAAGTGATTTAGGAAGAGTTGTTGAGAAATTAAGAAATTTAGAAGGGCCTAACATAGTTGTTGTTAATATTAATAAAGGATCGAGGAAGAATCTTGGAAGACCCACAACAACACCCGAAGAAGATAAAACATCATTTATGGAATTTTTAGAAAAATGAAACAACAAGAGTATTTTGACTTTGGAAGTTTAGAGAATCTTAGAGATATTTTGGAATATGAAAAATCAAGGAATGTTTTTCTTGTTACTGGAAGAGATTCTTATGAAAAATGTGGAGCTAAAGAAAAAATAGAAACGATCTTAGGAAATTCAGAAATTGGTTTTACAAGATTTTGTGATTTTTTTTCTAATCCTAACATAAAAGATATACAAAAAGGGTGTGATTCATTTAAGAAGAAAAACTATGATCTTATTATGGGTGTTGGTGGTGGAAGTGTTATTGATACTGCAAAAGCCATTAAATTATTCAATTGCCCAAAAGCAGAGAAAATTCCTTTGATCGCGATACCAACGACTGCCGGAAGCGGAAGTGAAGCTACGTGGTTTGTTGTTTTTTACAAAGGAAAAGAAAAACAATCTTGGGGAAATGAAACAATTACATTGCCCAATTATTCAGTCATTGACCCAAAATTAACAATGTCTCTGTCAAGAAAGGTTGCTGCGAGTACTGGTATGGATGCATTGGCTCAAGCAGTTGAATCATATTGGTGCATTAATTCAACAGATGAATCAAAAAGAATTGCAAGACAATCGATAAAATTAACCTTAAAAAATTTGGAAAGAGCTGTTAATGGGAAAGGTAAGAGAGCAAGAGGAAATATGGCGTTATCTTCGAATCTTGCAGGAAAGGCCATTAACCTCACAAGGACTACTGCTTGTCATTCAATAGCTTATCCCATTACTTCTTATTTTGATGTTGCCCATGGGCATGCTGTTGGTTTAACTTTAGGAGAAATGCTGACTTATAATTCTAAAGTAACTGAAGGAGATTGTAATGATGGTAGGGGATTTGAGTATGCTAGAAAAACGATTAATGAATTAGTTGAGATATTTGAAGTAGGGTGTGTTGATGGAACTTCTCGTAGAATTAAAAATTTGATGGATTCAATTGGATTAGAGACACGATTATCTGAAATAGAAATTGGCGAACAAGGAAGGGAGATTATAATCGACAAAGGATTTAAACCAGAAAGGGTTAAAAACAATCCAAGGATATTAACAAGGAATGGATTGAGGAAAATTTTGGAGAAGATTGCTTAATGAAAAAAGTATTTGTGTTTGGAATTGATGGTGCAATGCCTGAAAAGATTTTTGGCGAGTGGTTAGATGAGTTGCCAACCATCAAAAAACTTATGGGAGAAGGATGTTATGCTAAATTGAATTCGACTATTCCTCCTTTAACTGCTGTGGCTTGGACCTCTATGAGAACAGGTAAACCACCTGCTGAACATGGTCTTTTTGAATATATCTTTAGAAAAAAGAACTCTTACACAGATATGGGAGTTATATCTGCAAATAATATCCAAGAAAAATCTATTTGGCATATTGTATCTGAACACAATAAAAAATCAATAGTTTGTCTTGTTCCAATAACTTGGCCAATTAAACCTTTCACTGGAACAATTGTATCTGGATTTCTCACTCCAGATATTGAATCTGAATATACTTTTCCACGGGAATTCAAAAAAGAAATAAAATCTCTTTTTGACGAACCATTTATTATAGATCTCTATGATCATAGAAAACTATCTAAAAAAGAACTCTTAGAAAAATGTATTAAAATTACTGAAATGCATTTTAAATTAATGAAATATTTAATTCGAAAAAAGGAATGGGATTTATTTTTTGGAATAATTGCCGCGAGTGATTGGGTAAATCATAGTTTTTTCAAATATATGGATAAAGAACATAGAAATTATGAACCAGATTCTGAATTTAAAAATACTTTAAAAAATTATTATAAATTTGTAGATAAGAATCTTGGAGAATTGATAGAACTACTTCCAAAAGATACTACTATCATTATTGTTTCTGATCATGGTATAAAAAGGATGCATAATAGATTTAACTTGAGTGATTGGCTTTTGAAAAAAGGTTATTTGGTTTTAAAAGAAAAATTTGAAACAAAACTCCCTCTCAACTTAGAAATGATTGATTGGGAAAAAACAAGGGCTTGGGCGATTGGAGCATATGAAGGGCAGATATTTATTAATTTAAAGAATCGAGAACCTGGAGGAATTGTAGACGAAAAAGATTATGATGAATTGGTGGAAGAGATTCAAGAAGGATTGTCTCAAATAAAAGGAGATCGAGGAGAGGAATTAGATACAAAATTCTTCAAGAAGAAAAAAGATTTTGTTGGGAAAAATAACCAACACGCTCCAGATCTGATGGTTTATTTTGATGATTTGCAATATGGATGTAATAATTCTTTTGTCCACAATGAAACAATGTGGAATATTGAGACTCTGAAGGGGAAGGATGATGCGGGACATTCGAGACAAGGAATGTTTATAATGAACAAGTCTAATCAAAAGGGGTATATTGGAGAAATTGATATTTTAGATGTTGCTCCTACAATATTAAACCTATTAAAAGTAACAATGCCCAGAGATCTTAAAGGAAAAATCATAAAATGATTTCTAAGCCTCCAAAATTTCATTGCCTATGAATACTCAATAAACTTTAAATAGTATTCCTAAATAATTATTTTTATGAGAAATAAAAAGGTGTTTGTTTTAGGGATTGATGGTGCTCCTCCCGAACTAATCTTCAATGAATGGTTGGATGATTTACCCGTAATTAAAAAATTAATGCTAGAAGGAACTTATGCAAAATTAAATAGCACCATTCCTCCTGTGTCTGCGGTTGCTTGGATATCGATGTGTACTGGAAAGTTGCCTTCTGATCATGGGGTTTTTGATTATATATGTAGAAAAAATAATTCCTATGAGGACATAAGTGTAGTTTCAACTAATAATGTTCAGGAAGAATCTGTTTGGGAAATTCTTTCTAGATATAATAAAAAATCAATTTTTTGTTTAATTCCAGTAACTTGGCCAATTAAACCCTTTGATGGCATTGGGGTTAGCGGATTTCTCACTCCGAGAGTTAAAAGAGATTATGTTTATCCTTCGCACCTACAACAAGAAGTTGAATCTCTTTTTGATGAACCTTTTATAATAGACATAGAAAAACATAGAGATTTATCAAAAGAAGATTTGCTTGAAAAAATTTATAAAATGACTGAAATGCATTTTAAATTGATGAAGCATATGATAAAAAATAAACAATGGGATTTGTTCTGGGGAGTGATTATGGGAAGCGATAGAATGAATCATAACTTTTGGAGGTTCTTTGATAAGGGGCATAGAAGATATGAAAATAATCTTGAATTTGAAACTGCATTAAAAGATTATTATAAATTCCTGGATAAAAATCTTGGAGAATTAATTCAATTACTTGATGATGATACAACAATCATTGTAGTCTCGGACCATGGAATACAGAAAATGGATACTAGGGTGAATTTAAGTGATTGGCTTATTAAAGAAGGATACTTGGTCCTTAAAGAACCTGTTAAAGAAAAAATGAAATTTACTATGGATATGGTTAATTGGGACGAAACAAGGGTTTTTGCAAGGGGTGCATGGGATGGACAAATTTTTCTTAATTTAAAAGGCAGAGAAGAAAAAGGAATTGTGAATGAGGACGAATATGAAAATCTTATTGAAGAGTTAGAAATGAAATTAAAACAAATAAAAGGGGATGATGAAAAAGTTTTGGATACAAAGATTTTCAAGAAAAAAGATTATAGCGGGAAATTTGATAACATTGCGCCAGACATGATTATTTATTTTGATAATTTGAATTATGGATGTAATACAACTTTAATAGGAAATCCTACTTTTTGGTCTCCTCAAACAGCAATTGGTAGTGATGATGTCACTCATTCGAAAAAAGGGATATTTATTACTAATAATTCTCAGAAAGGAAACATTGGAGAAATTGGAATTATAGACATTGCTCCAACAATCCTAAATGAATTAGAAGTGCCAATCCCCAAAGATATGAAGGGGGAGATCTTATGAAAGTTGTTTATACATATGTTGTTGCAGATTTATTGCATATGGGGCATGTTCTTTATTTAGAAAATGCTAGAACCTTCGGAGATAAATTAATTGTGGGGGTTTTAACAGACAAAGCTGCAATGGAAAAAAAACCAAAACCTGCCTTGGCTTTTAGTGAAAGAATGAGATTAGTAAAGGCACTTAAGTGTGTTGATTGTGTTGTTGCTCAAGATGATTATTCTCCAATAAATAACATAAAATCAATTAAACCCGATGTCTTAATTGAGAGTTCTAGTCATTCTGAAGAAAATTTGCTGAAAGTAAAAGAACTTGCGAATGCAATTTCATGTAAGGTTATTGTAATGCCTTATTATCCTGGTCAAAGTTCAACTCAGATTAAGGAAGGTATAAGAAACAATATTGCAGATTCAGGAAATCAAGATAGTTTGAATAAGGAACCAAGAAGGGAGTGAAATGGGAAAAGATAAATTCTGGCAGATTTGGAGTTCTTATGCAACCTATTATTTTGGCAGAGTTAATTTATCTATTGTAATTCCTGTTTTACTTGCTACTTATGGTTTAACGAAATATCATCTTGGACTTGTGGCAAGTGGTTTCTTTTTTGCATATGCTATAGGGCAATTTTTACATGGCCAATTATCTGAAAGATTTAATCCCTATACTTATTTGGCAATTGGTTTAATTGGTTCTGCTATAATGAATTTATTTTTGGGATTTTCCATGGGATTTTTTTGGATATTATTTATTGGAGAAATAATGGATGGAAGTTTTCAGTCTATGGGTTGGAGTTCTGCTGTAAGGGCTAATGCGGAAAATTCAAGGAAATTGGGAAAGAATATAGAAAAAAGATCTTGTGCTCTTGGGACTTCTTATCAAATTGGAAATTCAATAACTTGGTTGGTCTCTTCATTAGTTGTTGGGTTATTTGGATGGCAATGGGGATTCTTGACAGCGAGCGGATTTATGTTCTTGAGAGGTATAACATTATTGATAAATAGGCCAAGAATGAAATTTGAAAAACAGAAAGTTCAAAAACAATTAAAGAAAACTATTCAACCACCCATAGTCATTGCTGGATTTGCAATGATGCTATTGAATATTGTGAGATATGGTATTATTGTGTGGATTCCAACCTATTTAATTGAAGTTCAGGGCTCAAGTATTATTGGTGCAGGATTGAAGATTTTCTTAATCCCTGTCGCAGGGGTTTTTGGAACCCTTATTTATAATAAATCGAAGATGAACAGGGATTTTTTAACAATTATCTTTTTAGCTGTTTTAAGCTCCATATTCATATTTTATGGCTATTTATCTAACTTAATGTCTGTTGTTGTATTAATCCTAAGTGGATTTTTCTTATATGGTCCCCATGTTTTTTTAGTTTCAACCTTTCCAAGCAAATTTTTAAAGGATAATGTTGTTGGAGCTTCTACTGGATTCATAGATGGTATGGCTTATGTTGGGGCTATTATTGTTGGATTGCTTGTTCCTTTTTTGCTGGATATTAGTAATTGGGCATTAGTATTCTTATCTTGGTCAACTTGCTGTTTAATGATTATCTTATTAGTCATGTTCTTATATGTTGATGCACAAGTAGATGGGAAAAAAGCAAAAGAAAGAGATATATTGAATCTTAAAGAAGCCATAGAATAATCTATTTTAAGTGTTTGTTTCTTTTGAATTTTTTAAAAATAGTTTTTATTATATACAAATCATGTTCATCTAAACATTTTGTTGTTAAGAGTAAAAGAGTATAAACCGCTAGGAAAAAAATACCGCAAAGGATTAGAGATAGCAAGTTTGTTTCCATAAAAGATTTAACAATCAGGAGTAATATCGCAGACACGATTGTTATTAATGTTATTCTAACCATCTTTTTTCTTAATGGAATAATTGAAAGATATTTTTTAGCTTGTATTAGGAACAATACATTTAGGATTACTAAAGAGGTCATTGTGGCAAAACCTGCTCCTGTAATTCCATACAATGGTACTAATACGAAATTAAGGATTGCGTTTAGAATCCCTGCGAAAATTAAATCTATCAAAAGAAGTTTAGATTTTCCTTTCATAGAGAGGAGTTCTTGCGAAATTCCGAAAAGTGTTGAGAATAAAACTCCAATAGATAAAAATCTTAGAGCATTTACTGCTACAAGATACTCCTGACCAAAAAGGAGATTAATAACTGCTCCGGGAAAAATAATAAAAAGAACAAAAATTGGCAGAACCATCATAAAAACCCATTTACCAACCTGTTGACTTAATTGTTTTACTATTTCAAGTCTTCCTTTAGAGAATTCTTTTGTTACAAGAGGGAAAAAAAGTTGGGAAAAAAACATCATTGGCAAAGACAATAACATGGCTATTGGGATAGCAGCATTATAAAAACCAACATCTTTTGCAGTTTGGAATATTCCAATCATAAAAGAATCAACCCAATAAAAAATGAATGTGACAACGCCATAAAAAACTAATGGCCAAGAATAAGAAAACATTTCTTTAAAGGCTTTTTTAGTTTCTAAGTTTTTTATTTTCTTCTTTGAACTAAAGATTTCAGAAAGTGTAATCTTACAAACAAAATAAGAGGCGATGAATATTGAGAGGGTTCCAATTAAATAAGATATTGGAACAGATTTTGAATTTATCCCAAAAAAGATTAACAGAATTAAAATTGCTAGTTTGATAAAATTTCCTAAAATATTTGCGATAAAAGAGAACCACCCTATTTTTTCATAAGCTCTTAAAACAGATAATAAAGTTTCTCCTAAAACCGCTAGAGGAACAGTAATACTAAAAATTTTTAGAAAAATAATTAAATTAGGATCAGAGAATATTTTCAATGCAATAAATTCGGAAAAAAAGAATAATAAAATACCTGCTATGATACTTGTAATGATTAAGATAATAAAGGAGATTTTTATTAAACCTCGAATTTTCCCTTTTTCTCCTTTCCCCCTTAGTAGAGAGACATGTCTTAGAAGTCCTTGTTTAATTCCCAAATTAGAAATGACTCTAAACCAACTAAATAGCATAACTGATAAGGCAAATAAACCATAGATTTCTGGACCATAATGCCGAGCAATTACTATCCTATATCCATAAAAAATTATCTTTGATAAAAAAAGTCCAATAAAAACTATTATTGAAGATTTGGCCAGTAATTTTAATCCGGTTTTTATCCCTGCTTCATTGTCTTTCTCTAAGTTCATATGGAAAACAGAAAAAATTAGCTTTTAATCTTTATGTAACAAATGTATATTTGAAAACCATAGTTATAATAAATAAATCTTTATAAGAAGATTCACGATAGGAATTAAATGGATGAAGAGGAAATAGAATTATTTGTTCCTGGGAGATTATGTCTATTTGGAGAACATTCTGATTGGGCTGGAGGACATAGAAGGCAGAATCCAGCTATTGAAAAAGGTTATACCATTGTGGCTCCGACTAATCAAGGAAATTATGCTAGAGTTAAGAAAATTGATGAGCCAATTTTTCGTTTTAAGAGCTCTTTATCTGATGAGAAGATGGAGGTTCGATTAGAACCACAAGCATTATTGAAAATTGCGGAAGAGGGTGGGTTGTTTAGTTATGTTGCAGGTGTTGTGCATGAAATAATTTGTAGTTATCATGGTTTTATGGAACAAGGAATTGAAATAGATAATTACAAAACCGATTTGCCAACCAAAAAGGGAATTTCAAGTTCTGCTTCTATTTGTGTTTTAGTGGCTAAAGCATTTAATGAAATTTACAATTTAGGATTTACTAACAAAAGGATTATGGAACTTGCATATTTTGGAGAAATAACAACTCCTTCAAGATGTGGAAAGATGGATCAAGCTTGTGCTTATAATAAACCTATTTTGATGACTTTTGATGGAGATAAATTAAATGTTGAAGAGTTGAAATTAGAGAAGGAGATTAATATTTTGGTAGTTGATTTAAACAGGGGGAAAGATACTGTGAAGATTCTTGCTGATTTAAATGAGGGGTTTCCTTGGCCGAATAGTGAAGTGGAGAGGAGTATTCACCAATATCTCGGAAAAATGAATAAGAGCATTGTTATTTCGGCAAAAAAGGCATTAGAAAAAGGAGATGCTGTTAAGGTTGGTTGTATGATGGAATTGGCCCAAAACTTTTTTGATGAATATTTAATTCCTGCTTCTGGTGAACTTGAAGCTCCAACACTTCATTCTGTTTTAGGGATGCAAGAAATAAAAGAATTTATTTATGGTGGGAAATGTGTTGGGAGTGGGGGAGATGGAAGTGCTCAATTAATCTGTAAATCTATTAGAGTTAGAGAGAAGGTTAAAGAAATTTTGACAATGAAAGGGTTTAATTGTTTTGATTTAGATTTAAAGAGTTCGATAGAACCCCCTAATAATAAAATCACTGCTGTAATCCCTGCAGGAGGTTTTGGATTAAGATTATACCCTTTGACTGAAAATCAACCGAAATCATTATTAGAAATTCAAGGAAAACCATTAATAGATTATACGATTGATAAGATAAATGAAATTGAAAACATTGATAAGATAATTATAACAACAAACAATAAGTTTTATGAGAAATTTAAAGAATGGGGCAAAGAAAAAGGAGAAAAAATAAAAATAATTAATAATGGTGTGAACAATGAACAGGAAGCCCTAAGTGGATTTGGAGACTTAATGCTTGCCATAAATAATGAAAAAGTTGAAGGGGATATCTTAGTCCTTGGCGGGGATAATCTTTTTGACTGTTCTCTAAAAGAGATTTATAAAATTTTTAGGGGCGAGGAAAAAGATCTCGCGGTTTGCTATGATGTAATGAATATTGAAAAAGCAAAAAGTTTGGGTGTTGCAGAAATTAAAGATAACTTAATCAGAAATTTTAAAGAAAAACCAGAAAATCCAAAATCCACCATATGTTCTACAAGCGCTTACTTCTACAAAAAAGAAACCCTACAATTGATTAAAGAGTTTGCAGAAAAACATCCTCGTGGACATTTAGGCACTATTTTAGAATATCTTTTCCAAAGAGTTCCAATTTATGCATATATCATAAAAGATAAATGGATAGATATAAATGATAAGACTGCTTTGAAATTAGCTGATTCCATTACTTATCGGGATTTATCTTTTTGAGCATATAACTTTATAAAATTGTTTTTCAAATAAATTTCATGTCAGATGAAAAAGTGTCGATAATTATTCCGTGTAAGGAAATTGATTCTTTGACTGAAAAATGTCTTGAAGAATGTCTAAAATTAGATTATGATGATTTTGAAATCTTGGTTCTACCAGATGAATCGAATCAAGAAAATCAAAAAAGGTTTGCGGATGAGAAGATAAAAATAATAGAAACTGGAAAAGTCAAACCTGCATTAAAGAGGAATCTTGGGATGGAGAAAGCAAGCGGGGATTATTTTGCGTTTATTGATTCAGATGCTTATCCTGGAAAAGATTGGTTAAAAAATGCAATTAAATATTTTAAAGATGAAAAGATTGGAATTGTGGGTGGTCCAAATTTAACTCCGCATAAAGCAAATTTTGCCGAGCATATTTCTGGTTATGTACTTTCAAATTTTTGGGTAAGTGGTCCTGCAAGTTTGCGATATTGTGTAGCACAAAACCAAATTGTTAAAGAGTTGCCTTCTTGTAATTATATTTCTAAAAAAGAAATTTCCCCAAAATACAAGGAAGGATTTTTGACTGCAGAAGATTCAAAATTTTGTTTTGATGTAAAAAAACAAGGGTATAATGTTCTCTATGCAAGGGATGTTGTGGTATATCATCATAGGCGAAACACAATCGGCAAACATATCAAACAGATGTTTATTTATGGTAGAGATATTGCTTGGCTTGCAAAAGAAGAATTTTCTTGGGATATGCTTTATTTTTCTCTATTAAGTCTATTTGTGATTGGCTTTCTTACAGGAATAACATTATCTATATTTTATCCTACAATAAAATTGGTTTTTTTTATGCTTGCTCTTTTTTATTTGTTTTTAATGCTTATCACTAGCGTTCATGAAAATTTAATAATGACTTTGTATGTTATCCTAATAAGCATTGCAACGCACTTTGCATATGGGATTGGATTTCTTTGGGGGGTTTTCACCAAGAATAAAAATGAAGTTCAGGTAAAATAACTAAAAATCTAAATCATCTATAAAAGTTAATCCACGAGATTTTAGGAATGTATAAAGCACGGATATTTTATTGAATTCATTAAATTTTATTATTTCCAGAGATAAATCTAAAATAAGATGGAATGTGAATCCAATTAAGATAAAATAAAAGATTGGGGATACAAAAAATCCGAGTGTGAATAAAATCATTAAAATTTCTATGCCATGTAGAAAGTATGTTCCGAAATGTGTCTTCTTTTTTTGTTCCTTAGATAACGAATGACATTTTGTCTTATGGTCTGTATACCATTTATATGCTCTAAGGGGATTTATGCTCTTTTTTTTATAAACATAATAAATGTAATGATCAATGTCAATTAAAAAAGAAGAAAGGAAAATTATTGATGCGCCTAAAATCCCCACAGAAGGAAAAATTAAAAAAATCGCGGCTACGAAAACGATTCCTAATAACATGTGAGTTTGCGGAAGCATCTCTTTTTTATCCCTCTATTTTCTTGATTATGTCTGTGAAAGCCGGTCGAGTAATTAAAACCCCGATTGTAATTCCCAAGATTGTTGTGAATACAAATCCTTTTAGTAAACCTGCGCCAGCCCACCAAAGAGGAAGCAATGCCACTACTGCTGTGAAATAAGCACCAAGGATTATTCCGAATGCTCTTTTCATTCTTTGTTTTATGCTCAAAAATTTGCTTTGTTTTGCTTCATCTAAAACTATAATTTGGCTATCAATTCCAGTACCTATTGCAGCTAAAATTCCTGCCATACTAGGTAAATCTAAATCCCATTTTATTACTGATGCAATTCCTAGGATGATTATAATTTCTGATATACTAGTTATTAACAGTGCCAAAGAAGATTTTAATTTTCTATATCTTATAAAAATAATTAGTGTTATTGCAAATAATGCAGCCAAGCCTGCGAAAAGTATAGATTTAGTAAATTCTGTTCCCAATGTTGGGGAGATTGTATCTAACTTTACTATTTCTAATTTATAGGGTAAACTTCCTGTAATCAATATTGTTTGAAGTTTATGCATCTCTTCTTCTGCAGCAGCATAAGCATCGCTTTGTGTTGCTCCTGTTTCTGATCCTTGGATTTGAATTTGAGTGGTAACTCTTCCCTTAAGACCTTCGCTTATCAACAAACTATTTACTAATTGATCATCGATATATAAATCAAGAGGACTTGACAAATAAGTTCCTTCGGCTGTTGAATTAACATCAAGAGTTGAGGTTACATCTGCGTGTTTTTGAGCTGCATCTTCACTAAGATAAACTGTGAATCTAAAATTACAGAAATATCCTGCTTGGGCTTGTTCACAAGAATAAATTCCGGATCCTTGGCCAGATCTTGCAACAGAAGTTATGTCTCTTTCTCCTCCAATAAATACAATTTCTTCGCCAATCTTTGCCTCGAATTTTCCTTGCTGAGAAATCAAATCTCTTAAATCTTCAGGTGTAGCCCCTGCAATTTCTACTAACATAAATTGATTTCCTTCTAAATCTGAAACCGCACGGATGTTCATATCTGTTATTCCATATACGTTGAATCTATTGTTAACTATATCTACAAGATCATTAATTTCTTCAGAAGAAAGTTTTTCATCTTGTGCTTTTACTAATGCTCTTGAACCTCCTACAAGATCAAGACCTAATTTAATGTTGGACTTTGGAATTTCTGCGACAATTATTTCTGGAGCTGTGTCTGTATAAAGAATATATTCAATTTCATTTATTGTGAATGTTGTTTTTACTTTTTCTCCTGAAACGAATTTCTCATTCATTAATTCTGAAAAGCTTTCGACACCAGATATTTTTTGACCATCTATTTTTGTTATAACTTGTCCTTGTCTTAAATCTTGTTCAAATGCTGTTGAATTTGATTCGACACTTGTTATTAAAACGCCTTCTTGAAGAAATGTAGGAGTTATGAAAATAGAAATCAAGGATAATGCTATTAAAATAATCCACAACCAAATTCTCCAAGTAAATTTGACTTTCATTTTTTCTTACTTACATACCATTTAAGTATTGAAACATTTGTTATCCAAGTGTTTAAAAGATCAAATCCAAGACCTATTGAAAGTATTGTGAAAATTTGAGTTAACACAGAAGAAAATGAACTCACAACAATTAGAGCAAACAACACTGCAAAAAGAGACGTTAAAGTCATTGTTGTTCCTGTTTTAAATGCTCCAAAAATTCTTTGATTTAATGATCCTTCATCTCGTTTTAAAATTCTTGTTGTAAGTAAAATATCTGTATCTACCGAATAACCTATCAACATTAGGAATGCTATGATTCCTGCACTTGATACTTTTATTCCTAAAAGATTAACCACAACTAAAGTCATCAAAATATCTGCAAAGGCGGATATAATTACTGCTGCAGAAGGCACAGGTGTTTTAAAGATTATGAACACAACTATTGCCATAAACAAGAATGCAATTAATATCGCTATTATCAATTGTCTGTAAAAACTTTCACTAAGGGTTGAACCTGTAAATTCAAAGCTACTATTTTCATTAGTTAATTCATATCCTAGATAATCTTCTAATACTTGTTCTGCTTGTTCGCCATCAGAAGTAGTCTCAACCACAATTGCTAGTTTTTCCCTTGTAATCAAATCATAAATTTCTCTCGTGCTTAATTCTTCAAGTTCTTCAGATAATACTCTTTCTAACTCTTTTGTATCAATATTATCATTAATAGTTATGGAAGTTCCTCCAGTTAGAGAAATATCTTTTCTTATGAAATCTTGATTTTGGGAATAAAAATAAGGCATATAAATCGCAGAAAAAACTAATATTGCTAAGGGTATTAACAATAGCAACTTGTAATTCTTATCATGAAATTTTGCGAATTTATTTTTTTTCTGTTCTTGTTCGTTTTCCATTTTGTTTTATATTGGGTCGGGAAAATGCGCCGGTCGGGATTGCTCGCAAGCTCGCTCGGACTTTTACTTTTGCTGGGATGTGTTCTCGCGAACATTGCTCGTCGAACCTAGGTTCTCATCCCTCAGTGCAATGCGCCGGTCGGGATTCGAACCCGAGTCATCTGCTTGGAAGGCAGAGATTCTACCACTGAACTACCAGCGCATAAAGACAACCAAAGCTTTTCTCTATTACCCATGGGAAGGGCATAAACAAACTTTCCTTTAAGATAAGGTCATGCCTGATATAGATAATTATCTAATAAGGGGTTTTAAAGTTTACGCTGGGTAAACGCCCAAGGTAGGATTCGAACCTACGACTTCTTCCTTAGGAGGGAAGCGCTCTATCCAGGCTGAGCTACTCGGGCTATAAAGACAACCAAAGGTTTTCTTTATCAAACTTTCCTTTAAATTAGGGTCATGCCTGATAAAAAGAACCAAAGGTTTTCTTTATCAAACTTTCCTTTAAGTTAGGGTCAAGCCTGATAGTTTTTTAAATGGTATTTTAGTTTAAAAAACATGTTAGTCAAGATTTTAGGAGCAATAGACGTCCTTGCCGGAACTCTGTTGGGTTTGAGTATTTTAACAGAAATCCCTTTGTATCTCTTAATCTTTTTGGGGGGCATTTTATTAATCAAATCTTTTATGGGATTCCCAAAAGATGTTGCAGGGTGGATTGATTTTCTTACAGCAATTATATTAATACTTACTGCGTTTGTCACAGTTCCCATATTCCTAAGGGCTATTTTTATGATATTAATTATTCAGAAAGGCATTTCCAGTTTTTTATAATGCGGAGTAAAGGATTCGCGGCTCTTCCTGAGTCATCCCTTGGGAAACCTGTAAGGTGAGAATCTATGCGGAGTAAAGGATTCGAACCTTCGTAAGCACTAAGCTAACGCCTCTTGAGGGCGTCCCGTTTGACCACTCCGGCAACTCCGCTTAAAAGTAGGATTAATCAACAATATAAAAAGCTTTAGAATTACTTAAGTTTCTTAGAAATCTCTGCCAAATCTTTTTTCAAGGCATCAATAGATTTCTTAAAAATATCCTCAGCATTCATCTGCCCAAAAGATTCAATATTAACGATAAGCTCATCTTTGTATTCTGTCTCTGATTTTTTCTTCGCTCTCTCACAAATTCCTTCACAAACATCACAAACTCCTTTTTCTTTATCGTCAACAATAACTATTTTGTCACCATTTTCCTTTATTTCATTGTTTGGACAGATTTTTTTAACTTCTCCAATAAATTCCTTGCCCATTGTTATTTCTGATACATTTCTATAAAACATTAATCCTGGAGAAAATCTTGCGTGTTCATCTCCTTTCCCTGCTCGGACATTTGCTACTAGTTCAAGTTCTTGTCCTTTGGTTAAAATTGTTATTGGAATGCTATCATAAACTACATTTAAATCTCCTTTTAATTCTCCAGAGTTCACGATTCCTTCTGTTTTTACACTTAATTTTAGAGCTCCTTTTGTTTTTTCATTTACGATTTTATCTGTTTTCAAGGGGATTAAACCAATCCTGTGAGAAATTGTTTCGTCATAAAGGGCAGAATCATTTTTTGAAATTTCCACTTCGTCTACAGCAAGAATTGGAATTTCTCCAAGATATCTTCTAATTGCGTTTGCTAAACTTTCTTCTATTTTTACCTTGAATACAAGACTGTCATTTTTTTTATTTATAGCTTCCATTTTAAAATATCAAAAGGTGGTTATTTAAAGTTATGGTCTTCTACCACGCCTTCCTCCTTTTTTCTTTGGTCCGCCTCGGGGGAATTTTGTTGTATCAAGAATATTAAGTATCTTATATCCTGATCTTGTTAAGCTTTTTACTATTGCGTGTGCTCCTGGACCTGGAACAGGATTGCCTGTTTTTGATCTTATCCTAACATATAATGATCTAACTCCCAAATCCTTTATGCTCTCATCTATCCTCTTTGCAATAAACATTGCTATTGTGGGATTTGCTTTAAGTCTTCCGTGTTTTGTAACCATTCCCCCTGTAACTTTTGCAATTGTTCTCCCAGACATATCTGTAACATGAGCAATTGTATTATTGAATGACGTGAAGATATTCACAACTGCTTCTACTTCTTTCTTTTTCTTTTCTTCCTTGATTTCTACTGGCTTTTCTTCTTTCGCTTCTTCAACCTTTAGTTTCTTTTCTTCTTTAATCTCTTTTTTCTCTACAACTTTCTCTACTTTCTCTTGTTCAGATTTTTCTTTACTCATTTTTTTCTTCCTCAGGTTTACTTTCTTCCTTAACTTCTTCTTTAATCTCTTTTGGTTTCACTTTTTGCTTTGACGGCTTCAAAGAAATTTTATTTTCTAATTCAACTGGAACAACATAGGATGGGCGATTAACAACCTTATTATTTATTAGAACTTTTTTATGTGTAATTAATTGCCTTGCACTTTTTGTGGTTGTGGCTAATTTTTTTCCTACAAGAACTGTTTGTAATCTTCTCTTCAAATAATCTTGTCTGTTTAAAGATAAAACATCTGCAATTGATGCTGCGTTTATTCCTATTTTTTTTAACCTATCAAAAAGTGCTTGTTGCTCTACTGGATCTGCTGAAATAAGTTTTTTTGCTTTCTCTCTTATTGAACTAACTTTTGCTTCTGCTTTCCAAATTTCTTTTTTATTTTTGAGACCAAACTCTTTTTTTATTTGTGCTTCTTCATCAAGTCTAACTTTATCAAATGGGCGTTTGGGTTTTGAATATGTTTTGTGTTTTCGTTTCATAGTATTGTTTACTCCTTATTAGGATCCTTATTTTTCTTTTTAATTCCCGCCCCTTTACTTCTATTCTTTCTAAAATTACTTCTTGTCCTTTGTCCTCGCAAAGGCAATCCTGCACTATGCCTATATCCCTTGTAACTTTTAATTTTCTTCAATCTTTTTATGTCGAATTCTTTTTGTAATTCTAAATCGCTTCCAGTTAGATGCTTATCTTCTCCTGTTTCAAAATCTTTTCTTCTATTAAGAATGTAATTTGGAACTTGAGGGTTTTTTGCAAATTCTGTTATTTTCTGGACCTCTTCTTCTGTCAATGATCCTATTTTTCTGTTCTTATCAATTCCTAAAATCTTACATATTGCATTAGATAAGGTCCAAGAAATTCCCTTAATCTTGGCTAAACCTGCATAGATTTTCATTCCCCCTTCTATGTCTTTTGATAAGATTCTTACTATCCTTTCCTTATATTCTTTTTCTCTTGATTTTTCTTCTTGTAGTTGTTCCATTTTAATTAGTAAATAAATTAGTTCGCTCAAGAGTTGTTAACTCTATTAAGATTCTTTTTTCTATTGCTTTTTCTGGATCTGGTAAATTGGGTATTCTTTTTTTCATTTCTTCAAAACTTTCAAATTCTTTTTCTTGTCTTTGTTTTATAATTTCCTGCATATGTTTTTTTCCAAAACTAGGAAGAAATTCTATTTGATGCAATCTTTTATTGATTGCTTCTGCTTTATTAAAAAAATCGATAAATTCTTTTTCTCTTTCTTTAACTATTTTCTCTATAAATTCTTCTAATTGTGCTTTTGCGGATTCTGTTAATTTTTCTCTATGTAATTTTCCAAGAATATAATATATTTTATCTCTTTTGCCTTCACCAATATATGCTTCTTCTGCTATTTCTAAGGCAACTCCTCTTCGAGGAACTAATTCAAGTAAAGTTAAATTCTTTTTTCCAATAGCTTGAGCTATTGGCATCATTTTTTTCTCCAACGGATACCCATTCGGAAGGTAATCTAATATTATTGCATATTCTTCTTTTTCCATATTCTTTATTTCGTCTCTTTAATTGTATTAAGGATTTTCTGTACCTCATCATCATCTAAACTCACATCCACAAAAATTTTATTTAATTCACTTGCATCTTCTGGCATTAAATCGATTATCTTTGTAATATGTTCATCTTTGACTTTTATTAATTCTAATTCTTTTAATTTTTTCTGAAGTTCTTCTGCTTTTTCTTTCTTTATTTTTGCAAACTTTTTTATAAATCCAATTATGTCTGTTTCTTCTGATTCTTCTTTCTTAATATATTTAAGAGCTTCACTCATGCTTAAGGGTTTTCTATTTATTATCATCTTATTTCAGGTGCTTTATTTTTTTTAAATGTATTGGCTCAATTAAAAAAAGTTTTTCTTTATTTTGATCTTTAATCTTAACTATTTGTGCTCGTCCTCTTTTTCCTTCAATAACCCCTGTTCTCCCTTGAAGTCTTTCTGGAAAATTGCAATTTTTGGACCATTCTCTAACTACAGATACAAAATCTCCTTTTTCTAATTCTTGGAAGTACTTGCTAAGTTGTATCTTTCCACGAGTTCTGATAGATTTCTTTCTAACCATATTTTACCGAGAAATATACTCTTTAAAAAACTATCTTAAATTAGGTCGCCCTTTTCTCTTGCCTCATTCATCCTTTGTTGAATTGTATCGAACATTTTTCTCCCAAATGTGTTAACTCCACAATTTTCGCAGAAATCAATAACACTTTCGTCCAATATGTCTCTTCCGCAATAAATACATTTTTTCACCTTATTTTCCTCTCTTCTTTTTTTAGCAAAAACAGGTTTTTAAAGATTTGCGCCCCTTTTAGAGTTACTCATAACGCAAGGCATCTGCAGGTTTTAGCTTAGATGCTTGCATGGCGGGTAACACACCTGAGATAGTTCCGACGACAAACGAGAAAAGTAAGGCTCCTGCATAAATCCAGGGATTGCTACTTGCTTGAAGTATATTTGTTCCTAGTGCCTGAGCTGCTATGAACTCTGCGCCTTTTGCAAGCCCGATTCCAATTCCTACACCAATTGCTCCACCAACCAGTCCAAGTAATCCTGATTCTATTAAGAATAATAATAAGATATCTGAATTCTTTGCGCCTACTGCTTTCATTGTTCCAATTTCTCTTGTTCGTTCTATCACAGATGTGTACATTGTATTCATGATTCCAATTCCTCCAACAAGCAATGAAATTGCTGCGATTCCTACAAGAACTCCTTGTACAACTGCGAAAATATTTTGGAAAGTTTCTAATAATTGTTCAGAAGTTTGAACAGAAAATGTTTCTTGATCTTGTTTTTCTCCTCTTGCTTGCCTTAATTTTCTTTTAATTGTTTCAGCAACATTTTCTGGATTAAATCCTTCTGCTGTTTTAACAATAATTTGACTTTCTTCGTCTTCGATATTTAAGATTTCTCTTAAAGTTTCCTTTGGAACATAAAGAACTGCGTCATCCATTGGATTTCCAACTTTTTCCACCACCCCTATAACTTTGAAATCATATCCTTCAATCTCGATTGTGCTTCCGATTTCAACTTCTTTTTCCCAGATATCTCCATAAACATGATTATGACCTACGACCACCTTGTATTTTTCGCCTTTTTCGAAGATTCTTCCTTCTACGTCCAATTCTCCTAAATCCAATAACTTATCCATACCTTCTGGATTCGCGCCGTACGCATATCCTATATTTAATTCGTCTTTAAACTTAGTTTGTCCTTGTTTGCTTAAATATCCTGAAGCCCACTCAACCCCTCGGACATTTTCAATGACTTTCAAATCTTCACTCGTTAAAATTAAACTCGGTCCTGCTGCTCCAGGCATACCCATTCCTTTTGGTTGAATAATGATTTTATCTGCTCCAAGTTTTTCAAATTCTTCTCCAATATAATCTTGTAATCCTTGCCCTAAAGAAATTAAAGAAACAACTGCCGCGATTCCAATAAAAATCCCTATCATTGTTAACCAAGAACGCAATTTCCTTCTCTTTAGGTTATTTAATGCTAAAGAAAAATAATCTTTCATTTTATTTCCTCTTCTTTAATTTTCTTTTTTTTCGAATTCTATATCCTATATAAAGAACGATCATGATTCCCAACCCTAAAAAGATTGTATAATTTGGTTTACTAACCAATCCAAATTCCTGCGCTTCTTTTAGTGAATAAACTTTTAATATAATTTCTTTTTGTTCTGTGAATTCTTTGTTTGTTGCATCCCTATATCTTAATGTTACAGGAAGCTTGATTGAACTAGAAGCGCTAGGATTTATGTAAGCGTTATATTCAACACTATCAAAATCATCACTATCAATATCTCCAATATACTGTTCTTTTTCTGACATGAATTTTATTCCTACAACATCATTTACCGTTAAATAAGTAAATCCAATATCTGATAATCCTGAATTAACAATTTTTATTGAAAATGTATTTTCTTTTCCCCTTATTAAAACTGAATCTTCAAAGAAAACATTTAATTCTGCATCAGAGTTAACAACCAAACTAATTAGTCCTTGTTTCTCTTGTTTTGTTTCATTTTCGTCTAAATATTCCATGATTACAGGAATTTTATAAATTCCAGAACTTGTTGAAGGTAAGGCTATAATCATGAAATTAAAAATTTCGTCATCGCCCTTATCTAATTCATCAAGAAATTTTTCAGTACTAGATTGATATGGCGCAAAAGGCATTTCAGATAAATCTAATTTCACATTAAGATTAGTAATGTCTTGTCCTAATGTATTTTCTATTTCAATAGAAATTTTTGCTGTTTCGCCAGGCATAATTTCTTGGGGTAAACTTTCAACATCTTTTATTGAAAGTGCTGAAATAAAGCTCATGCTCAAGAGAATTACGAACATTATGGTGATTTGTTTTTTCATTTTAATTTTCTCTGCTCAACTATCTTTCCATCTCTTATTTTTAAAACTTTCCCTGCATATTTTATGAGGTCTAAATCGTGTGTGACTATGATTATTGTTTTTCCTTTTTTATTGAAGTCTATAAAAAGCTTGATAATCTCGAGTCCTGTTTTTGTGTCTAAGTTGCCTGTTGGCTCGTCTGCTAAGATTACTTCTGGATTGTTTGCTAATGCTCTTCCAATTGCTACTCTTTGTCTTTCTCCTCCCGAAAGTTCATTGGGTAAATGGGTTCTCCTGTGTGTTAATTTAACTTGATTGAGAATTTTTTCTGCTCGTTGCATTCTTTCTTCTTTGCTAATTCCTTGGAAAATCATTGGGAGTGCTATGTTTTCAATTGCAGTCAAAGTGGGAATTAGATTAAATGATTGAAATACAAATCCTATTTTTTTGCCTCGAATTTGTGCTAAACCAGATTCTGTGAGATGCTCTATGTTTTGTTCGTCAAGAAATATATCTCCTTTGCTTGCAAAATCTAATGCTCCGACAAGATTCATCATTGTGCTTTTTCCACTACCTGAGGGTCCAACTATAACAAGGAAATCTCCTCTTTCTATTTTCAAGTCAACATCTGCAAGTGCATTTACTTCGCTATCTCCCATCTCATAAGTCTTGCTAATTCCTTTCAATTGAATAATTGGTTCCATAGAACATATGTTATAATGCCTTATTTAAAGTTAATCATAGTTAAATTAGCAAGTTTTATAAATAGAAAATCAGAGTTATCTATATGATAATTCCTGTTAGATGCTTTTCATGTGGAAAACCCATTGGTCACTTGTGGGGAGAGTATAAGAAACGAATAGAACAAGGCGAAAAACAAAAGAAAGTTCTTGATGAGCTTGGTTTAGAAAGACCTTGTTGTAGATCAATGTTTCTCGGACAAAAAGATCTTTTAGAACTTGTTGGAAAGTTTAAGAAGAGTTAATTTTCCACCTACTTACATATTCGCAGTTTTCACAAGTTATTGATTTTATTTTATTCTTAATCCTGGTTTTAGAATTTTTATAAGGAGAAAAACATTTTTTACAGAAAGTTTTTCTTAAATCTTTTAATGGAATATTATACTTCATAGATAATTTTTTTATTTTTTTAATCTCTTTTGGAGTTTTATCTTTGATATCCTTTAAGAATTTTTGAATTTGTTCTTTGGCTTCTGTTTTAGAAAGTTTTTCCATAATAGATAGGGTAAAAGATAGTATATAAAATTAAAGAGGACAGCTTGATGCTTTGGCGCCTTGCGGGGCACTACTGACACCAACATAGGAAGCTTAACTTCTGTGTTCGGAATGAGAACAGGTGTTTCCAACCTATTATGGCCGTCTTCAAAATTAGATTAATATTCTTGTTTATAAAGTTTTTCATGCGGGCAAAAGGAAAGCTCGCTCCCAGAGAAGTCGTAATTAATTCATCAAATTTGTCGCTTCTCTAAAAGCTCGTCGAACCAGGTTCTCATCTTATCAGAAATCCTGTCTACGACAGAATGCGGGCAAAAGGATTCGAACCTTCGTAAGCACTAAGCTAATGCGCCCTTAACGCATCCCGTTTGACCACTCCGGCATACCCGCATGTTTATATGATAAATGGGCCATATAAAAAGTTTTATAAAAGCAAATTATGTTAGAAATTTAGACCTGCGAGTAAATCGCGTTAGCGGGAGAATTTTTCTGCTAAAGATAAAATGAAAACAAAAACATTAATAGAAAAACAATTGAGAAGAAAAGAAAATCCTATTTTAGTTGAGACTATCATTGCTGCGAAAAAAAATGAAAATTGGAAAGAGGTTGCTTCTGTGCTTTCTGGTTCTCAGAAAAATCGACCGAACATTAATCTGGAGGATGTAAATAAGGAAGCGAAGGACGGAGAAATAGTCGTGGTTCCTGGAAAAGTTTTGAGTCAAGGAGATGTAAGTAACAAATTAAAAGTAGTTGCGTTAAATTTTTCAGACAAGGCAAGAGAAAAATTGTTAAAGGCAGGGTGTGAAGTTTCAAATATGCTTGAAGAAATTAAATCAAATCCCGAGGCTAAAGGGATTAGAATATTAAAAAAATGAAAATCATCGACGGAACAGGGGCAGTTTTAGGAAGACTTGCTAGCTTTGTAGCAAAGCAAGCTTTGAAAGGCGAAGAATTTGTTATTTTAAATTGTGATAAAATAATTATTACTGGAAATAAAAAAATGATTAAAAAAGAATTTGAAGAAACAAGAACAAAAGTTGGAAGTGGGCAAAAAGGTCCAAAGATTTCAAGAACAAGTGAAAAAATTGTTAAGAGAACTATAAGGGGAATGTTACCAAACCATAGGAAAGGAAGAGGAAAAGAAGTATTCGCAAAAATAAAATGTTATTCTGGAGTTCCAAAAGAATTTGAAGAATCTAAAAAGATTCTTGCTGGAAGAACGCCGGGAATTCCAACCAAAAGTAAACTTGTTAGAGTAGAGGAATTATTCAAATGAAAAAGATAACTTCGTCGGGAAAAAGAAAAACTTCTGTTGCTAGGGCCATTCTGACAGAAGGAAATGGAAAGATTACAATCAATAAAAAAGATTATAAAAATTTACAGATGTTTGATAAATTAAAAATTGAAGAACCATTAAGAATTGCTCAAGAGGTTTTTGGGAAAATTAATTTTGATGTGTCAATATCTGTTAGAGGTGGTGGAGAAAAAGGCCAGATAGAAGCAGCTAGACTTGCGTTGGCTAAATCAATAGTTGAATTTACAAAATCAAAAGAATTGACAAATGCATTTTTAGCTTATGATAGAAACATGTTAGTTGCAGATGTAAGAAGAAAAGAAGCTTACAAACCAGGAGATAGTAAAGCAAGAGCAAAGAGACAGAGTTCTAAGAGGTAATTATTTTATCCCTAACTTCTCCAACTTATTTTGAACATGATTAAATAATGTTGATGAAACTAAACATTGATGAGAACCTTGATAAGTTTGGCCGTCAAATTTTATTTTTCCAAGGTATGTTTGGTTTGTGAGGACTTTTTTTAATCCATTAACTGAAAATTTGTATTTTTGTGCTAATTTTGTTAAACTTAAATCTTGGTTGAGAAAATCTTGAAATATTTCTTGAACAATGTAAGAATCTTCAGCCGGGACTAATTGCTTGTTTTCTAGTTTATATCCAGATGGAGCCCTTGTTACAACCTTTCCATCTCTTGCTTGCTTATCCATTGAGAACTTTGTTCTTTCGCTTGTCACATTTCGCTCAAATTCTGCAAACGCCGAGATTATGTGAAACATTAATTTTCCAGATGCAGAAGTCGTTTCTATCTTGTCCTGGAGGGATATGAAATCTATTCCCCATTCTTTTAGCTTTTCAATGGTTTCTATTAGATCTCTTAAACTTCTTGAGAATCTATCTAGCTTGTAAATGAATATTGCTTGAAATTTGTGGGCTTGCGCATCTTCAAGCATCTGGCTCATCTCTGGCCTTCCTTTGATGTCTTTTCCTGATTTTCCCTCATCCTTGTAAACTTTAAGGACATCGTAGCCTAAAGCTGCGGCATAGTTCTTCAGGGCCTCTTCTTGAGCAGAAAGTGAGACTCCTTTCTTTGCTTGTTCTTCTGTTGATACGCGAATATAGATTGCTCCAAGGGGTTTTGATTCTGGGGTCATTTTAGGCTATCTCTTTTTAAATTATACAATGAATATGCAACATAACCTAATCTTGCAGTTGCCATACTATATGCCCAAGATTCCCAATTTTCTATTTTAACTACTTGTGCTTGGTGGACAATTTTATGTCTAAAAAATATCATTCTTCTAATTGTTCCAAACATTTTAAGAAAATCTTCATCTTTTTCTGAAATCTTCCCCATTCTTTCAACAATATACCTTACAATATTTTTTTTCATCTTTCTTTCAATTATCTCCTTGGAATCTCCCTTTTTTGCAATTAGATCAAATCCTCCTGATTTCTTTGGAATAGACTTATAATTATCATCTAAATTTAAACATCTAAGTAAAACAAGTATATCCTTATCATTTTGAAAATTCATTTCTTCTGCTAATATCTCAGATAATTTTATTTTATTTCTATTTATAATTTCTAAATCATTTAAATCAAACTTTGAGGTCTTTAATTTTTTAAATTGTTTTAATTCTTTCAATGTGATTGCTTTCTTATCTATGGCTTTCTTAAAAATTTCTTCTAAAAAGAATTCCAAACAAGAAACTAAAAATACTATGTATTGTATTCTAGATTGATATTGATTTTTTTTAGAAAATTTTCTCATAAAACACTCCCTTTCCAATTCCCAAGCATCACTTATCTTTTTCTCAAATATTTTAAGTAAATCCCCTCTTTTAGGGATGACTCTTTTTTCTAAAATCCTTTTTATTCTCACCATTTTCTCTTTTAACGTGAACTTAGGTTGGGAAGGTGTTGGTTCACGTTCTTTTAGGGTGCCCTAAGTATATAAATTTAACGTGGAAGAGTTATAGAACAAAGAAATTAATCAGTGTTTACGTCTTCTCTGCGGACATTTGGTTTACCTGGCTCATTAAACTGCTTGTCTTTTAGCTCAAGGAGTACAGTGCATGCAGATTTGGAAGAATGTTTTTGGTTAAAATTAGAATACTGTACCTCAAGATTAGAATTTCCATTATAATTTGATTCTTTGCAAGCCGATAAATATAATGGGTAAACATGCTTTGAAAGAAAACTAATCGTCTGAATACTCTCTTTTATCCCAGCAGCCAAAATTTTCTCTAATTCTTTTGCATAATACTCGTCTTTATGTTGAGAAAAAATGCTCATTATTTGTTGAATAATCTGGGGTTTTTAAGAATTATTGTTATGAATAAATTATACTTAATAATAATCTAGTTATTTTATCCATAGAACTAGGATTTGGCCTATCTTTTCGGCCTTTTATCAAATATAAGTGTGGTTTTTGTTCACTTTGGTCGGCTAAGTTAACACTGTCGTTGTAAATATCTTCTGGCAATTCTCTTCCAGAAAATAAGTTTCCTGGTGTTGTGTCATAGTTTATTATCATTTTCTTAATAAAAAAGAGAGGTTTTTAAGGATTTGTATCTCGGAGATAACTCTGTATTTAGAAACTTAGTTTTCTTTGTTTTCTTTAAGGATATGAGAAGTTACTCGAATCAAAAGGATGCTGATTATCGTGATAAAGGTTGATGTAAGAATTGTTGAAGTAACAGAACCTTCAATATTTGTTATGAATTGGACAAAAGTTTGAGATAAATCAAAAAGGGTTTGTCTCCAGGTGAATGCAATTGTAAAACTAAGTGTTAAAACAACCAATAATCTTATTTCTTTTCTGTGTTCTTTTTTGAATTTCCTTGCTTCTCTTTGAATTCTTAGGAATTTATATTTGTTCATCTTAACTATTGGTTTTAGGGATTTATTAATTTTTTCGTAAATTTGAAATATCAATTTTGTTTTTGCGGGGTTTTGTGCACTAAGGTTACCTTAGTTAATTTGAGTATTTTATTATGGTGTTTAGGCTGTTTATGGCTGTCCAAACAGCCTGTTGGTATAACTTTTTTCAGACAAACACCCTAATTTTGACTATATTTTGGAAAAAATTTGATTATGTTAGTATGTTTTTATCGACGGAGATGGATATACTTTATCGACGATAACAAAAGATTTTTAAAGAATGTTTGACAAAATACTAATATGTTTTGGTTGTTTGCTGGGAAAAAAGAGGTTGAAAGGGCGAAAGAAGAGGCGAGGAAAGGTTTTGAAAATGTGAAAAGGGATATGGCTTCTATTAGTGGTTGGATTAAACACTTGGATTCTGAGAAAAATTTGCAAAAAAAAGAGACAGATGATCTAACAGAACTTTTATCGTCGGTTCAAGAAGAAGTAGAGGGTATAAAAAATGTTCTTTCAATCATGAATGATATGAAATCAAACAAGGTGTTTAAAACACCTAAACAGCTGTCTAACAAACAGACAGCTGTTTACCCTGTCCAAACAGCTGTTCAAACAGCTGTTCAAACACCAAATTTTGACCAATTTTCAATAACAGAGAGAGCAATAATTTGGATATTGTTAAATACAGATTTAAAATTGAGCTATGACGATTTAGCTGCAATGCTTGGAAAAGAGAGATCTACAATAAGAGGACAAATTAATGGCATAAAACAGAAAAGTGAGACCTTAATAGAAGAAGATATTGAGAAAAATGGCAAAAAAAGGATATTTATACCTGAAAACATCAAAGAAAAACTCCTCAAAAAGACGAAAGTGAGAGTTAAAAAGGGGCAAAATTCCAAGAAAGAAGGAAAAAAGGAGATTTCAGAGTACTAAAGTGAGTGTTAGAAAAAGAATTTCCAGATAACTCTGAAGACAAAAGTGAGAATTTAGTTATTCGGTGAGGAGAAAAAATAAAAATAGCTGTGCTTAGAGCTCTCTAAGCTGTAAAATTGTTGAAAGAGAAGCTATTTTCTTTAGATTTTGAGAGATATTCAAGGTAATTGTTTTATTGTTTATTCTCTTTTTCTCGACGGGAACTCCTTTTTTTATTAGTCTTCCGACATAATCCCTTATAGAACTCTCTGTAAGCTTTAATCTTTCAGAAATAACCTTATAATCTGCATAACCTTGTTCCTCATCTAATTGATATATCATTGAGAAAACTAAAAGTTCTTGGTTAGTAATTCTTTTGAATTTTAGCCTTATTTCTTTTTTTATATTGTCTAAGGAATCTAGCATTTTTGCAGCATTATCTATAGAATTTTGGCTGTTTTCAGGCTGATTTTCAGTGTTTTTGTCTGTCTGTCTGTCTGTCTGTCTGTCTGTCGAAACCCCTTCATTTCCAGTGGAAATGCCTAAATTTTTAGGTTTTAAGGGTTTAAGAGGTGAATCCTGTGTCGAAGGATGTGTCGAAGTTGTTGGAATTACTTCTTTATGTGTCGAAGTGTCTAAATCTTGTTTTTGCTTAGAAATCTCTGTTTTTTGGCCTAATTTTTTAATAACCTCACACATTTCTATCATCCTTTCTCTTGTTTCGATTAAATCTTTTTTCATAAAATTTAATTCTTCTTTAACAGAATCAATATCCTGTCTTACCTTTTGAAACGCTTCTTTCACTAAATCCATAAGAAATAACTAAATAAGAACTATAAAAATTTTGCTAATATTGGTGGCTTTTGTAGGCTTGATAAGCTGCGTCACTTATCTTCCACCTAGACCTTTTGAGGTAAGAAACTCCTTTGGGATTTTTATTTATCTCTCTTACCAGGTTTTTATTTCTTAACTCTAAAAGAAGTTTTTTGGTAAATTCCTCGTCTCGTGCAATCTCTTGTGCTATATTTGATGTAAATAACAATTTGGGAGAAAGAGAGTATAATAATAAAAGAATTTGCTCAGATATTTTTTCTCTTTTTTTCTCGGAAATTTTCATATAAGTAATAATAAAAGGTATTTTTTAAAATTTTGTAAGAATTGTTCGATTAATTGTTTTTATCTTGACTGTTTTGTTCTTGTTCTTGTTCTTCTGTTTTCAATGATGGAAAGGGTATATGGAGGGGAAGATTCATTTCATCTTCTAATTCTAACGCTTTTATATTTGATTTCCTTAAAATTATATTAAATAAGTTTACCTTAAAACTATTAGCTATTTTTTTATCTTTCCATTGTCTTAAAACGTCTTTGCCTTCTCTAAAATCCATTGCAATAACAATATTGCCTTTAAATTCTATTTTTGCAAAATCAGGATCATAATCTACTGTATATCTAAAATCTATTGCAAGAAGTTCATCTTTTGCTTTAATAAAATCTGATTTTATATCTTGAATGTCTAATACATCTATTTTAGTATTTATCTTTAATTCCTCTGTTTTTTCAGATAATTTCTCGACGCTGATCTTTTTAAAATTGAAACCTGCTATTCTCATCTTATTAACATAAAAAATGTCTTTTTAAATATTTATATTGTGGATAGAATTTAGACTTGGATTTAAACTAAATTAAATCTTCTTCTGAAACAATGACAAAGTCACCTATAGCAATTATTGCACTATAAGGTATTAGAAGTTCATTTGAATTTGTTCTTTCAAGATTAAGGTTTTTTGTATATGGGGTTGAGTCTTTTACAGTGAGATTAATAAGCTCTCCAGATTTAGTTTCAAAAGTTATATCCTTAACAAAACCCAATCTTTTTCCTTCTTTAGTCACAATCATTTTTCCAAGAAGCCCACTAAAAATATTTTTGTTTTCTTGCATGCTTCATTCAAGAGTAAAATAATTTATAAACTTTTCTGTAAAATTAAATGGGTTTTAGAATGATATTAAATGATTCAAATACTTATAATTCTTAAAATAATGATAAATAATAATAAATAATGATAGATAGTGTGACCCCTTGGTTTCGTATAGAAGTATTTAAAAAGAAATTTTTGATTTTTTTTGTTTTTATTTTATTTAAAAAAATATATATTATAGAGTATATAGGTGGTGGTAGTAGTAGTAGTAGTAGTAGTAGTAGTAGTAGTAGTAGTAGTAGTAGTAGTAATATGGCTCGACTGATAATTTTTTATTTCCATAAGAAATAAAGGCGTTCTTCTTTTTTAGTGGTTATAATCTTTTATATACAGATATGATTTCTTATCGATAGAAAAAATAAAATTGATTATTTTTTCCATAGGAAATAGGAGTGTGACATTAAATGGTAATAGAAATTGATACAGGAAAAGAACTTGACGAAATTTTTGACTCTTTTGATAAGAATGGTATTTTTAAAAATAAGTCCTTGTTACAAAATAGTCATCAACCAGAGAGTATTCCTCATCGAAGCAATGAGATTAAACAGATCGGTTCTATTCTTGCTCCCTCTTTAAGAGGTGAAAGAGCAAGCAATCTTTTTCTTTATGGTAAAACTGGAACAGGTAAAACTTTATCTGTTAAATATGTTCGAGATGAATTGTTAAAGCGATTAGAAAAAGGAAAGGATTTTAATTTAAGAATTGAATATCTTAATTGTAAATTGAAAAAGGTTTCTGATACAGAATATCGAATTTTGGCGGAAATTATCAGGCAACTTGGAGGAGAAGTTCCTTCAACTGGATTACCAACTCAAGCAGTGTATAACAAATTTATTGATATAATTGATTCTGAGAAACAGCTTATTATTTTGATTTTAGATGAAATTGACCAAACTGTAATGAAAATCTCTAATGATTTTTTGTATAATTTAACTAGACTTAATGCAGAACTTTCTCAATCACAGATTTCTATTGTGGGAATTAGTAATAATCTTACTTTTTTGGATGAATTAGATCCAAGGGTTAGAAGTTCACTTTCAGAAGAAGAGATAATTTTTCCTCCTTATAACGCAATACAATTACAAGATATTTTAGGTAGGAGAGCAAGTGAAGCTTTTAAGGAGAAAGTTGTTGAGGATGGAGTTATAGCGAAATGTGCTGCTTATGCTGCAAGGGAACATGGTGATGCTAGAAGGGCGTTGGATTTACTTAGAATTGCAGGAGAGCTTGCTGAGAGAGATGGTTCAAAGAAGATTTATTTAAAACATCTTGATCATGCAAATGAAAAGCTTGAAAGAGATAAAATTTTAGATGTTATTTGTTCAGAGCCAAAACAATTTCAGCTTGTGTTGAGTGCAATAATTAAATTATCTGAAAAAAATAATTTAGAACCATTTTTTACAGGAGATGTTTATATTTTATATCAAGATTTATGTGTTCAGAATAAATTAGAAGTTTTAACACAGAGAAGGGTGAGTGATATAATTCAGGAATTTGATATGTTGGGAGTAATAAATGTTAGAGTTATTTCAAAAGGAAGAGGTGGGAGAATGAGAGAGATTAAGTTAGCTATTTCAAATGATATAATCAAGAAAGCAAAAGAGATAATTGAAAGTTCTTTGAATTATAGTTAAGGTTAATTAAAATACTGAAAATAAATAAAAATGGAATCAAAAGAGATTTTAGAATTTTGTATGCAAAAGGGTCTTTTAGTAGATAAAGAAATTTTGAATTTATTTAGTGAAACAAAGGATATTGAATCTGTAAAATTGATTATTGAGAAAATTAAGAGTCACACACAAGAGAGAATTATTACTCGGAATGTGTTTGACCAGAATAAAGAGCAAGTTTGTAGGGTTTTTTCAGCATTGCCCGAAGAAAATCAGAAAGGATTGGAAACACTAAAAATTAAACTTGGGTTGAGTATTGAGATTTCAAAAGAGATTGAAACACCTATGGAGATTATTGAAGAAAAAACTTCTGTAAATGGAATTAAAGTTAATTTTATGGCACCAAATTCTCTAAAAAAGCTTGAAACAAAAGATTTTGTTAATTATTTTAGGAATAGACTTAATGTAATAAGGGATATTTTACAGGATAATTCTAAATTAACTAATTTAATTTCAATAAATAAAATTTCAGATAATCGACAGGGAATTTCAATTATAGGGATTGTTTCAGATAAGAGGGTGACGAAAAATAAAAATATCTTATTGGATGTTGAGGATATGACTGGGAAGATACGGATTTTAATTAATCAAAATAAACCTGAAATTTATAAAAAAGGTGAAGAAATAAGTCTTGATTCTGTTTTAGGGTTTATTGGTTCTGGAAATAGAGAAATATTTTTTGCAAATGATGTGATTTTTCCTGATGCACATATTCTTAAGAGAAAAAAATCGCCGGTGGATGAATTTGTTTTGTTTATAGGAGATATTCATTATGGGAGCAAGCTTTTTTTGGAAAAAAGTTTTTTGAAATTTATTGATTATCTTAATGGTAAGGTTCCAGATACACCAGAAGTAAATAAAATAAAATATCTTTTTGTCGTTGGTGATTTAGTGGCTGGTGTAGGAAATTATCCGAATCAAGAAAAGGATTTGAAAATTAAGGATATTGAGGAGCAATTTATTGGGCTTTCTAAATTATTGAAAAAGATTAGAAAAGACATTAAAATAATTATTTCTCCTGGAAATCACGACGGAGTTAGGTTGATGGAACCACAGCCATTGATTAGTGAAAAATATGCGTGGGCCTTGTATGATTTAGATAATGTTATTTTTACTGAAAATCCTGCTTCAATTAATCTTGGCGCGATAAATAATTTTTCTGGTTTTGACATATTAACTTATCATGGATTTTCTTTTCCTTTTTATTCTAATACCGTTCCTAGTTTAATTATTGGAAAAGGGATGAATAACCCTCACAAGATTATGGAATATCTGTTAAAGAATCGACATTTGGCTCCGACCCACACATCAACTCAATATTTTCCTCATGAAGAAGATAATCTTATAATAAAAAAAGTTCCGGATATTTTTGTTTCAGGCCACACTCACAAAAGTGCGGTTTCTTATTATAATAATATTTTAATGATTTCTAGTTCTTCTTGGGAAAGCAAGACAGATTATATGGAGAAAATGGGCAGTGAACCAGACCATTGTAAGGTCCCGATGTTTAATTTAAAAACAAGGGAGGTTAAAATTTTGGATTTTGAATAATGGAAACTGAAACATATTTTAAAAATATTGAAAAAGAAGTTCGGAAGGTTTACAAAGTTGCAGAACAAGCCAGGGAAAAGGGTTTGGATCCTGTGAATAAGGTTGAGATTCCGTTGGCAATGAGTATGGCTGAAAAAGTTGTTGGACTTATTTCTACGATTTATCCTCAGATGACTGGTTGTGGAATTGATAAAAGAATTCTTGAATTAGAAAAAGAGTATGGAAAGCTTGATCCGACAATTGTTTTTAAAATTGCAGAAGAGGTCGCAAAGCAAAAGTTTTGTAAGTTCGCGGATTTACTCGAAGCAATTGATGCCGGAATTAGAATTGGTCTGGCTTATGTAACAATTGGAGTTGTTTCTTCACCGATTGAAGGTTTTACTGGATTGAAGTTAGGAAAAACTAGGGAAGGTAAGGATTATTTTATAGCCTTTTTTTCAGGGCCAATTCGTTCGTCAGGGACCACAGCAAATTGCATAACTTTAATGTTGATTGATTATCTTAGAGAGACTTTTGGTTATGCGAAATATGATCCAACTGAAGAGGAGATTAAAAGATGTGTAACAGAAAATTATGATTATCATGATTATGTAACTAATTTGCAATATCTTCCGACTGTTGAAGAAGCGACTTTTTTGGTGAAGAATCTTCCGATTCAGCTTGCAGGAGATCCAACTGAAAAATTAGAAGTTTCAAATTATAAAAATCTTGATAGAGTTGATACTAATTTTATTAGAGGGGGGATGTGTTTGATTTTTTCAGAAGGGCTTGCTCAAAAAGCCGCGAAGGGGTTTAGATTGTTGAATATTGCAAAGGATAAGGGAATTAAGGCAACTGGTTTTGATTTTATTCCAGAATATATTAAGATTCATGAAAAAAGAGATGTGGGGGAAGTGGATGATTCTCCGACTTATATTAAGGACTTGGTAGCAGGAAGGCCTGTATTTGGACACCCATCTATGTCAGGAGGATTTAGGTTTAGGTATGGCCGAGGAAGAGTTAATGGATTTAGTGCAGTGTCTTTGCATCCTGCAACAATGGCAATTACAGATGGTTTTATTGCAACAGGAACCCAGCTTAAATTAGAAAAACCAACTAAAGGTTGTGTGACTACTGTTTGTGATTCTATTGATGGGCCAATTGTAAAATTATTTAATGGTAGTGTAAAAAAAATTAAGACAAAGGAAGAAGCAAAAAAACTTTATGCAGATGTAGAAGAGATAATTTATTTGGGAGATATTTTATTCCCTTTTAGTGATGTGGAAAATAGGAATGCAGATTTGGTAAAACCAGGTTATGTTGAAGAATGGTGGGAGTTGGAATTAGAAGAGAAAGGGGGAAAAATAAATAACTGTTTTAATGTTGATTTAGATGAAGCCATTAGATTAAGCAAGGAGTATGAGATTCCGTTGCATCCAGAATTTATTTTTTATTGGACGCAGATTTCAAAAGAAGAATTTTCGAATTTGATTAAGTGGATAAAAGATTCTGTTATTGCTGATAAGAAAATTATTTTTCCGTATAATAAAGATGTTCAGGAAAAGTTTGTGCAAGGTAAAAGAGCTTTGGAACTTTTAGGAATTGAACACGGGGTTACTATTGAGAATGTGGTAATTGAAAGAGAAAAGACTAAAGCATTGCTTGTTAATTTAGGAATTGATTTAAGAGTTTTGGAAAAAGGGGGAGCAATTAAGGATTTTGTTATTGAGAAAGATTATAAGTTGGTACCCAAGGGTATAGCCCCTGAAGGGGGCAATAAACCTATTTTAGAAATTGTGAATTCTGTTTCTGATTTTGAGATTAAGGATAAGGCAGGAGATTTTATTGGTTCAAGAATGGGGAGGCCAGAAAAAGCTAAGCTTAGGAAATTGGTTGGGAGTCCGAATATTTTATTTCCTGTTGGAAAAGAAGGAGGTCGGTTGAGGAGTTTGCAAGCTTCCTGTGAAGTGGGCAAGATTAGAAATTCTTTTCCTGTTTATTATTGTGATAAATGTAAAAAGGAAACTATCTATCCTGCTTGTGAGGATTGTGGGGAAATTTCTCAGAAAATGTTTTATTGTTTTGAGTGTAAAGAGACTTCTCTAAAAAAATGTAGGAATCATGACATTGGTGCACCCTTTTACACAAGAGACATTGATGTAAATCATTATTATAATAAGGCTGTTGAAAAATTAGGGTTAAGTAAATCTGAATTGCCTGTTTTGATTAAAGGAGTGAGGGGAACTTCTTCAGGAAACCATCAGATAGAAAATCTTGCTAAGGGTATTTTGAGGGCTTCACATAATTTGCAAGTCAATAAAGATGGAACAATTAGATTTGATTGTACAGAATTGCCATTAATTTCATTTAAGCCCAAGGAAGTTTCAGTGAGCATTGATAAATTAAAAGAATTAGGTTATGATAAGGATATTTATGGGAAAGATTTGGTTGATGAAGAGCAGATTTTAGAATTAATGCCTCATGATGTTGTTTTGCCGAGTTCTCCAGAAACATTGGATGAAAAAGCTGATGATGTTTTTATTAATGTTTGCAAATTTATCGATGAACTTTTAGTTAAATTTTATGGTGAGAAATCAGTTTATGGTGTAAAAACTCGGGAGGATTTGGTTGGGCAATTAGGGGTTTGTATGGCGCCGCATAATTGTGCTGGTGTTATTTGCAGATTTATTGGTTTTTCAAATAGTTTAGGATTGTTTGCAAGTCCCTATATGCACGCGGCAATAAGAAGAGATTGTGATGGTGATGAAGCAGCAATTATGCTTTTAGGAGATGTATTAATTAATTTTTCAAGAGAGTTTTTGCCAAGTCATCGTGGTGGGACTCAGGATGCTCCTTTGGTTTTGAATGCTAAGATTGATGCGGGAGAAGTTGATGATCAGATTTTGGATTTTGAACTTTCTTGGGGATATCCTTTGGAACTTTATCAATTAGCAGAGCAGAGAAAACATTCTTCTGAAGTTAAGATAAAAAATGTTAAGTCTGTTTTGAAAGAAGGTAAAAACCCTTTGATTAATTTAGGATTTACTCATAATACAACTGATTTTAATGATGGTGTTGTTTGTTCTTCTTATAAAATTTTACCAACAATGCAAGAGAAGGTTCGGCATCAAATGGAATTGGTTGAAAAAATTAGAGCAGCAGATACTTCAGATACTGCTCGGTTGATTATTGAGAGACATTTTATTAGAGATTTGAAAGGTAATTTTAGAAAGTTTTCTATGCAGGGTTTTAGATGTGTAGCTTGTAACGAGATTATGAGACGACCTCCACTGAAAGGTGTTTGTTCAAAATGTGGAGGGAAAATCATTTTTACAATTAATGAAGGAGGAATTAAAAAATATCTTGAACCTGCTATTGATTTGGCGAACAAGTATGGGCTTTCTTCTTATGTAAAACAAAATCTTCAATTGATAAAAGAGAATATTGATTCTGTTTTTGGGAAAGAACTCGAACGCCAAGAGAAGTTAGGGGAATGGGTTTAAATCAAATAAAGTACAATTGTTGGCAATAACAAATAATTCTTTCACACAAAACATTTATAATATATTCTTTATTAATAGTTAAAAGATGGTGGATAAAAGGGTTTACGATTATTTGTTAAAGCACTCGAAGAGATATAGTTTAAGTGATTTGAAAAGGTATGTGGTTTCTCTTGGTTATGATGAGAATGTTGTTAATGAAGCTGCGACTGCTGTGATTGCGCAAATGGGTAGGGCTAAGGCGATGGAAAGACCGCAACCTGTTCCAAAGAAATTGCCTATGATTGGGCAGAAGAAAACAGCTGTCAAAAAATCTGTCGTAAAAAAAGTTGTTCCATTAAAAAGTAAGGGTGTTTTGAAGACTGTTGCTAAGAAGCAAGTTAAACCAGTAAAGCAACAAGTAAAGGATAAGAATGTGAAGCCTGTTAAGGAGAATGGTAAAAACTTAAAGGCCGTGAAGGGGAAAGATGTTGCTAAGAAACCTGGAAAGAAATGGTTATGGATTATTTTGATAATTCTTGTTGTTCTTTTGATTGCTGCAGGAGCTGTTTGGTATTTCTTATTAAGGTGATTAAGTTAAATACAAAATTATCGTCGGCAAAAGTAAACAGCCCATCATTTGAGTTCTTTTAACTTTCAGTTTTATGCAGTAAATTCCTGTTAATGTTGAAATGACTAAAACAATTAATCCGAGAAAATTTGAAACAAGCAAGATAACTAGGATAAGAATTAATAATGTTGCTAGGGAAATCTTTGTGTAGTTTATTTTATTTAAATTATTAGAGAAGAATTTTGCTAGGAATTTTGTGAGGAAAAAAGAAATTATTCCTGTGAGGAGAATTATGGTTAGTATTAATATTAAGATTTTGTTTGAGAAATTTGGAAGTAGTTCTTGAATTGCAACTGCTGCGCCTGTTCTTGTTTTTGAAATTACGTAAAGCGAAATAAAAGAAAATCCCATGACCAAGGTATTTGTTGCACCGAGTAAAATGAGAAATCCTTTTTTGTTTGCTCTTGCAATTAAATTTCCAATTATTGCTGCTTGACCGCTTCCGAGTCCTGGAAGAAAACTGCATAATGGCGAAGCAATTAAAGAACCGAGCAAAGGTTTGAACAATTTAGTTTTTGGTTTTGTTATTTTTTGTTCTGGAATTTGAATTTTATTTTTTATACTTAAGATTAACATGGATCCTCCGAAGAGTCCTGTGAGGAGAGGTAAGAGGGGCTGATTTAAGGAAGGAAGATTTAAAACACAGAGACCCAAGGCCCCTGTTAATATGAAAACAAAAAGTGCAGAAAGTTTTTTCTTTTCTAGGAAAATTAAAAATAAGGAAATGAAAATTAAAATTACAGGCATGACAAATTGTTTTGTTAGGAGATTGTAGATTTTTTCTATTGTTAATATTGCAGGAAAAGCAACGAGGATTATCGCGAAGATTGCCGCTAAACTTCCATAAGCTGTTAAAATAATTGCTTGATATCCCTGTCCTTGTTTTAATAATTCATGACCTGGCAAAACTGATAATTCTGTATCTGTATCTGGGCAACCTAGGAGAATTGAAGGAATAAAGTCAAGGAAGGTATGGATGATTGCCATGGAAGTGATAAATACAATGAGATAAATTGGATTTATCGGAGAGAGAATTGTCATAGATAGGGAGATAAGAATTATTCCAAGGGTGTTGATGTGTATTCCCGGAATTAAACCAGTGAAGATTCCTGCAAGAATCCCTGCAAAAAGAGAGAGGAGAATTTGAATGAGCATATTTTAGAAAGGTTTAATAATTAATATTGTTTTATGTATTTATGAATTGGTTATTTTTAGTGTCAGAAACATTTAATGAGGCTTTATCTGAAGGGCTTGGTGGAATTATTGGTGCTGTATTTTCTATTATAATTGGAATTTTTTTCATTGTTTTTTTGTTATCAATTGGAATTTATGTTTATAGTTCACTTGCTTATATGGCAATAGGAAAAAAAGCAAAAGATGAGAAAGCTTGGTTGGCTTGGATTCCTGTTGTTGGAAAGCCATTATTAACTTCGAGAATTGCTAAGATGCCTTGGTGGCCTGTTTTATTATTGCTTGGAGCATTTTTTAGTTTTATTCCTTTGTTTGGGGGCGTTATTAGTATAGTGTCTTCAATTACATTTTCAGTTTTCTTTTTTATCTGGAGATGGAAAGCTTATGAAAAAGTTGGGCATCCGGGATGGTTTTCGTTGTTCTTTTTGCTTCCAATAGTTGGTTATGTGTTTTTGGGAATTGTAGCTTGGAGTAAAGAAAATATTATAGAACCTATTAAAGTAAAGAAGAAATAATTTTATATAGTTCTTTTTTAATATTAGATTATGGATAAATATTCATTAGTAACCCGAAATCTTCAAGAAGTTATTGGAGAAGACGAGTTAAAGAAGTTGTTAAAAGACAAGAAAAAACCAGTTGTTTATTGGGGAACTGCTCCAACAGGAAGGCCCCATGTAGGATATTTTTTGCCTGCCTTGAAGATTGCTGATTTGTTGAAAGCAGGATTTCATGTTAAAATTCTTTTAGCAGATTTGCATGCTGCATTAGATAATGTTCCTTGGTTGGTTTTAGAAAAGAGATATGATTATTATAAAGCAATTATCCCTTTAATGATTCAAGCTGTTGGAGCAAATATAAAAGACCTTGAGTTTGTTAAGGGTTCTGAATTACAACTTGCTCCAGAATATATGTTTGATGTTTTGCAAATGTCAAGCAATACTTCTGTTAGAGATTCAAAAAGAGCTGCTGCAGAAGTTGTTAAAAATGTTGAGGGAGATAGTGCAAAACTTTCTGGACTTTTGTATCCTTTATTACAAGCTGTTGACGAACAATATTTGGAAGTTGATGCTCAATTAGGAGGGGTAGATCAAAGAAAAATAATGGTTCTTGCTAGGGAGAATCTTCAGAAGATTGGATACAAGCCAAGAATTGAACTAATGAATCCAATGATTCCTGGTTTAATTGGTAAGAAAATGAGTGCTTCTGATGAGAAAAGTAAAATAGATTTATTAGATGACGAAGAATCAGTTAAGAAGAAATTGAATAGTGCAGATTGTGTTGCTGGAGATCCAGATAATGGAATTATGGCTTTCACTAAATATGTTTTAATGGTTATTAAAGAAGATAAAAAAGAAAAATTTGTTATTGAAAGACCAGATAAGTTTGGGGGAAATTTAGAATATAAAAATTATAAAGAAATTGAAAAAGATTTTGTTGCTAAAAAATTGCATCCTTTGGATTTGAAAAATGCTGTTGCAAAGGAAATTTCTAAATTGTTAAAACCAATCCACAAAAAGAAAAAAGAATTGGAAGAGTTATCTGAAAAAGCTTATAGTTAATTATTTTGTTTTGAATTCTACAAAAAGATTTATATAATTTCGATATAGAGTAATATAATGAAAAGAGGATTGGTGTTTTTAATTTCACTGTTAGTGGTTAGTTTATCTTTATTCGTGTCGGCACAAGAAGTGCAATTAACTTCGGATTTGAATATTGTAAGTTACGATGTTTCTGGAAATTTTGTTGCATTCAGCACAACAGATGTAATATCTACTGAAGAAGTTTGTAGTGGAGAAGGAGAAGAGAGGATATGTACTATGGGAGAAACTCTGAATAAAGTGTATTTATATGATTTAACTTCTGATAAACAAACAGAAATTGGAAAAGGTTCTTTTCCAATTATATATAAAAATCGTTATATCTTTTTTAATGACCAAGAGGACAATCTTGCCCTTTATGATTTACAGATACCCGGTCCATGGGGGATATTTGCAGATGATTATGGGCTTAATTCGCAGATGTGTTCTGCAAATTCCAATACTCTTTTCTGTTATGATCCTAGCGGGGTTTTCTATTTTTATAATGAAACTTTGGGAATTTTTCAAGAATTATTCCATGCAATAATAGATCAAAACATTATTAGTGGGTATATTGATGGAATGGCTTATCACAATGCAAATGTGAAAGAAATTGATTCTTCAAATGATTATATTGTTTATACGCAAGATGCTATGGCATCTAACGGGGATTCTATTACTACAGATGTTTGGATGTATGATTTGGATTCATCAACTGAAACAAGAATAACGAATAATGATGAATCTCAAATGTTTCCAAAAGTTTCAGGAGATACTATTGTTTGGGCTGAATCAAGAACAGATAGCAATTATATAGGAGGAATTAAAGGATACAGGCTTTATTACTATAATCTTCAAAATCAAGAATTATATCAACTAGATTTAAATTATGATCTTGGAAGAGCTACTCCCAATATTGATTTTTCTGACACTAAACTTGTTTGGAGAGACTCAAGGCATTTTAATATCCCTATTTTAGGTCGCTTGCTTTATTATTTCTTGGGAATTGGAGATAATCAAGAAATTTATTTATATGATTTTGTAACTAAAGAAGAAGAAAGAATCACTAAGGATTCTAGAGATCAATCTTATCCTAAAGTAGAGGGAAGTAAAGTTTTTTGGTTAGATAATGCTAGAGACCAGAGTAAGAAAGAACAAGGCATAAATAATCTTTATTATGAAGATTTCTAAATAAATATTTGGAAAATAGTTAAAATCATCTAGTCTTAAACTCCACAACATCTAAATCTTTTAATTCATGGCCTAAGCCTGTGATTTGTCCTGAGAATTTTGATGAAGGGCCCCAGATTTTAGTTTCTTTTATTCTCGAAGAAAAACCATGGAGAATCTTTTCAGCAACATCCTTTACAGTGCTTTTAGGATTAAGAATTACAGGACGGTTTTTGTCTGGTTCTTTTCCTGGTTCTTTTGTGTAAATTCTTATTTTGTTAAGGTTTTGGAAAATTTTTTCTTTAAGTGGTTCAAAATCTTGTTTTGAAGTGATAATTACAAAATTATATTTTTTTGAGGCAAGAGTTGCAGAGATTTTTCTTGTAGTTTGTTTTTGAATGTTGTTGAAAACAATTATTTTTTTCCCCGGAATATTTGTAAGATTTTTTTTAATTTCTTCAATTTGTTTTAAATCTGTTACAATGATTAAGATTACATCTGCTGTGTGAGCTAGCCCTTTGTCATAATGTTCTGATTCAATTGCAGGGAGTTCTATTAATTGAATACTTGTTCCTTGGAACGGCATCATTCCTACGATTGGTTTTTTAGTTGTAAATTGTTCGAGGGAAGATTTTGCGATTTTAGGATTGGCATTTGTTAATTCATTCAAAAGCCAAGATTTGCCAACTCCGGTTTTTCCAACAAGAACTGCTTGCATTTCTTCTTTTTTTATTCCTGCTTTGCCGCTTTTTTTACTTTTGATTTCTTTTTCGTTTGCGTATTTTAATCGGGCTAACCTTCGTTTTAATTGTGCACGAAGATTTTCTGCCCCCTTATGGTTTGGAGCGTGAGAAATCATTTTTTTTAATGCATCAATTCTTTGTTCTTTTGTTTCAGCTGCAATGTAAATTTTTTCAGCTGCTAAAAATTCTGGGTGTGCGTTGATTGGCATGTAAGAAATAAGGAGAGGGGAGTTAAATAATTAACTAAGAAACTTCTTTATTTTGACTATTACTGGTGGCCAGAACTGGATAGCGCCATGAATGGGAAATAAGACATGCATTGGATTCGAACCTTTTCCAGATTTTCCTGGGACCACAGGATCTAACCAACACCAAATGTTTAATTCTTCGATATCAATTAATTTTTTATTACTAATTTTTTCTAATATGATATTGTTTTTTCTTAATTCTTGAAATCCTTTTTTCTTTTTATAAATAAGATGAGGCAACCAAGTTCCTTTGAAAGGAGTAAAGAGAGTTACTATTTTGTCCACTTTTCCACCCTCCAAATATTTTAAATAATATTCTGCTATGATTCCTCCTGCACTAATAGAGATAATACTTATTTTTTCATCTTTTTCTAGCTTTAATTCATCAATAAATTCTTTTAGTTTTTCAGAATACTGTTCAATAGTGTTTTTAAGACCTGTATCATAAGGGAAATATTTAATATCATATTCTTTTAACATTTTATTTATTAAAATCATATCTTTTTTTCCACCAATTGCGCCTGGAATAAAAATTACTTTCTTTTTCCTCATCATGTATTTTTTAAACTAAAGGAAGTTAAAAGATTTATGGACGAGCAACTTATTGAAAAAATTACACAGAAGAAAGAATTTTCTCAGTTGCCTAGAAAAGATGTTGAGATGGCTTTCGAAAAGTTTGATAACAAGAAGTATGGAGATGAGGAAAAAGTAAAATTGACAAGGAAACTTTTGAGAGAAGTTTTTTCTAGTTTTGCAAGTCAGAAACTTTTGTCGTTGAGGGGCAAGGATTTTGAATGGGTTTTGAAAAAGCATGTTTCAACAAGAGAGAGATTCCCTTATTATGAAGAGATTTACAAGAAAACATTAAAAGGAGTAAAGCAGGGGACAATATTTGATTTGGGAGCTGGTGTTAATGGTTTTAGTTACAGATATATTGATGGGAAAATAAAGTATATTGCTGTTGAGGCTATAGGACAACTTGTTGATTTAACAAATGATTATTTTAAGAAGGAGAAAATTAATGGGAAAGCTATTCAGATGAGTTTATTTGAATTGGAGAAATTAAAGAATTTAATTGAGGAAGAAAAAGGGCGCACCACAGGCGTACCCAAGAAGGGCACAAGAATCTGCAAGCAGGTACCCCGAAACATTTCTGAAGGAAATGTTTACAAGGGGCAAAAAGTTGTGTTTTTGTTTAAGACTTTAGATTCTTTGGAAATGATGCAAAGGGATTATTCTAAAAAATTATTGAAAGAGATTGTTCCCTTGGTTGAGAAAGTTGTTGTGAGTTTTGCTGTGAGAAGTATGGGAAGTAGACAGAGATTTAGAGCAAATAGAAAATGGTTGTTGGATTTTATTCAGGATAATTTTAAGGTCAAGGATGATTTTGAACTTGGTGGGGAGCGATACATTGTTTTTAGCAAATAGATTTAAATATTCTTTTTCTTTTTTCTAATCATGAAGCCAAAATTTTATAGAAAGGTTTTGAAAAATGGCATGACACTTATTTTTGAGAAGAGAGATATACCTGTTGTGAGCGTGGCGTTTGCTGTGAGAGCAGGAGGAATTAATGAATCTGCGGATGAGAAGGGAATTTCCCATTTCATTGAGCACTTGTTGTATAAAGGAACACCCACTAGGAATGCTCAGAAGATTGCAGAAGAAATAGAGAGAAATGGTGGGGAGTTGAATGGATTTACTGATGAGGCGATTACTGCTTATTGGTGTAGGATGCCGAGCAAACACATTGATGTTGCGCTTGATGTTTTGAGTGATATGATTAAGAATCCCTTGCTTGATGAAAAAGAATTAGAAAAAGAGAGAGAAGTTATTTTTGAGGAAATTAAAATGTACCATGATACTCCCCGAATGCATGCCCTCACTGAAATTAAAGAAACCCTTTATAGTGGGGCTTTTGGAATGAATTTGGCTGGGACGATTAAAACAATGAGTTCGATTGATCGAAAGAAAATGGTTGAAAAATTTGAACAAGTTTATAGACCGAATAATATGATTTTGTGTATAGTGGGTGATGCAAGTTTTGAAAAAATTGTTAAATTTGCTGAAAAGAATTTTGTTAAGGAGAAAGGAAGCGTTCCTAAACAAAAATTTGAATTAAAGAATGAATTAAGAATTGAGAAAAGAAAAGGAATTGATCAAGCTAATTTGGTTTTCGCTTATCATAGTCCTTTTGCAGGAGATAAGAAAAGTCACGCTGCGCAAGTTTTGAGTATTTTGATGGCAGGAGGAATGTCTTCTAGATTGTTTCAAGAAATAAGAGAAAAGAGAAATCTTGCATATGCTGTTAAAGGAGATTGTGATATTGCAAAAGATTATGCTTATAGTTTAATTTATGTCGGAACAACAAAAGAAAATGTGGATATTGTCAAGAAACTTATTTTAGAAGAATTTGATAAAGTTGCGAAGAATTTGAATGAGAGAGAATTAAAAGAAATCAAGGAGCAAATTATTGGGAATCATTTGATTTCTATGGAAGATTCTCAGAACCAGATGGTAAATTTGCTTGCTTATGAAATTGATGGTAATGCAAAGGAGTTTTATGATTATGAGAAAAATATTTCTGCAGTAAATTTGAAAGATGTTAAGGAATTAGCGAAAAAGGCGAAAGAGAAGTTTAGTTTTTTTGCTTTGGTGCCTGAATAAAAAGAACCAAGGTTCTTCTTATGACATCTCCTTTAAGATAGGGTCATGCCTGATAAAGAACCAAAGGTTTCTTTTACGAAACTTCCTTTAAAATAGGTTCAAGACTGATAAAGAACCAAGGTTCTTCTTATGACATCTCCTTTAAGATAGGGTCACGCCTGATAATATTAAAAACCCTAATCTTATTCTGTTTTTATGTATATTGTAAAAGTTCCTGGAATAAATGGTTTAGGAAAAACTAATGGATGCGAGAAAGCTGGAAATGAAATTCTGAAAACTCTTAGGAAAATTCATTCAAATGAAGCAGGGATTCCTATTGATGTTGATCTTTTGGATTTAGAGGAAATTCATTTAGATAATGGGAATATTGAAGAAGCTAATGAACTTATTTATAAAAACTCCTTGAAGGCGTTTGAAACCAAACCCAAGACGATTTTTTTAGGGGGAGATCATTCGATTAGTTATTCTTTGACTAAGGGATTTTTTGATTATTGCAAACAAGAAAGTAAACAACCTTGTTTGATTGTTTTTGACTCGCATCCAGATTGTATGCCTCCAATGAAAGAGCCGACACATGAAGATTGGCTTAGTAAATTGATTGAAGAAGGGTTTCCTGCTGAAAATGTGTTGGTTGTTGGTTTGAGGAATTCTTGGAAAACAGAGACAATGTTTTTGAAAGAGAAAAAAATTCAGCAGATTAGCATTAATTCAGTTATGGAAGATATAGATAATATTGCAGATACAATTATGGAGTTTACTCAAGGGAAAGAAGTTTATGTTTCTGTTGATATTGATGTTGTGGATCCTGCGTTTGCTCCTGCCACTGGTTATCCTGTTGCTGGAGGATTGACAAGTCGACAAATGATTTATTTAATTCAAAGATTGAATAAGATTAAAACTCTCAAAGGAGTTGATATTGTTGAGATAAATCCTGAAAAGCAAGGAGGAGAAATGACTGTTCAGTTAGGGGCGAAAATTTTGGGAGAATTGATTTAACAAAGAGAATATAAATAAGAAAGTAAATTTAGTTTTATATAATGTTTGTAAAGCAAAATATGTTTTTGAGAATAATCTTTTTTAAAAAGTAAAATCTGTTTTGAAAGATTTAATGGCTTATGAAGAAATTATTGAGAATTATTTAAGGTTGTGTAGAAATGCGTGTAATTTGGGAGGGTATACAAGACTCTCTTGTTCTGAAGGAGATATTATAGATTCTGTATCCCAGAGATTTGCTGGAAATGGATATAAAGAAGAAAAAGTTTCTCAAGTTATAAAAATCTGTCAGGAAGAAATGTTTAAAAGTTTAAAGGTTGGAAGACATTTTGGCTGGCCAGATTATCTTGAGAAGGAAATGAAAAGAGGGATTAATACTGCACTTCGAGAAGTTTAAAAATTTCTGCTTTTTTTCCTATGACTTCTGTTATTTCTTCTTCTGAAGCATTGATTATATTTTTTAATGTTTTGAATTTCTCTAAAAGTTTCTTTGCGGTTTTTGGACCAATTCCAGGGAAACCTTCTAAGATAAATTGTAATCTTTCTTTTTTATCTAAAGATTTTTTTGAAACATTTAGGGAAAGTTCTTTTGATTTCTTTTTTGAGAGTATTAAAATAAATTTTGCAGTGTCCTCATAATTTTTTGTGAAAACTATTGGAACTTTATATTTTAATAAAATTGAAAGTAAAAATCCCCTTATTGCATTTGGATGGACCCCCTTGATTTCATCATCATTTGCATAAAGTTCTTGTTCCTCTATGCCCTCTATGACTAAAAGTTTGTTTTCATATTGTTGTAGTTCTTCGAGCTGATTCAGAAGACGTTTATTTAACATAGAAGAAATAAAATCAGAAACAGTTTTTCGTTCTATGGCAACCTCTCCAACTAAATAATCTGCAACTTTTAATTCTCTGAATTCAACATTAAATCCCAAATGTACAAGTTCTGAAATTAATAATGAATTTTTTTCTCTATAGTCTACTGTTATTTTTTGTTTGGGAGCAGTGTCCATTCGCCCACCCGCACGAGGTTGAGGTCTTGCAAAGATGTCGAAGAGTGGTTTTGGTTTCATTATCCACGTAATTTAATAATCTTTAAATACATTATTCCTCTATGTTGATTATGAAAAAGGGGATTAGTCCGATCATTAGCACTATTCTTTTGATAGTGATGGTTTTGGTAATCGCAAGCATTGTTTTTTCTTGGAATAGGTACACTCTAAAAACTTCTGAACAAGAAGCGTTAGAACAGAAATTGTGTTCAGAAATTAAGTTTGTTGTTGATGATTTTTGTTATGAAGATACAGAAGTATATGATAAAGAAACAGGAGATTTTGAAACAAAAACACATATAAGATTTAATGGAAGGAATGATATTTTGGATTCTGAACTTTATGGTTTTCTTTTTTTCTTAGATTATGGAGGAACTATAATTTCAACTTCTACCTTGCGGTATAGTGAACTTGGGGGCGGAGAAGCAAAAACATTGTTTACAGATGTTATTAAAAATGTGCAAAATATAAAAGAGATAAATGTAATTCCAAAAATTAAAACCCATAATAAGATAATTATCTGTGAAACAAATGATAAAACAATTGGAGAAGGAGAAATTGAACAATGTTAAATAAGAAGATATTTTTTGTGGTGGGTTTATTATTTTGTTTAAGTTTTGTTTCTGCGGAGATTTCCATATCTCCTTATGAAATACTTCAAGATACTTCTGCTACAATTGATATTGATCTTGAAAGTTATAGCGAGAATATTTATTTTTATAAAGAAGGCCAAACATCTGCTTATTATATAATTAGTTTAGGTTGTGAGGGAAATCTTTGTTATGAGCCAAAAACTTTTGATTATGTTTTTTCATCTGATTTTTTTAGTATTGGAGAATATAGTTTTGCTATTTATTCATATGATATTAATGATTGGATGAGTGTTAATTTTGAAATTATTGAAGAGGAAGTGGAAATTTGTACAGATTCTGATGTTACTGAAGAATATCCTGATGGTTTTAATCTTTATGTGAAGGGAATTGTACAAGATGAGGGAGAGGATCCTCCACAATCAGAGGATTATTGTTATAATGACGACCAACTTTTTGAATACTGGTGTTATTTTGGAGGTGATTCAGGATATGGTGGAGGTCTTTACAATTGTCCAAATGGTTGCGAAAATGGTACTTGTATTGAAGTAGTAGCTTGTACTGATTCTGATGGGGGAGTTAATTATTGTAAAAAAGGAACTGTTTGTGAGGGAGATGGTTGTTTTACAGATTATTGTCTTGTTGCTGGAGGATCTTTTAATTATGTTAATGAGTATTCTTGTGAGAATAATATTCTTGTAAGTGAAGTGAGTACCTGTTTAGAGGGTTGTGAAGACGGAGCTTGTATACGTGTTTTACATCATCATAAAATTTGTTATTATGGGGACGTTTTTTGGATTGATAGTTGCAACGATGTAGAAGAATTATTCGAAGAATGTTCAAATGATTGTGTTGATGGAGCGTGTGTTGAAGAAGAGGCAGAAGATAAATGCTCCACCGATTCTGGTAGTCAAGGTTATTGTGATGTCGAGTGGTCGAGTGTTTGTGAAACTCTGGAGTGTTCTGAATGTGATTGTTTGGTTGCGTGCGAAGAAGAATGTGCAGTAAATGGATGGCGGGTTGGTTATTGCACTCCCGATATTTGTAGTTGTAGTTCTGCTAATGATTGCTTTGATTTACCAGAACCAGAACCGGAGTTAGTTTGTGAAGATGGTACTGCTTATAATACTTGTTCATTAACAAAACCAAAATATTGTGATTCCTCTGAGAATTTAATTGATAATTGTCAAGAATGTGGGTGTGGTCTATTTTTAGAGTGTAATGATGGGGGTTCTTGTAGTCCTGCAATTCCAATTGCTTCTAATACAAAAGTAGATTTATATTCTGATAAAGAAGTTTTTTTAGTTTCAGATAAAGATTGGAGAAATGTTTTGCCTTTTGTTCCTGTCGCTGTTTGGACACAAGGAGAAGTAATCAATAAATGTCCTTTTTTGATTTATCATGAAGAAGAGTCTGATTTAGATATAGATTCAATAATTTATTTTATGCAACAATACAATCCAGATAAGGTTACAATTATTGGACAAACACCACAAAAATTAGATGATTTGTTAATTGCAGAACCTGATTTTGGTGCAGGTTTACAAGAAGAGGATATTCAGAAGATAAGCACTACTGATGCTTTATTTTATTGGGGAGCTTTTGATACAATTGTTTATGTGGAAGATAACTATGAATTGGCTTTGTTGGCTTCAACCTATGCTTCTTTGATAAATGCACCTTTAATTATTAAAGAAACAGAGAGTGATTCAGCAGGTATTCTTGCTGAAAGAAATGTTATTTGTGTTGGAGATGTTTCTCCTCAGAGTAATAGCTGTTTTGAAAATTATAACTTAGAAGAATTACAGCAAAAGTACTTTGATGAAACAAATACGAACAAACTCATTTTGATTAATCCCCTTGATTGGATTTATTCTATCCATGATGATTATACATTCTTAGATACAAAGTTGGGGATTATTGATGAACTTTATACTAAAATTTCCTTAAGTGCATCAATTCTTGCTTCTGCAAAACATGAATTAATAATTAGCACAACTGAAACAGATTATCAGTTAATCGATACTTTTACTGAACAAAAAATTAAGGATTTTAATGCAGATTATTTGACTATTATGGCATCGGGGAATACAACACCCCATAAGGAATTTAAGGAACCAAGTATTTTGGGGTTTGATATTTATTGGGCATTAGACCCAAGTCATTATGCAGACATAGATGGAGATAATGAACCAGATGTTGCTGTAGGAAGAATCGCTGGAATTTCAACATCAGATGTTTCAAGTTATGTTGCTAGAGATTTATTTTATGATTCATTTCCTTTAACTTCTAATATGGGATTTATGGCAAGTTCTTTTGTAGGAGTTCTTGCGATTTATACAGATCTTTTAGCTTTTATAAATACCCTAAGAACTTCGGGATATAATACTATTTCTAGAACAGTTCCTGATGAGGGTTATGAGTTTTCTCCTCTTGATTGGGAAAATAAAGACATGATTTATTATAGTGATCATGGGGCTCCTTCTTGGGCAGGGATTCGTTCAAGAGATATACCTGAATTAAGTAATTCTGTTATTGCTACTGCTGCTTGTTCAACTGCTTCTTCGTACGATGAATATTCTTTTTGGGCATTGGCTATACGACAAGGAGCAATTGCATTTGTTGGTTCTGTAGATACCACTTTTTTGTCTACTAATTATAATCGGTTTATTAAAAATCTTTATTATAATGATTATCCTACTATGGGAGACGCATTTAAGGATAGTTATTCTTCTCAAAATAACATTGCAATGGCAACCCTTATTGGAGATCCAACACTTGAGATTGGACTTGCAAATGCTTGTATAAAAGAAGAAGGAAGTTCTGATGATTTTTGTTCTGAATGTTCTCCTATTGATTTACAATGTAGTGGGAAGACTATTAGGGGGAGGTATTTTAGATTTTCAGGAGATAAATGTGTAAAGAAAACTTTTAGAAAGCAGATAGGAGATGAATGTGAATATGGTTGTTCTGAAATTGGTGGACCACATTGCAGAACTATTGAAGAGTATGATGTCATAAAAGAAGAATGTTTATCAACAGACCCAACAGATTTAATATGTAATTCAGAAAAAGATACTGTTCGGGGGAGAAATTATACTTTTAATGAAGAAGAAGCAACCTGTGATAAAGAAACTTTTAGAGAAGTTGTGGAAGAATGTGAGGAAGGAGGTATCTGTGGGGATTATTCTACCCTTTGTTATTCTTATGTTTATTGTATGAGTTCTAATTCTCATGAAAATGCGATACAGCGTTGTGAATCTATGACTGAAATAGATTTAATATGTAGATTAGGAAATGTTTATGGAAGAACTTATGTTTTTACTCCAGAAAGAAGGGCGCCTTATTTTGAAGAATGTGTGGAAAATACTTTTAGGGAACAAATAGGAGAAGATTGCGAATATGGTTGTAAATATATAAATGGAAGTGGTGCATGTAAAACAGAAGAAGAAAATAGGGCAGAAGTAAAGGCAGAGTGTGAGGCTTCTACTTGTACTTCAAACGATGCTGTTGATTTAATATGTAGATATGGTAATTTGCATGGAAGAAAATTTAAATGCACTGGAATGGGTTGTGTTGAAAAAGTTGCTAGAGAAGAAATAAAGGATTGTGTTAATTATTGTAAGGATGAGGAATGTACCTGTGATATAAGTGGTACAAAAGTGAGTATATTTACACAACATAGATGTTGTAATGGATGGGAATGGGTTACGGAAAAAATACATAAATGGCCAAAATGTGGCGTAGGGAGAGGTTGGGGTTGTGGGAAGTTAACACATGATAGGGGTTATAAAATTGTAAATGATTATAAAAAATGTAAATAAAATGATAAATAAAAAAATATGTTTTGGGATGATTTTCTTATTGATAGTCTTAATGCAATTAATTTTTATTTCTGCTATTTCAATTAATATAGATATGAAAGAATCTTTTAGTGCTGGAGAAAAAATTTCTTTTGATTATACAATTACTTCGACGAGTTCTCAAGATATTGAATATCTTTCTGCTGTTTATTGTCCAGATGCTCCTTTGTCTTTATTAGATATCAAGACAACTACTTTACAAGCTAATGTTCCTATTGAAGAAACTTATGTTTATATGTCCGAACTTAGTGAGGACATTGAGCCCCAGACTTGTGATGCAGGAGTGGCTGTTTTGAGTCCAATTGAGATTACAGAAGAAACATCTTTTGAGATTATTACTAATTCTAGTTTTGAATTTAATGTTTTAATTTGTAAGGATATTGGTTGTAGAGAACAAACTAAGGTTTTTGTTAAGAGAGATGTGGTTTATTTGGATTATACTTCTGAAATTTCTGATTTAGATGTAACTGTTATTTTGATAAGCCCGAATAAAAATTCTCAGTCTTTAATTTTGCCAACTCAAATTGTGTTGCAGCAATTAGGAAATTATGAATTGCAAATAACTGCTTCTAAACAAGATTATAAAACAGTAACTAGGGAGATTCAACTTGGGGTTATTGCTGAAAGTGCAGATATTGTTTCTGGTTTTCAATCAGGCAGGGGAAGAAGTGTAGGAAATTATATGCTCTTTGTTATGATTGGGATAGTTTTTATTTTAGTTGTTGTTATTTTCATTAAACTTTTTATAGGGTTGAAAAAACAGAGAATGCGTAAAGGAAAGGTGAGTGTTGGGAGACAACTTAAAAAAGGATTTCAGAAGAAAGAGAGAATTATTAAGAAAAAGGAAAGAATGTTGCTTAGAAGATTATTTTGTAGAAAAAGGAAATTGCCGAGAGGAAAAAAACAGGAAATTGATAAAAAGGTAAAACAAGAGAAAGAGGTTTTGACCAAACAGAAAGTAGAAGCAAAAAAAGAGTTCGCTAAAAAATTAGGGAAAGAGAAAAAAGAATTACAGAAAAAGGAAAAAAGAACGAGAGGACAAGGGAAGAAGAGCGAGATTAGGAGATTGTTGACTAAAGGAAGAAGGCAATTATCTAATGGGAATAGATTTGGTGCGAAGAATACTTATAGGAAGATTTGGAGAATACATAGTTCATTGAAGAAAGGAGAGAAGAATCGGGATTTGTATAATGAACTTTTGACTTTTCATGAAAGATTGTTAAAAGGAAAAGAGAGCAAGAAGAAATCTTAATTTTAAAACAGCTCTTTTTGTTTTTCTGAATTTATTAAGCTTCCGTTGGAAAGTTCTTCTTTTATTGAACTGATTGCAGTATGCATACTTTTTTCTCTTGCTTTAGATACATAATAAAACGTTTCATCTCTTGTTCCTTTTGTGATTAACATAATTAATTTTCCTTCCATTAATCTCGCTGTTCTTCCGCTCCTTTGTATTTTTCTTATTGCAGAAGGAATAGGTTCATAAAAAATTACTGTGTTTACTTCTGGAATGTCTAAACCTTCTTCTCCGATACTTGTGGCGCAAAGAACATTTATTTTTCCTTCTGAAAAATCTTCAATCATTTTCTTCTGTTCTTTTTGACTTAGTCCTGTGCCCTCTTTTTTTGTTTGTCCTACGAATATTTTTGAATTTATTCCTGTTATTTCATTAAGTTTGTCAGAAATTATTTTTGCTGTATCTCTAAATTGTGTGAAAATAATTACTTTTAAATTTTTATTTTGAATTTTTTCTCTTTTCATTATTTCCAACAATTCATTAATTTTTGGGTGTTCAAACCCTTTTGCTAAAAGTTCATTTGTTTTCATATAAACGAAATTAAATTCTTGTTTTTTTACAAGTTTTATAACCCCCTTACTTTGATGATTTGCTGCCTGTTTAAATAAACCTTTGAGATATTTATTGAAACTAGAAAGTGTTTGAGTTTCTAAAAGTTCTAATGCATGCTGTATTTTTATTGCTTGTGCGCATGCGCTTGCTCCAAGCATGTAATTGAAATTTTTATTTCCCCTTGCTAATGTTCCCATGATTTTTTTCTGTAATTGAATTAAACCTGTTTTAGATGCAGGACCCCATAAAACTCTCCTACGTTTAAGTTCTTCTACGTAATCGTCAAAAACTTTTTTTAGAACATATCTCATTTCTTGGAGTTCTGGAGGAAAGTCAACAAGAATTTTTTCAAATTCTAATTCTTGTAAATATTCTTTGACATCTGCACTTTCCCTTGTCCTTAATTCAACTTCTTCAATAGAAAGGTTTTTACAAATTTCTTTAATTTTTGCTTTGTTGCTTCCAGGAGAAGCAGTAAGCCCAATAATTCTCGGATGTTCGGATTGTTCTTTATATTTTTGAGCCATGAAATTATAATCATAATTTTTTACACATCTATGGGCTTCATCTTCTACAAGAAGAGAAACTTCTGTTAAATCATAAAGTCTATTTTTTAAATCATTGGCAACACATTGGGGAGTTGAGAAAATTATATCTGCTGTTTGCCATATTTTTTTCCTTTTTTCTGCAATCACTAAACCTGTGAAGAGTTGCATGTCTGCAAATAATTCTGGAAGGTATTTTTTAAAAGTGGTTAGGTGTTGTTCTGCCAATGGTTTTGTTGGCGCAAGAAAAACTATTTTTTCTGTGGGAAATTTTTCCATACGGTCAATTACTAACATTAATGCAATGAGTGTTTTTCCGAGACCTGTTGGAAGTACAACTAAACAATTTTTTTCTTTACAAGTTTCAAAAATTTTTTGTTGATAGTCTCTGGGAGTAATTCCTTCTAAAAATTTCATGAGTGTTTATGGTGGGGTTTTTTAAATAATTTTATGTGTTGTGGCAGTGCCCACCTTTTTTTTGGATTAGATAATAAGAATTGAAAGTAAAAATCCTATGAGAGTTAGAGATGCTAGGAAACTCCATAAAACTAGATTTCCGAAAAATATCTTGTTTCCGTCTAAATTAGAGATTGGAATCATGTTGAAGAATGCATAATAAATATTTAATTGTGCGAACAAAGGAAATCCTAGAAAATAACCGATGATAGCTAAACAAAGGTTTATTAGGATTCCTGCTGCTGCTATGATTCCTATTTGATATTCGGTTACTTCTGAAAATGAATAAAAACCGTGTCTTTTTGCTGGCCGATAAACTTTTGGTTTTATATCAAATACTAATGAAGCCATCCAGATGAAACTTTTAAATGGAAAAAGAAAGAGCTTTGAAATTATGGGAAAGAATGCTCCTGCAGGAAAGGGTCTCTTAAATTTTTCTTTACGGAAACCTAATTTTTTTATTTCCCATAATTTGATTTCTATTTCTGAATCTAAATAATATGCTAGAATTTTCTTTGTGAATATATTTGCTAGCACAACTATTGAGACACTTAATAGAATTATTAGGAATTCATTCCAATCTCTTAGAAGATTTATTGAGAAAGAAATAAGCAAAATTACTAGTAAACTGAGGATTATCTCTTTTTTATTTATCATAGATTGACGAATGAGAGATTTTTTATAAAACTTGTTATTGTAATTTATCATGGAAAATTATTTAAATGAGATTGTGCAACTTTCATCATGAGGATTAAGAAAATAACTGAAGTTATAGGAACTAAAGTGTATACAGATTCTGGAGATTTTTTTGGAGAGGTCGAAGAAGCGAATCTTTCTGAAAATAAGATTGAAGGATGGAGAATTCGTGTTGGAGGAAGTATTATCTCATTAATTGGAGGAGCAAAAGGGGTTATCATTCCGCACCAGTTCGTAAAGGCAATAAGCGACGTTTTTATAATAAATAAGTCTGCCTTACCAAGTGTGGATTCAGAAGTGGAAGAAATACCTGAAGATCTAATATAAAATGGTTGAAGCAGAAACAATATTGCAAGGGGAGATTTTTACTAGATTTATTTTGCCTTTTTTCTTAGTTTTTCTAGTAGTTTTTGGAATTCTTGAAAAAACAAAACTTTTTGGAGAGGGAAAGAAACAAATAAATGCAATGATAGCATTTGTTATTGGTTTGATTTTTGTAAGCGTTCTTTATCCGACGGTTGTTGTGAGTAATTTGATTTTATTTTTGACTGTTGCACTTGTTTGTGTTTTTGTTATTATGTTATTATGGGGATTTATTTTTGGAGATGTTAAAGAAGGATTCAAACCAGAGAAATGGATGAAGACAGCATTAGCAATAATTGTAGGTATAGCATTTATTGTTGCAGTTATTTGGGCTACTGGACTTCTTGAAGGGTTAGGAGAAAGTTTATTTAAACAACCTTGGAGTAAAACTTTTTGGACTAATTTTGGATTTGTTCTGGCGATTGCAGTTGCTTTAGCATTAGTGCTTGGCGAAAAAGCTAAGAAGTAAGATTTAGTTTTTAGATATTTAAATTTGGCTTGGCTTTGCCTTGCGATTGGTTAAATTTTTCCAGACTTTCGTCAAGGAAAAATTTTAAGGAGAAATTGATAAGAATAAAATCTAGTCTGTTATGAACAACTAAGCCGGATTATTTCTAACTAATTTACAGAAACATCTTTCGAAACATATTTAAATATTCTCTGATAATTTCTTGTATGATAAGAGGGTTGATGATGGCTTCTGTGGGTGTTGCTGATAGCGGAGTTTTTAGCGATGTGTTTTCTCAATGGGAACAGATTGGAATTTTTAGTCATGTGCTTCCTTTTCTTTTAATTTTTGCATTGGTTTTTGGGATCCTTACTAAGGTTAAGTTGTTTAAAGAAAATAAAGCAATAAATGCGATTATAGCTTTGGTTGTGGGATTGATGGCGATTCAATTTAGTTTTGTTTCTGTTTTCTTTGCAAATATTTTTCCGAGAGTGGGTGTTGCTTTAATGGCTATATTGGCATTGTTTATTGTTGTTGGATTATTCATAGATGAAAAACATCTGGCCATTAATTGGATCTTATTTGGAATATCTGTGATTATTTTTGTTATAGTGATTGTGCAAACAGCAGGAATTCTTGGAGTTTCTGTAGGAGATTGGTGGAAAGAAAATTGGCCAACAGTTATTATAATTGGAGCAGTTGTTGCTTTAGTTGTTGCAGTGATTGCAAGCACGGCGAAGAATAAAAACCCCATTCCTTTTAATCCTCTCTGGGCTAAAAACCCCGGATCCTAGTTAATTATTTTTTCTTAGAAGTTTTTTTCTTAGCGTGAGTTTTTGTAGAAGTATGTTTTTTAGCTCTAGGAATTATCTTTGAAAAAGAATTTTCAATCATGTTCATTTCTTTTTTTATACTTTCTAAATTATTTCCATAAGAACCTATTTTTTCAAGAATCGCAATTTGCAAATTATCCATAATAGATTCAATTCTTTTTAATTTCTCTGTAGAATGTTCTACTTGTGTTTCTAAAACAGCTTGAGTATCTTTTATTTTATTGATTTGTTTTTCTATTTTTTTTATGTTCTCCAGAAAAACTTGTTCTGCTATGTCCATTATTGTATCTGTACTATAACTTTCTGTAGAAGGATAACCATAATCTTCTTGCTGGTAAACATTTTGAGGAGGTATATATTCCTCTTGAGGCGAAGGTGTGTAAGTTTCTTGAGGTTGAGGAGCATAAGTCTCTTCTACTTCTTGTGTTTTTGGGACATATGTTGCTTCAGAAGTTTGTTCTTCAGGTATGGGCATTGGTGCTTGTTGAGGCGCTTCTTCTCTAGGATTATAAACAGCATCTTTTATCTGTGATTGACTTAATGCATCATTTATTTCTCTTGGAGAAACACCCTGTTCTTTTAATTGATTTATAATTTCTGGTTCTAAAAGACCTTGATCCTTCAATTGTGAAATTTGTTCTAAGACACCCATTTTAATTATTAGTTTTTAATTGTTTTTTAAGTTTTCTAATCGTGTTTATGATTTTCTAAATCTTGTTTTGTAATGAATTCTATTGGTTGAAACATTTTTGCTTGTTTAGAAAGAAGTTCTAAATCTTCTTTTTTAGCAAATTTTGAAAATTCTGATGAAGCAGATTCTAGAAATGACATCATTCTTTCCATGTTTTGTTTTAACATTTCAATATCTTTTTTTAGTTCTAAAATTTTTTCATTTGTTTTTTCTCTTGTTTCAATAAGGTTTTGTCCAATTAATAAGAGTCTATCTTTGAGAATTCGTTGTTTTTCTTCTAAATTCCTTGTTCTTCCATTTACCTCTCCAATTATTTGCCCAGGATAAGGATTAGTTTCGTCAACCATCTAAAAATTAAGAGAGGTAAGTTTAAAATTCTTGTGTTTGATATTACACAAAATATTTTAAACTGGAACAGCCTTTTTTATCTATGAGGTTTAAGGAAGGCACACAAATATATTCTTCAGAAGTACAAGAAGAAGGAGGAGAAAACATACTTTATATTAATTATCTTGGAGCGCCCTATGTTCCGAGTTTAGCTGATTCTGCAGAAGTTATGGGAAGAACTGTCGATGCACTAATTGAAAATCAAAATGTTTCAAGAATTGTTTTTGTGCAGCAGAAAAATTATAATTATGATTTTAATGAAACTTCTTTGCTTTTGGAGATTGCTCAACTTTATGTTTATTTTTTAAGGCAAGAGGCAATTTTGTCACAAGAAAAATTAATTACTAATAATCAACAACTTTTTTCACAGCGTTATAATGATATTTTTTCTTTTTTATTTTTACTAAAGCAAGATCCTGTTGCAGCTTATGGTGAATTGAAAAAATTGATTATTGAGTCGAAAATTCTTTTGGAGAAACTTGATACATCTTACAAGAGTGACCAAGAAAATTATATACATTTTTTGGGAAAATTATTGGGGATGGTCGAAGAGACAAAATTGGTTCAGGCAGCTATTCCTTATATGGAAAATTATGAAAAAGGAGATAGGGAAATTTATACTCATTTGTTCAAACCAGATACAATTCCGAATTTTACTTTCACAAGATTGGTTTCTGATTTGCCAGAGAATGTTGAAATTGTTGATCAGTATGAAATATCTGATAAAGAATATGATAAATCTTTTGTTACAATTTTGAAAAGGAAGGATGAGTCGAAATTAATATATCATTTGAATCCTCCTGAGAATTCTCTTGAAGAAGAACAAAGCATGCTTTTGAATCTTGCGAGGGGAGTTTTGATTGAGCACCAACCTAAGGCAGAAGAGTTTGTTGATACTGAAAGGACAAGGCAGGTTTTTTTTAATATTTCTAAGGATTTGTTACAAGATTTAGCCCACACCAAGGGAATGAAATTAAGTTATTCTGATATTAATAAATTGGCAACGATTTTAGTTAGACATACTATTGGTTTTGGGCTTATTGAGATTCTACTTCAAGATAAAAAATTGCAAGATATTTTTTTGAATGCTCCGATACCCATGATAACAATTTTTGTAAGGCATCAAGATTATGATGAATGTTCTACAAATATTTTGCCAAGCCAAGAGGATGTAGATTCTTGGGCTGCGAAATTTAGAATGATTTCTGGCCGACCCTTGGACGAAGCTAATCCTATTTTAGATACTCAATTAGGGATTGGAAATATGCGAGCGAGAATAGCAATTATACAAAGACCTTTGTCACCAGATGGTTTAGCATATGCTATTAGGAGACATAGGGAAGATCCATGGACTTTGCCCCTTTTCATACAAAATAAAATGCTAAATTCTTTTACTGCGGGATTACTAAGTTTTTTAATTGATGGTTCGAGAACACTTTTGGTTGCAGGAACTAGAAGTTCAGGTAAGACCTCTTTGTTGGGGAGTTTAATGTTGGAAATTATTTCTAAGCATAGAATTATTGTTATTGAAGATTCTCTTGAATTGCCTATTGAATCAATGAGAAAATTAGAGTATGATATTTTGAGAATGAAAGTTCGTTCTGCTTTGTTAAAGACCACTACAGAAGTTTCTGCTGATGATGGTATAAGAACTAGTTTGAGATTGGGAGATAGTAGTTTGATAATGGGAGAAGTTAGAAGTGTTGAAGCTAAGGCATTATATGAGGCAATGAGAGTTGGGGCCTTGGCGAACGTTGTTGCAGGAACAATTCATGGTGCTTCTCCTTATGCTGTTTTTGATAGGGTTGTTAATGATTTAGGGGTGCCAACTACAAGTTTTAAGGCAACAGACATAATTCTTGTTACAAATCCGATTAAATCTCCAGATGGTTTACATTCTTGGAGAAGAGTTTTACAATTAGCAGAAGTTAGAAAACATTGGCAAAAAGATCCTGTAGCAGAAAAAGGATTTGTTGATTTATTGAAATATAATATTGAGAAAGATGAACTTGAAGCAAGTGATGATTTAATTAATGGAGATAGTGAGGTGATAAAAAGTATTGCTACTAATGTTAAGGGATGGGCTGGGAATTGGGATGCTGTTTATGATAATATTTTATTAAGGGGAAAGATAAAAAAAGAATTAGTGGATGTTGCAGAAAAAATAGGGAATAATGATTTGCTCGAAGCGAAATTTAATATGCTTTCTAATCATGCGTTTCATGAGATATCTGATAAAATTCGGGAAGAAATTGGATTGCCGATGAGTGAGAGAGTTTTTCCAGAATGGCAGTATTGGCTCAATAGTGAGATTAAGAAGAAAAGAGTGTGAAAACATTTATTAACTTATTTTTCTTTTGATTTTTAAGAGGATGGTAAGCTGGATAACTTTTGCATGGCAGGTTGAGATTATTGCAGTAGCAATTTTAATTTATGCATTGGTTGTATTTTTGAGAGCTATAATTAAATTAGATAAAGAATTTAGAGTAGCTATTTTATTGGTATTAGGTTCTGTAATTATTAATATTGCCCTTGGAATCATGATGGGGGTTTTCCTTAATTCAAGTTCTGATCAAGAAAAACTTCTTGGTCTTTGGATTATTCGTCCGATTGTAGTGCTTATCGCAGCCATCTTAGTTATGTTTGGTGCAAGAAAATTTTTCAAAGCTTTAGAGAAAAATAAGAAATAATTCTATCAAAGTCACCTTCGGCGACTTTAGAATCATACATAAAGCTACATTATAATTCTAAACATTTATTAATTCTGTTTTTATTTCTCTTATATAAAGAGGGAGAATATGCCAAGAAAACCAACTGTTGATGAAGTTCTTAAGAAACATGGTGCAAAAATAGAAAATCAAATTAATGCTGCACCTAAAAATATTGATTATAGTCAAACGTATATTCAATTTAAGAAAGAAATGGCGCCAGAACTCAATAAATATGAAAAATGGTGCCATAGTTTAGGAAATGTGATTAAGCTTAAGATTTCTAAAAAGGATGAGGATAAAATAAAGAAGCATTTAGAGATAGCACATTTAGAAGTTGAACCTTGGCAAGCAATGACTCTAAGTGTGATGAGTTTTCTTAGTGTTTTTTTAATTGGTTTGATAATTTCTGTTGCAATAACATTGATTAAAGGAAGTCTTGCAGGTTTTCCTTTTCTATTTTTTATCTTAATAACTGTTTTTTCTATTTTTCTATTTTATTTTGTTAATGGTTATCCAAGAAGATTAGCAAACAAGTGGCGTCTGAAGGCGTCTTCTCAGATGGTTCCAGCAATATTATATCTTGTAGTTTATATGAGACACACTCCTAATTTAGAAAGAGCTGTTGCTTTTGCTTCACAACATTTACAACCCCCTCTGGCATTGGATTTTAGAAAAGTTTTTTATGATGTTGAAGTAAGGAAATTTTCCACAATTAAAGAGAGTTTAGATAATTATCTTGAGACTTGGAAAGATTATTCTATTGAATTTGTTGAAGCATTTCATTTAATTGAAAGTAGTTTATTTGAGCCAGATAATGCAAAGAGAATTTTAACACTTGAGAAAGCATTGCAAGTTGTGTTGGAAGGGGTTTATGATAAGATGTTGAAGTTTACTCATGATGTTCGGAGTCCTTTAACTAATGTTTATATGTTGGGAGTTGTTTTGCCGACACTGGCTTTGGCATTGTTGCCTCTTGCTTCTGCAATGATTGGCGAGTATCTTAAGTGGTATCATGTTTTTATTTTGTTTAATCTTGTTATTCCTTTTATGGTTTTTTATCTTACAGATAAAGTTTTGTTATTAAGACCAGGAGGATATGGAGAAACAAAGTTGTTGGAAAGGAATCCTCTTTATCCAGAATATAAAAGTAAGAAACATTATACAAAAGCGTTTTTGATTTGTCTTCCATTTTTGTTGATTGGTTTTTTACCTTTGATTTTTCAGTATACTTCTTTACCAAGTTTGGTAGGATTAAAACCAGATTATACTTTTGCTGAATTGGGATTGGGATTTTTTGGAGAAGAAGCAATTTTTGGATTCATAGAAACTTCCACAGGACTTGCCGGACCTTTTGGGATTGGCTCTTTAATTTTGGGAATGTTTATCCCCCTAGGATTAGCATTGTTTTTTGTAATATCGTTTAAAGGTAGGACTGTTAATTTAATTAAAGAAAGACAAAAAACAAAACAACTTGAAAAAGAATTTAATAATTCTCTTTTTCAGTTAGGAAATAGGATTGGAAACGGTACGCCTCCAGAATTAGCTTTTGGAAGAGTTGCTGAATCTTCTAAAGGGTTGAAGACTGCGGATTTTTTTAAGAGAGTAAATTATAATATTATGCAAGGGGGAATGAGTGTTGAGAAAGCAATATTTGATAAGAAGAGGGGAGCAATTGCTTATTATCCTTCTAATTTGATTGCTACGAGCATGAGAATTTTAATAGAATCAGCAAAAAAAGGATTAAGGATTGCTGCAGTAAGTTTGATGAGTATTTCAGAGTATATTAAGAATATACAGAAAATAACTAATCGGCTTAAGGATATGCTTGCAGAAATTGTTTCTGATATGAAAAGTAATATGACTTTCCTTGCTCCGTTGCTTTCAGGAATTGTTATTGGTTTAGCTGCAATGATTACTTCAATATTAAGTAAATTAAATCTCGCAGAATTGTCTGGAGGAGATGTTTCTGGATTGGGAAATCTTGATACACTTTCAAATATATTTAGTTTAGTAGAAATGATTCCTCCGTATTTCTTACAAATTGCTATTGGAATTTATCTTATTCAAATAATTTTCATCTTAACTGGAACTTTAGTAACAATTGATTCTGGAGAAGATAAACTTGAAAAGACAAGCAAAATAGGAATTAATTTGAAAAAAGGAATTGTGTTGTATTTAATTACAGCTTTACTTGCAACATTGGCGTTGTTTATTTTAACTTCTGTGGTGTTAGGGAATTTAGGGTAATATTTATTAATCATCTTTCTTTTTTCTATTTATGAATAAAAAAGGGGTTGTTTCAGATTATCTGCCGTGGTTATTAATTGGATTAGCAGTGCTAGCAATTTTAATGATTACTATTTTTCTGTTGAAAGGTAAAGGATTTTCGCTGATAGATCAAATTAAAAATTTGCTTGGAGGAAGAGGATAGTGGCGCAACTAACTACAAGTCAATTGATAAAAATTATTTTAGGAATTTTTGTAGTGGTTGTTGTAATTGGGGGAGTTTTTTTATTTTTTAAGGATACTATAATTGATTTTTTCAAAAACCTTCCTGGAGAAGAGGAAGAAGGAGTTCAGCCAGGAGTTACTGAAGAATCAGAACAGCAAGAGGAAGAAAGAGAACCTGAGAGATTATGTGAAGATTGTAAGGGAGGATTGTTTAAGCCCTGCAATGAAGATAGGTGTGAGAGTATAAGTCAAGAATTAAATTATTGGGGTAGAGGATGTGAATATGTTCCTCCGCCGACAGGATTTAAGGGATTGTTTAAACAAGGTCAATGTAACCCGACAAATACCAATGAGAACTAAAAAAGGCATGTTGCTTGCATCAGAAACTTTGAAAATTGTTATCGCTGTAATCAGCATTGGGTTTTTGGTTTATTTTTTGACTAGTTTATATTTTAATAATATTAATGGACAGAAATTAGCCAAAGCTGAAGTAAGTTTAAATGGCGATGAGGGAATTATGGGAAAGATTGTGATGGTAAATCAAAATGGTGTGGAAAAAGAAAGTCATGTCCAAAATCCTTCTGGTTGGAGTTTGATGAGTTTTACGGATAATGAAGTAAAACCAAATGCTTGTGCAGGAGAAAATTGTTTATGTATCTGTAAAAATATTAAACAAAATAATATTCTGTGGGTAAAGGATAGACAAGCAAAAGCTTGCAATGAAAAAGGGGTTTGTGGAATTGTTGAGAATTTGAAGGAGTTTGAGAAGATTGAGATTAAGGGAACTGATACTTTTGTAGTGATAAAAAAAGTAAATGATTTGATTGAGATATCTAAAAAATGAATCTTGATGAAATGATAAAATATTTAGCATGGGTAATCTTTTTTGGTTTAGTGCTTACTGGACTTTATTTTATGTTAAAAAAGGTGGGAATTTTATGAATAAACAGGAAATTCATTCAAAATATAAAACAGGAGTTTTACATAATGAAAAATAAAAAAGGAGAATTGACAACGCAGCAAATAGTTATGTTGATTGTTCTTATAGTAAGTTTTGCGATAATTTTATTTTTTCTTTTTAGATTAAATCTTGGAAAAACAACAGAGGATGAAGTTTGCCATAACTCTGTTGTAATGAAAGGCAATACTGCATTGCCAGAAGAGACAGTGGCATTGAATTGCAAAACTAGTTATGTTTGTTTAACAAAAGACGGAACTTGTGAGAGTATGACTCAACCAGAAATTGAAAAAGTTAAAGATAAAGATGAGGTGTATGAAGTTTTAGCAAATGAGATGGCTGATTGTTGGTGGATGTTTGGTGAAGGAAAAATAAATTATGTTGGAAAAAAACTAACACAGAGACTTCATTGTTCTCTTTGTTCACAAATTGCTTTTGATGACAGTATAGATGAAGATTTTTTTGAGAATAGAGAAATTAATCAAAGGGAATTTTATGATTATATGGCAAATAATAATGTTTCTGGAAAAGAAATTAATTATTTAGAATATCTTCAAGAAATTGAACAAGTTTCGGTAATTGAACAGACTCTTGCAGAAGAAGGTTCTGAATTTGGAAAAATAGATCTTGACAATCGTTATTATGTGATGATGGGGGTTTATAATGATGTTAGTGTTTCAAAATGGGTGGTAGTGGGCACAGTTATTGCAGGGGGAACTGCCGGAATAATTGCAGCGATAGTAGCCTCTCCAGCAACTGGATTTACTTCACTTGGAGCTATTCCTTCAATAATTTTTGCTGTTTCCAGTGCAACTGCTGGAGGAATTGGGGGAGGTTATGTTGGAACAACCCGTAAAGGAGAATCTGGGAATGAGTATCTTAGACCAACACTTGTCGAAGTTAACTCAGACGTATTTAAAACATTCAATTGCGCAGATATCCAAACACTTGCGTGATTAGATAATTTTATTAATTAGATTTCTATTTTATAGTATGAATAATGCAGTAAGTTTACACTTCCTATGTTGTCAATTTTAAATGAGGAAGTTAAAAATTAACAAAAGAGGTACATTGCTTGTAGAGAATGTTATATTTATTATTTTGAATTTGCTTTTTCTTTCAATTGTGATTTTGTTTTTGTTTAAGCAAGGAAGTGGGGCGATTCTTTTAGAACAATCTTATGCAAAAAATATTGCGTTGTTGATTGATTCTTCAAGGCCTGTTATGGAATTAAGATTGAATATGGAAGAAGGGATGAAGCGTGCTAAGAAGAACGGTATTAATTTTGAAGATGTAGTGCAAATAACTGGAAATACTGTCCGAGTGAAACTGAGTGAAAAGGGAGGATATGAATATTCTTTTTTTAATGATGTAGATGTCACAGTTTATCCAGATGTTTCTCCAGAATATTATATAATTAAAATAAATGGTTATAAAAATGAAGAATAAAAGGGGAGCAGAAAAAATACTTTCACTTTATTGGTTTGTAATTTTGATTCTTGTAGCTTCTGGAATTTTTGCAATGGTCTATGTTTTTTATGGTGCTCCGTATGACGTGAGGGAAATTGAAGCAGGTGTTTTTATAGATAGGGTAGCGGATTGTATATCTCGTGAAGGAAGAATTAATTCTGAGATAATTGAAGGAGGAAATTTTGTTGTTGATTTTAAAGATAATTTCATAGAAGAATGTCATTTGATATTAGAAGAGGACGGAGAAGAACAATATTATGTTGAAGTTGATTTTTATAATTTTAAGAATCCAGAAAATTCTGTTTATGATATTAAAGAAGGAAATAATAATTGGAAAGCAAGTTGTGTAGTTCAAGAAGATGAAGAATATAGTCGGCTTGCTAAATGTCTTGATAGAAGTTTTTATTCGTTGGATGATGCAAATAATCAATATATAATTAAAATTTTGGGAGTTGTAGGAAAATCTGAAAAAAATGTTAAGAAATAAAAGGGGACAGGTTGGAGAAACAATGACATGGGTAGTTGCGACAATAGTTATAGTTGTGATTTTAATTTTGTCTGTTTATGCTGCTTTGATTTTAGCGCAGAAAAAACATCTTGAAGTTCGAGGATTAGAGGTGAAGGAAGAAGAAGGAATTTATGCAGGTGTTGGATATATTAAAATTAATGAAGGGGGAAAAGTGCTTGATACAAAAACATCTCTTGCACACGAGTTAGCAGCACAGGAGTTAGCAGGCAATGAAAATAAAGCAGCTATTGATAAATGGTTGGAGGAAGCAAATGAATAAACAGGAAATTCATCCAAAGCACAAAACAGGAGTTTTGCACAATGAATAATAAACGAGGAGACATTCCTGTGACTATTTTAGTATTGGGAGTTTTGATGATATGTGGTTTGGCTTTGCTAAGTTTTTATAATGCTAATCTGAAGACAAGAGATTCTTTTGTTGGGATAAAATTATTGAAAGAAATTAATTCACAAGTTGAACAAGCTTTATTTGCCCAAGAAAATCCTGCAGGCCTTGATTTAGAAGAAAAAGTCACTAAAGGATTTTGGTTTTGGAAAAAAGAGAAGATTCTTTTCTCTGTTGAATTTGAACCATAAACAAAAAGTTTTATAAATAAAATAATCGTAAAGTTAATATGCAAAATAAAAGGGGTCAAGGGTTAAGCACTAATGCAATCATATTAATTATTCTTGGAGTTGTAATTTTAGTTGTTTTAATTTTAGGATTTACTATGGGCTGGAAGACAATTCTTCCATGGATTGGAGGAGATAATGTTGACACAATTGTAAATCAATGTGCTGCTGCTTGTTCAACGCAGAGTGTTTATGATTTTTGTACTAAGCAAAGAACCTTGAAATCTAGTGATTTGCCTACTGCAGACGGTAAGGAGAAAATAGAGGATTGTTTATTCTTTTCAACTTATGAAAATAAGGATGGCGAAACGTATGGAATAGAAGCTTGTCCTGGTTTGTGTTCTGAAAGTCCTGCAGAAAGTGAAGAATCTGAAGAAGAATCTGAGTAAATTCTTCACTAAAGATTATTTAAACTAATTTTTCTTATTTGAATTATGGATTATGGATTTTCTCAGAAACGAAATAAAAGAAAGGACAAGAAAAAGGAAAAGAAAAAACATCCTTATAAAAAAGGTGGGCGAGGAAGAACCTTGACCTTGGAAAAGAAATCAAAATAGTTTTATAAATTACTTTTAATTAGTTTGATTATGTTTGAAATAATTTTTTTGGGGGTGTTGGCTTTATTGTGGATTTTATTTGCAACTATCCAGGATTTGCGAAGTCGAGAAATTGCTAATTGGGTAAGCTTTTCTTTGATTATTTTTGCATTAGGATTTAGATTTTTTTATTCTTTATTTTTGGGAGAAGATTTTTCATTTTTTTATCAAGGTATTTTTGGTGTGGGAATATTTTTTGCTTTAGGAAATTTACTTTATTATGGGAGAATGTTTGCTGGAGGTGATGCAAAATTAATGATTGCGCTTGGAGCTATTCTTCCGATTTATGGAACAATTTTAGAGAATGTTCAAATCTTTTTTATGTTTTTTTTTGTGTTCTTTTTTTCAGGAGCATTGTATAGCTTTGGAGTTAGCGGAATTCTAGCAATTAAGAATTTTAAAATATTCAAGAAAGAATTTGTCTTACAATTTAAAAAATATTCTAAACTAATTTATTTAGTAATGTTCTTAGGTTTAGGAATAATGGCTCTGGGTTTTGTTGAAGTCATTTTTTTCTTTTTAGGAATTCTGCTTTTTGTTTTACCTTATCTTTATGTTTTTGCAAAAGCAATTGATGAGTCTTGTATGGTCAAGCAAGTTAATGTTGAAAAGTTGACAGAAGGAGATTGGCTTTATGATGATGTAATTATAGGTAAGAAAAAAATTAAAGCTAAGTGGGACGGACTTAGTAAGGAAGAGATTAAAATAATAAGAAAAAAATATAAGAAGGTTAAGATAAAACAAGGAATTCCTTTTACACATGTTTTTTTAATTAGTTTGATAATTTTATTTTGTTTGATTTTATTAAAGGTAGAATTATGGAATCTGTTTTTTTGAGAAGAGAAAATTAAATTTAAGGTATCCTTTTCGTAACCCAAAATCTTTTTTTAATTGTTTTTGGTTTTGGTTTTTTAATCGGCTTTTTTGGTTCTTCTAAGATTTTTTTCAAAGTTGCTTCAAGTTCTTCTGGTGATGCCTTATGTTTTTCTGATTCAATTGTTTCGTCTTTATAGACTGGAATAACATTGATAACAGAATGTCCAAATAAAACTGAAGGAGAAATTATTATGTCTTTTGGGTTAAGTTTCTTTTTTAATAATTTTGAAATTTCTTTTGCGAGTTCTTGAGCTTTTTCAGAAGTTTCTTGAGAATGTTTTTTTGGAATAATAATTGTGTGTCCTTCTGAGATTGGATTGATTTCAAGAATAGCCATGGCATTTGCATTTTCTTCAATTTTAGAAGATTGAATATTTCCTTCGGCGATTGAACAGAAAATACATTGTTGTCCGGGAGTAGTGCTTGGCTCGCCTGCTCCCTCGGATTGTATCATATTATTTTGTTTGATAAATTGTTCAAGTTGTTCTGAATCCATTGCCTGTAATTGGGCTTTTGCATCTGCTTTTTTATCCTCTGGAAATGTAGAATCTATTTGCTGAAGGATTTGTTCCTTAATCTGGGTTTCTTGTTCGGGGGATAGCATATATTAAAACTGAAAATAGAATTAATAAAATTATTGATTTCTGTGCGAACTAATATATTCAATATAATCTTTGATAGTTTCTAATTCTGATATTTTTTCATCTGGTATTCTTATGTTAAATTTGTCTTCTATCTCATAAGCAAATCCTAACTTATCAAGACTATCCATTTTCAGATCAGATGAGAGATCCTTGGTTATTTCATCTAATGAAATCGAGGTATATTCAATTAAGACATCTTTCATTTGTTCAAAGATTTCTGCTTCTAATTCATTTGCCATTGTTTTCTTAGAGTTATTGATTTTATAAGAATTATTGCATTAGATTATATTAATCGTCTTATATCAATTATTTGAATAGAACTAACTCCATCGATTTTTTTAAAGAGTTCTTCTATTGCGCTAGGTTCTATGTCTTCTGGTAATTCAAAAAAAGCGATTACAGCCTTGAGACCAAATGCAATTGGTTCTTCTTCATACTCTCGGTTTTTCCCGCCTTTTTCTTCAACTATTTTCTTAGCTGTTTCTTTTATTTCTTCAAGATTTGTATCTGGAGATTCTGGCATGATTTTTATTTTAATTCCTGCAATTCCCATATTTTGTTTTAATGAAAGAGGTTTATAAGTTTTCTTATGCTTCTTTTACAATAATACTTAAAAACATTCAGACTTTTTTTATTAGATGGATGATAATTATGAGCGGATTTTGGAGAAAATTTCCAAATCTGCAGGAGTGGAAAAAGAGGAAATTGAAAGGAAAGTGGAAGCAAAAAGGGCGAAGCTTTCTGGATTGATTAGTAAGGAAGGAGCGGCCCAAGTAATTGCTGCAGAGTTGGGTATTTCTTTTGATAATGAGAAATTAAAAATTGAAGAATTGTTACCAGGTATGAGAAAAGTGAATCTTACTGCAAAGGTGGTTAATTTGTCTCCTGTGAGAACATTTACGACGAAAAAAGGAGATGAAGGAAAGGTTGTTAATTTATTTGTTGCTGATGACACTTCAAATATTCGGCTTGTTTTATGGGATACAAATCATATTTCTTTAGTTGAAAAAGGGGATATCAAAGAAGGTAGTGTAATTGAACTTGCTAATGGAAGTATGAGGGATGGTGAGTTACATCTTGGAAGTTTTTCAGAAATAAAATTAAGTAGTGAAATTTTTAATGATGTTCATACAGAAAAAATTGTCAAAGAGAAACCGATTGCAAATTTTAATGTGTCAGATAATATTGGAGTCCGAGCTTTTATTGTTCAAATGTTTGAGCCGAAATTTTTCCATGTTTGTCCAGAGTGTAAGAAAAAAGCTACGGCAGAAGGAGAAGATTTTGTTTGCGCAGAGCATGGAAAGGTTATGCCAGAAAAAAGAGCAATTTTAAATTTGGTTATTGATGATGGAACAGAATCTATTCGAGGGGTGTTGTTTCATGAAACTATTAATGGATTGGGTTTAACAGATTTAGAAAATGTAGAAAAGATGACTGAGCAAAAACAAAATCTTTTAGGGAAGGAGATGTTTTTTTCTGGGAATGTGAGAATGAATACTTATTTTAATAATCCAGAGTTGATTATAGACAATGTTCAAGAGATAAATCTTGATGAGCTTATAGCTAAATTAGAAAAAAATGCTGTTTAAGACACATCTTTTAGTTGGATTGTTTTTTGCGTTGCTTTTTTTACCCACTGAAGATAAATTTATTTTTCTTACAATTGTTTTGATTTCTTCAATTATACCTGATATTGATTCTCGATTTTCTAAAATTGGGAAAAAGAAGACATTCCGAATTTTACAATTCTTTGTTAAACATCGTGGCATAGTTCATAGTTTTACATTTCTATTAATAGTAAGCTTGGTTTTTTGGTTTACTTATCCTAATTTTATCTTGCCATTTTTCTTAGGATATGGGTCACACCTATTAATAGATGGTCTTACTAGACAAGGTATAAGGCCATTTTATCCATTTAAATTTAAGATTAAAGGAATAATTAGAACTGGGAGAAGATTTGAAACACTTGTTTTTGTTATCTTTTTGATTGTTGATTTAATATTGGTTTTTGAGAGGATTTTTAGTGTTTTCTAAGATATATCTACTAGGCAAATAATCTTTATAAACAAAGAGGGGTTTGTGTGTTTATGGTTGTTAAGAAGGCAGAAGAGACAGAAGAAAAGAAGACTGTTTCTAAATCAAAGAAAGTAGAGGAACCTATTGGAGAGCCTTCCTCAAAGGACGATTCTGGTGAATCTTTCCCAAAGGATGATTCTAAAGAGCCTCAATTAACTGATTTGCCAGGAATAGGGCCAGCTGTGGCGGCGAAGTTAGAAGGAGCAGGAATTACAGATCTCATGAGTTTAGCAGTTATGGGTCCTGCACAATTGGGCGACGCTGCAGGTGTGAGTCCAGCTGTTGCAAGAAAAGCAATTCAAGCTTCGAGAAATATGCTTCAATTGGGATTTACAGATGGATTAGAATATGCTGCACGTAGAGAAAATGTTTCTTATATTACTACAGGAAGTAAAAGTTTTGATGAGCTCTTGGGGGGAAAGGGTGTTCAGAGTAGGGCAGTTACAGAAGCTTTTGGAGCCTATGGTTCGGGGAAAACTCAATTGGGCTCAACATTGGCAGTCAATACACAATTGCCTCTTGACCGTGGAGGAGCTAACGGAAAATGTGTATTTATTGATACAGAGGGAACCTTTAGACCCGCGAGGATAAAACAGATTGCAGAAGCCTTGGGAGCGAATCCGGAAAAGGTTTTGAAAAACATTTTTGTTGCCAGGGCGTTTAATTCTGACCATCAGATTTTACTTTTAGATAAAATTTCAGAAATGATTAAAGATGGAGAACCCATTAAATTATTGATTGTGGATTCTTTAACTGCACATTTTAGAGCAGAGTTTGCTGGTCGAGGACAATTAGCAGATAGGCAACAAAAGTTGAATAGATATATGCATAATTTAATGAAGCTTGCAGAACAACATAATCTTGCTGTTTACGTAACTAATCAAGTGATGGCAAATCCTGCGCAGATGTTCGGTGATCCCACGACGGCAATTGGAGGACACATTGTTGGACATGCTTCAACATATAGAATTTATTTACGACGAGGAAAGAAAGATTCACGAGTTGCAAAATTAGTTGATAGTCCTGATTTACCAGACAATGAGGCAATATTTTTCTTAAGTAATGCTGGAGTTATTGACGAATAATTATTTAGCGAGTTCTTTTTTATCAAACCATATTGCAATTTCTCTTTTTGCTTCTTCAGGAGTTTCAGAACAATGTACTGCATTTTCAAAAACTTGTGTTTCAGAATGTATTCTTCCATATTTACCCCTAATAGATATTGCATTGGCTGCTTCTGGATTTGTTTCTCCTGCAAGTTCTCTAATTTTTGATACAGCATTTTCTCCTTGGTAAACTAATGCAAGAATTCTGTTAGTATGAAATTTTCCTTGAATATATTCAATAGTGCTTTCAAAAATTTTTGAGCCTTTTTCTTCTCCGTGTTTCTTTATCATCCTATTTTTTAAATCAGAATAATGTTTTTCTGCAAGTTCTCTAGACACATTGACAACCTTTGCACCGACGATTTTTAATTCTGTTTCAGATAACTTTGTTATAATATTTCCTGTCAAACTTTTTACTAAGCTATCTGGTTTTATTAACACTAAAGTTTGTTCTTCCATTTGGATTTATCTTTTTTCTAATTTAAAAACTTTTTCATTTTGGATTTTCCCCGACGGAGAATAAACTTTTTTTAAAAAAGAAAAAACTTGAAAAAAGAAAAACATTTATAAACAATAAAATTTTATATGCATTATATAGATTTTAACTATATAAAAAAAGATGGTTGATAAAAAAGCTAATGCAAAGACTTTAATGAGTATATTTTTTGGATTAATCCTAGTTATAGTTTTGGGAGTGTTTGTTTTTGCTTTTAGCGGTGGTGGTACTGGTATTACTTTTAACAACAGTGTGGTAAATGGAGGAAATTATACTGAAGATACCTTGCTCATAGAGGTGAACGCAACAATGGTGAATACCTCAATAGGAGTTAATGTAACTTGCTTTTGGAATTCAAGTGGAGGATCAATTAATGATAGTGATGTTACTTTTGATGGAACTGGTTTCACTTCAGATGTGGATAGATTAACTCTTGTTATATGGAATGGTACTAAGGAAGGGAATACTACTAACTTTACGTACGTGGCAGATATTAGTGGATTGATTGATTCAAATACATATAATATTAGTTGTGTTAGGAATGATGGGAATGATCAAAATTGGACATCTCTTACAAATGTAACAATTGATAGAAATCCTCCTGCAGTTAGTTTTTCAACTGCTGGTTCATCTTATTTATTATCTACTAATGGTTCAATAGTTAATAATGGAAATTATACTACTAAAGATATTGTAAAGAATCTTTTTATAAATGTAAGTATACTTGATGCAATTGATCGTGTGAAGTATGGAGAAAATTTGAGTGGTTCTGTTTATATGAATGTTACTAATAGAACTGGGCAAGTAAATCTCACAAGATTATTAAATCTTAGCGACATCACAACTACCGCCGTCGCTGCTTTCTATAATGCAACTATTAATATGAGTAATTCAACATTTTACCCTGATGGAACATATACTCTTACTATCTACGCTAATGATAGTATGAATGATTCAATTACAAATGCAAATAATCTTAATAATACAGAATCTATTCAATTTACAATTGATAGAACTGCACCAGGTGTACCAGTGTTAACTAAAGGAACAGGTACTACTGCAAGCAAGAATGTTATTACTATTACAGCTGATGATGGGACATATGGAAGTGGAATTAATACTTGTGTGGTAAAGAGTGTACTTAGGGGTTCTAGCGCAGTATCTTTTGGTTCTAGTAATACTATTACTGGAACAGGAACAGGAACACAAACTTTAACTCATACTGGATTAAGTTGTGGTACTTCTTACTCTTACACTGTTGAATGTACTGACCAAGTAGATTTGAGTGCGAACTCAGCTTCAACTACTTTCTCTACACTTTCTTGCAGTGGTAGTGGTGGTAATGGAGGAGGTACAACAACTGTTATTGAAAAAGTTAATGTATTTAATGTGGGAATTGGTGAAGAAATGATCTTATATAATTTTGAAGAAGATATGGGAGTAGAAGAGATAAAGATCACAGTGACAGAGCAAGCCAATGATGTTAAAGTAACTGTTAGGAAATTTAGCGTGCAACCCTCAGAAATTACTGTTGCGAAAGCAGGAAATGTGCATAAATACATACAAATTACATCAGAAAATTTAGCTGATAAAATGGACAAGGCGGTTCTTACAATTAAGGTTCAAAAGAATTGGCTATTAGATACTGGTATAAGTCAATCTAATATAGCTGCATTTAAGTTTAATGAAGCTGCGGGAGAATGGGATGAGTTATTAACAGTTTATGAGTCTGAAGATGACACTTACTATTACTATAATGTTGAAGTAACTTCATTTAGTTATTTCGCAATTGCAGAGAAAGTTATTGGAGGAGATGAGGAACCTGAAGAAGCAAGTAATTTATTATGGTTATGGATAACAATTGGAATTGTTGTTGTAGCAATAATTGTTGGTGGCGGATTTGCTGTTAAGAAGAAGAGATAATTTCTAAATTGGGCGTTGTGGATATTGATGTGGCTGTTTTTATGTTAAATAATCTTTTTTAGAAAACAGCAAAATCTTTTTAATCTTGTTTTTTCTTAATCTTTAATGGAGATGGGATGATAATTGGATGATTTCTGACTTTCATATTCATTCTAGATTTTCAAGAGCTTGTAGTAAAAATATTAATTTTGAAAATCTTGTTAAATGGGCACGGATTAAAGGATTGCACTTGCTGGGAACAGGAGATTTTACCCATCCAATTTGGTTTGAGGAAATAAAAAAATTAGAAGATAGGGGAAATGGTTTTTATTATCTTGATGATTTCCCTTTTATTATTTCTGGAGAAATTTCCTTGATATATACTCAAGAGAGAGGAAGAAGGATTCATCTTGTTGTTTTAGTTCCTAGTATTGAAATTGCAGAAAAGATTAATTCTTATTTTGATACTAAAGGAAGAAGAGATTATGATGGCAGACCTATTTTTAAGATTCCTGGTGATGAATTTGTTAAAGAGATGATGAAAATTTCTTCTGATATAGAAGTCATTCCTGCACACATTTGGACTCCTTGGTTTGGTTTGTTTGGAAGTATGTCTGGATTTGATAGTTTGAAAGAATGTTTTAAAGATCAGTTTGATAATATTCATGCAATTGAGACTGGTATATCTTCTGATCCTGAAATGAATTGGCGAATATCTGAGTTAGAAAATAAAGCAATAGTTAGTTTTTCTGATGCACATAGTTTTTGGCCTTTTAGATTAGGTAGAGAAGCCACGATTTTTAAGAAAACAGATTCATATAAGGAAATTATAGAACAAATAAGAAATAAAACTTTTTTAGCTACAATTGAAACAGATCCTGCTTATGGAAAATATCATTGGGATGGGCATAGAAATTGCGGGTTTTCTTGTTCTCCTGAGAAGAGTAAGGAATTGGGAGATATTTGTCCTGTTTGTCAAAAAAAATTGATTGTAGGGGTTGATAGCCGTGTAGAACAGCTTGCTTCTCGAGAGTTGGGCTTTAAGCCGGAAAATTCAAAACCTTTTTACAAACTTTTGCCGTTGCATGAGTTGATTGCTTTGGCGATTGACAAAGGTATGCAGAGTGTAGGTGTTTGGAGAATATATAATTCTTTGATGGAATCTTTTGAAACTGAATTTGATATCCTTCTTAGAGTTTCAAGAGAAGAATTAATTGAGAAACAAGTGAATGAAAAACTTGTTGGTTTAATTATGAGGAATAGAGAGCAGAAATTAAAAGTTAAGCCAGGATATGATGGAGTTTATGGTGTGGCTTTGCTTGGTGAGAAACAGGCTACTTTGATTTAATTTTTTTCTTTTATCGAGAAAGAGAAACCTTTTTGTTTGGATTTTTTTTCAATTTCTGAGAGAAATTCTTTGATTTCATTATCTGCTGTTTTTGCATTTTCAGATTCTTTTTTAATTGAATAATTTCCTGCTGAGAGATATTTTATTTCAAGATCTTTTGCATGCCCTAAAATATCTTTAATTATCTCTAAACCATTTGGTTCTGTACTAGTAAGAAAAAACTCTTTTTTTATGATGGCTTTTTTTATTTTTTGACTTTTTAATATGTCCAGAATTTTTTCTGCATCCTTTTTTCCGACAATCTTTTCAAGTTTTTTTGAATTTTCTTTTGCTTCTTCTAGAAATGAAAAGATTTTATCTTCTTTTAATATTTTTTCAATTATTTCATCTGTTTTTTCTTTTAGAATACTTTTCAAAACACTTTTATAACTTTTTTCTTGTTTATCTTTTTCCAATACTTCTTTTTTTTCTTTTTGTGTTACTCTTCTTAATGAGAGATCAATATTTCCATTTTGTGAAATTCTTAAAACCTTGCATACTATTTTCTTTTTTGGTACCACGTAATCTCTTAAATTTCTTATTCTTCCTGGAGCAATTTCACTTATGATGATGCTCCCTTCTTGGTCATCTTCTATTTTAACAAATACTACAGTTCCAACTATTTTTTCTACAGTACACAAAACAACGTCTCCTTCTTCTAGTTCCATGATTTATGAAGAAATTCTGTGGTTTTAAAGGTTATGATAGGATATGGGAACTTTTAAAAAGAGAAATTTTTTTAGAACTATATGGTAGAGGGAACAATAGTGACCTTAAGAGAATTTGAGAAATATGTCGCTTTTCTTAAAGAAAACCCAAGAGATTTGGTTGGCTTAGTCTTAGATGCTCCTTCTAAAAGACTTTATGTTGGTGGCAATTCCAAAAATCAGAGAACAGAAAAGAATTTTTTACCTAAGGAGAGTTATGATTTTAGAGATTCGAGATCGTTTGTTGTATTGAGAGATTGTTTTGAAAATGGATACGCAGGTATTGCTGATAAGATAATTAGAGCGAATGCTTCTAGACGACCAAAAGTTAATGCTTATTTGGGAGGAGATGAATTTCACTTTGATAAAACTTCTAGGACCATTAATGGAAATCATTTATTTGATTTTCCTGGGCTTTTTGTATTCTCTGTAGATTATTTTTTTGTCGATGAAGAATTTTTTTAAAAAATCTAAACCTTGATTAATTCAATTTCTAAATCTTTTTTTAAAAATTCTAAAAATTCTTCTTCTTTTTCCTGACTTATCATGCAACCTGCTGCAAATTTATGTCCTCCAACTTCTCCCCCTGTTTTTTCTACAACTTTTGTTAGTAATTCTCGAAGATTTCTTCCTTCTCTTCCAACGCTCCTAGATGAAACTTTTATTTTATCTTTGTAATAGGCCATTGTAATAATTATTGTTCCTTTCTCATATAATGCAGAGTTTGAGAGAATACTTGCAATTGTTCCAACTATAGTATCTTTGATATTGTTCTTGGCATTTATTATTACGAATCCATTCCCCTCTATTTTTTCTGTTTCTGAAACAAATTTTAAACCAGAAATTATAAATTGTTTATATTTCATATGGATTGATTCTGCCATTTTTTTTGCTTTTGGGATTTCCATACAAAATTGTATGGCAATATCACTTCTATCTAATCTTGAACAAGCATTAATCATGGCGCTTAATTCTCTTGCATCTTCTAATTTATTAAAAAATTTGATTAAAAATATGTCTCCTACTATTTCTTTATTTTTTGCCTTGGGATTTCTAAGTATTATTGAAGTTACGAGTTTGGACATTTCTTCTTCGTTTAATTCAATTAAGCTTTTGTATTTACCATTTTCAGGATTTAATCCAATTTCCCGAAGTAATTCTAAAACTCCTTCCATGTTTCCAGTAACTTCAGGAATATAAGGGTCTGAACAATATTCTAAAGTTCTGTTTAATGGTCTTGTAGAAGGATATATCAGAAGTCCCCTTTTTCGTTTGATTTCTCCATCGTTTAATATAAGATTATTTATCTTATCTAAATTTTTTTCCATAGAATCTCCAATCATACCGAGAACTGCTAGTTTTGCTAATTTTTTAACCTCTGGAGTTATTTGTTTGCAAAAAAGATAAGTAAGACAAGAACTGCTTAGTTTTTGTTTACCATTTAATTCTGAATTTATTATGTGAACATTCTTTGGAATTTTTTGAGATATTTCATGATGATCTATTATGAAAATATTTTCCAAATTAGATTTTTCGAGATGATTTAAACTTCCAGAAGCTAAATCAAGAAATAAAATTAATTTATCTGTGGGTAATTGATCAATGAATTCTTTTTCGAGTCTTTTGACTATTTTTACAGAGAATCTTTTGTCAAGTTTTTTTAATGTTTTAATCATAATAGTTGCAGAAGTAATCCCATCTGTATCAAAATGGCTTACCAGATAAATTTCTTTTTCCTTACTTTCTTTAATGAATTTTTCAGAAACTTTTTCTATTTCCAATTCTAAACTATTATTTTTTGCCTCTTTTTCCATCTTTAAATAGAAATTATTTTTTGAAATATTTTTTCGCTCTTCTTAATTGCGCTGCGACTCGTTCTTTCTCTCTCATAGATCTTTTATCACCTTTATTTTTCTCAGAATGCGCCTTTATTTTTTCTAATTTTGTTGCTATGTTTTTAATATCTGGAATTTCATATTTATCTCCGAGTATTTCGGATATTTTCTTTTTATATTCTTTTGAATGAATCTTTTGTTTCTTTAATTCTTCTCCGATTTTTTCACTTGTAAGTCCTTTTTTTGCTAGGTCTAAGACTTTTTTTTCAAACTCTTCTTGAGTTAATTTTTTTGATTTTTCTTTGGCCTTTTCTTGTTTTATTTTTGGCATCATATTAAACCGCAATTTAATCTTTTAAACCTTACGATGACTAATGAAAATTATTTAAACAATATTTCTTTCGGTATAATATGGGGATGGCAATTGGTGTGTTGAGTTTGAAGGGAGGTGTTGGGAAGACTTCTGTTGTGTCTGCTTTGGGTGATGCTTTGGCTGATTTTGGTAGAAAAGTCTTGTTAGTTGATGGGAATCTTTCAGCTCCGAATTTGGGATTGCATTTGAATATAATTGACCCAGTGGTCACGCTTCAGAATGTTCTTGAGAGAAAATCAAATGCTCACAAGGCGATTTGCAAATTAGATAATTTTGATGTTCTTCCTGCTTCGATTTATAGGAAAGATGCAAACCCTTTGAAACTTTCGAATAGACTTAAGACCTTGAAAAATAAATATGATGTAGTTTTGATTGATTCTTCTCCTGCTTTAAATGAAGAGACTTTGGGTGTTGTGCTGGCTTCTGATGGGCTTATTGCTGTTGCTACTCCAGATTATCCTACTTTGAGAACAACTGTTAAGGCAATTAAGATGGCAAAACGTCGGGGTGCTCCTGTTATTGGTTTGGTTTTAAATAAAGTTCATAATAAAAATTTTGAGATGGATATTGGTGAGATTGAAGATATGGCCGAAGTTCCTGTGATGGCAGTTATTCCCCACGACATTGATATTTTGAAATCTTTGGCAGAATTTACTCCTTCTACAAGATATAAGCCTAATTCAAAAGCAAGTATTGAATATAAGAAATTAGCAGCAACATTAATTGGAGAGAAATATAAGCCTAAGAGATTTGGGAATTTTCTTAAATCGAGAAATCCTAAAAGGCATGAAGTTAATAGGGAGATTTATTATGAAAGAATTTTTGGGTGAGAAAATTTGTGCTCGTAAGCTCGCATATCGAAGAGTTATTAATCTAGATTCGCGGTTTAATTCTAACGAATAAGGTGGGTTAGTAAATTTTATAAATCAAGATAAGTTTTGTTTTTCATAGCCCCTTAGTACAGTGGTCAAGTATACAGCCCTTTGAAGGCTGTGACCCAGGTTCGAATCCTGGAGGGGCTATTAATGCTTTTATATTTTTTAGAAGATAAATTTAAAAAGGGATTTATTCTTGAATTTTTATGATGGATATGTTTGAAATGGCTAAAGCGAATGCAGATTTGTTAGTTTCAAATTTGGAAAAGTTGAGTGGAAATGAACATCCTGATAGGAAATATGGTCATTTTGTGTTGGGCATGTTTAATGTTGATAGTCCTAATAGGCTTGCCTTAGAATCTGCAGAGATAGGGAATAACCCTCTTCCTGAAAAGAGGACAAAATACGCATTTCTTGCTCATGAAAAAGCGATTGGAAATATTTCTTATTGGAGGGATAATCAAGATTTAACTGCATTATCGAGAGCACCTACAGTTGATGAAGGGCTTTTGAGATATCTTGGTTCTGCACTAACAATCGCTGATGATGGAAGAGGTGTTGTTTCTGCTTTTTCTGGGCATCCTGAAGGAAAGGTTGATGAGGCTATCTCTGCACTTGTGAACTATTCTATTGGATTGGCTTCTGAAAATCAACTAATTCAAATTTCTGAAATGTCTAGTAATCAATATATTGCTTCAATGTTAGAATTGTGTCGAACGTTAAACATAATTTCTTAATTAATGTTTATATCTCCCTCTTTTTTCAACAGCCTTTAATCTTTCTAAAACTATTTTGAAATCTTGGGATTTTTTACACCCCAGGAGGGTGCGAGAACCTCTGCTGAGGTAGCCCTTTATCACTTCATCAAAAAGTTGTTTCCAATGTTTGAAGTGTTTTGCTTCAAGTGCTTGACGAAGAAGATGCAAGTCAACTGCTTTATCTTCGTATTTGTGGCTTTGAAAACCAAGGCCGAAGTCTATAAAGAAGATTTTTTTATCTTTTAGAATCATATTACTTGTTGTTAAATCTCCGTGAATTATATTTTCATTGTGCAGTTTTGCTACTGATTCTCCAATTTGTTTGCAGATTTGTTTTTGTTTTGGTAATGAGAAAGAATCTAAATGTTCAGAGAGTTTTTTGCCATCTATGTAAGGCATTTGTATTTTGAATTTATCTTTTTGAGGTTGGGGGATGGGGGAGTTGATAATTGAAGAGGCTTTTTCTAGAAGTTTTGTTTCTGAGCGAGTTCTTCGCGAGCGGATTTTATTATCTAATTTTGGAAGGCGATATGTTTTTGGAATGCGGTCTTTTATAATAAATGGCTCGCTGTGGCTCGCGATTGATTGAGAAGTTGTTAAAGAAGAAGATTTTTTTGAGAGCGAGGTTGGAGTTACTAAGGTGATGATTGCTTCTGCGCCTTGTGCTATTGTTTTAGGCATTTTTTAATAGTGTCGGTTTTTTAGGGGAATTTATGATTCCTCCTAAAATGATTATATGGATTATAAAACTAATCGCAATCTCTATATAAGAGAATACTCTTGAAATTCCCTGGGGGACTTCGCCAAAATTAATAGCATAAAAACTTGATGCACTAAAACCCACATAGTTCCAAACTCCTTTTATGGACTGATTGTCTGGTCCCTTTATCTGGTTATCTGCATTCATTCCCAGTATGGAAAAAATAAATCCAAATAATAAAATTATACTAAGTGCAAGACCAAGATAGCCTAAAGTTATACTGATGATATTTTTGCTTTTATTCAAAATTAAAAAGTAAATTGTTACACTCCCGAGAAGCAAGATAATTGTGAATATGATAATAGAAACTACTGTTATATTTATTTCTCCAACAGCCATTGAAAGATAAATTATTAGATAAAAGATAAAAATAAAAGTATAAATTGCTCCAAAAATTCTGGAAAGAAGATTTTTTTCCTTAATGGCATATAAGTGAATTATAATAAAACCTATTAATCCAATCACATTACATGTTTTGCTTTGGAGTAAAAAGAATATGAGGGAGAGGGATACCCCTAAAAAATATATTAAGAGATGTCCTTTTTTTATATTCGCTAATATTTTTTCCATTTTAAATTAACTAATCTTTTATTTCCTATAGGATTTTGTTTTTTCCTAAAACTTCATCTTCCCGCCTTTCATCATCTTTTTGGCCATCTTCATCATTTGCTTTTGGCTCATTCCTTGCGACATGTCCATATCATCCATTCCGCCCTTCATCATTTCATTAAGCATCTTATATTGTTTGAGAAGTGAACGAACATCTGTGCTACTGACTCCTGCTCCTTTGGCTATTCTTGAAATACGCGAAGTTTGCTTTTCCAATATTTCTGGGTTTTCTTTTTCTTCTGATGTCATGCTCTTTATGATATGTTCCCATTTTGCAATTTTTTCTTCTTGTCCTCCTATCATATCTTCTGGAATTTTATCTTTTATGTTTGCAAATCCTGGAATCATTCCTTTAATCTTATCAAACCCTCCCAACGAACCCATTGATTTGACTTGTTCAACAACATCTTCTAATGAAAGCTTGCCCTCATCAATTCTTTTTTGAACTGCTTTTTGTTTATCTTCATCTGTTACAGACTTTATTTTTTCTATTAAAGTTTGAAGGTCGCCCATTCCAAGCAATCTTGAAAGAAATCTTTCTGGATCGAATTCTTCTAAATCATTTATTTTTTCTCCTGTTCCTATAAAATAAACAGGGGCTTTTGTTTCTGCACAGGCTGTTAATGCTCCACCTGCTTTTGCAGTTGAATCCATTCTTGTAATAATTACTCCAGAAATATTTACAGCTTCTTCAAATGCTTGAGCTTGTTGTTTTGCAGCTTGACCAATATCTGCAGGCATAACAAGAATTCTTTCTGTGGGTTTTATTTCTTTATCTAATGATTTTACTTCTTTGATTAATTCTTTATCTAAATTATGTCTTCCTGCAGTATCTATAAGAATTAAATCATAATCTTTGAGCTCTTTTTTGTATTTTTTCCAGATTTTTAATGGGTCTTTTTCTTTAGCATCAATAAAATAATTTAGTTTATGTTTTTCTCCTAATTGTTTTAATTGTTCTGGTGCTGCGGGTCTGTGAACATCAAGTCCGATAAGTGCCACCTTGTTTCCTCTCTTTGCGAAGTAATTTCCTATTTTAGAAATTGTAGTTGTTTTCCCTGCACCATATAAACCAAGAAGTATAATTCTATTCTGTCCTTTTTGTAATTTTAATTCTTTTTTCTCTCCAAGAATATGTAGTAATTCATCATGAAGAAGCTTAATCAAATGCTCTTTTTTTTCTATTCCTTTAATCCGTTCATCCATAGATGCTTTTTTTATCTTATCGCTGAGTTGCTTAACTAAAACAACATTCATGTCTGCTTCTATAAGTGCTCGTTGTAAATCCCTGATTATTGAATCCACTAAATCTTTATCTACAAATATGGCATTTGCTATCTTATCTGTAGCTTTTCTAAGAACGTCTCCTAATTTTTCTAACATAATAGAAATAGCAAATTAAAGGTTAATAAATTTTGGGTTTATAATTTAGAAGATTTTTTTAATAATTGTTTCCATTTTTCCTGTTCTTAAATCAATCTTAAATTTGATGTGCTCATTAATTGGATTGGAGGAGATTATTGGATTAGGAGTTTGGTTTTCTGAAATATTTCTTTCTAAATATTCATCTAAGATCCCATTTAATCTCTTTAAACTATACATGAACAAATAAAGAATTTTTACTATAAAAGATTTTCTATAATCCCAACCTTTCAATAAACTTCTCTTTGTCAAATTGTTCAATTTTGTCATAAGCTTGACCTGTGCCAAGATAATAGATTGGTTTTTTTGTGACATATCCTACAGATAAAGAGGTTCCGCCTTTTTCGTCAATGTCTGCTTTTGTCAAAACAATTCCGTCTATTCCTATTGCCCAATCAAAACTTTTTACTTGTTCTATTGCATCGTTTCCAGTAATACTTTCTCCTACAAAAATCTTTAAATCTGGTTTAGCAACTTTTGCAATTTTTTCTATTTCTTTTAACAGATTTTTTTCAGTATGCATTCGTCCGGCAGTATCTATGAGCACGCATCTTATGAAATTCTTTTTTGCATATTTTACTGCATCAAATGCTACTGCAGCAGGATCTGAACCATATTCATGTGAAATAACTCTTGCTCCAACTTTTTCTCCATGTTCTTTTATTTGTTCAATTGAAGCGGCCCTGAATGTATCTGCTGCCGCAATGACACAAGAAACTCCGCGGTCCTTTAAATTATCTGCAATCTTTGCGATTGTTGTTGTTTTGCCAGAACCATTTATCCCGCAGAATAAAATAACATAAGGGTCTTTTGACTGGTCTGTTAATTTCTCTTTTACTTCATCCATTAAATCTGGAGGGGTAATTAAGATTTCTCTAATTATTTCTTTAAATGCTTCTGTTATTTCTTCTTCAAGTTCTTTTTTTAAAAATTCTTTTCCAATTATTTTTTCTTTTAATTCTTGAATGATTTTTTCTGTAACCTCAAAAGCAACATTGTTTTCTAAAAGCAACATTTCGAGTTCTTCAGCATAAGTTTCAAAGTTTTTTTCAGAAATTTTCACTTTTGAAATTTTTTTAAAGAACGATTTTTTGTCTTTTGATTTTTCTTCTTCATCCACTTTTTTGAGTTCTCTTTCTAAATATTCTGTGTCTGGCATAATTGCAGGATAATTAATTTTTAGAGGAATCTTTATCTCTTTTTTCTTAGGTTTTACTACCTTTTTCTTTTCTTTCTCTTGTTTTTGTGGGATTTTTTCAGGCCCTTCTTCGTCTTCTATTCCTTCTGAAACTCTTTTTGTCCAGCCCTTTATTTTTTCTTTTAGAAGTTTAAACATACTCTCTTCAACTCTCAAAGATTTATAATGTTTTTCATTAACATAAATTTTTATAAAGAATAGGGTTGTCATAAAAATATGAAAGGTGTGTTAGTTATTATTGATGGAATGGGCGATTTGCCCTGTAAACAACTTGATGGGAAGACTCCTTTAGAGGCTGCAGAAACTCCTAATCTTGATTTCTTAGCAACTCGTGGAGAAATGGGGTATATGCATCCTGTTAGACCAAGTTTTGTTCCAGAATCTGACGAAGCAATTGTTTCTATTTTTGGTAATGAATTAATTTCAAGTACAAGGGGACAATTAGAAGCAAGAGGAACTGATATTAAATTGACAAGAGGGGACTTGGCTTTAAGAGTTAATTTTTCTACGATAGATTCTTTGGAAAAGGGAAATATGATTGATAGGAGAGCTGGGAGAACCTTAACTACTCTTGAATCAGAAGGATTAGCAAAAGCAATTAATAATAAAATAAAACTTCCTTGTGAATTTATTTTTCAGCCGACTGTTCGGCATAGAGCTGTTTTGATTTTAAGAGGGGGTTTTTCAGATAATATTTCTGGGAATGATTTAACTTATTCACAAGGAAAAGCTGCACCAGTTGATAAAATTACTTCTTGTAAACCTTTTGATGATGAAGAAAATACTTATTATACTGTAAATATAATTAATGAATTTTTAGAAAAGGCTTATGAGGTTCTTAATAATCATCCGATTAATATAGAAAGAAAGAGAAGAGGATTAATGCCTGCGAATTATTTGCTTATTCGTGGACCTGGTATTGAACCTCCAAAGTTAAAGCCTTATAAAAAATGGGTATCTGCTGCTTATATGCCCTTGGAAGTTGGATTTTCTAAAGTTTCTGGAATGAAAACTTTTCATTTTGAGCAACCTGAATTAAAGAAATTAGATGTTTATGCAAATCTTTATGAGAGCTTGGCGAAAGCTTGTAAATTTTCGATTAAAGTTTTGAAGAAAAATCGTAAAAGTGCAGATTATGCTTATGTGCACATTAAAGAGACAGATACTGCTGGGCATGATAACAAGCCAGCTGAAAAGAAGATGATGTTAGAATATATTGATAAGACATTATTTAATTTTTTAAGGAAATTTGCTCCTCCAAATAAAATTAAGGTGGTAGTAACAGCAGACCATTCAACACCCTGCAAATTAAAAACACATTCTGCTGACCCTGTGCCTGTACTTTTTTATAATGATTCTCCTCCAAAAGAGAAGAAATTTTGTGAGAAAGAAGCAAGAAAGGGCAAATTAGGAAGGATTCTGGGCAAGGAATTATTGAAGAAGGTAGGGTTTGTGAAATAATAAAAAGAACCAAGGTTCTTCTTATGACATCTCCTTTAAGATAGGGTCAAGCCTGATAAAGAATAAGGTTCTTCTTATGACATCTCCTTTAAGTTAGGGTCAAGCCTGATAAAGAACCAAGGGTTTCTTTTACGAAACTTCCTTTAAGATAGGTCAAGCCTGATTGCACTTCATTATAATAATCATTAAAAGTCTTTGATTATTTCTTTTTAGATGATAACATACAACGACATTTATGAAGCTGCGAGAAAAGAAAGATATGCAGAGCAATTGCAGCAACTGCCCAAGAAATTTGTAATTGATGTTGCAGAGTATATGAGAGAAAAGAAAGAGATTTCTATGAAGGAAGATGATTCTTTTTCGGATGTTATTGATAAAACAAAGAAGCAACTTGAAAATGCGAAGACCTTGTTTAAGGAATTGATTACAAGAAGAAGGAAGAAGATTTTGAGTTTGGTTTTAATTGCTACTGAAACTGGAATTTCAAAACAAGATTTTGATAATATGCTTGATTTTGAAAAAGAATTGTTTGAGGAATTAATGGTTTGTTTAGATGCTTCTGATAAAAAATTGAATAATCTTTTTAATGGAAAAAAACAAGAGAAGCAAAAAAATGAATTAGTTATATTTAAAGAGGATGTTGAGGAATTTGTTGGTATGGATGGAGAAAAAATGGGGGGATTTGAAAAAGGGCAAGTTGCAAATATCCCTAGTGAGATAGCTAAGATTTTAATTGAAGATGGGAAGGCAGAGGTTGCTGAACAGTGACTATAGTTTATATTAATGACAACTTTTCAAGAACCGAGTTGTGAAGACAGAGGAATAGTAATGAATACATATTCGAGACAAAAGTTTTCACAAACTTTTAACTGTATTTTGAATAAGTATTCAAAACCCAAACATTTAAATAATGTTATGCATAGGTATTCATAACTAAATATGCACTATGTGCAGGAGAATAAAAATGCCACGAGGAGATGGAACAGGACCCGCAGGGCAAGGATCAATGACTGGAAGAGGAATAGGTTTTTGTGCAGGGTTTAATTCACCAGGATTTATGAATGGTGGAGTTGGAAGAGGAATGGGTAGAGGTTTAGGAAGAGGTAGAGGATTTGCATTGAGAGCAAGAGCTATCCAACCAATGTCAACACAACAAGTCAAACCAGCAGTTATAACTGAACAAGAAGAAAAACAATTTCTTGAAGAAGATTTAAAATCTTTGAAACAAGAAATGGAAGAGATACAAAAACGGTTGAAGGAGATAAAGTAAGTTTTTTAAATTCTTCTTTCTTTTTTTTAAAATGAATAAAAAACTATTTGTTTCTTTTCTTGCAGTTATAGCAAATTTATTTTTGGCTATTGGTAAAGTTATAGTTGGAGCAATTTCTAAATCTGCTGCAATTATAGCAGATGGAGTTAATTCTGCAACAGACGTAATTGCTTCTACTGTTGGTTTAATTGGAATTAAGGTTGCTGAAAAGCCTGCAGATAAAGGACATCCTTATGGGCATGGGAGAGCAGAGGTTATATCGGGTTTTGTAATTACATTAATAATTTTCTTCTCTGCAGTATGGATTATTTATGATGCAATTCAAGCATTTTTTACTCCTGCTGATTTGAATATTAATTACTTGGCATTTGGAATAATGGGGATTTCTGCTTTAATTAACGGAGTTATGTCTTTTGTAAAGATACATTCTGGTAAAAAATATGATAGTGTAAGTTTAATTTCAGATGGGATTCATTCAAGAATTGACTTGCTTGTTTCTTTGGCGATTTTCTTGGGATTATTTTTTGTAAACACTTTTGCACATTTAGATTCTATCTTAGCTTTACTTGTTGGGATTTATATTATTAAGGAAGCATTTTCCTTGGGGAAGGAAACAACTGATTCCTTGTTAGGTGCAAGTGCTGATGAAAAAATTGAAAATCAAATTAAGGCGATTATTAAGAAACAAAATATAGAATTTTCTAGTTTAAAAACCCAGAAAATGGGGAATAAGGTTTTTGCTGAAATTATAATTAAATTACCTGCTAAATTAAAGGTTGATGAAGTGCAAAGTTTAACAAAAAAATTAGAGAAAAATCTTGTTGAACAGATTAATGTTTTAGAATATGTAGCTATCCAAGTTGAATCTCATGATGTTGGAAGAGGTTATTTCAAACCTTCTTTAGGGAAGGGTTTTGGATGGCAAAGGAAAGGAAGATTTAAAGATATGATTAAGGAAGCTAAGGGAAAAGGACCTGAAGGATATTGTGTTTGTCCCAAATGTGGATATAAGCAAAAACATAAAAGAGGAGTCCCTTGTTCAACAATTAAATGTCCGAAGTGTAAATCAAATTTAACAAGAGGATAAAATGCCAAGACCAAGATTGTCAAGAAGAATATTTTTTGAACCGAATGCAAATTATTTTAAACCTGCAGGAATACCCCTTGCTCACTTAAAAGAAATAATTCTTACAAGAGATGAATTTGAATCTATTAGGTTAGTGGATTATGAAGAAATTGAACAAGGAGAGGCAGGGAAAAAAATGAAGATTTCTCAACCAACATTTTCACGACTTTTGAAAAGTGCAAGGAAAAAGATTTCAGAAGCTCTTGTTAATGCTTATGCTATAAAAATACAAGGAGGTAATTTTGAGATGGTTCAACCACGAGGAAGAGGACTTGGTTTAGGAAGAGGCAGAGGAGGTGGTGGCAGAGGACTTGGCGGAGGAAGATCTGCTGCTGGGCCTGGTGGACAATGTGTTTGTCCAAAATGTGGACATAAAGGTTCACATACATTGGGGCAACCTTGCTACCAACAAAAATGTCCTAAATGCGGAAGTCCTATGATAAGAGGATAAAAATATAAAAAATAAAATGGAAAGAAAGAAAGATTTAATTGAGAAAGTCTTAGATGTGGAATTGGATATGTTCCTTGCTGTTAATTCAGTTGAACCAACAAGTTGTAAAGAAAATCCTAATGCTTTTAGATTTATAAGAGGGAGTGGATTTGGGACTTGGTCATATGATACTTTAGCATCTTATATTGGAGATTTAAATAAGGCAAAGCAAGAAGGAAAAAATTTTATGACCCAAAAATATGCACGGATGGGGAATCAGGTAGGATGTTTGAATTTTAATCCTATTATTGATAAGATTGTTGATATTGAAAATAAATCATTACAACGATTTAAAGAAAAATATCCTCATTTATTGGGGAGTGTAGAGCAGGGGGAGACAGATAGGGCAGGGGTTTATTTAAGGTCTGAACTTGAAACATATTCAGATAAAACATTAAATTTATATTATGCTAATCTTTTAAGAGCAAAAGAAGAAAAAAGAAATCTTGAAGAAGAGATATATTCTGATATATTTAAAAAATTAGGATATTCTTCTTTGCAAGAGGCAGAAGAAAAAAGAAAAGTAGAAGGATGTAAAAAATGAAATGATTATGAATGTAACAGATATAGATTTTAAAGAGAAAGCAGTAGTTAAAAATCTTGAAAATTGTAAGAGGTGCGGAGCATGTATGCATGCTTGTCCAAATAATGCAATTAAAATAAATAGAGAGGAAGAAAATTAAAATGCCTTGGGTAGATGAAACTATGTGTGTTGGTTGTGGAATCTGTGTTGGGGAGTGTCCTGTTAATGCTATAAGTATGGAAAATGGAAAAGCAGTAATAGATATGAAAAAATGTATTAGATGTAAAAAATGTCATGAAATTTGTCCTCAAAAAGCAATAAAACATGATAGCGAAAAGAATCAAAAGGAGGGAAAAAAATGAAAATAGCAATAAGTTCAATAGGGAAAACTATGGATAGTGAGGTAGATGCAAGATTTGGAAGATGTACTTATTTTTTAATTGTAGAAATTGAAGATAAGAAAATAAAAAATGTGAAAGCAATTGAAAATACAGCAAAAGCACAAATGGGGGGTGCAGGAATTATAGCAGGAGAGATTGTTGCGAATGAAAAAGTTGATGCGGTTATAACTACAAATTTAGGTCCAAGAGCTTTTTCTGTATTTGAACAATTTGGGATTAAATCTTATTTTGGAGAAGGAAAAATTAAGGATGTTGTGAAAGATTTTATTGAAGGAAAATCTAAGGAATTAACAGATGCTACTGGTCCGCAACATGCAGGATTGAGGTAAATAATTAGAAATAAAAAATGAAAATAGCAATATCAACAGATTTAGGAAGAGTATCTGAACATTTTGGTAGATGTCCGGAGTTTACTATTGTAGAAATTGAAGGCAATAAAATTAAAAATAAAAAAGTAATTGAAAATCCTGGACATATGACTGGTTTTCTTCCGAAATTTTTTAAAGAACAAGGTGTGAGTTATGTTATTGCTGGAGGAGCAGGATTTAGGGCGCAAGAACTTTTTGAACAATTTGGTATTAAATTAATTACTGGAATTCAAGGAGAAATAAATGGAGTAATTAAAAGTTTTATTAAAGGAGAAATTAAACAAGGAAAAGATTTTTGTGAACCTGGAGAAGGTAGGGGTTATGGAATAAAAAAAGAGGATGGTGATGAGTAAAATGGATTCCCAGAATGATAAAATGATTAATGAATTTTTAGATAAAAAAAATGTTTTTGCAGTTGTGGGTGTTTCAAGAGATATTGAAAAATATGGGAATAAGGTTTATGCAGATTTAAAAAAAAGAGGTTATAAGGTTTATCCAATAAATCCAAAGGTTAGTAAGATTTTTGGAGATAAATGTTATTCAAAATTAGAAAATTTACCGGAGAGACCAGATGTTGTAGATTTGGTAGTCCCCTCAGATATTACTAATGAGATTGTTAAAGAATGTAATAAATTAAATGTGAACAAGATTTGGATGCAACCTGGTTCTGAATCAAAAAAATCTATAAGTTATTGTAAAAGGAATAAAATAAAAGTTTTACATGATGTTTGTATTATGATTGAAGGAGATAAAAAATGAGAAGAATAGCTGTAACTGGAGGTAAAGGAGGAACTGGGAAGTCTACGGTAGCAACTTCTTTAGCTGTAGAATTTGCAAGAGAAAAGAAAACAATGTTAGTTGATGCTGATGTTGAGTGTCCTAATGATCATCTTCTTCTTTCTATAAAAAGAAAAAAATATTCTAATGTTTATCAACCAATTCCTCAATGGGATTTTAGTAAATGTACAAAATGTGGTAGATGTGCGAGTATTTGCAAACAAAATGCTATTGTTTTTGTTGAGGGAAAATATCCTGCTTTTGTAAAAGATGTGTGTATTGGATGTAAGGCATGTATGGTTGCTTGTCCAAGTGGAGCGATTTCTATGACAAAGAAACAAATAGGAACAATTTATGTTGGGAAAAATTATAATGTAGATTTAATTATTGGGGAACTTAAATTAGGTGAGTTAGCTTCAGGGGAAATTGTTTCTTCTGTAAGAGAAAAAGCAGAGGAGATTAATAAAAAATTAGAATCTGAAATTATGCTTATAGATTCTGCTGCGGGTGTTGGGTGCCCTGTTATTGCTTCGTTAGTTGGAACTGATTATATAGTTGCAGTTACAGAACCAACTCCATCTGCATTGCATGACTTGAAAAGAGTTTTATATTTGGCAAATCATTTTAAGATTAAATCTGGAATTGTAATAAATAAATTTGATTTAGCAAGAAAATTTTGTTCGAAAATAGAAAGTTTTGCAAAAAGAAACGAAATTCCCATTATTGGGAGAATTCCTTATAAGAAAGATTTTGTTGATTCTACAATAAAAATGAAACCAGTTGTTGAGATAAATCCCGAATACAGAAAAGTTTTTGAGGGAATTATTGAACAGATTGAGTAAAGATGAGAAAGTTTTTTAAAGTTAGTTCTCTTGAATATTGTTAGGTAAAACTAACAATTTTTAGATAGAATGAAAGAACAAAATTTAAGTAAAAGTTTTGAAGATTATTTAGAAACTATTTATGTTCTAAAAAATAATAAAAAAGTTGTGAGAATAAAAGACATAGCCAATAATCTTTCTGTTAGTTTGCCGAGTGTGAATATGGCGATTAAAAAGTTAGATGATAAAAATTTAGTTGTATATGAAAAGTATGGTTTTGTTCAATTGACAGAAAATGGAGAGAAAATTGCTAAGGAAGTTTATAAAAAACATAAGGCATTGCTTGAATTTTTTACAGATTTTTTGAAAGTAAATGAAAAAACGGCTTTACAGGACGCATGTATCATGGAGCATGGACTTAGTAAACCTACTCTTTTGAAATTAGAAAAATTCATTAAAAAATTGAAAGGAGGTAAAAAATAAGATGCCACGAGGAGATAGAACAGGTCCTGCTGGAATGGGACCAATGACTGGAAGAGGAATGGGATATTGTTCAGGTTATTCTGCCCCTGGATCTGTAAATGCTGGAGTAGGATATGGTAGAGGAAGAGGACTTGGTTTAGGAAGAGGATTTGGTGGAGGATTTAGACGAGGACCACCTGCCCCAGGTTTTGGATTAGGAAGAGGGGGTTTACCAAGAAGCCTGGAATCTGCTGGATATCCACTAACTGAACAAGACGAACTTTCAGTTTTAAAAGAACAAGAAAAAAGTTTAGAAGCACAATTGAAAGATGTGAAGGGTAGATTGAATAACTAAATTTTTTTCTTTTTTTTGAATCAAGGATAGTTTGATTGGAGGAATTAGTTAATTTTATTAACTTTAGTTTTATATTTTTTTAATGTTAAATAGTAGAACAATTGTTGGAATAATCATGATTTTAGTTGGAATAGCGATGAGTTTGGTATATCTCTTGGTTCCTTTTGAAGAATCTGTTGTTCTGTTAATTTATGGAATTCCTATTTTAATTATTGGAATAGTTATATTTTTAAATAAAAAAGAAGATGTAATAGAACAGATAAAAACCACCAGCGGGTTTTTATGAATCCTGCTCGCGATTCTGCACGAGGGATGGATAACAAAAAGCCTCTACCACAGAACCGCTCGGCAACCCAGCAGGAAGCTGATAATAAAATGGAAGAACAAGAAATAAAAACTGAAGAGAAACAGGGAAAGATAGTTGTTACAACAGCTGTAGAAGTTCCTGATAAGAAAGTTGCGCAGGTTTTAGGTATTGTTAGAGGAAATACAGTAAGAGCAAGGAATATTGGAAGGGATATTGGTGCAGGATTTAAGAGTATTGTTGGTGGAGAGATAAAAACTTATACAGATATGATTGCTAATGCAAGAGATGAAGCATACAATAGAATGGTTAACCAGGCAATTGAATTGGGCGCAGATGCAATTATTGGTATTAGATTTATGACTTCAATGATAATGCAGGGTGCTTCTGAAATGCTTGCTTACGGAACTGCTGTGAAGTTGAAGTGATTAAAATTTGTGTGGGTGTAATAATAAATTAGCGAGTTATCAAACTTTTATTATATAATTCTAAAAATTTTTTAAGATAATTTTCTTTAAATTCTATTACTTTGTTAACATCCTGGAGGAAAACGGGATGGTGGGTTGCAATAATCACTTGAATTCCTTTGCTAGCCATTTTTTTAAATCCTTCATGTATTATAAAACTATTTTCTATGTCTTGGCCTGTTTCAGGAGTATCAATTATGATGCAATTTTCTTCAAGATATCCTTGAGCCCCTAATAGTTCCTGAACAATTTCCCCATATGATGAAAACAATGCTCTTGTGTACATTATTACTTGTTCTCTTGATTTAAATTTTTTCATCATTAGAGGACTAAGTGTTTCAGTTGAGATAAATTTTATTTTTGTATCTGAGGTTTTCTCAATTTCACAATAATTGCAACTTGCTAAGGCTTCTAACAAAGTTGATTTTCCAGATTGGTTTGGACCGATTATAACATTATAGCCAGGACTAAAGAAAAACTCAGTTCTTTTTTCTAAACCTATTTTTCTATTGTGATGTTCACAGGGTTTTATCCGTTTAATCATAAGAAATTATTAAAAATGTTATTTAAAAATTTATGCAATTGGATAATAAATTCAATGATAATGCAGGGTGCTTCTGAAATGCTTGCTTATGGAACTGCTGTTAAGTTGAAATAGAATTATTTTCTTTTTATTCTAACTTTTCTTATTACTGGGTGTTTTGTATGTTTTTTTCTTCGTAGTTCATGTTTAAGAGTATGGCGGTTTATTTTTCTTTGCAGACGGCTTGTGGTTTTATCTTGATTGAATCTTGGGCGATGAGGGTCTCTTCCAAATTGAATCTCTCCACGAATGTGTAATGATTTGAAAAGAATTATTGCAAATCCTACAATTGCCCCTATTAAGATTAAGTCTCTGATTAGAGGATCTTGGATGAATGACGTATTTATTGAAATGTTTTTTATCTTTTTGTAGAGGTATGCAATCAAAGCTATTATTGCTGAAATTCCCACTAAGATAAAGATTGGTTTGAATATTTTTTGTAATGTTTCCTTGATATCAGTTCTTTGGCGAGGAGGCTGTTTTCTTTTTCTTAGGATACAAAGAATTAAGAATCCAATAATTAAAAATAAAATGCCACCTTCTATTATTAGGACTAAAGGATTTGTTTCTGGGTTGAAAGGATTTATTTTTTTGATTATGTCTTCAATTTTTTTCAGAATTCCCTCTTTGTCATCTTCGTCTTCTTCATCCACTACTCCTCCTGTGATCCCTGATCCTCCTGAAGGACCTCCCCCTCCTGGAGGAGAGGTTGAAGCAGTAAAAGTATCATAGAAACTGTCTCTTCTGCTTCCTAAATTGTAATAATCTGCATGACATTGTAACACATAAGAAGTTCCATCTGTAAATGTGGAGGGGATTGCAAATGTTCGTGATAATGAAACAACACTTTTTGTAATCATTTGATTGAAATTTAGAGAGCTATATTGATATGTTCCATCTGAAATATAACAAGTAAAATCAACTTCTTTTTGAACAGCTTGTGGGTCTTCTAGATAAGCAGTAATTATACAATTCATGTCACTTCCGATAGTTCCAGAAGAAGGACAATCAATATCTAAGTGAAATGTTCCTGTTTTGTTTTCTATCCCTTCTAACGCATCTGCTTGCCTTTCTAAAAATTGATTAAATTCTAAGGTAACATTAAACCACCCGGTTGAAGAAATATCAACGTTTATTAATTCTATTTCAATACTTCCATCGTCCAACATTTCAAAATTATAACTTATATTCTCTCCAGATGAATTTTTAGCAATTATATTTTTAATATATTGAGTCATTATAAAATCTTCAATTTGAATTGATTTTGTTCCATATTGGTCTGTTGTATCAATTGAATTTGGTATCATATTTAATTTTAAATCAATATTTCCAGTTCCAATGCCATTAAAATCTCCATAATTATTAGTTGATAGATTAACTATTGTATTCCAATTATAATCCGATGTTCTTTGCCAATCTGGATTGATATTTAATTCATCAGAAGTAATATTAAAAACAGGAGAAGATGTAGCATAATTCATAATTTCCTGATGTTCCTTCCCAATAACAAATACAGTTGTAGAGGCATAACACTCTGAAGATTTTCCTTGTAAATATCTTGATTCGGGGATTTGAAATCTTTTACATTGCATCTGTGTTGTCCCATTATCTATCCCTCTTACATCATGTTCTTCACCATCTGAAATTATTAAAGTTCTATCCAAATCTCCATAATTATCTGCTCCAGCACTACACCTTATTTGATGATTTATATGTAACGGAATTCTATAAGTTTTATCTACATTTGTAATATTGGCGCATATAATAATTTCATTTTTCATAAAATAATTACTTTTATCTGTAACGGTATTGACAGTCAACCAAGTATTTGTAGTAAAAGGAGTGGTTGTTGAACCCGTACTTAAATTAACACTATTTCCATCTTCATCAAAACAAGCATTATCTCCTGTTCCACAGCTACATCTTGTTCTTACAATATATTGTTCTCCTTCATCAAAAATATTAGCTAAAACATCTGAACAAACTCCCCTACCATTAAGAGAAACACTTTCGCCACAAGTCGCCAATGGTGAATTAGATTCATCTGTCCCAAAAGTAAAACATTTTGCATTACTGACTAATTTCCCATTTACATCTTTAACATTATAATTAAGTGAGAATAAATTTCCGATAAAAGCAAACGGCGAAAAATGAGTATGATTTATTATTAAACTATAAGCATTATCTCCAGTAACATTAGCAAAATCTGTTCCTTCTAAATCTCCTGGGGATGGAACTCCATTTAAAGTTGCATTAATATAATCTCCATAAGTATCATTATAATTTGCTGGTAAAGTATAAGTATCAAAAAAGGCATTATCATGTTTGGGTGCAAACCCTGTATCTGTTTCTAAAACATATCTAGAAGAATTAGTCCAATTAAGAGTATAAGCATCATTATCTTCGTTTTTATTATCGCAAAGCATAGTTGCTGTAACTGTTGCTTGAGAATTATAAATTTCTTTATCCAAAGTAACTGTGCAAACTGCAGAAACAAAACTAATGAGGAATATACTTAGTAAGATAATTGTTAATAGTTTTCTCATTGTTTATCCTCCCAGAAATATATTTTTGCCATACCCACTTTTCTTATTTTAACTTTTTGAGCTCCTTCGAGAAATGCAAAACAATTAGCGATTGTTTGTCGAGATAGGTTTAATTTTTTAGATAATTCGGAAATTGTGAATCCATTTGGATTTTTCTTTAACTCTTTTATAATTATTGTTCTATTTTTATCCATTCTATTGTAAATCAATACTGATTATAATATTAAATACAATATTGTAAAGCAATAGATAGTATTTAAGGTTTTTGTCCAATAGAAATCTTTTTAATATAGTTTGGTTAATTGATATTATGCCTGTGTAGCTCATGAGGGGCACCTACGGTTCCCCTTACAGTAACCCCTCCCTTTTGGGAAGGAATCGCTTTAAAGCGATTAATCGTTACACAATGCATAAATGCCTGTGTAGCTCAGTGGTAGAGCGTTTGCCTTGTAAGCAAAGGGTCGGGAGTTCGAATCTCTCCGCAGGCTTACTTTTTATTTTCTACTTGTAGAACTCGTATTTCACAAAGAGAAAGAGGGTATATTTTTTTGAGCTTTATGCTCAATTGTCGTTGCAATTGATTTTTTATTATCTCATCAAACAAATGTTCGAAAGGTTTATCTTTAATATAATTTGTAAGTTCTTCTCTTGCCTTTTCCCTTAGTGCTTTTCTTACGGCCCTTGAAACTTTTCTTCTTGTTACAAGAAATGGTTTTATTCTTATCTGAGCATTTTCACAAGGAGCAGAAAATGAATCTTCAACATAGTTTGTTCCTTTCCTTACCATTCTTTTGAGAAAGTAAGACATTAACATTATTTTTCTTGGAGAAGTTGATGCTTCATCATTCTCTATTTTTACTTCTGAAGTTAGTAACATGCTTTTTCCTTTTAGAAATCTTGTTAAATCATATTTTACAAATCTTCCTTCTAGGTCTTTAATTTCATATGCTTGTAATTGTGTTGTTTTTCCAATTGTTGGAATCTTTACATCAAAAAATCTTTTTTTTCTTTTTGCTTGTGCCATTATAAAGATAACCTCCTAGTTTTCTTTATTAAACTTTCCTCTGAAATTGGGTCACGTCTGATTATCATTCTTGTAAAACCTTCCCGGCCCTTTGACCTTTTTTCTGATACTTTGATTTTTTACATTCTTGACAAGTATACATTATGTTTGTTTTTTTGGTTGTTTTACTTTTTCTTTTGAATTTAGATTGTGCTGGTTTTGAGCCCCATTTTCCCTTGTTTCCAATTCCTCTTCCAAGGCCCCTTAATTTCGCTCGTGATTTTGAACCTCTTGTTAAGGTTCCTCTTTGAAAACCTGTACCAACTATTTTAATCTTTTGTTCTGTTCTTTTCTTACAATACGGACAATATCTGTTTGTAACTTTGGGAATTTTCATAATGGAAAAAGAGGAGTTGGGTTTTTAAAGTTAATTAATTGAGAACCTCCTGCGGGTTCCTCACACCTCCAGCATCCCAACAGGAAGTTGAATGGCCTGAAGAAATATTTAAATAGTTTATATCCTAATTGGGTTTATGAAAAAGTGGGGAACAATCGGGTTTTTGATTTATGTGGCATTGGGATTGTATTTCATTAATTTTGCTTTTTCTTTTGTAACTCTACCAAAATTTGTGCTTGAAATCAATAAATGGATCTTTTTTGTTGGAGGAGTTTTAATTATTTTTTCAGGTCTGACTCATTTGATAAAGAAAGGAAAAAGAGAAAAAAGAGAATTCTGATTTTGTATGGAAATCTTTATAATAATTTAATTTTAGAAAACTTCTACTAACTTATTAACTTACTAAGTAAGTTAATAATTAAGAAACATTTAAATATTGGAATTTTCTTATGGTATTGAACTTATATGAAAAAATATTTGCTTCTTATAGAGGATGAGAAACTTTGGACTAAATTTAAAGAAATTATTAACAAAGATATTAATACAGAAATTTTAAATTTAATAAGAAAAAAACTTGGTTTGGAGGTAGAAAAAGAATGAGAAGTAAAAAAGGTCAAGTGACTATTTTTATTATTATTGCGATAGTTTTGGTTGCTGGAGTTGCGGGTTTCTTTTTGCTTAGAGATCAGATTAGAATTGGCGGACTTCCTGCAAGTATTGAACCAGTTTATAATACTTTTTTGACTTGTTTGGAAGAAGATACAGAAATTGGAATTGATGTTTTGGAAAGTCAAGGAGGATATATTGAATTACCTGACTTTGAACCTGGTTCTGCTCAGATGCCTTTTTCGTCTCAACTTAATTTTTTAGGAAATCCCATTCCTTATTGGTATTATGTTTCAGGAAATAATATAGAAAAAGAACAAGTTCCTTCTAAAACAGAAATGGAGACGCAACTTCAAGAGTTTATAGAAGAAAGAATTAGGAATTGTAATTTTGATGATTATTATGATGAAGGTTTTGAAATAGAATTTGAAGAACCGGATGCTTCAATTAATATCATGAATAATAATGTTGAAGTAAAATTGAATTTAAAAATGAGTATTCAAAAAGAAGATAAGAGTTCTATAATTAAAAGTCATAGGGTATCTATTAAATCAAAATTAGGGGCGCTTTATGCTTCAGCAAGAGAAGTTTATGATAAGGAGCAAAGAGATTTGTTCTTGGAAGATTATGCTATTGATTTTTTGAGACTTTATGCTCCTGTTGACGGGGTGGAAATTACTTGTTCTCCTCAAACTTGGAACGCTAATGAAATTTTTGATTCATTGGAAGATGCTATTGAAACAAATACTCTTGCTTTGAGAACAGAAGCAAGTTTTCTTGGTAGAAATGATGAATATTTTGTTGTTGATGTTAATGTGAATGAAGATGTTAGATTTATTAATTCTAAAGATTGGTCAAGTGCTTTTGAAGTTCTTCCGTCTGAGGGAGAAATGCTTTTAGCTAATCCTGTAGGAAATCAACCTGGATTGGGAATTTTAGGATTTTGTTATGTTCCTTATCACTTTGTTTATAATGTGAAGTATCCTGTTTTAGTCCAAGTCTCAAGTGGAAGTGAAACTTTTCAATTCCCTCTTGCAGTTGTTATCCAAGGAAATAAACCTAGAGAAGCTTTAGGCGCAACTTCCTCTAATGTGGAAGTTGAATTATGCAAATACAAGAATACACCTATTGAAGTTAAAACTTATGATGGTTCTTTAAATCCAATTGAAGCACAAATATCCTATGAATGTTTTGGAGAGAAGTGTAATATTGGGACTACTTCTGGAGGATCATTAAATTCAGATTTTCCTCAGTGTGTTAATGGTTATGTTCTTGCAAAAGCAGAAGGATTCAGAGATGCTAAGAAGGTTCTTTCTACAACGCAAGCCGGAAGTGCAGATATTATTTTGGATAAACTTTATGAAAGGGAAATTAAATTAAAATTAGATGGAGTTAATTATGGAGATGAGGCAATAATTTATTTCATCTCAGAGGATAATACAGAAACTATTGTTTATCCTGAACAGAATAGTGTAAAATTAACAGAAGCACAATATGAGATTCAAGTTTATGTTTTCAAGGACTCATCAATACAATTATCAAAAATAGTTCATGAAGAATGTATTGAAGTTTCTCGGTCTGGTATCGGAGGGCTTTTTGGTATGACTGAAGAACAATGTGTTGATATTGAAATTCCTTCGCAGGTGATATCTAATGTTCTTGCAGGAGGGGGAAAGCAAGAGTATTATATTTTAGAATCTGAGTTGCAAAATTCTAATATTATTGAAATAGAAGCAGATAGTTTAGCTGTTCCGAAAACAATCGAAGAACTTCAAAATAATTATTTCTTATTTGAGAACCAAGATTTGGAGGTGACTTTTAGATGAAGCAAGATAGAATTTTAAAAATTGGAATGGTTTTCATATTTTTAGTTTTGACTTTGTCTTTTGCATCATCGGCTATGCGTTCTACTCCTGCGTATGTGCAATATATGAGTGATAGAACTGAAGAGTTTGGTGGCGCAACATGTGAACAAGGACAGGATTTTATAATTCAGATTGCTCCTTTTGGATGTACTCCTGCGGTTGTAAGAACTGATTTACTTGAAGAACAAAATGTTCCTGTTTTTTGTAGGTTAGGAGCGACAAAGATTAATCCCTTGGTAGATGTTGAAGCAATTGAGAGCATTTCTTTTTCAGGAGAGTATCCTCCAGAAGTAGAAGGAATCGCTTTTCATCCTGCACAAGCTGCATTGGGTGTTAAGGGGGCTTTGAATAATCCTATCCTAAATAATATTGGTTATGTTGTTATAGTTTTGAAAAAACAAGCAAATGCTTCGGCAATGCCGGATTTTGTTTCAGGAAATCTTACTGCAAGAATTAGATATGATGTTAAGAATGCATTTGGAATTGGCAGAGCAAATTTTTACTTGCCGGAATTAGAAGATTCTGACTGGGAAAAAAAGAAATACCAGTATGGTTTTTGGAATAATAAGGGATACTTGAAAGCTGATGATGTGGGACAAGATAGTGCAGTAATCTCAATTTATTCAGGAGATGATAAGCTTCAAAGTGTTTCATTGGATAAGGGAGAAACTTCTGGAGAAATATATCTTCCTGGATTTGATTGTTTAGCAAGTTTGAGATTAAAACTAAATAGTTTAGAGGCTTCTGATTCAAGAGCCTTGATAAAAGTTAATGCTAATATTTATGAAGTTGCAAAAAATGAGAAGTTTTTGGATAACAAGTGCGAAGTTATTAGGTTAGAGAAAAAAGGACTTGTGCAAGAAATTAGGATTAAGTGTAATGAAGATGAGGGAGTAGAAAGAATGGATTTTACTATTAGCCCAAAAGTAAATTTGAGTATTGGTGGAGTTGAGAAAGAGGTTGGTTTGGGAGATCATATTTACAAAACAGCAGATGGTTTAAGGTCTGTTTATGTAGGTTATATTGGAACTAAGAATGATGCAAAAGATGTGAATGGTTTGTTTGTTTTTTTGGTTTCAATGTCAGAACATATGGATAGATTAACAGAAGGAGATTTAAATTATTATAATATTGTTGTTGGAGAATTATTATATAATGATTTTAAGGGAGGACTTGTTAGTGTTGCTGCTGATGGTGTAAAAGGAATTGCAGGAGTATTGGATATAGTTGCCAAAAGTGTAAAAGATAATGAATTTTATAATATGATTAATTATAGGAAAGAAGAAATTGTTAGACATTCATTCATAGATGTATCAGGAGAGAAAGCTATTTTGAATGGATTTACAGAACCAATTGATAGTATTGTAATAGAAGGCATCAGTGAATATCAGGATGCAGTTGATGATTATGAAACAGTGATAGATAGTTTTTCTGGAGAATCTCATGTTGATTTAAATGATAGGACTTTTGGCGAAGAAGCTTTGTATAAAAAGATTGTTCTTGCTTGGGATGGGGAACAGAAGAGGACTGTTCTTGAATTGTGCGATGAGTTTAAGTTTTTGTATCCTAACTCTGAGAAAAACATCGAAGAGTATTGTGATAATGAATATCTACTTTCAAATCAAGAGATTGCTACAAATTATGTGACTATTAATGGAGAGACTAAGAAAATTGTTTTTGATGGAATCTATGAGCCAAGTTTTGAGGATTATGGTGCAGAAATACTTGTGCAGGATTCAGAAGGAACAGATTCTTATGAGGCTAGGAAAAATAAACTTATTTATATTAATGATAAAACAGATACAATACAATTAATTTCTCTTGAACAAGATTCTGCAAAGATTGAAATTAATGCTGGAAGAAAAGAAAAGACTTTGATTTTAGGGAAAGATGTTTCAAAAAGTTATGGAGGATATACATTTACTTTGTCTGATGTAAATCTTAAGAAGACAGCAAAAGTTTCTGTTATTCCAGGTATTGAAGACTCTGGAACAGAGGCAAGTTTTGGATTTAGGGTTGATATTGAGAAAAGAGCATTTAAGTTGCCTCCTGAAAAGATTAAAGAAAGAATTGAGAATCTAGATAGTCAAATTGGGAAATGGCAGAATTTTTCTGAAGGTGTGGGAAAAACTGTTGAAGTACTTCAGAAAGCATGTGTTGTAACAGGAGCTGGTTTGGTTTTCAAAAATTTTATGGCAAATGCAGGTGGAACAGGAATTGCGAGAGGACATATTATGAGGGGTAGCGGAGGATGGTATGAGAAATGCACAGACATCTCGAGTGAAACTGGTGTTTCAATTGATAAATGTTTGTTGGATAATGCTGACACAATTGACAATGATGTAACTAAACTTTCTGAATTAATTGTTGAACAAAATAAGCAGATGAAAGAATTAGAAAAAGGAATTACAGAGACAGATTTGTTTGGAACAAGCACGGTTAACACTGATGAATTTATGAAAAAATATTCAACTCAAGTTATAAATTATTGGGATGATAGTTTTCCAGATAGTTTTGCAGATCCAGATGGAAATGAAGAAGCAATTACCAAAGACGATATGCTAACTATTTTAAATTATAGTGGTTGGAAAAATAGGTATTATAGTCAAGAGCAATTAAGAGAGATTGAACTTTGGGCGAAAGTTTTGAAAGACGATAGTGCAAGTTCTGAAGCACAAAGTTTAGCTGAGAGAGAGCTTTATTCCATACTTTTTGATGTTAGGGAAAATGCAGGGGATTATGTAGAAAGAAGTAATATAGCAGGAGATTTTAATATTAATGCAAAAGATATAGGACTTTATGAAACTAAAGATACAAAGAGAATTGCGTATAAGGGATTAACTTATGAAGATATAAAAGAAAAGACGAAAATAATGAAATATTCTGTCTTAGATAGTTCGGTGGAATTAGAACCAGATACTCCAGTCCAATTGATGCAATATCAAGGAGAAATTTATATAATTGTTTTAGATGATTCTTTTGGAGAGAATATTCCAATAAAGAGGTTGGAAAGATATTCTGGACTTAGTCCTGCCAGTCTTACGTTGGTTCCTACTGATGAGTTGATGATATATGATTCTGATGGGAATCTTGTTGAAAATCCTGGGAAATATGTATCTGGATTAAAAGATATTTACTTTCAAAAATATGATTCTTCATCTTATGAAAATGAATACAAGAATGCTGAACTGAGATATTATGAGACAGAGCCGTACAAGGGTCGGCCTGCAATTGTGCCTTTTGATTTAAAGCATGGTTGGTATGCTGCAACAAAACAGACATTGCCTGTTGGTGGAAATATTAGGGCATTTGATGATTCTGGTGCTGTCAGTAGTTTTTGGTTGTGTAATGTTGGAGAGAATGGGTTGGAAGAAGGTATTGGAGTAGATGATTGTGGAATGGTTAATCGAAGGACAGGGCCTTTTGATCAGTTTGAAGGGCTTGATGAGGATGATGCAGAAGATTTAGTTAATGATGCATTTAGGGCAATTGAACAAGCATCAAGAGCTTATGGTTCTGGTTTATCAGGAAATGTTAAAATTTTAGGAGAAACAGTTAGTGTAGGTGCACCGGCAGTAGATATTCCTGGAATGGAATGTCAGGATTTTATGTCTCCAAAAGATTGTAATCTTTTATTTAATGTTTGTGATCCTGTAATTTGTCCTTCAAGTAGATGTGATTTAGGAGGAGCTTATCCTGTGAGAGATGTTGTTCAATCAGGGATTATTGGAAGTTTAGTATTATGTTTACCAAATATGCAAGAGGGAATTGCAATGCCTGTTTGTTTAACTGGAGTAAAAGCAGGAATTGATGGATGGCTTTCTGTGAAAACTTCTTACAGAGATTGTTTGCAGAATTCCTTGGATACTGGAGAAATGATTGGAATTTGCGATGAGATTCATAGTATTTATATATGTGAGTTTTTCTGGAGACAAGCACTTCCTTTAGTAGACCTTGCAATTCCAAGTTTGATTGGAAGATTATTTGGGCAAGGTAGTAGGGGGGGTGGAGAATATTTGACTGTTGCAGATGCATGGGCTGACGCTAAAGGTTCTGTTAATTATTTCACACAATATTATGGAGCAAATTCATTTAAGGCATTTAAATCAAGGTCTACAGAAGAAGTAGGAGGGGAACTTTGTAAGTTATCTGTTTCAGGAGTTTATCCAAAGGGTGCGGATTTGCTTGATACATTGTCAGAACCAGATTCTCCTGCACAATTCCATGGAAGATTTGATGAAATACCTTTCTCGTCGGTGACAGTGCCTCCAACATCTCATTACAAAGTGTTTTATCATATATTTGCAGGAAAGAATTCAGGGTCGTATTATCAAGTTTATTTGAAAGGGATTCCAGGAAGTTCTTATTATCAAGATACTTCCTCGACATTAATGATAGCTTCTGGTTATGTGGGAGTTGGTGAATATGCTACAGAAACAAGAGATTTGACTGAAGCTTCTGGATACCAGCAATTATGTATTAATGTTAATGGACAAGAAGAATGTGGTTTCAAGGAGGTTTCAACTTCATTTGTAGTTGATTATGTTAGTGATTTGTATGTGGCTAGTCAAGTAACAGATGCAGATATTAAAACAGAAACAGAATGTATTTCTGGAATGATTTTTGATGATGCTAATTATGGAATTATAAGAACTTGTGCTACGGGAAATCCGGGAATTGGTTCTGATTCTTATGCTGGAACAGAGAGTTCAAGATGGAAGCAGGTTGGTTATTGTGATTCTGAAAATATAGGATGTTGGCTTGATACAGAAAATATAAGAGATATTATTGAAGGTGTAGAAATTGAAGGTAATGTTTTAGAAGAGGTGGCTGAAGATTATTTAGATTTGTTGAGAAATGAAGGAAATTATATTAGTGAAGCAGAATTTAATTCTAAGGTGGAAGAAATTTCTAATGAAGGAGATTCTTTTAAGCAATTGGTTTTAATTGAAGAAATTTTTGATAAGGTTTTCTTGAATAAAGAGAAGGCTTATATGTTTTTATTGAGGGGAAATGCTTATGCAGATATTGCGAGACGTTCTATAAAAGAAGAAATGGAGAAATTGAAGACTGCGGGGGAAGGAGAGGAAGAAGAAGATAAAGAAGGGGAAGAAGAAGATAAGATAGAAGAATTTGATTTTCCTATTTTTGAATATAAGGATGGAAATGTATTGGTTTCTAATTTGCATTATGCATATTCCGCGGGATGGTATTGGTCTCCTGATGAAGAAAATTGGATGAAAGTTTCTACAATTGTTGTTAGTGGTGGAAGATATGATGAAGATGAACCTACAAAAGATAATGGAGAATTGATTCAGAAATTAGATGGAAAAAGTTATGCGCAAGGGTTAGAGATTTTAATTGATACAGTTGTCAGAGAAAGTGAAGAAGGTGGTTTTGGCAAGTTTAATGGAAAATTGTATGCAGATAATGCTGAAATGAATTCTAAAAAAGAGTTTACTTTTAGATATAGGAAAACAGAATTGCCCACTACTTTGTTTTATTTTAGATTTCAAAATAATAAATGGGAATGGAGTCCTGATAAAGTGGATTGGATAACTGTTCCGAGAATTATTGCTTCTGGGAATTTTCATGGTGAGCCTATTAAACTTATAGAATCTTTAGAAGGAAAGGATTTTTATGAAGGGGCTCAAATTCTTTTTAGTTTAGAAACGGGGGAAGAAGAAGTTGAAGAAAAGGAGGAAGAAGAATATATCTCTCTTGGTGAAACAGTTGTTGTTCATTATTCTGCTTCTCGAGGAAATGATAATGATTTGCCAGCTGCAGAACTAATTAAAGAAGCATTAGAAGAAAAAGGGTATGATGTTACACTTGTGATAACAGACGAGCCAACAGGTAGTCGGTCAGGAGAATGGGAAGATGTTCAAGGTTATGATAAAATAATCGTAATTGGTGGATCATGGCCAAATAAACTTAATTATGATTATTGTAATGATTATGGTAAAGGTTTCTGTTCTGGTAGAGAAGGCGGTGAAATAATATTTATACACCCTGGAGAAATAAAAGGTGTACCAACCTATTTTATAGCAGGATATCGTGATACTGGAGAAGATACTTTGGCTTCAGTAGAAGACTTTATTGAGAATCATGTTGAAGAGGAATTTCCAACTTCTGAAAGTGGTTCAAGTTCAAGTTCAGATTCAGCAAGTCCAACAGGGAAAAGAATTTGGGAGATTGCTAAGAATTATGCAGATGAAGGATATAATGAATATAGGATTAATGAAAAAGGAAGAAAGGAAAAAAGCAATGTTTGTTCTAGATTTGTTACAAGAGTTTTGATTGGTGCAGGGATAAGCACACCGGGATTAGAACTTGAAGATACTGCTTGTGCATTGGATGCAATTGATAATTTGATTGTTTTGTTTGATGGAACCACTGATTTTGTTGAAGTTGATGCAAGTAAATTAGAGAAAGGAGATGTTGTGGTGTTTGGCCAGAATTGTGAAAAAACGCAACACACTGCAATTTTTTCTCATTATAATACTGATAGAACTCGTGTTTATGCTTATGGTGACCCTTATGAAAGAAGCAAGGTTAAATTAGAGAATTATGAAATTATGTTGGATGAATGGTATGTTTATAGAGCATTTAGGTATGCTCCTGAAGGAACTAGTGATGAAATAGAAGAACGAGAGAAGTGGATAGTAGATTTTGCTATTAAGGAAACTAATATTTTACTTCAAATTGAAGGTAGGAGAAGTGGAGGAAAATATTCTGAAAATATGGTGTTTATTAATGAACTTCTTTTTGATGGAATTTTGACTAAGGAAGAATGTAGGGATTTTAGAGGCCTTGGTCAAGTGTTTGGTGCAAATAATATGAAGTGGCTTAAGGAATTGTTGAAGAAGAAAATTATATAATGCGGAGACAAGGATTCGCGGCTCTTCCCGAGTCATCCCTTGGGAAACCTGTAAGGTGAGAATCCATATGCGGAGACAAGGATTCGAACCTTGGTAAGCACTAAGCTAACAGGTCCTAAACCTGTCCCGTTTGACCACTCCGGCATCCCCGCATAAAGGAAACTAAGGTTTCCCTTATCAACCCTTCCTTTAAGATACTGCTCAAGGCTGATAGAATTATCACAAATTTAATATATAAAAATCTTTAGAAAACTATTTTTTTCTAACTTCTTTTTCTTTTATTTTTTCACCGAGCTTTAATTTTTCTATTAGTTCCTTGTATCGGTTTCTTATTGTTACTTCTGTTATTCCTGCAATATCTGCTACTTCTCTTTGTGTTTTCTTTTCATCGTTTATTAGTGCTGCAACATAAAGTGCTGCGGCAGCAATTCCAGCAGGCCCTCTTCCAGATGTAAGCTCGACTTTTTCTGCTTGTCTTAATACATCCAAAGCATCATTTTGTGTTTTTGGAGATAATTTTAGAACTGATGAAAATCTTGAAATATAATCTTTAGGTGAACTTTGTTTAATTCTAATTCCTAATTTTCTGATTATGAATCTGTAAGTTCTTCCGATTTCTTTTCTTTCAACGTCTGAGGCTGTTGCCATTTCGTCGAGGGTTCTTGGAATGTCATAAGATCTGCATGCAGCGTATAAACAAGCGGCAATTACAGATTCCATACTTCTACCTCTGACCAATCCCCTTTGTAATACATAATTGTATATTCTGGCTGCTTCATCACGAACAACATTTGGGAGGGTTAAGTAAGAAGCTATTACTCTGAGTTCTGCCATGGCCAATCTTAAATTTCTTTCAATACTAGTGGAAACTCTTTCTTGCCATTTTTTAAGTCTTAAGAATTTTCTTGTTTGTCCTGGTTCTAGTTTGTAGATGTCTGAAATTTCTCCGACATTTGTTGTCAATCCTTTGTCGAATTTTTGTATACTTATCGGGGCTCCTCCTCGACCTTTTTTATCATCTTTGTCAAATTTTCCCTGCATATCAATTCCTGTATCTGCCATTTTTTCTTCAATGACAAGACCACAGTCATTACAAGTAACTTCTCCTAAATATTCGTCTGAAGTAATATTGATACTCCCGCATTCTGGGCATTTTTTAACAAAACTCATTTTAGTGGTAGGGGGTTTCCGTAAGGTTTATAAAGCTTTTGCTTATATAAAGCTTTTGTTTTTTATTGTTATGATACAGAAGTAAAAAATCAAAAAGAGATTATTCAACTAGAATTCCATTTACAACACCTTCTTGTGTTGGTCTGTTTGTTATTTTGACTTTTCCTTGGTCTGTGTCTAGGATTGTTCCCTTTGTTAATATATTTTGTCTGGCGAGGAATCTATTTGAAGGAGTTTCTAAAACGTTTTTTATTTCTGCTTTTTTGTCTTTCCCCTGAATATTTACAAATTTTGCTCCAAGTAAAATAATTTTCTTTTTTCCGCCCTTTGTTCTTTGCGCTTTTCTTTTCTCTTCACTAATTTTAATAATTCTTCTTTGCCCAGCTATTTCATAGGATTTCTTTTTTCTATTTTGGACATATCGTCCTCCGGATATTTTTTTCCCTCGCTTCATATTAGAAAGCAATAAGATTGATTTAAATATCTTTTTGTTTGTGTAATTTTGCGGGGGAAACTTTTATAAACAGGATTATGATGAATTGAATATGGTTAACGGAATTGAAAGGCCCTTGGATTTATTGAATAACTCGAAGGGAAAAGAAGTTTTAGTGCACTTGAAAGGAGATAAACAATTTGTAGGAACCCTCTTGGCGTTTGATATACATATTAACTTAGTGTTAGATAATATCAAAGAAATGCAGGACAACGAGGTAAAGAGAAATCTTGGCCTTGGTTTTTTGAGAGGTGACACAATAATTTTTATTTCTCCGGCATCAACTGTTTTGAAAAAAGAGTAAGTAAATTATATAAATGATTTTCTGTTCTTTTAGTTATGGTAAGAATAACTTTTTTAGGAACATCTGATTCAATACCCAGTGCTGAAAGAAATCCGACGTCTATTTTACTTACTTATGGCGGGGAGAATATTCTTTTAGATTGTGGGGAGGGAACTCAAAGACAAATGAGGAAAGCGAAGATTAATCCTTGCAAGGTTACTCGGATTTTGATTACTCATTGGCACGGAGATCATGTTTTGGGACTTCCAGGTTTACTTCAAACATTGGCATTGAGCGGTTATAACAAAACTCTTTTTATTTATGGTCCTCGTGGAACTAAACAATTTATGGGAAATCTTTTTAGAACATTTGTTTTTAAAGATAGGGGAAAAATTAAAATTGAAGAAGTTGACGGGAAATTTTTTGAGACAGATGATTTTTATATCGAAGCCAAGAAAATGACTCACGGAATTCCTTGCAATGCATATGCTTTTGTTAAGAAAGGAAAATTGAGGATAGATCGAGATAAGTTGAAAAAATCTAAACTTCCTTCAGGACCTCTTTTGAAAAAATTAAAAGAAGGAAAAAATATAACATACAAAGGCAAAAAATATTTGGCAAAAAATTTGACATTTCAAGAAGATGGGAAGAAAATTTCCTTTGTTTTGGATACATCAGTAAATCCAGGAATTTTTCCATTTGTTAAGAATTCTGATTTGTTTATTTCTGAATCTACATTTAATTCAGAACTTGAAGAAAAAGCAAAGAAACATAATCATTTGACAGCAAAACAAGCTGGTCAAATTGCGAAAAAAGCTAAGGTTAAGAAATTAATCTTGACTCACATAAGCCAAAGATATGAGAAAGAACCGAGTAAGATTTTGAATGACGCCAAGAAGATCTTCAAGAATTCTTCTGTAGCGAAAGATTTGGATGTTTTGGAGATTTAGAAAAAAATAAATAGTTGAAAGAGTATATCCTATCTATGTCAACAGTATCTTTTTCAAATAAAAATTTTTATCTTGATATCAATGGAGAACATGTTTATTGTATTATACGAGGAAATGAAGATAGAGCTAAAAATTTGGAAGGATATCTTAAAATAGATGATTTTAGCGCATTTAAAAAAGGGATGATAATGTTAAAAGACCCTGTTGGTTTAGCTAAATTTATATTAGAGGAATTTGGTTTTTCTGTAGATATTTCTTCAAATTAATCTTAATAGAAAGATTTTAAATATGATTATTTCTTAGAATTTATAGGCCCCTGTAGCTCATGTAAGGAACCAAGGTTCCTTGACAGTCAACCTCCTTTTCGTTGGAACGGATGATTCGCTACAGGTTCAAGAAGCCCCTGTAGCTCAGCTTGGATAGAGCGATTGCCTTCTAAGTGAGATGGGAAATTTCCCATTCCTCCTTTTAAGGAAAAGAGGAAAGCAATAGGTCGCAGGTTCGAATCCTGTCGGGGGCATAGGTTTGATTAAATATGGTTAACAAAAAAAGAGTTGAGAAAGTTGCAGTAGTAAAGTGTGGGACCTATAAGCAAGAAGAAGTCGATAGAGCGATGACTAAAGTTTTGCGTTTGGCAGAAATAGAAATTCCTAAGAGTAAAAAAGTTTTGATTAAACCAAATATTGTGGCATGGAATCTTAAAAATCCAATTGCTACTCTTACCAATGCTTCTCTTGTTGAATCGGTTTGTAAAATTTTGAAAAAGAATAATTGTAGAATTTATATTGGTGAGTCTTCTTTCATGGAAACTGATGTTGCATTTAAAAAATCTGGAATGGAGAAAGTTGCTAAAAAATATGGGGCACAAGTTATTTTTGAACAAGATAAATTAATTAAGATTCACGATAAGAATGCAAAAGTTTTGAAGAATTTTCATTTAGCTAAGACAATTAAGGATGTTGATTTGATTATTAATATGCCTAAATTGAAAACGCATCAATTGACTAAATATACTGGGGCGATTAAGAATCTTTATGGTTGTATTCCTGGGGGGAATAAACAGAAATTACATAGCAAAGCTCGAAGTGAAAAAGTTTTTTCGAGTTTGTTGGTTGATATTTATCAGAATATAAAACCTGAAATTAATATAATGGATGCAATTATTGGAATGGAAGGAACTGGGCCGACTTCTGGTACGCCGAAAAAAGCAGGATATATTATTGCTTCAAAAAATGCAATAAGTTTAGATGTAGTGGCGAGCCAATTAATTGGTTATAAATCCAAAGATATATTAGCGATTAAAGAAGCTGTAAAAAGGAAATTAGGTAGTTTTAAGTTTAGGTTAGTTGGAATTAAAAAGATTCCAAATTTGCATTTTAAAAAACCAGTTGTGAGTGTTGCATCTTCAAGGAAACTCTTGAAAAGATTCAAGCAAAAACCAATAGTTGTTGATGAGAAGAAATGTATTAAATGTGGATTATGTGCTGAAAAATGCCCTGTTAATGCAATAGAACTCAAACCTTTCCCTGTTGTTGATGAGAAGAAATGTATAAGGTGTTTTTGTTGTATGGAAATTTGTCCTCAAGATGCTTTGAGTCTAAAAGAATAATTTTATATAGGATTTACTTATCATTTGAATATGCGGAGGTGGCACAGCGGCTACTGCAATCGGTTGCAGCCCGATTTTTCGTGGGTTCGAGTCCCACCCTCCGCTTTAAACAAATCTTTCAGATTTGTTTTTAACGGGTGTGACTCTTCGAGTCCACAACTCAATCATTGAAAAGCCGTTATTAATCTAGATAATTTGTCGCTTTCCAATAACTTCGCCCTCCGCTCTCGGGGAATTCCTCGTTGCTTTAGTTCTATACAATTATGTACAAATATTTATAAATAGACATTTTATATAAAATCCATGGCAGTCAATATTAAGTTTAATAAAATTCAAGGATGGCCTCTAGGGATTGACGTTAAAATACGTGTACCAACCTTGAAAGGTATTGAATTTTCAAAAGATTCTGGCATAGAAAGAGCCCTAAAAGATGGAGAGAATGTAAGAATTTATGCAGGAAAAGGAGGGAGCAGAGGCGTAGCAATATTTAATCCAGAGAATGGAGATTGGGCATCAAGCCCTGGATGTTCTATTGATAATCTAAGTTCTGCTGTAGAAATAGCATCAAAACATTATTTTGAGAAAGCTGATCATCCCTTCTATAACTCAAAGAACAATCATAATTTGTTTTATTGGACAAAAAATAATTTTGCAGGAGCATTAGCATGGTTTAATGATGAGTTTCCCACTAATCGGGATCTTAACTTAGAATTTGAAAATGATTCAGATGAATGGATTTTAAGGGGGCATGATATTTTAGTAACAAGAGATAGTGAAGGAGTTTTATTGAAATATGTATGGGCAGAGCAAGGGAAGGAGGGTCCAACACAATATTCTTCTCCTTTAGTTGAGATTCGTTCAAAACGTTTGTTAGAAGGTTTATCTGAATTTAGTATTGCGGGGATTGACGATACAAACGTCCCTTTGAGGAGAGAAGTTCCAGGTTATTATCTTTCAGGTTCAATAGTAACTAAAATTTTTCCTGAACTTGCTGGATTGGAAAAACCCCCTATCAACATATCTGATACTGTTCATTAGTCAAAGATATTCTGCTTTTGTAGTGCCTACCGAAATATTTAAATAGTTATTTGTAGTACCTAACATATGGCATTTATTGTGAAGAAAACAATTCATGGGAATGAGTATTATTACCTTAATGAAAATAAGCGAGAAGGAGATAAAGTAAAGACAAAAACGATTGCTTATCTTGGGAAAACAAAAAAAGAAGCTGAAGAAAAGGCTAAGAAAATCTTTAAGGCGCCGAAGTTGGAAAAGAAAAAGGTTGAGAACGAGAAAATTGAAATGATTCATCAGAAAATTTCAATTGAAGAGATGACTGCATTTTGTAAAAGGAGAGGATTTGTTTACCCTTCTGGAGATATTTATGGTGGGCTTGCTGGGTTCTGGGATTTTGGACATCTTGGAACAGAATTGGAAAATAATTTGAAAAGGGAATGGTGGAAGTTTCATGTTTATATGAGGGATGATATGGTTGGTATCGATGGTAGTATAATTACAAATCCAAAAGTGTGGGAAGCTTCTGGACATGTTGAAAATTTTTTAGATGTTGCAGTTGCGTGTAAAAAATGTGGGAATAAAACTAAATTAGATAAGCATGAGGTTGGAAAAGTTAATTGTGAGAAGTGTGGGGGAGAATTTGAGAATAAGGGTGAGTTTAATCCTATGTTTCAGACGCAAGTTGGACCTGTAAATGAAGATTCTTTGAAGTCTTATTTAAGACCCGAAACTGCTCAATTGATTTTTACAAATTTTAAATATGTTTATGATAATGCAAGGATGAAATTGCCTTTTGGTATTGCGCAAATTGGGAAATCCTTTAGGAATGAAATTGCTCCTAGAGATTTTTTGTTTAGAACAAGGGAGTTTGAACAAATGGAAATTGAATATTTTGTTGAGCCAGAACAGAAATGTCCTTATGTACTTGGAGATACTAAGATTTTAGTTTATTCTTCTGAAATGCAAGGAGCAGAAATAGAGCCAGAAAAAATGACATTTAAACAGGCGCATAAGAAAGGTATTATTAAAACAGATTGGCATGCTTACTGGCTTGAACAAGAGTTTTCGTGGTTTGTTGATCTTGGGGCGAATCCTGAGAAGTTTAGAATCAGGCAACATACTTCTGAAGAGAAAAGTCATTATGCTTTGGATACTTGGGATTTGGAATATGAATTTCCTTTTGGATGGAAAGAGTTAGAGGGAATGGCTAATAGAACTGATTTTGATTTAAAACAGCACGAGAAATTTTCAGGTAAGGATTTGAAAATTTTTGATGAAAAATCTAAGAAGAAATTTTTGCCCCATGTTGTTTGCGAGCCTTCATTAGGTGTGGGCAGGGCTTTTTTGGTTTTTATGTTTGATGCATATTATTATGATAGAGAAAGAGATAATATTGTTTTGAAATTACATCCGAAACTTGCTCCGATTAAAGCTGCGGTTTTTCCAATTGTTAAAAGAGATGATTTTGAAAAGATGGCAGAAAATATTGTGGAAGAGTTGAGACAAGATAGAAATGCGATCTATGATAAATCTGGAAGTATTGGAAGAAGATATGCTCGGAATGATGAAATAGGAACGCCATATTGTATAACTATTGATGAGGATTCTTTGAAAAAAGAAGATGTTACAATAAGGGATAGAGATACAAAAAAACAGATTAGGGTTAAGATTTCTAAGTTGAATAAAACTTTGAGTGAACTTCTTGACGGAAAAATTAAGTTTGAAGATGTTGGGAAACGAATAAATTGATTTTTGTCGACGACAAAAATATATTCTGAAATTTCTGCAAAAAGTTTATAAATCCTTATGTATTGATATACTCAATTAAAAAGAGGTGGAACATGGTAAAAGCTAAAACTCCAAAACAAATTGCTGCGAAGATTAGAAAGCTTGAAAAAGAAATTTCTGGATTGAAAGCCCTTAAGAAAGGAGTAATAAAAGTTAAGAAAATGGGTACAAGTGTTTCTAGGATAGAAAATCCAAGAAAGAAGAAAAAAGCTTCAAAGAAAAAGGCTCCAGCAAAACGAAAAGCTCCAAAAAAAAGAGCTAGAAAAAAAAGAAAATAAGATTATTTATTTTTTATTTAACATTTTCTTAGTTTTCAATATATTTTTAAATATCTTATTTTTGAATGATAAATGACAGATTGTATTTTTTGTAAGATTGTTAAGGGAGAGATTGATTCTGCTAAGATTTGGGAAGATGAGAATTTTCTGGCTATTTTGGATGCGATGCCGAATACAAAAGGAATGACGTTAGTTTTGACAAAAGAACATTATGATTCTTATGCTTTTGATATGCCCGATGGGATTTATAGTAAACTTATGGAAGCTTCAAAAAAAGTCGCGAAGATCTTAGAGAAAGGTTTGGGTGTTAAAAGGGTTGCAATGGTAATGGAAGGAATGGGAGTTAACCATGTTCACATTAAATTGTATCCTCTTCATGGATTAGATAAAAAATTTAAAGAAATGTGGGGGGATGAAAAAGTCTATTTTAATGATTATCCTGGATATGTTACAACACAAATTGGTGAACAAGCAGATATTAATGAATTAAAAAAATTATCTGAAGAAATTAAGAAGAAGTTTCAGATTTGATTTTAGTTTTTTTATCTATATATTTATGGATTAATACTGCAGAGAATATACCAAGACTATCTGTTAAAATATCTCTAATGCTGGCATCTCTAAGAGGCACAAATATTTGATGAACCTCATCTAAGATGCCATGGGTTATGGAGATAATTATTGTTATAATTAAATATTTGAGTTTCATTTTATTTTTTCCTTTTATTGCCATTAGAAAAAAGAAACTGAATAAGAAAAAAACAATAAAATGATATGCTCGTGCAATCCAAGGATTTTCCACGCCTGTTCCTGTTCCGCCCTGCAATGTGGAGAAATAGAAAATTTCTATGGTTATGAGAATTGTTAATATGATTGGGATTATCCTGTTTTTTTCAAGCCATTTAATCATGATTAGGAATTCTTTTTTAGAATTAAAAAGATTATTGTGATGAACTCAACTCGCGTCTGGAGATTATCTCTCACAAATTCACTCACGACCTCGTTTCGGTCGAGAAGTATATTAATGTCTTTGGAGAGATTTTAACTCTTATTCAATTATTGAAAAGTCGTTATTATCTAAAATTTGTCGCTTTCCAATAACCTCACGACCTCGTTTCGGTCGAGAAGTATATTAATGTCTCTGGAGAGATTTTAACTCTCGACCTCGGCCTCATGAGAGCCGCGCTCTAAACACTGAGCTACAGAGACAAAAATATTAGAGAATAAGTGTTTAAAAGATTTCTTATATAGAATTAAGCATTAATTTGTTCTTGTTTCTTGCTCTTTGCGAGTAATCCTGCTAAACGATTTCTTAGTTTTTTACTAATAGTCATTCCTGTAAGTATTTGTTTATTCTCTTCAAAATCTCCTGCGAATTTAACTCCATTCTCAGTTAATTTCTTAGCAGATCTTCTTACGTCCTTAGATTTTATCTTTCCCATGATTATATTTCTGTATCTTGATATTTAAGGTTTTCTATTGTATCTTACAAATTTTAATATATTTTTATATTCTTGAAGAAGTTCTGTAGCTTTTTTATCTAATTTTCCTGGAGAGATAAATAAAATTATTTTCTTTTCTGTTTGACTTTTTTGGATTGATACTGTGAGATCATTTTCAGTTATTGTTTTTTTATCTTTTGCCATAATAAGAATTTCCATGCTTCCAATATTGGTTTTTATTTTTCCAACTCCCATAAATTCTCTTTTTTTGAATTCCCTTTCTTGAATGAGTTCAATATCACTTTCTTTTAAGGAATTTATTATTTCTACAACAAATTCTGATTTCTCTTTTTGTGCAGATTTCTTTTTTGGTTTATCAAATATATCTACTTTTTTTATAATATGAGAATTTATTTCTTTAGGAATTTCTTTTTTAGGTTCTTGTTTTTTTGGAGTTTCTATTTTTGCTATTTCTTTAGCTTTTGGTTCTGGTTGTTCTGTTATGAAATATCTCCAAAAAATTTCCTCCCCTTCTTTGAAAGGAATTGCGAAATCTTTTATAGATCTAAGTGCTACCCTTATTGCAGGTTCTTGTTCAATATCTTTTAAAATTTTTTTATTTCGCAAAATTGTAAAAGCTTCTTTTTCCTTGTTATTTAAATGAAGAGAAAAGTTTTCAAGTTGATTTTCTTGCCCGAGAATATAATAAATTGGTGAACTCCCCACCCTCATATTACTTATTTTTATTTTTCTTTCAGATAAAAGTTCGGATAGAAATGCTGAGGCAAATAGGATGCTTAAACTAGTTTCTCTTGCAATATGCACAGGTAAGCTAGGTCCTCTTTGTTTTAAAATAGAAAGAATATTTCCTTTTATTCCTGAAGTATCTTGGGTTGGCATGTTTAGGTGAGAAATAAGAAGATTATAAATTTTATTATGGTCTTATCCACCTGATTTCGTAGTAAGTGATGTCCCCTTCTTCGTCAACAATTGCTAGGAGTAAATTTTTTTTGGTTGAATGTGCTACTCTAGTTTTCGCAGAAAATTCATGCCATGTAAGTTTTCCAGATTCATAATCCGTAAATACAATCCATTTTGCGTGATTTTTCCCAGGTTTAGCACCTTTTTCATAGATTCTAAATTCTGCTCCGAATTTTAAAGCTGTTTTAACAATATAACCTTTTTCTCGAAGGTTTTTGAACACAGGATATTTAATCTGAATCTTTTTATCAAATCTTTGAATTTTTTTTAATAATTCTTTTTTAATAATTCTTTTTTCTCTTACAAAAACTTCTAATTTTCCTTTTTCAACTAAAAAGAGTGTTTCTGAAAAAGAGTATTGAATTTTTTCTCCCACTGGTTTGCCAAAATGACTTTTTTTGTAGAGAGAAAAAGCTTCAGCAGAGTTTGTGCTTATAATTTCTCCAACAAAATGTGCTTGTATCTTTTGCATATTTTATTTAATAAATAAGAATATTTAAAAGTTCCTGAGTGGTTTTGTATTTATGGAATATAATTTTAATACTATAGAAAAAAAATGGCAGAAGAAATGGGAAGAGAAGAAGATTTTTGAAGTTAAAGAGGACCAAAAAAAGAAAAAATTTTATGTTCTTGATATGTTCCCTTATCCTTCTGGTGCTGGATTGCACATGGGGCATGCGTTTGTTTTTTCGTTAGGAGATATTTTTGCAAGATTCAAGAGGGCACAAGGATATAATGTTCTTTATCCAATTGGCTATGACGCTTTAGGATTGCCTGCCGAAAATGCGGCAATAAAAGAGACTACTCATCCAGAAGAATATACCAAGAAATCAATTTCTAATTTTATGAAACAGCAGAAGGCAATGGGGTGGAGTTATGATTGGACTAGGGTCGTTAAAACATCAAGTCCAGATTATTACAAATGGGATCAATGGATTTTTCTTAAGATGTTGGAAAAAGGAATTGCATATAGGAAAAAGGCTCCTGTTAATTTTTGTAAAAAGTGTGACACTGTTTTGGCGAATGAACAAGTTGTGAATGGTTGTTGTTGGAGGCATGAGGATACTCCTGTTGAAATTAAACATTTGGAACAATGGTTTTTTAGAATTACAGATTATGCTGATGAATTATTGAGAGGATTGGAAAAAGTTGATTGGCCAGATAGGGCTAAGAAGCTCCAAAGAAATTGGATTGGGAAGAGTTATGGGACTGAAATAAAATTTGAAATTAATGGAGAATCTTGGCCGATCTTTACTACACGTTCAGATACAATTTTTGGGGTCACATTTATGGTTATATCTGCTCAGCATTCTCGGTTGAATGAATTGGTTACAAAAGAGCAAAAAAAAGATGTGGACAAATTTTTGAAAAAAATAAAAAGTGTTTCTGAAAAAGAAATGAAGAATTTGGATAAGGAAGGTGTTTTTACAGGAAGTTATGCAATCAATCCGATTAATGGGGAGAAGGTTCCAGTTTGGGTTGGGAATTTTGTTTTAGCTGATTATGGTTCTGGGATGGTGATGGCTGTTCCTGCACATGATAAGCGTGACTTTGATTTTGCGAAAAAATATAAGATTAAAATTAAACAAGTTATTCAGGGAGGGAGAGTAGCAAATGAGGCTTATATTGGAGATGGTAAACTGATTAATTCTGGAAAGTTTAATGGAGTTGATAATCAAAAAGCAATAGAGGAGATTACAAAATATCTTTCTAAGAATAAGTTGGGTAAGAAGAGGATTCAGTTTAAATTAAAAGATTGGCTTATTTCTCGACAGAGATATTGGGGAACTCCAATCCCAATTGTTTATTGTGATAAGTGTGGGATTGTGCCTATACCAGAGAAAGATTTGCCTATTATTTTGCCAAAGAATGTTAAGTTTGGTAAAGGAAATCCTTTAGTTACTAATGAAAAATGGGTGAATGCTAAATGTCCTAAATGTAATGGTAAAGCAAGAAGAGAGACAGATACGCTGGATACTTTTGTTAATTCATCTTGGTATTATTTGAGATATACTGATCCGAAAAATGATAAGAAAATTTTTGATGAAAAAAAGGCAGACTATTGGGCTCCTGTTGATCAATATATTGGGGGACCAGAACATATTACAATGCATTTAATTTATATTAGATTTTATACAAAATTTTTGAGAGATTTAGGTTTGTTGAAATTTGATGAACCTGCATTGAGGTATTTTACTCAGGGAATTGTTAAAGGAATTGATGGAGAGAAAATGTCAAAATCAAGGGGAAATGTTATCGAACCTTTTGATATGATAAAAAAGTATGGTGCAGATACATTAAGAATTTCTTTGGTTTCTCTTGCGGCTCCAGATAATGATACAAATTGGAACGAAAAAGCAGTTTTAGGTAGTCACAAGTTTTTGAAGAAAGTATTTGATTATTTTAGTAAATTTAAAGTTGGGAAAATGGATAGAGCGATTAAAAGTAAACTTAATAAAACAATTAAACAAGTTACAGAAGATGTTGAGAATTTTAGACATAATCTTGCTGTAATAAAAATAAGGCAATTGTTTAATTCTTTTGCTGATAAAGAAATTGACAAGATTACAGCAGAGAATTTTTTGAAATTGTTTAGTGTGTATTGCCCGCACATTACAGAAGAGCTTTGGGAAAAGATTGGGAACAAGGGATTTATTAGTTTAGCAGATTGGCCGAAAGCTGATGAAACTAAAATTGATGAAAAGTTTGAAAAGCAGGAAAAAGCTGTTGAAAAACTTATGGAAGATATTAATCATATTAAAGAAATAACTGGACAGATTGCACACCACGGGCGTACCCCGAAAGATTTTGGCAAAAAATCTTTACAAGGGGCAAAGATTTATGTTTATGTTTTGCCAAATGAATTAGATTTATATTCTGAAGTTGAAGGAATTGAGATTTTTGCAGTGAATGATAAGAAAAAGTATGATCCTGAAGGAAAATCTAAAAAGGTTAAGCCAGGAAGACCAGGAATTTATTTAGAATAGTTTTTTATAATATAATTCATTTTTTATTTTATGAAAAAAAGAAGGAGTGATAAAATTCATTTTAGAGAAATACTCTTGAATGTTTTTCACCAAAAAAAATTACTTCTGATCTTGTTAATATTTATTTTTATAAGCATTACTACTGTGATTATTTATTTTTCATTTTTTTCTTCTACTTTAAATTTAGTTTGTGGTGATGGAACAAATTATGAAGTATGTTCAAATGCAAAACCTTATTATTGTTCTGATGGCAATTTAATTGAGAAAGCTTCTGTTTGTGGGTGCCCGAATAATTTGACAAGTCAGGGAGATTCTTGTTTTTCTAAATATAAAAATAATCCTAATGATATAACTTTAAATTATACATTGAGGGGAGAGAAAGGAGAAATGGAGTTTGAAGTTTATGGGGGTTTGACATATTATTTATCTAGGCTTTCGCGTTCTATTTCAACTGCAAATGGTGTGGAACTTTCTAAGAAAGATTTTAAGATTAAGAAAATTGATGAAGTAGAACAGAAAAATTTGCTTTTATCTTTAGTCGCGAAAATCCAGAATCTTGATGTGGAAGAAAAAGATAAATTGAGAATTGCTGTGAGTCTTGTTCAAGAAATTTCTTTTGGAAATTCGGATAAGAAGGTAGGCGTTGCTGGAATAACATTAGATTATGCAAGATATCCTTATGAAGTTGTTTCTGATTTAGAAGGAGTTTGTGGAGAGAAGTCAGAGTTGTTAGTGTTTATTTTGAGAGAAATGGGATATGGTGTTGGATTTTTTTATTATCCTCTTGAAAATCATGAGGCAGTTGCTGTGAAATGTCCCAAATTACATAGTGTTGATAGAACAGGTTATTGTTTAATTGAGACTACAGGACCCTCTATAATGACTGATAAGGGCATTGAATATGTTGGTGTCGGAAAATTAAAATCAGAACCAGAATTGATTATAATTTCTGAAGGAAAATCCATTGGATTAGGATGGTATGAATATTGGAATGCAAATAGGTTGAATCGAATAAGAAATGGATTTGCTATTTTTAGGAAAGCTGGATTAAAAAAACTCCAGGAAAAATATAATTTGGGTGATGTTTATAATCCTTAGTTTTCAAGAATAGCTTTCACTCTTCTAACACCTGCACCAGAAGATTCTTGTTTTGTGATTTTGAATTTTCCTAGTTCACAAGTATTAGCTACATGTGGACCTGCACAAATTTCTTTTGAGAATCCTTTAACAGTGTAAACTGAAACTTTATCTCCATATTTTTTATCAAAAATTCCAACAGCTCCTTTTTTCTTTGCTTCTGTGGGAGACATAACTTCTCTGCAAACTTCACAAGATTTTTTTATTTGTTTATTTACTAAGTCTTCTATTTTTTGTATTTCTTGTTCTGTAAGTTTTCTTGGAAAAGAAAAATCTAATCTTAATCTTTCTGCTGTTATGTTAGAACCTTTTTGGATTATATCTTTATCTTTCAAAACTATTCTTAATGCAGCTAATAAAAGATGTGCAGTGGTGTGGAGTTTTGTTGTAGCTTCCGAACTATCTGCTAATCCTGATTTGAATCTTCCTTTTGTTGCGGTTTGGGAAAGTTTTCTGTGTTTTTGTAATTCTTTTTCAAAACCTTTTTCATCTACTTCAGTTCCTGTCTCAATAGCAACATCTCTTATCATTTCAATTGGAAATCCATAACTTTGGTAAAGTAAAAAAGCTTCTTTCCCTGAAATTTTTTTATGGATGCTTCTTTCCCAAGACATTTTTTTAATTTCTTTTAATCCCTTTTCTAATGTCTTCTCAAATTTGTCTTCTTCTTTATTTAGTTCATCAATTATGAACTTTTCATTTTTCTTTAATTCAGGATAGTCATCATATATTTTTAGAATTTCTTTTGTTAAGGGAGTTGTTATGTCTTTTTCTTTGGATATTCCTAAATCTTTCCCATATTTTACTGCACGTCTTATTAATCTCCTAAGAACATAACCTTGTTCTGTGTTTGAGGGTTCTATTTTTTCTGCTAAAATAAAGACAGCGGCTTTGATATGGTCTGCGATTATTCTCATGGCGCGAGTATCTTTTTCATCTTTTCCATATTTTTTTTCTGATAGTTTTTCAATTTGATTGATTATTGGTTTGAAACATTCAGAAAGATAATCATCATTTAATCCATTTAAGACAGTAATAATTCTTTCTACACCTCCTCCGAAATCAATATTTTGTTGTTTTGCTTTTTCAAAACTTTTTTCTGTTTTATTGTAACCCATTAAAACATTATTTCCAATTTCAACCCAATCATTTCCATCTGTTGCTAATGTAGAATCATTTGGATTGAATTTTTTTGGAGCAGATTGTTTTCCTGTCCAATAAAATATTTCTGTACTTGGACCGCAAGGTCCTGTTTTTCCTGCTGGTCCCCACCAATTATCTTTTCCCAAAAATGCAATTCTTTCCGGGGGGATACCTAACGAGAGCCAGATTTTTTCTGTTTCTGTATCTTTTGGAGAATTTTTATCTCCTTTGAAATAAGTTATTGCTAATTTTGTTTTTGGAATTTTCAAAATTTTTGTTAGAAATTCAAATGTAAATTTAATTGCATCTTCTTTCCAGTAATCCCCTAGTGACCAGTTTCCAAGCATTTCAAAAAAAGTATGATGTGTTGCATCTCCAACTTCTTGTATGTCTCCTGTTCTTATGCATCCCTGAGTATTAACTAATCGTTTTCCTAAGGGATGTGATTGTCCTAAAAGATAAGGAACTAATGGATGCATCCCTGCAGTTGTGAATAATACTGTTGGGTCGTTTTCTGGGAGAAGTGAGGCATTAGGCATCTCTTTATGATTTTTGGATTTGAAAAATTCAATGTATTTTTTTATTAACTCTTTTCTATTAACCATGGAAAAATTAAGAAAGTGGATTTTAAAAATTGTTTGTTGTAGGAATAGAAAGTCTTATAAGGTGAATGCATATCTGATTTTTTATGGACACAAGAATAATGATACTTTCTCCTGAAAGAGAAGATCAAAAAAGAATAGAAAATGTAGTTCATAATTTTCTTAGAAATAATTCTCTAGGAGATGTTGATGTGCAATCTTATGCAGATACTGCAGATGCTTATAAAGAAGGAAATAAAATTGGGCTTGGAAAAGAACTTTTTATTATTTTTGATGAGAGATTAGATCCGAAAGGTGATCCCTTGCGAATGACTGGGAAGGAAAAATTGTTTCGTCACTCATTTAGTCTTTCGAAAAATGTTTGTGATGAAAGAAATATCCCTTATTTTATGTTTGAAAGAAAATTAACTAGGGAAGAGGGAGAAGATGCTTTAAAATATAAGATTAGTATTTTAAATCTTGAAAAAAGAATGAATGACTTAAAGGAAGGGATTTTAGTTAAGGAAGAAGAATTCCCAGACCTTAGTGAGTTTGATTTAACCTCCGATAGCCCTTAATTTTTCTTGAATTTCCATTAATTGATTTTCAAGACTATCATCAACATCTTTATCTTTTGGTTTGCTTATTGTTTTTCTAATTTCGTTTTCTTCTCTTTTAATCGGAGAGATTTTTATTTTTGGAAGATCTGTTTTTATTTTTTTTATGTTTAAAACTAATTCTTTTATTTTTCTGTAGGTTTTTGCTTTTGTTCTTAATTCTTCTAATCTCAAGGCCTTGTAAGTTCTGATTATTTTTATTATTCTTAATAAATTTCCTTGTAAAGAAAGAATATTCTTTTTAGTTTCGAGTGCTTCATCATAACTTAATCTTACATAAACAGGGTTTTCTTCTTTCATTTTATTCTACCTTAGAAAAAATGTCTTGGTCTATTTTCTCAATTTCTAGTTTTGTTTTTTGTACTTCTCTTTCCCACATGCCCAATTCTTTTTCTTCTTCTTCTTTTAAGCTTTTTACGTCTCTTAACATTTTTTCAATTTCTGTAATTTGTTGTTTAGCTTTTTCAAATGCATGTAAGCTTTCTTCAAATTTATCTATTCTTATGAAAATTGGTTCTTTTACACTTTTTGCTGCTTCTCTAAAAGTTGAAGGAACAGATTTAAATTCTTTTTCACTTAGAGGTTGTCGCATCATTTGTTCTTGTTCTGGAACAAAGTCATCTGCTTCAAAATCCTCTTCGCTTTCCTCTTTTTCCCCAGTTACAGCTCCTTTAATAATATCTTGTGAAAATTTTTTTCCGAAAGAATCATTGGGAAAACGTGGTAAGGGGGATAGTTGTTCTTTTGTTTTTGGTCCCCCCAAGGATGATTTTGGCGAGTCGTCGTCAAAATCTGGAAGTTCTGGAAGTTCAGGCAATTCAGAAGGCTTGGCAGATATTGGCTTCTTTTTTATATCTCCCTTATTTGATTTCTTTTTAAATAACCCCATTTTATTTTTTAATATACTCTTTTTAATATATATAAAATAGCATATAGGTTTAAAAACTTTCTGAATAATTTTAATATCATAACCGAATCAACATTTTAAAAAAAATGTTTCGACGTTTGCACTTTGTACAACTGAATCAACTTCGAGAAAAAGTCTCAACGATTGCGCTAAAGCACAACCGAAAGGTATTTATTTGATTTTTTTTTAATAATTCTATGTTAACTAAAATTCTTAATGAAGTTATATTAAGTATTGTTGGAAAACCGGGTGAAGGATTAGTTGAATTATTAGATAATAAAAGGCATGTAAATGAGTTTGTGATTGCAAAAAAACTTGATTTTACAATTAATCAGACAAGAAATCTTTTGTATAAAATTTCTGATCAAGGTTTGGTTTCTTCTATTAGAAAAAAAGATAAGAAAAAAGGATGGTATACTTATTTTTGGAAAATTGAAGTTTTGAAATCATTGAAATTCTTAGAGTATATTTTATTAAAAAATATTAACCAAATAAAACATCAATTGAAAAGCAGACAAGAAAAACAATTTTATGTTTGTGAAAGATGCAATATTGAAATTACTGAAGAAAATGCTTTGTTGCACGATTTTATTTGTGATGAATGTGGCGAGGTTTATTCTTTGAAGGATAATACCCTTGTTGTAAGAGATTTAGAAAGGGCAAAAAGTAAATTTGAGAAAGAATTAAAACTAGTTTGTGAAGAAATTCAGAAAGAAAGTGAAAGGTTAGGTAAAATTAAAGCTAAAGATTTAAAGAAAATAGAAGAAGAAAAAGCGAGAAATAAAAAAGCGAGAAGGAAATTAACTCTGGCTGCAAAAAAACCTGCTAAGAAATTAGTTAAGAAAACTGTGAAGAAAAAAATAACTTCGACTAAAAAGAAAACTCCTGCACACCATGGGCGTACCCCGAAAGATTTTGGTAAAAAATCTTTACAAAGGGCAAAAAAAACTCCTACAAAAAAGAAAGTAGTTAAGAAGAAAAGTTCATCTAAATCTAAGACAAAAAAATAATTTTAAAATGGCCTATGTTTATAGCACTCAATCTAAAAAAAGGAAAAATCTTTTAGGAAAATTAAGTGTTAACTCTACAATTATTTTGATTAATGTTGTCGCTTTTATTTTGTTTGCAATTTTGATGGCTACCAACGCTAAGTTTTTGAATTATATTGCAATAAAACCCTCTAATATTTTACAAGGAAAATATCTTTGGACTTTTTTAACTTCAATGTTTATGCATGGAGGGTTTTTTCATCTTTTTGTAAATATGCTTTCATTGTTTTTTATTGGCTCATTAGTTGAAAAGATTCTTGGCAAAAAAAGATATTTGTGGTTTTATTTAACTGCAGGTTTGTTTGCCGGATTATTTTTTATTTTGACTAGTTATATTCTTAAAACAGACCTTAGTATTTATGCTGTTGGAGCTTCAGGTGCTTTATTTGGGCTTGTTGGTTTATTGATGTTTTTGACACCAGATTTGCCAGTTTACATTATGTTTATACCTATTCCCATTAAAATGAAATATGCTGCTCCAGGAATTTTGATTTTGCTTTGGATAATTTCGGCACTAGGAAATGTTCCAATCGGAAATACTGCGCATCTTGGAGGATTGATTTTAGGATTAGCTTACGGAATTTATTTAAGAAAGAAATATAAAAACAAAACCAAATATATCAGTAAACATTTTAGTTAATGAAAATGAAAAAAAGAGGATTTGATTTAAAGAAAGAATATAGTGAATGTTGGAAATACATTAAAAAATCAAGGAAATTTATTTATGCTGTTATAGGTGTGTTTTTTGTTTTTGCGTTTATTGGTTTTTTTGTTCCTGCTCCTGTTTATATTACTGAACAGATAATAAAACTTTTTGAAGATATTTTAGCAGAGATGGAAGGCTTGTCTCCTCTTGGAGTCATTTTTAAGATTTTTTTGAATAATATCAAAAGTAGTTTTTTTGGAATGGCATTTGGAATTTTCTTTGGAATATTTCCAGTTTTTGCTACAATTGCTAATGGATATGTTTTAGGATTTGTTTCTGAGATGAGTGTTTCAAATGCAGGAGTTTCATCATTATTGTTGCTTTTTCCTCATGGGGTTTTTGAATTACCTGCAATATTTATTTCGCTTGCCCTTGGATTGAAATTAGGAACATTTGCTTTTCAGAAAAATAAACAGAAATTTTTTAAAGAAGATATATTAAGAATTTTAAAAATATTTTTATTAGTGGTAATACCCCTTTTAATAATTGCAGCGATAATTGAAGGAAGTTTTATAGCTTTGAGTTAATTATTCTTTCAAATCGCTAACGCCTAGCATTATAAAAATAAGACCTATTAAGCTTATCATCCAAACTAGTCCTCCTTTAAGGAATTCCCATGCAGCATGTTTGAAATTCCAGAAAGTTCCCCATTGGACTGATGTCCAGACCAATAGAATTACCCCATTTAACAACAATAGCCCGAGTAATATTTCTGTCCATTTATTCATTGTATTTTTACAGAGTGTTTCCCATTTAAAAAGATTCTTGTGATTTAATGTATATACAAAGTTTTAAAAATAAACTCTTGTTTTTGATTTTATGAACTTTGCGGATATTTCAAATATTGCAATCCCAAATTAATTTTTCTACTGGAAGTTTTACTTAATTTAAAATCTAATTAAAATGAAAAAAGTTAAAGATATTTTATGGAAACCTGGTATGTCTGTTGAAGCGCTTGTTGATAGTTTTGGCTCTGTAGGTTATCAGGCCACAGAGCTCAGTAATGCGGTTGATGTTATTATGAAAATGAAGCGTTCTGGTTCAAAGATTTTTCTTACTTTTACTTCAAATATGGTAACTTCTGGATTGAGAGGGCTTTTCTCCCAGCTTTGCAAATTACAAGTTCCTAATGTTTTGGTTACAACTTCTGGGGCGATTGAAGAGGATTTAATGAAAGCTGTTGGAGAAGACTTTGAAATTTCTAGTTTTTATGCAGATGATATTCAACTTCATGAAAGAGGGGAGAATCGAGTTGGAAATTTGTTAATTAGGAATGAGAGTTATATGAAATTTGAGGATTTGATGATGGAATATTTGGAAAAGATTTATGCTAAGAAAAATCGAATCTCTTCTTCAGAATTGCTATATGAAATTGGATTGATGTTAAATGGCGAGAATTCTATTCTTTATCAAGCAGCCAAAAATAACATTCCTATCTATTGTCCTGGAATTGCAGATTCTTCTTTTGGTTTTCAGTTGTTTATGTTTCAGCAAAAACACCCTGATTTTATTGTTGATACTATTTTAGACATGAAACGAATTGCAACAGATATTGGATTTGATGATAAAAAAGGTTTGATTTCTCTTGGAGGGAGTATTTCAAAACATTATGCTGTTTTTTCTGCTTTGATGTCTGGAGGTTTTGATTATGCTGTTTATCTAACTACAAGCCATGCGTCTTCTGGTTCAATGAGTGGGGCGACTACACAGGAAGCTAAATCATGGGGGAAATTAAAAGATGATGCAGAAGCCTCAACTGTTATTGGAGATGTAACAATTACTTTTCCATTGATAATGTGTTCTGTCTTGGATAAATTAAAACAAGAAGGATTATTGGAAAATGAGTGAAGCTAAATTTATACTTTCTAAGAAAAAAGTTTTAGAGCAGTATGATAAATTAAGAGATTTGGGGTTGAAAGTTTCTTATTCTTATAAGACAAATAAAGAGGTTGGGAAGGTTTTGCAAGATGTTTGTTCTGATTGTGATTTTTCTATTCATGCTAAAGAAGAAATTGAGATGATTAAGGAGAAATCTAAGATTTGGTTCTTTACTCAGGCTGAATCAGAAGATGAATTGAAAGAGATTCTTGATAAAGGGATTAGAAATTTTGTTGTAGATAATGAAATTGATTTGGAGAGGATATTGAATGTTGCTAAGGAGATAGGAGAGAAAATAAATCTTTCTCTTAGAATGAAATTTCAAGAACATAGAATTGGAACAGGAAAGTATTTTGTTTATGGAATGAGTTCAAAAATTGTTAATGAGATTATTGGAAGGATTGGAGAAGAACAATTTATTGATAAGTTGGGAATTCATATTCATCGTAAAACGCAGAATACGAGTGAATGGGAGATTAAAAGTGAGATTGAGGATTCTTTGATAAATGAGAGTTTAGAAAGAATTAATTTTGTGAATTTGGGAGGAGGATTGCCTTCTGTTTATAGAGGTTATACTTCTAATATTTTGGATTATGTATTTGAGAGATTGTCTGATGCTAAGAAATTTTTGGATGATTGGAAAATTGAAACTTATATTGAACCTGGAAGATTTATTGCTGCGCCTTCTGTGAAACTTGAAACAGAAATAATTCAAATTCAAGAAAGTAATATTGTTATTAATACTACAATCTATAATTGTGCATTAGATACTGTAATGACTGGGACAAAAATGTTGATTGAAGGAGAATTAGAGGTTGGTAAGGATTTTTTGATTAAAGGTAATTCCCCAACACGAGATGATATTTTTAGATACAAGGTCAAATTGAAAAATCCTAAAATTGGAGATAAGGTTGTTTTTTTAAATGCTGGTGCTTATAATTATACAACTGATTTTTTCGGTTATAAGAAATTAAAGACAATCATAAATAATTAAAATGCTAACAAAAAAACAAATTAAAGAAATAAAGGAACATCTTGAAAAGGCGCAGAATCCGCTTTTCTTTTTTGATAATGATCCAGATGGGCTTTGCGCGTTTCTTTTATTGCAACGATATCTTGGAAGAGGCAAAGGAGTCGCAATAAGATCTTTTCCAGATTTAACAATAGATTATTTTAGAAAAGTCAAGGAATTAGATGCAGATTATGTTTTTATTTTAGACAAGCCGGTTGTTTCAAAGGAATTTCTTGAAGCAATTAAACAAGTGAATCTTCCAGTGGTTTGGATTGATCATCATGAAATTGATAGAAAGGATATACCATCTTTTGTTAATTATTATAATCCTGTGTTTAATCGTGGTAAAAAAAATGAACCAGTTACTTATTTATGTTATGAAATTACTAAGAAAAAAGAAGATTTGTGGTTGGCGGTCGCGGGTTGTGTTTCAGATCATTTTATTCCTGATTTTTATTCTGAATTTTTGAAACGATATTTGGATTTAGGATTTAAAACAGATAAGCCTTTTGGGATTCTTTATAATTCTCAAATTGGCAAGATTTCAAGAATATTTAGTTTTGCTTTGAAAGATAGAACGACAAATGTGATTCATATGTTGAAATTTTTGATGAAGGTGAAAAGTCCTTACGAAGTTTTGGATGAGAGTCCGAAAAATAGAATTATGCACGAAAGATTTAAGGAAATTGATAAGACATATCAAAAATTAATAAAAAAAGCAAAATCAAACTTGGATGATAGTAAAATTTTATTTTTTCAATATTCTGGAGAGACAAGTATTAGTGCAGATTTATCAAATCAGTTGAGTTATTTGTTTCCTGAAAAAGTAATTGTAGTAATGCGTGTTTTAGATGTGACTACAAGTATTTCTGTAAGGGGAGAAAAGGTTAGGAAGAAAGTTTTAAAGGCAATTGAAGGACTTGAGGGCGCAACAGGTGGAGGACATGAAAATGCTGTTGGAGCGAAAATAAAAACTAAAGATTTGGAAGAGTTTAA
>Ga0075116_10000003_pt1 | contig 165464 bp, 162 predicted proteins | sample AntAceMetag02UKC_FD_69786 | JGI IMG/M metagenome (GOLD analysis project Ga0075116, IMG submission 69786) | Saline lake microbial communities from Ace Lake, Antarctica- Antarctic Ace Lake Metagenome 02UKC | ecosystem: Environmental > Aquatic > Non-marine Saline and Alkaline > Saline | place...
CCTCTTACCCAGATTAAAGAGCGTAGATTCGATCTGATCGAACGTGCTCAAGATTTGGCCCGTGCTCAAATTCAGGCTGCTGAAGACGAACGTGTATTTGCTGTCCTAGACAGTATTGCCACTGCCGGTTTCGATAGTCTGCCTGCTCAGATGAATGCTGACATCCCAGTTATAGCTCCTATTACTGGTCAGATTCTTGCTGATGCTTTCTCTCTCGTTGAACGTCATGACCTTCGTGTAGCCCGTATCTACATGAATGCCCGTGATTATGCTGATCTTCGTAAGTTCGGTAGAGACATCCTGGATATCGAATCTCAGGCAACTCTGCTTAAAACTGGTCTGATGGCAACCCTTTGGGGAGCTCAGATTGTTACCAGTCGTTTGGTGCCTGTTGGTACAGTTTACATTTGCTGTGAGCCTGAGCATTTCGGTCGAATTCCGGTTCGTACTGAACTGACCGTCCTCTCCGCAGATGATCCAAAAGCTCGTACCATTGGTTTCTCAGTATTTGAGAACCTCGGTATCGGTGCATTCAACCCTCGTGGTCTTGCACGTCTGACAATCACCCGATAACCTCGGTTGAATTTAAAGACTCTGAACCCGACCCTCACAAGGGGTCGGGTTTTTTCGTGGTTATTTCTTGGGGTGATTGGGTATAGTCCAAGGTGTCTGAATCACTTTTTTAGGATACCTGATGGACGTACTCGAAGTTAGAAATATAGAAGATCTTGCTATAGCTCCCAAAGCAAATGCCTTTAGAGTCCTGGATGACGGGAACGGGGTAGATTGTTTTCTGGACTTTTTAGAGTATGACTTAGATAAAAACATAGCCTCCGTAGTATCCAGAATCCAGATAAACCGTGGGTTTCTCTTAGTAATTCGTGATCGTCTAACTCTTTCCCTAAAAGAAATAACAAAAGAAACTAATGAAACGGCTGAGGGTGGGTAAAATAATAACTTCTTTTTTGGTCTTGACGGTAAAGTAAGTTGAATTGTTTTTTAGGTGCTGTTGAACATAACAAGTATTGGAGAGAAATATGGCCCAGATAGTTTTTGTACGTGGTGAGTTCCAGAAGTTCAGGACTTTGAGTAATATTCATATGGGATCTTATGAAAAGGATCTGATAGCGGAGTCCGAGGTTGAGTTTGATGGAGCAGTTTTGAAATGGGGTGGTGAAGAGTTCAATCTTCCTACTTTCATTGGTGCTATTAATGCAGGTTGGGTTGTCCCGATTGAGGATAACGTCAGCATATACAGACCGAAGCCTGCAGGAGTGAAAGTCCGTCCAGCTACCTCTGATGGTCCTGAGCGTGGTGAGGAAATGGAGATTGGTCCTACTCCTGATGAGGATGAAGTCTTTGTCGGCACGGTAGACGATAATAATGCCCGTCGTAATGCTACCAATAATCCAACACCAGCCCTTTTAACTACCCCTCAAGCCACTGATGCTTCCATGGCTAAAGCAGCAGCTTTGGCAGAAGCTCGTCGGAAACAAGCAGATGCTTCCGAAGCTACGGTTTTGGCAGAAGATGCAGGGGAAGTTCCAAGTGTCCAGCATTCTGATGATGATGACCCTGCACAGGTTGTAATCCAAACTAAAGTTTTTGATGATACTCCGAAAGTTACTCATAATGGAATGGAGATCGTCTCTGATGTGCAAGATGGAGTTCCTGTAGCTACTATTGGTGGTAGAAGCTCTGCTGCTGTTGGTGCTCCTGGTGAAACTGCTGGTAAAGCTCGAACAGTTCTATCTGATTCTGCTTCGGCAGCTACGGCTGTCAGAATGGCTGAGGCAACTCGTCCATCTAAGACAATTGCAAAAGTAGCAGCCCCTGTAGCTCAAGCAGCCCCTGTAGCTTTACCAGGCTCTGCAATGCCAGTAGTCCAGAAGCAGGCATCGGTTAAATGGAAACGTGGGAACTTGAAACCTTCTGAACGTGCAGTAGCAGCTGTAAAGAAATATGGCTCTGACGATAACCTTATTAAACAGGTTATGAAGCAAGAAACAGATCAGGTTCGTCGTCTGATTCGGTCTGAAATCAAGAAACAAAAAGCTTAAACCCTCTTATGGGTCGGTATTCTTTCAATGAAAAACCTCTGTTAGGATGTTAGTGTTTCCTGATGGAGGTTTTTCATTGTGACAAACAACAAACAAGCTAGTAGCCAAGCAGCATGGGCACTTCTTACAGAAGGTGTTTCTCAGGCTAGGGTTGATGCCCACCGTCTGAACCATCTGATAAACCGAGCCCTCCAGTTAGTAGAGGCCTCGGATGAAAAAGAACACCTTTACCAAATCGGAGGGGACATTATCCTTGGAGCTCCAAAGCTTTTGAAAAGTCTGGAACGAGATTTAGATCGAACCAGTTTGGCCTTATCCAAGATGGGTATTGAATTCTTATCAGCAAGGCTTCCTCTCTCTGATAAAACTATGATTGATGAGGCTATTGAAGCTGCTTTTGGTTCGGCCACTCTACGAAACTCTGATGTGGATAAACTGGCTAGAAGGTTTATGTTAGCTGGTACTCGAAGTGAGTCAAAATGAAAAAAAACAGTTACAGTAGGCCAACAGAGGAATTATCGGGGTATAAGACGTTTGTACGTCCTGACACGGCTGATAGCGGGAAAGGTGTCAAACAAGTCCTTCCCTCCCCTCCTTGGTCACGTAGTAAGCCTTCACCACCTTTAGGGTTCGGTAAGCCTGCCCCTGGGAATCAGAACTACAAGATCCCGAATAAGCCGGGTGAGGATTCTCCTGTTCCATATGCAACTCCGAGTACCACGGTTCAACGTAGACCTGAAGTGAACTCATCTTTTGCCCACCCAAAGCCCCCGACAGCTCCAGATCGTCAACGGGATCAACGGGGGCAGGCCAAGATGTATTACAAGAAATACTATAATAGGAACAAAGGAAAAATCAAACATGAGATGAATGTTTGGTACAAAAGGCATAAAAACAAATTTAATTTCAAAAAAGACCAGAGACTCCGAAGGGAAAAACCTCAAAGCTATGATCGTAAGCCTGGAGGCGGGGTCAAGGAAGTGAAGAACCGATCTCAGGAGAATCGTCAGAAGACAGCCGAGATGATGAATCTCCCAGTAGCTCATATGTATAGTATGAGGACAGGTCAATATGGGATGATGCTTGGTGCTGATCCTGATACCGGTTATATCTTGATTTACCTTGATAATCATCAAACAGCTGAGATACCCTTTGAGGTTTTTTTGGAAGACTTTGTGATGTTATCAGAAAAAGATATTGATATTGCCATAGATAATATGGATGCTGCTTTTGGTATTGATGTCGAAGAAGCCTTCCTTGATAAAGTAGCTGATTTCCTGTATGAGAAACGTCCTCCTGATATGGACCCTGGCACTCATTATGACCGGGGGTCTGAACGACAGAAGGATGATGAAGTCCCAGCTCCTGGTAGGATGCCTTATACTCATGTCAGGGATAACCCGGGATCAGCTAAAGTTATTCCTGACAACAAAGACTTTGTTAATAATAAAGCTGCTCTTAAAGTGGCAACTAAGATTAAAGATATCCGGGATGCTTGCAGCTCTGAACTTCGATCAAAAGCCGGCGGTGTGAAGATTCGTTTAGCCAGGGTAGACAGCAAGAATGCAATGTGGTCATTTGATGCAACAGGCTCTGGTGGGAAAAAATACCGAATTAAAATTAAAGCCTTAGCCAAGGGTAATATCAAGGATATGAAGAAAACGGATATCCTCGTATCCTGTACTTGTCCTTACTGGCAATGGCAAGGTCCTGAGTATTATGCTAAGAAAGAAGGGTACTTGTTAGGTAAGCCTCGGGGAACGGCATCAAAACCTGACGTTAAAGACCCTCACAGCCGTCATAAGGCGTGTAAACATATCCTTGCTGTACTAGATAGGGTAGCAGGTTATACTGTGCCTAAAGGCAGAAAGACCGCTTCTGCTATTCAGTATTTAGCTACTATTATTTCCCAAAGTAAAATAAAGATCGTTTCTGACGATCAAATGGAGTTAGAGATGTTCATTCATCGGTATGGTTTAGAAAAGGATTTTAAAGGAGAAATCGATGCCGATTTATGAATACCAGTGTGAGAGTTGTTTGATAGAGTTTGAGATGCTTTTGTTTTTTAGTGAATATAAAGACCCTCAAGTTTGCCCGACATGCGGGAAACCAGCTAAGAAGTTGGTGTCCTTGGGTGATTTTGTTTTGAAGGGTGATGGATGGTATGGCAAAGCCTTGAAAATTAAAGGTCAGATGAAAAAGAAAAACGAGCGGATTCTAGCACGTCAGAAAGACCGGTATCATGGAACTGGTGCAAGCCTTCAACCCAATGTAGATGGGCAGCCTGTTGATACATGGAAAGACGCTCAAAAACTTGCTGCCGATAAGGGAAAGGTTGCTGAAACCTATACCCCGATGGTGGAAAAAGAAAAAAGAGGTGAATCATGAGCAGTTATGGACCGTTCGATACCAGAATAGGTGTCTTAGAGCGTTTACCACATTTTGTAGATCTTATTACCAGAAACAAACCCGGTGTAACTCAATATCGACTCTGGGGTGCTCGTAATGTCAATGATGCTTACGGGGATCTGACTGATAGTGGTGTGGGAGGTACAGGACCGACTTTGATGATGACTGCAAATGCAAATCAACGAGTCCAGAGTCCTACTTTAATCCATCGGAAAGCTGGTTGGGTTGAAGAAAGCCGGAGAGGCCAGACTTCATTTCAATTTGACATTGTAGATTTCTTAGCTCCTGCCAACCCGAAACCTTTCGGGACGGACGAAGAGACAGTTTATGTCCGTTTGCAAGAGTTTCGTCAATCCACAGGTAGTTGGGCAGAAGTCCCGATAGGAGCTCCTATCAATCCTGGAACTCCGATCTTAGGACCCATCTTGGCTGTCCCCGGAGCAAACCAAAATAAACAAGTGCCTCTGACGATCAGCGGGATAGCTCCTGCCGAGACAGGGTGTATGGAGATGTATCCTCCGAACTTTGATGAGACTGTTCAAATGGCTCTCCCGATGCACATTGTATTCCCCAGGCCAATCGGAACTCTTATGATCAGGAATGATGCTGAGGATGCAGACACATGGCTTTTAGTTTCCTATGGTATCGGCCAGCCGATGATAGCCCTTCCAGGCGGAGGGTCAAATGCTAGTATTCTTGTCCATGATACTCTTGAAGGTTCTATCAGTGATATTGTTTTAGCTAGTAGCTCCCCAGTTCCTGCTGCTTCTATTGGTGCTGATCCTGGATGTCCATTTACTATGGATGCTGTTACAATGAGCTGGCTTGTATAGAGTTTTGAATATGTCACCTGGTGAGGATCAGGTGACATTATAGGTAGGTTTAGGTAAAGGAGAAAGAATATGATTATTAAGACCCCTTCGTGGAATGAAGACGGGTGGATATATCTGACAGATATAGAAAACCCACACATCAACCCATTACTTTTTTCCAGACAAGAGTATAAACACCCTTGTCCAACTCATCCTGTTAGGATGAACCCCGACCATCTTTTGCTTCGAGAGGTTGGAGATGTTTCAAAGTATGACCCAGATAAATTGGGACATACCCACATGAACGTCAATCCTCGGATCATTGAAACCTGGATGGAGATGCTGGATAAAGACCACAGCAGCCCCACACCTCATTGCTGGGTGGTTTATTTCATGAGGAAAGGTAAGGAAGAATCCTTGATAACCTCTGAGAATGTCTACCTAATGAGTGATAAAGGTGATACCATTGACAAACATCTTATCCTTGGACGAGAGAATCTTGAAGGCAAGAATGCTAATATGAGAGCTTTAACTGGACATTAACTAAAACAAGCCTACCTATTAAAGCCGAGGTTTAAAAGCCTCGGCTTTTTAGTATAAACAAACTATTGGGGATATACTTGGTTTAATAAACCCTTATATATAAATGAGCAAGGATTGGCCTTGCTTGTTCGGATGATTTTTTTTTAAGATGGAGGTTAAAATATGCCTTATATCTGTCTAACAAGAACCGACATCCCGGACGGTACATTGCAAATTTTGGATTTGCTTCCTAACGCATCACAACGGCATCCGGGTTATGACCCTCCTGCTCAAACACGATACGTTAATCGAGTCCAAAATGAAGCTCTGGCTCTCGTCAATGGGGTGTCCAACGGGATAAAGAATGGGCTTTCGGCCTATATCCTGGACAGAATTGAACCTGGTGGCACACAAGTTGGAACGGCTGAAGTGGATTTGGATGCTCCTGGGGTAGTCCTTGATCCTGATACTATTACCATTGGTGGTGTAGTTTTCACGGCAACTGATGTTTGGCCACCTGACCCAGCCTTGCAGTTTTTTAGCTCTGATGCTGGAGCTGGCTCAGATGAAACAGTCATGGCAAACTCACTCATTGATGCTGTAAACGACCCAGCTTCCCAGGTATTGCTTCTGGCAGCGGGTGGTACTTGTACTGCTTCGGCTGGTGGTTCTCTTGGTGCTGGTCAAGTTCTTTTGACGGCTGATACTGCCGGTGCAACTGGAGCTTTGACTCTGGCTGAAAGCACTGCTGGTGCTCGTATTGATATCACGGACGATCATTTGTCCAGGACTTTTGAGGATTTCACGGCCAGACAGATTGCTAATATCTCTGAACGGATTATTATCCGATTAGATGCAGCTTCGGCTCTGACGGCAACTGATGTTAATACAGCTATCAATGCTGAAGGTGGTGTTACAGGATGTGACATTGCAAGTGTTGGTACTTTAGGCTCTCTGATAGAAATGCTTTCAATCTTGGCAGGACGTGGATATCGTCTGCCACACTTTGCAACCATTTACACAGGAGCTGGGTACGACATTTGGCATTCAGCAGCAGCCGGAAGTTTTGACATTTCCCATTTGGTGAATGACAGTCGGATGGTAGCTGGTGAACTCGTACCGAATAACATTGGTGGTGACACTGCTCTGATGCCTGTTAAGGGGATCACGAACACTTACCACAGTTCGGCTTTGGAAGTTTCTCTCTTGGAGGGTGACTTATCTAAAATGGGTGCTGGAATCACTCTCTGGCCAGACAGTGATGATGTTCCTCATTTCCCGTGGACCTACCAAAAAGGTACAGCCTACTCAACAGTAACCGCCCGTGTCGTCACAGTTTATGACGATGACGGCACAGTTCTCGTTTAAAGGAGGATACAAATGGCTTATGCTTATATCGTACTTAACAGAAACGACATTGCAGACAATCTTCTGCAAGTGTTTGACATCAAACCTAACACCAGCCAACTTGGAATCTATGATTCCGTCTGGGCTAATCAAGGTGGACAAACAGGTTATTTGACTTGGTTGTCACAGCATGATGTCGTAGCTACAACAACGGGTGCTGCTAATATCGAAGTTACCGATGCAGCCTATAAAGGTCTGAATGCCTACTTGATTGATAATGTTGAGAACGTGCAGGGTGATGGCGGACCGAACCCTGACTTGGCTCTGACCGATACTTTTGCTATTGCAATTGGTGATGCTATCCGAGATCGAATGTCTGCAGGCGGAACTTTGACTCTAGCAATCATCAATGGCCTCATCAATACAGCTTGTGGTGGACTAGCTAGTTCTGATCTTGATGGTACATTACCTAACTCTTACTCGACTGGGTCAGTAGAAGAGCTTCTACGTGTCCTGGCTGGTGAGGTTTACCGTGTTCCAGCAGCAGCCCAAGTTGGTAATGCTGATAATGGTTTCCCTGGTGATGGCACAACTCACGTCCCACTTGGTGCCTTTGTAGCTTCTACGGACAGTGAATACCGTGGTGTCCGTAAGTTTGCCAACACAGGTTCTCTGAACTTGTCGTGTTTGTCGGGCAATATGTCCAAAATGAAAGCTGCTACTTACTCATGGTTGAATCCTTCCTACACTTATGGTGCAGCAGGAACAGCAGTGACTTTGAGCGGTGATCATATCCCAGCAACCGGAGTTGCAGCAGCTGTTGCAGTCTACGAAAACGACGGCACTTTGCTGTAAGGAGGTTAAACTATGGCACATAGAGCTTACGTTCTTGCCCAACGAAACGATGTGACTGGGATGAATATCCAAGTCCTTGATCTCAAACCTAACTCGAGCCAGAAAAGTAGCTCGTATGACGGTGATGGTCAAACCTTTTATTTGAACTCCATCGACACCGCCGGAGTGACTCATATGATTGATAATGGATATGAGTCAGGCAGTCGTCAAACTATCATGAGTGTCTTTTACGATGCTGTAGCCGATGATACCACCGGTGGTGGTAATGATGTTCTGGCCAACCAGAATGCCTGTCTTGGTCTAGCAGCTTACCTTCGTGAGCGTGTCCAACCGGGCGGTGTGGCTTCGGCTGTAGCTGGTCGGATGACTTGGGCCCACGCCAACACACAAGCTGGTGCAATTTTGGCATTAGTTGTTTCAGGTGGTGATTTGACTTTGGCTGGTATCAATGCAGTCTTGTCAAGCGTACCTGATGGTGGTATTGCTGCCACAGACCTTGATGGTGCAGCAATTCTTTCTCTGTCCTTCGGGTCAGTAGATGACATTCTCCGTATCATAGCTGGTGAGATTTACCGGTCACCGATGGATTGTATCATCTGTACCCAAGCCAACGTGTTTTTGAATTTGGCAAGTAGAGATGCTCTGGTACTTGCTCAATTGCCCGCAGTTACGGGTCAAACCTTCGTGTCTCAGGGTGCTTTCTTGAGTAATCTGGAAAATGGTTACGAAAGAATTCCAACCTTGGCTGTCACAGGTGACATGTATGCCTCAATGGGTGGTGGTTATCTGTTTAAGATGGAAGCTGGGCAGACCTTCAAAAACCCTAACTTTGCTTATGCAGCAGCAGACGTAACTGAGTTCAAACCTCGTGCATATGACCTGAGTGGTGTAGTTATCCCTGTTACAGGGACTCTGGGAACTGTACGTGTTTACGATGAAGAAGGAACCAACTTGTTATAAAAGGTTGATTCTGTAAGGTTTTTTAGACGGAGATCCCTCGGGGTCTCCGTTTTTCTTTAATTAGTCACCCTATATAGGAACCCCGTTTTTTTTGAACGGTGGATAAATACAAACTGACAGGAGAACAGACATGGAAAATGAAACCGGGTACAGAACGTCAGATCTTTACTATGCAGCTTACTTGAAAGTGGCTGGTGTGGAATTCAAAGGCACGACTAAGGAAGGAAAACGAGTTTTCTTCTTGTTTGAGAATGCCGAAGGAATGGCTGATTTGAAGAAGCAGTATTTCAACCGATATGCAAAAGTATCGGCTCTGAGTTTTGCTGACGAAATCCGTTCGATGAAGAACTTAACTTACATGGAGACCGGAAGCTAATGGCAACAGTCCTTGCAAATACTCCATTTACGTTCCAAGCATTGTTCTTGGATACGGACAATATCCCGATTGTCCCAGTAGATCCAACTATCACTGTATTCATGTATAGTGCTGCTGGGGTAAAACAGGAATTGGTGGCTGCTACTGCAATGGACTCTGTAACCCCTGTAGAAATAGGACGTTACACCCATACTTACACTTTACCTGATGCTTTTACAGATGGTGATATGATTTATGGTGAAATGACTGGAGAACACCCGACCAGTGGTGATATTATTCGGTATAGTGAGACTGTGTCAGTTGTGACTCTCCCGCCAGGGTCACAAGGACTTTCGTATAATCTCATTAGAGGTGGTTAAAACATGACAGATATGAGAGTTGATTGCCAAATTGAAGTACCGCCGGAACACAAAGTAGGTAGTTTTGCCGATGCTTTCAGAGTTCTAACCAACCCTGAAGGTGATTGTGTTTTAGATTTCTTGACTTTATCTAAATGCAGGAAACTAGCATTTGTTGTGGCCAGAGTTCGTGTGGAGAAAGAGTTCTTGGAATCTATTAGAGATCGGTTAGAAGCCACTCTGAGTGAAATCCAAGGTCCTGATTTTTCAGGCATCTCTCCTGAACAAATAGAACAGATGTGGTACGTATCTGATCAAATAGACCCAGAGATTATTCCTGACGAGGGTGCTTTACCGGTAAGATGGTTTATTTACCCTGAAGGAGAGGTAGACTAAGATGGCAGTTGCATTTACTCCCGGGCAAACAATAGGCCGAGGGGACTTGGATATTTTCTTACAAAATGTTCAAGGGAATCCAGCTAATGCTGCTGAGATTTATTACACCCTTTATTATGTGAGTCCTGGACCACCTGAATCGGAAGTACAAGTAGGTCAGCCTCAAAGGATACCAGTAAACCCTGCCGTTGGGGAGTATTATGCTTCTCTGATGATTCCGCAAGGAGCTACGGCTGGAACTTATCGTATTCGTTGGACTTTTAGAGAGTTGGTTAATTCACCTCAGCAACAGGTTGTTCAAGAGTTTGCTGTCGTGACGGCTGCTGGGATTGCATTAGTTCCGGGATACGATGCTTCTCAGACGGCTATGATGAGAAGCCTTCGAATGCTTCTCAGAGACCAGAACCCTGACAAATTCTATCATTTCCGTCCTCCTGAGTATGAAGGGGACATCGGCCAGTATAATCGGATCTTTGGGCAGATATGGGAAGACGAAGAATTGCTGGAGTATTTATTGAGATCTTTGGATTGGTTCAATATGCAACCACCGTTGACTCAGAAGATCAATACTCTCAGATTGTTGATTCAAGATATGCCTGCATGGAGAACGGCAATCCTCTGGGGTGCTATCACCCACGCTTGCTTTGCATTGTCTATGAACTGGGTAGCAGATGAGTTTGATTATTCAATCGGTGGTGTAAGTCTGTCGATTGAGAAATCTTCAAAGTATGAGTCCTTGAAGCAGAATGCTGAGGGACAAATGGATAAAGCAACAGAAGCCAAGCAGAGAACAGTGAAATTCATCCGAGGTCTTCAACAGCCTCGGTTTGGTATGGGTGTTAGATCGGCCTTTGGACCGTTCGTTGGCAACGGGGTGCTTTCACCGAGGAATTTTATTTAGTGCTAGGTATAAGAAAACACTTGACTTTTTCAATATTTTAAATTACTCTATCCTTTGAAAGAAGGAGGAGTATTATGTCAGTTATATGTCCGTATTGTGGAAAAGAGTTTAAGGGAGATAAATTAAACTCCCGTCATTTATCAAAATGCAATCCTGCTTTAAAAGTTCCTGTTGAACCTTGTCTTTGTGGCCATGTCTCTACATCCTTAACTCAAATGAAAAGGCATAGAAAGAAATGTGAGGTTTGGCAAAATAGAGATAAGAAACAAGTAGCTCTGCAGCGTCAAGAAAAAACTGTAAAAGATAAATATGGGGTGAGGAATATACGACAGGTTCCAGAATTAGAAGAGAAACGATTACAAACAATCCGGGGTAAGTATGGTGCAGATAATGTTTTTTGTAAAGAATCCTCAATTTTTGAAAAGGTTCAAGAATCCTTAGTAGGGAAACGTAAAGGTTTAAAAGGGAAAGATAATCCTTTTGCTTGGGATTCAACTAAAGAAAAAATAAAAAAAACAATGCAGGAAAGTTATGGTGTAGACAGTCCTCAACAATCTCAAGAAATCCGGGATAGAACTAAAAGTACAAATTTAGAACGCTATGGGTTTGAGTGTTTGCTGTCTGATCCTGTTATAAGGGATCGGATAAAAGAGACATGTAAGGTTAAATATGGAGGTCCAGCTCCATCCTGTTCTTCTGAAGTCCGTGATAAACAAACAAAAACAAATCTAAAATGTTGGGGTGTTCCTTGGACAGCTATGCATCCTGATATCCGTCAAAAACAATTAGAGACGATGAAAGAACATTATGGGTCTCATTTCTTTGCCTCGGAAGAAGGGAAGGCTGAAATTCGTCGTGTTATGATGGAACGGTATGGTGTCGAATTTCCTGGAGCAATGGTTGGGCATTGGGAAAAAGCACTGGCTACTTTTAAGAAAAATTATCCCAATACGGCATATCCTGGTTTATTGGCAGGACGAGGTGGCCCTAATATGCTTGAACGTAGAATACACCAGTTAATCCCTGATGCTATTTATACAGGGGATGGTAGTTTTTGGCGTTGGTTGCCTTTATTAGGGCATTTTAAAAATCCTGACTTTATTTTTCCCGGTCCAGATCCAAATCATCCTATGAGGAATGTGACTAAGGTCGTGGAAGCCTTTGGATCTTATTGGCATTCTCGGATATTTACAGGTAAATCGAATTTTAAGCATGAGCAAGAGTTAATAGATTCTTATGCAGGTATTGGTTTTGATTGTTTGATTATCTGGGAAGATGATGTAAAGTCAGATATTGAATCTGTTCGTACTCGGTTGGTAGAATTTGTGGGAGTCTGACATCAATAAAAAGCCTGAGATTACGGTTAAAAGGATTCAAAGGTTCTTAGGTTTTCGGTAAAGTATGAATTATTACCTGTTAGTGTGTAGTTTTGGTCTGATAGGAGTTCTTATGGATGCTTATAGAATAGTGAAATCTAAGGTAGATAGAAATCTAACTCAGAAGTTAAAAAAATTAAAGCCTAAAGCTCGTTCTATGGGTGACTTTACAGGCGGTGTTTTACAGGCAGCCTTTTATGCCCGTAAAACAGGTGAGACCTATTACCTTTACTCTGGTAATAATTGGGGTAATGAAGTTTGGCGGGTGTCCTATAGGAAATCCGATTATTTGAATGGTGTGAATAATCCATATGGTAAGTTACTATCCGTAACTCCCGATATGGTAGTTACGGAGCATACTTTGAAAAGAATTAAAAAAGAAGCAGCAGCTTGGAAATCACCTGCAATCAATAAATCATTAGCCCAAAAGGTTAATAAAGCAGTGAAAAAACATTTCGTGACGGATCTTTTGAATGATCTCATAACAAAGAAGAAAGATTGGCGTATAGGGCTGAGATCAGCTATTGGTAAAGCAGTTGCTCCTACTCAGATGCAGGATCGGATTGATGCTCAGGCTCCAATCAAAAAGTGGCTTAAATCTATCTCTGATAGAGATTTGGAGAAAGTTCGGGATTGGGTAGAAGAAATCCAAAACAAAGGGAAAAGTGTTCAATACAAAACTAAACCGGAGGCTTGGAAAAGAGCAAGTACCAAAGAAGCTGGTGGTTTAAGCAGTGCTTTAGATTTATTGTTTTCAATCATAGGCCAAGGATCATCTTCTAAAGGTGAGAAGATGTTTAAGGATACCAAGAAAGCACTGAAAACTGATGAGCAGTCCAAACAGATGATGACAGGTGTTATCCGAAAGGTAGCAATGTCTTTAATACTTGACCAAAAGGAAAACACTGCTTTAAATTACATTATTATGGCAATGAGGAATGTTAAGGCTGACGGAGCTGCCAGGAACTCTATCTTCAAGGCTGCTAATATCTTAGGTATGAAACTTCCAAGTTCCATGTTTGCATCTGAGGACTCTGAGTTACGAGAACAATTGGTTAAATTAGCTAATGACAACCCTGATATGAGAAAACACCTGATTCCCATTCTCAAAGAAACTAATACCAAAAAAGCTAGTGCTTATATCATTGATGACCTCAAGAAGCTTTTTTCTGATGGTGTTAAGTCGGGTGTAAAAGAAGTGACTAAGTTTAGTGGCCCAACTCAACAGCACCATCAAGATCGGTTGGCAAAGGGGGCTGAACAAGGGTCTCTTGATTACATTTCAGGAATTCAACGTGATTTAAAAGTAATTGAGCGTGGTATTAAGTCTAATCATCAAATACCTAAGATGGCTTCCATTTCTTTAACCTCTGGGTTACAAGGGTTATATTGGGTAGCCGGTGAATTGGTTGGTTATGAGTCTGTGGAGGCTTTTAAGAAAAAGGATTGATTATGTGTTTTTGGAAAAAGAAAAAAGACCCTCCCCTTATATTCAAGGATTTTGGTGACGGCAATGGTGAGATAACCTGTGGTGGGAAAACCACAAAGGTTATTTATTTTTCAGAGGCTGCTGTAAAGCATATTGAAGCAGCAAAGAAAAGGATGTCTAAGTAATGTGGTGGGTTTACGTTTTACAATCTCAGCAACCTCGTGCAAATGGCCGGCCTGGGTTTCATTATGTGGGATGCACAACTGACCCTGCACGTCGTATAAGGCAGCACAACGGTGAAATCAAGGGAGGTGGACGTTACACCTCTAAACACCGCCCGTGGCTGCCTGTGGCCTTATACGGGACTTACAGTGGGCAATCTGAGGCTATGAAAGCTGAACGTGCCCTGAAACGTGGTAAGAGAAGTACTGGCCGGACTAAATGGTCAACTTCTGATTCTCCTTGGTGTCGAGGACTTGGTCCGAAAGACCCTTGGATCACTGATGGTATTTCCCCTATAGAAGCCTATAAGAAGAAGGAGTCTTTTAATGGATGAACGATTGATAAAACTAACCAAAGATGAAAATAGGAGATAACAATGAGTAATCTACGAGATAAAATAGCCAAACTGGCCAATGAAAAACCGGAGCTTCGGAAACATTTAATGCCGATCCTGAAACAGGCTGGTGATGATGATGAACTCTTAGTGTTCGATCTTTATCGTGGGATTCCAAGTGTTGGTAAGGAGTTATGGAACCAGATGCGGGAAAATGACCTGGATGATAGATTAATTCAGTTTTCTCGAAAACCGGGTGACTGGGGAGAGGTGCGGAAGAAGGTTCGGGTGAATGCCCTGCCCCCAGAGTTCCAAAAAGCAATAAAAAACAAAAAAATCCCAACTGCCGTAATCCCGACGGCAGTTGAGTTGTGGGCTGTGGAGTTTTCAAACACCCTGAAAAATGCACTGTTGGTTTTGCTCGTCCATAACCGGAAATTATATCTGGTCAATACGGAGGGGTATAATTATCCAAGATACATGGTGCAACTCACCTGACCCAGGAGAGATAAACAAAAGAAGAAGGAGTCCTTTAATGGATGAACGATATTTAGAGCTGTTCCCGATTATAAATGCAGCCGTTAAAAAATACCTGGTTCGGTCTAAATACATAAAACGAATCAGACTCAAAGGTAAAGACAAACACTCAATTCTATATAGTGTGGAATGGACATTTGAACCTAACAAAGCAGCTCCAATATCACATTATTTCTCAGTAAGTAGCACAGGGAGAACTCTTTATTTGGAGTTGGATGTTCCTGGATTTCATAGTCATTCATCACCAACGGAAAAGAAAATGGATTTAGAGATTGCTCTTAACCGACCGGGTAAAGTTAAACAAGTAATAAAAGATATTGCTCAGAACGCTGTGTCTGTAGCATCAAATGTAGTGTCTGATATGGAAAATAATATTCATCACTACTCCAACTTACAAGATAAAGTACAGAAGTTGGCCAATGACAACCCTGAACTCAGATCTCATCTTGTTCCAATTCTCAAAAAGCAGGCTGGTGACAGTAAGAGACATATTCATAATGCCGAAGTCTATATGGGGAAAGGGGATGAGTTTCATAAAAAACCCTTAAAAGAACAAAAAGCCATCATGATGAAAGCCATCACTAATGCTAAACAGAAATGGAAAAAGGTAGATGGTATCCTGACAGACCTGAGCAAATCTTTTGATGGACACCCGAATCCGGGTCAGGCAATGGCACCTATTGAGCAACCTGTGGATTACGCCATTGATGCTATCATGATTGCAGTGATCATAGCCAACAAGTACAATGCTAACAAGAGAAGTATGAAAGCTGCTATTTTCAAATATGATTCCTCAACACCGATAGATAAAAGGGTTCTGATTAGAAACCTTAATAAAGTTCTTGGGGGTGTTTCCAGAGGGTTCTTCACCGATGAGCATTGGAGAGGCCCCAAGAGAGTTTGGGAAGCTTTAAATAAAATAGGTATCACCTGGGATCAAACAAAGAACTTCTACGATAATAAAATGCCCAATGAATCTAAAACCTGGAAGTTTGAGCTTGAGTTTACCTCTAAAAAAGGCAGACCCGGTAAATTGTATGGCCACATGGTAGCCTCTGGTGCAGGGTCTGTAGCTGATCCTCTGAGTCGTTACGATGTTGTAGTTTATGTAGGTTAGGGAGAAATTGATATGTCAATACCAAATTTGAAACAAGTAGCTGACAAGATTTATAAAGCCTTAAAATCCTTAGCAGAAGTGGCATCAGTTAAACCACCTAAGTTCTATGATGCTATGAAGCCATCCATAAGTGGTAAATGGGTTATAAAGATGGAAGTCCCGGAAGTTCGGACAAGTTCTTTCTTCGTTCAGGTTAATATGGATGGAGTAGCTTGGTCAGGGGATCAGCCGTATCCTATTGAGGAAGCTATACTGAAAATTATTAAACCTCTTAAGATAAGTCGTCCTATGCGGTTCAAGCATATGTTAGGTCCTCAAGGATTACAGTTTCTGTGGGCTGGTAATTATGCCGTACATGCAAATTTACAGGAACAAGTACAGAAGTTGGCCAATGATAACCCTGAGATGAGAAAACACCTAGTCCCCATTCTGAAACAGGCTGGTGGGGGGATATATCAAATTTTCTTTGATATGTTTGGGAAAGCCTTTAAAAAATCTTGCACCGAGATGTACGGCCAATTTTATCGTGATTACAGTTGGGATGACATTGAAGGAGTGTCTTCAAGTATCAAACCAGGGCTTTGGGAAGTAGTTTCCAAGTACGGTCCTATGGTTGCAGTTTCTTATCATGCACAACCTACAAAACTGACTATTACTTGTAGTCTTCGAAATCTTCGACATAGGATGGAAGAAGAGAGACAGGTTGTTTTTTTAGAGAAGTTCTTAGCTAAAGATATGACTGAGAAAGATATGCAAGCCTTTATTATGAAATTCGTTATTAGCTGTGCTAAGAAGACTTGGAGAGGATAAAATGCCTAACTTACAAAATAAAATAGCCAAACTGGCCAACAAGAATCCGGGGTTAAGAAAACATCTGGTACCATTACTGAAAACAGCTAGGAAAGCCCCTGAAGCTTATATTACCATAGACAAGGATGCTATCTATTTCAGCTACAGCTATTTTTTACCTCCCATAGGTTGGGTTTCGGACATGGGTCAGCATCAACTGTTCTGTCAGAAATTATTGGAACGAACCATTGATGCCATCCAGAAAGAGTTTGGTGGTAAAACCAAGAAACGTCCGACCAAGATGCATTTTGCTTTGGATGACAATAAACGTATGGTTCTGACAGGTCCAGCTCCGGCAGCTACGGGTGTGCTTGGTATAGATATTGAAAATCTGCTTGTTGAGGATGGGGGAGACAAACGACCATTTATTAAAGCAGTCCAACAAGTATTCAAGAAATTAGGCTGGGATGTGAAAAGCTTAGATCATATGGCTATCTGATGACTAAAGTTGACGAATTATTCGATTCCAGCAATGACCCTCTCCCAACTCTGAGGGAGCTTGCAGCTTCTGAAACCGTGGTTGAACACCCTGATCCTGTGGGAGATGCTTTTGTTGCCCGGATGCCCGGGGATGAACCTCACCCATATGCAGATCCTAATCCTTACCTGTCAATAAGACCTGCAAAACTGCAAGAACTATTGATGGAGAGGCTGGGTACGGAGGATGAACGTCTGATCCGTCGAGCATTAACTGTCTGGGAACGAGTTGAAGGTGGTAGGAGACCTTAAATAACTACCTTTTTAATCTCAGGTTGGGTATAATCAAATAGTTGTGAGGGGTTGTTTCTAAATATGTTACTTATATTCTCCAAGTATTAGGAACATGTTTATGGACTGGAGTTTTTAATGGTAGATGAAAAAAGAGCAGGAGTTGGGAATCGTCGGGTATATTCTTATGTATCTGATGACGGGACTGTCTATTGGTCTCTTACTAAAGCCAAAAAGACTGTGTCCAATGGACAGCGTTTAGTATTACAGAGCCGTAATGGTTCACCGTTGCTTCCTTTCATGTCATATATGAGAGATCAAGCAGCTTTGATGGATAAAGAAGCCTCCACTGAGGTCAATGATGACACTCAGTTGGAAAATAACAAACAGACGAAAGGAAATTAGATGCCAGACAAGAAAAAAGATTTAGGAACAATCAGCCAGCCGGACGAGGAGACTAAATCAGGTCTTCCCACAGGAGATGACGAGAGCAAAACAGCTTCCGAACTTCCTACCGGGGATGAAGAAGCTCCTGAAGCTGATGTACCACCTACAGCAATTGGTGATGCCCCAGCAGATGACAAGGATGATAATCCTGATCCAAGTTTCTTAGGGACGATTGAAGAATCAGAACAGGAAACTATTATTGCTCTCCAACAGAAGCATCAGCAGATGGTGTATCAGTTGGGTAATGCAGTTCTTCAACTGTTCGGCTCAGTCGATCAAATCGGTGGGGTTTCTGAACAAATCCAAGGTGTTTACACAGGTATCGGCAAACGCTTAAATGTCGGTCCTAAAACTCGGTGGACGGTAATGCAGGACGGGTCTGTCCGTGTCGTACCGGAACAACCTGGCCCACAGGCAGTTCCTCCACAGGGAGATAAATCGGAGAAGTAAATGAGTGCATCAGGATGGGGTCCATCTCCAGGGGATCAGCCGTTACCACCTCAAAATGGTTCAGTGCAAACCCCCTATATTGCAGGTGTTCTTGACCTGAATTGGGATAACCCATCTCTGTTAGCTAAGAATGCTGCTTATACGGTAGTTGGGGTCAACGTCTATAGATCAGATGTCTCGGACCGCGGCCCTTTCTACCGGATTAATGAATTCCCCATCGGTGGGACGTTCTATCGAGATTGGACTCAAAATGTTCAGATTACGGAAGCAGTAACTTGGGCAGATTGGACGTACAAAGGTGACGGTCCAAATACTCGAAAGTATAGTTTCTCCACTAAACAACGCCCAATAGTCAAACAGATACCCGAACCCCCCTATGACCGACCCACTCCTGCTAATGCCGTCACAGAGGTAACTGTGACCATTGATGGTGTGGAAGTGACTCCTAACTCAATATTCGGCCCCACAGGGGAGATAGTCCTCATTAACCAAGGGTACTTTGATGTAGTCACAGAGAAAAATGTGGCTGCCGTCCTACCTACTGAGAATTCAGTGGTAGAAGTATCCTACTGGGTCAATCGAAACCATATCCGTTCCAGCTTGGATACCAGTTTATTTTACCGGTTAACTACTGTAGTCACAGATTCTGAAACCCCGAGTGGTTATAAAGAAACAGATTTAGAATGGTGTAAACCTATTCTATCGTCAGCAGTCGAGGATATGGATTACATTTGGAGAGAGGCTGTACGACGAAATGCTTGGATTCTCCAACAAGGTGGAGAACGAGTTAAGGTTTTCATTCGACGAACTACAGGGGTCACTTGTGATTGTGGTTTAAACCCCAGAACAAAAGAGTATCTTGGACAACACTCTCAACGATGTGATGTTTGTTATGGTACTGGTTTTGTTGGTGGGTATGAAGGTCCTTATGAGGTCATCATTGCCCCAGACGACTTTGAACGCCGGATCAGTCAAGGTATGACAGGACGACGGAAAGAACATAGCGGAGAAGTCTTTATGGGACCAAGTCCTGTAGTGACTCAACGTGATTTTGTGGTGAAGCAGACTAATGAACGATATTCTATTGGTCCTGCCCGACGGCCAACAAACCGTGGGAATATGCTTCAACAGCATTTCAATATTGCTTACCTGGACGAACAGGATATCAGGTATCAAGTGCCTCTTGATGGTACTTCTGAATTCGTCAGACCTGAGACTCGATATGGCTTCCGACAGTATCCTTCGATGCCTGTAGATGGGGAACTAAACTTCCCAGAATCCACAGCTCCTGACCAAGCAGCTTATCCTGAGGGTCCTGATTCTCAGACTCCTATGCAGACAGATAAAGAACCGTGGGCAGAGGGAACTCAGCAGAGAGGGCGTACTCCGGTTTGGGAATCACAAAATGAGTGATTCATTTAATGATTTCAAATACTTAGGTGAGTCATGCCACGTATAGACTACAATCGAATCAGGGCTACCTACGGGAAAACATGGGCTAAGACGGGTAAGGTCGAGATAGATGATTCTCTTCTTGATTTGATTGGGGATATATTAGTAGATACCGTTAGGATTGAAGCTAAGAATGAATTTGTGAAACGTGGTTGGAAGATGGAAGACCCTCAAGGTGGTCCACCTATCGGGGATTCTTTCAAGTATGAGATTCTCGGTGATCGAACTGTTGTACTCAATTCAAGTTTTTATGGTTTAGCTCAGTTAACCTCTAAAGAGGGTATCCCTGAGCGGAGAATGACTTGGTTGACTCAGCAAGGGCAACAGAGGAATGTTAAGTCGAAGGAGCAACGGGCTCGGGAATCTCGAATGGGGAAAAAGTTCAAGACTTCTTCCTCAAAGTCTCCTTTAGTTGTTCCTTTAACAACAAAGACAGGTGAAGTTATTTTTAGAATGGCTCCTTTGAAGATGGCCGATGCTTGGATTCATCCGGGTATTGCCCGGTTTAATTTCTTTGAGAGGGCTTTAAAAAAAGCACGGGTGAAAGTGGATACCCTTGTGACTGAATATTGTGGTAATGTCATCAGTGCTGGGATAGCCGAGGCGTTTAATAATGGTTGAAGCTCAAATAATATGTACATGCCCTTCGATCTGGATAGCAGATTTGAAGTTGGATATGAAAAAAGGTCAGTCAGCAACTGTCCCAGAGGTTCAGGCTCGTGCTTCAAAGGATCTGGAATTAGCTAATAAAAACGGTGGTGTCAGTGTCACATATATTGAACGATATAAAGAACTTCGACCACCCCCACAGGAGAGGCAGCCTATAGTTGTGAAACCTATCCCGAAGATTATTCAGCCCCCTAAAGTGGAGAAGATTAAGTTGGATGAGGATGCACTGGCTAAACGTCTGGCAGAGAAAATGGGTTCTTTACGAGATTCTAAAACGAATGACCTGATTGAGAAATTGATTGGGGAAGTTATATCAATGAAGAAGGAAATGAATGACAGACCTCAAGTTGTGAGAGAAGTTGTGAGAGAGGTTGGCCATTCTAAGGGTAAGATAAAGAATGATGTTCCAATGTTCATTCCTAAAACTATTATGGATGAAGCAGCAAGAGATGTTGATCTGAAAATTAAAGAAACAGTATCCGAAGGTAATGTTGATGAAGCTGCCGAAGTTCTACGTGCTTTACGGAAAAAGAAAAAGGAAAAGGTTTAAAAATGAATATAAATGTGGAAATAGATGCTACAAAATTAAACTGGAAACACCCTGACCCAGATACTTGTGTAACAGAAATAGGTTATTACACTTTGATAATAAATACAGGTGACAAACCACAAGCACAGGCACGAAAAGACCCTGAAGGTTCTGTAGTATTTATAAGTTTGAAAAAACCCTCTAAATATTCAAACTATTCAGAAGAAGAACTTAAAAGTCTTTTAGTAGGGGAGTTTTTCGGTTGGTTGGAGTCTAGGTATTCTGATGAACATTTGGAATTTTTAAAAGTTCAGTGGAAACAAGAGCATTCCGATTGTATTACCGAGGTTTTGAGATTAACAAACACATGAAAATGTGTTTGAATAGGTTAAAGGAGAATAAATCATGACCGATGAAACGAAACCAGAAGAAGCAAAACCAGCAGTTAAACCCGTCCCAGTTCCTCTAGGCATCGGGCTCGATATCGGAACTATGAATATTGTTGCTGCCCGTCGTGGGGGGAATGGCATTCAATCCAAACGGATGCGGGATGTATTCATCAGTTTACCTCTGACAGCCAAGAAGATGTTGAAATTGTCTGATACCAGCTTTGTTGAGCGGGAAGATGACGTTTTGATTCTAGGAGACGCAGCTCTGGAAATGGCTAATGTTTTTGGCTCTCAACCTCGACGACCACTTTCAGAAGGAATCATTTCAGCTAGTGAAGTGGATAGTCTGGAGATTCTCGGATTACTTATCAAGAATGTTCTGGGAGAACCCCGAACAGAAAAAGAGCATTGTTACTTTTCTGTTCCGGCAGTTCCAGTTGATTCTGATAGAGATGTTATCTATCACCGAGGAGTTTTTGAACGTATTGTTTCAGAGTGTGGTTATACCCCTCATGCAGCCAATGAGGCTATGGGGATCGTATACTCTGAGACAGCTAAAGAAGGATTCTCTGGGATCGGTATCTCCTTCGGCTCAGGGATGACCAACGTGGCCTTGTCCATCAATACTATTGAAGGTTTGACGTTCTCTGTGTCACGAGGCGGTGATTGGATTGATATCGGTGCAGCCGGCTCTGTAGGTCAAACACAAGCTCGGATATGTGCCTTGAAAGAAAAGGGTTTTGATTTAACTAAACCTATGGGTCGGGAACAAGAAGCTTTGGCATTCTATTATAAATCGGCCATTGATTATGCTTTGGATAAGATTGAAGAACGGTTCAAGTCTATTCAGAATCAATTCTCTCTGTCTAAGCCTATTCCTATTGTGATTTCTGGTGGTACAAGTAAAGCTGGTGGCTTCATGGATTTCTTTACCGAAGTTTTTGAGAAACGTCGGAAGAAGTTCCCTATTGAAGTTTCTGAGTTACGACATGCCAAAGAACCCCTAAATGCTGTAGCTTACGGGCTGCTGATTCAAGCTATCCAAGAACACGAGGATTAAGATGGAAGACTTAAAGTTGTGTGGTGCTCTACAAAAGATAGCAGACGAGAACCCTGAAACTAGGAAACATCTGATTCCTATTATCAAACAAGCTGCAAAGAAAACTATGAAGGTAACGGAACTCCCCCCGAAGGAACGAAAGATTGCCGAAAAGAAAATGGCCAAAGGTTATAAATACATATGTCAGTTTACTACGATTGACGGTGATTTAGATCCGATGTATTTCAAATCTCCAAATGAGATTGGACCTTTTAGGCGTCAGTATCAGAAGGACCACGGCACAACAAAAATAAAGTGGACTTTCAGATTAGAACCTGCAAAAGGTAAGAAATAAGATGACTGATATGGATGCACAAGCAGCTTTAGAGTATTTATCTACACCTAAAGGGCAAGCTGAATTAAAAGCTGCTTTTGAACGAGGTCGGGAAGAAGCTGACCGTATCAAGGAAGCTGTAAAGATGGGTCTTGATAGTTTAAGAGTCCCTTTTGGACCCAAACATGGGTGGGGTTTACGATGAAGTCATCTAATGAAAACGGGTATCCTGTTATAACACCTGTACCCACAGTCAAGGATCATTTCGAACACCTAGCTAGTGTATTTACAGATATAGAAAAGACTGATGTTAAGGTAACGAATGTTGTGATGACACCAGGGTTCTGGGTAAGTCTGAAAAAAGCCAAACATTACAAGGACTCTTGTGATTTGGGTAGTAGTGGTGGAGGTCACATTGGATATGTCTGGGGTTCTAAGATATGGCTTTCTGAGGTGGTTGCTGGTGGTGAAGTTGTTGCTTATGGAGAAGATGATCCGAACTTCTTAAAAGATTGGCCTGCCTTTGCTAATTGGGGTTTTAACTGGGGTTCTAATTTAAAGGATTAAATAATGAGTGGAGCTCTCACAAATAGTCATCCTTTTGTAGAGGAAGAACAACGGATTGAGGATATCCCGTCTTTCGGGATACCTACACAAGAATCTTTTTATGAACTGCCCGAAGGTGTTGTAGCTACTTGTGTTTTATTGAGTTTTGAAGATCCTTTTGAGGTTTTAGCTAAGTTGTTTGATTTTATAGAGAAAACAGGCCAGTCAGTAAAGCATGTGGTAATAAATCATCAAACTTGGATAAGTATGTTGAAGGCTCAACAAAGTATACGAAATATAATGAGTTTAGTTAATATAGGACTTAGCGGTTATGTGGGGTGTTTGTGGAGTGTTCATGTCTGGGTTTCCCCAAGTGTCTCTAAAGATAAGTGTCACGGGTATAGTGAGTATGCTACTGAGGAATTTAAGGGTGCATACCCACAGTGTATTGAATACTTTAATAAAAACTTGAAAGATTAGATTATGTCACAAGATCAAAGAGAAGCTGCACGGATTAAGAAAGTTACAGTTACCATCCAGCAGGACTGGGAAGCTGTTGACCCGGACAATTCTGAAGATGTAGCTCTGGCTACCAAACTCAGTGAAGATATTGTGTGGAACCTGAACCCGAAGCAAATGAACATCAGCCAGAAACGGGATGTGAATCCTGTCAGAGTTGCTGGGTCAGAAAAAATCGTGGAAATGGATGTTGGTCCCACTACTGCTACCATTTCAGGTGAACTGCTCGACTGAAAATCAAAGGATTAGATTATGGAATTTAAAAGTTTAGAAGAAATCAAAAAAGTCATTCCTGTCCCCACAAAAGAAGATGTTATAAGTAAATTGGTCGAAACGGAACACGACCTGCTGGCAGGGAAGAAGTTTGCAAGTCAAGTAGCTGATCTTTTTTCTGAGGTGGAAAAAAAGAATGGTGATAGAGTTGCAAATGTGGTTTTTAATGCCCTTACTTTTCAGGATTTTCGTAAAGCTGATCCTTACTTAATGGATATTGAATCTCAAGCAACGAGATTAAAAAATGGTTTGGTTGGGACATTGTGGGGAGCAAACGTCTGGGTTGCTGGAAAAGATAACCCTAAAGCATATGAAGAAAATGGTTCTGATTTTGCTAAGGATTATCCTGCCTTTAATCAGTTCCAGCAACAAATAGGTTTAAAATAATTCCCCTATGATAACAACCTCTATAGGAGGTGTGTCATCTATTTTAGATTAACAGAAGCATTAAAAAGCCGGTTCATCATGGAGCTGAGGAATTATTGGCAATACCATCCTCTGTATCCTGATCTTCCAGATCATATCATAGGGAAATATTCTTTCCGAGAACGCCCTTCCACGGGCATCATTGTGAAAGTTGGTGGGGGTAGTCATGTCATGTTATCTGCTGACAACTACATCGGAATAATAGAGAGTTACGTTCATCTGGCTCGATACAAGAATAAGCCTGGAATGGCTATTGAATGGGTACGTGAAGATTCTGTAGCTATTCAGAACAATAATGGGTATTTCCCATCCCGGGCTGGTGTCTATTATATAGAGCTGACTGAAGATAAAGAGTTTTACGTGGATGCTCTATTGAATGTCTACAATGAGATTATGACCTCAGTGGATACTTTCACATATTCGATGTCTGCCGTCCCTTTGACTGGGACAATTCGAGTTTTTGAGATGCCTGCTCGGTATCAACTTATTGAAGGTGAGAACTATTCAGTTGATGTGGACGGGCAAGGAAATCCGACAGGTGAAATTACTCTGACACAAGCTCTGACAGGTGGGAGATATTTGGTTTCAGATTACAAATACCCAACTGGTTCTCAGGGTCCTTATACTATAGATCCAGGCTTTGCAAACAACACAGCTATCCCCGGAGTCGTTCTGGCTTTTGGCAGAAGAAATAAAAAAGGTGATGTTCAAGCAGTGGTTGTTGAAGAAATCCGACGACCCGCTTCCTTGGCCTACGGAGGTAAATGGGAGCTCTCTATGGAGTTCGATGTGACGGCCAGAGATGTGTTTGCTCAACAGGAGATTGCTGATCAAACGGTTATCTATTTGTGGGGTATTCTTAGACCCCAATTATCCTCTGAAGGTATTGAAATGTCTGAGATTTCTCTTGGTGGGGAGTCTGAGGAAGTCTATGATGAGAATGGGGATGATTATTTCTATAATTCTTCGTTTTCTTTGACTGTCACAACTGATTGGGAGATCAATATTCCATTGAGTGCTTTCCTCCGTCAAGTGACCCCATCTACCCGAGTTTACTCTCAATATATTGCCTCGTTGACAGAAGATCAGTTGAGATCTGCCGGGACAGGAGTTCGTCAGGCAGAGGATATGGGATTGGAATTAATGAGAGACCCATTCTTTGTGGGTCGGATAGCTACTTTTGAAGTTATTCGTTAATTAGTTTATTTTCCCTCTATTCTAAAGAAAGGTTTTAATAATGCCCTTGTACCAATATCAATGTGGTTGCGGACTCAGATTTGAGAGTCAGGGAAGTATGGATAAACATGCAGACCCGAAAGAATGCCCGGACTGTGGAGAAATGGCTGAACGTCAGATGCCTGAAACGGTAGCTGGGGTTTTTAGTCAAGAAGTTTCTGGCCCTATTCCTCAGAACACAGGGATTTCAAGTATAGACACTCACATTGATCGAGTCATTGGACAGTCGGCTGAACAAGGCCGTAAAGCTCATGTGGTTCGTGTGGATACCAAGAAAGAGCTGCTTAGGAACAACCCGGATGCAACTGGATATGACATTACACAAACTCCTGATGGAGAATTCACTTTGATGTCTAAAGACCAAAGGAAAGCTCGAGAAGCTGCTTTGGCTGTCAATAATAAGGCTATGAACGCCATAGAACAGGAGAGGGATAAAACCACTCCAAAATAATTACTAGGCCACAAAGGCCGTGGAAAATACATACCGACCGAAACACCGACCTATCTTTTGAGCTTTAAAACCGCCGTTGGCTGGAGAGACAGACGAATGAACCGATAAACGAACGATTCAATTTGAGCTGAAACTCCGCAACGACTTTGTGGAAGAAACTAAAACAAGAGGTGTTCAAATGGCATTTCCAGGTAAATCTTATGCTCCTCCGGGAGTTTACACTCAAACATTCTTCGAGAACCCTGTTTCTGGTGCTATCGACAGTTTCAAGATTCCAATTTTTATTGGTGAAGGAAACGAATTTCTGACACAGCAGAACTTGGAACTTGTCCGAGGTTCGTCCCAAAACGTCGATCAGAAAATCGTCGGTGAAGACGAAGCTGGACGAGCTGTAGTTGCTATTACCGCAGCTGGTGTTGTAGCCTTGGGTGACTTTGATGGGACTTTGGATAAAATCCAAGTTCGTAAATACCCCATCGTTGATGGTGAAGGTGTTGGAGCTGCTTCAAACAGCCGTTCGGATGTGATTGTTACCATTAACAACCAGATTACGGTTGTACGGCAGGTAACGGGAGCCACTGGTATTATTCAGTTAGCTCAAGCACCCTCAGCAACGGATGAAGTTCGAGTAACATACTTCTTCAAACGAACAGATACTCTGGTAACAGATGATGTTAGTGACCAGGTTAATCCTGATCCTGCAATCGTTCGTAGTGTAATAGGTCTTGCCGATGCAGATTCTCCTGTAGGCCAAGAAGGTTCTGTTGGAGCCTATGCTGTTATAGATTTACACGGTGATATTACCAATGCTTCTGGTCAAGTTATCGTTCCGGCCAACAACATTCTGAACTTGACCATTGATGGTGTGAAATATACTATCACCTTGGCTCCAAGAACAGATTATACGATGGAGCAGATTGCTGCTGCCATCACAGCAGCCGGTAAAGGAACTCTGACAGCCAGTGCTTTCATTAATAATTTCGGTCTTTCTGCTTTATTGTTGAATGCCGATGGAAGCATCGTAGTGAATGCCGGGGCAGCAAATGCACCATTAGGACTCATAACAGGTTCTGCCGATACCCGAACAATAACCTTCTATACCTTCCAAGGTCCCATCGTTGATGGTTCCAATGGTGGTGTGACGACAACCGACTCTGCTAAAGTGGTGGTCAAAGTTAATAACATTCAGGTTATCCCGACAGCAGTGAACGGTTCTACTCGGGCAGTTACTTTAGCCTCAGCTCCAAAAGCTGGTGCAACCGTAACCATCCAATACTGGTTCAACGCCTGGCAGGATACATTTGATTACCTGCAACATAACAGTGTAACTGAGATTACCAGTTGTGGTGTAGCTCCTAATTCCCAGTCTTACATCCAAGATGCTGACTTCGTGCTTAAAGATGACAAGATCGTCTGGGGTACAGCAGCTCTGATTTCCAGTGGTGTTCATACTACTGGGGCTACGTTATTTGGGGACACTCAGATTACGGCAACCTTGATTGACAACAAAACCTTCCTTTCGGCTTGTACCCCAGTTGTACAAAGTAGTGGTGGAATCTCTACTGATAACCGAATGGAGTTTTCCTTGGCTTTCCAGCCGACTCTTGGTAATGGACGTAACACCCCCTTGGGTCAGAGTCTATTCCAAACAGTTTCCAACGGACGAATTGATATCCCAACCAACCGCCCTGACGTGGTGGATGTGTATTGGGGTTATGATATCCAAGATGCTCTCGACAGAGGCAAAGTTGATGTTGACAAAGTGGACGGAATTGTCGTCACTTTGGCTGAGGCCGTTCCTGCTGGAGCTTCTGTATTTGCTTCGTTCTGGTATAACCTTCTGACAGACAATGAATTCACCGCTGAGTGTGTAAACCCCGGAGCTTCCGGTGTTGGTACTTACACCATCATTGACAACGGTGACAACGATGTCTACGGAGCTACTTTCAATACCGGTTCAAAGGGAACTTCCTTGAACGGTGTGACTCTTGAATTCCCATCAGGCTCAGAACTGACTCCTGATCTTCGTTTTGAAGGCTTGTCAGGTGATGATTTTGTAGGTCCAATCGAAGAAATCGTTACAGTACAGTTTGCATCTCGTGTGGCTACTCCTGCTAAATGGACGATGCCTGGTTCTGGTCCTTATGAGTTCATCAATGGATACTCGGATCATCTCCGAATCAAACTACATGCTGCCGATGCTACACCCGCAACAGGTCTGGATTTGGATAATCCTTCCGGACATGATGGTGGGTTCTTTGCTACCTTGATCGGTAGTGAGGTAGATTACACTGGCGGATCTGGTGCAACCATTGGTCAAAGTTATTCTTTGGCAGCTGCCGAGGACTTCTACTTGCAGGTTGATGATGCTAACATCTTGGTTAAAACCTCTGCTACAGTATCTAATGTTGATGTCAGTTATTTTGCTGACGTTATCAATGAAGCTGCTAGTGGGCAACAAGGTCTGGCCGTAGTCGGTGGTGGTTTAAGTAACATCATATTGCCTTCTACCGTTTCTGATATTACCTCCGACGTGAACAACTACTATGTTGGTTGGAGAGTGGTTATCGGTACTCACGCTCTCGGTGGTGCAAGTTCTGGTCAGTTCCGAACTATCACAGCTTATAATGGAGCAACTTCCACAGCTACAGTAGATGCAGCATGGACTGGTGGTGCTACTGTAGTAAATACTCCTTATTACCTTTACAACCCAGATGCACGATCTACAATGGTTGGTGCAACTGAGTTTAATGGTCCTGTAACAATCACATTAGGCGGTCATGACAAACTGAACTTTGCCTTTAGAGGTGATGTAGAATCAATAGCCTTTGAAATTACCTTAGACCCAGGCACTTATGCTACTCCAGTTCTTTTGGCTGCCGAAGTCCAAACTCAGATTGATGCTGCACTTACACCCGGAGCAACTGGTGCAAGTGTCGAGTGTACAGCTAATGCTGCTGCCAAGTTGCAGTTTAAACTACAACTTCCAGGTTTGAATAGTGTTAGTTACTTGCAATTCTTGAACTCCTCTGGCTCCCCAGACGATGATTTTGCAATCCTAGCAGGTTTGGACACAGCCGCATCTTTTGGTGGTGGTCAAGCAGCTTTGATTCAAGGTCCTATTGCTCGGTCTTATGTCTGCCCATCTGGTACAGGAGATCGTAAACTCTATGACCGCCTTGTCCTTCGTAACAGATTGTTACCTGGTGGCGGACCAAGCAGCAGCATGGATGCTCATGATATTGAAGCTCAAACTGCTCTCCAAGTTCTTACTGGTAATACAAAAGCTGGTTTAGTATCAGGTGTGTACGGAGAAGCTGCTCGATCAGCAACCGTTCGTCCTGCTACAGTATTTGGTGATGTCGGCCTCACAGGTGATATGGATACCGATGGTGAACCTCTGGTCACGTTCTACGATGGCACAGGAACACAAGCTGCAAATGACACCTTTAAGTTCGATGTAGATGGAACTCCTGTTGAAGTAGCCTTTGATTCTTCAGCTACTGGAGTAACGACAATTACTCCTTTAGGACCAATCTCGGATGACACTTCAATCTTGGGTCAGATCAAAGTGGCTATGGCTGCTGTCCCCGGAACTCCTTTCGGAACTGCTGCTAACATTGTTAGCACCCTAATCCTTCGTCAAGAAGGTGCTGGTATCCGTCTGACAGGTCTTGAATCCAGCAGCACTGCCAAGTTGTCTATTGGTAGCAGTAGTGCTAATGGTGTCTTAGGGTTCTCGTCCGGTGCAACTTCTCTCCGTGAGACTGTTTCCGTGAGAACCTTGGCTTCAGCTTTGATGGCTAACCGAAACAGTAACTTTACAAACTGGCTGATAGATATTGATGCTACTACAGCTTTAACCTTTTCCCTTTATGGTTTGGCTGGTGTTGAAGAAGATAGTGTTGGTGCAGAATTCTTGTACTTGCAAGATGCTCCTTCACTCATAGCTGAGTTAGGAACTCAATCCTCGATTGAGATCAAGAATACAACCGGCCTGATTGATGATGCTTTGGCTTATCATACTGGTCTAAGTGCTAAAGATGGTGACGGAGCTTCGGGTGAACCTGCTCTTGATGGTTTCTTCGTGAAATCAAGTGTGAGTGGTGGATCTGGTTCCGTTGATGAATCTCTCCTGAACCCCGCTGCTGATGGAACAGGTCAAGATGGTATCGTTGGTCAAACTTACCGAGATGAAGTAAGTGGCTTAACTTTCACTCTCCTGCCTCGTGGTTGGAGTACTGATCCAAACGGTCCTTGGCTCCAATACCCAACGGGTGTAAATGCTACTTTCCGTATCCAATGTGGTAAATCCTTCACAACGGATGCTAACATACCTCATAACTCTGTCAATGGTGTCGAGCTGATTGTAGCTAATACCGTCGGAGTAACAACTGAGGATACAGCTCTGGTAGAAACCTTCGAGCGTGGTGGTGAAGAACCTTCAATAGGTGACTTGTACTACACCTCTTATGTGTACCAGAAACAAGACTTCAATACGGGATTCTTTAGCAAGATGTCCTCCATTGAAGAAGCCTACGGTACAATCTCGACCGACAATCCTTTGTCTATGGCTTCTGATCTGGCTATCATGAATGGTGCTGTCCTCTTAGGGCTGAAACAAGTCCCAAGAGAAACTGGTGAGTCATATGCCAGCTTGACGACCTACAGAGATGCCATCAAAGATTTGGAAGGCACATTGCCAGGTTACATTAATCCTGACATTATCTGCCCGCTTCGTGGAGACTCAACGGACCTGTATCAATACTTGAAACAGTCCAACGAACTGATGTCCTCTATCCGATACAAGTCCGAACGGACTTCCATTGTCGGTATGTCGGCAGGAAGCTTACCAGAAGATGCTGGTGATTTGGCTCAGACCTTGGGCAACACCCGTATGCGTTTGGTTTATCCTGACATGGCTATCGTTTCAATCACGGATGCTTTGGGTACCAGTCGAGATGAGCTGATGGATGGTCCGATGTTGGCAGCAATGCTTATTGGTTCTGTCATTAGCCCGAACCTTGATGTGGCAACTCCTTGGACTGGCCGACGTTTGGTTGGTGTCCGACAACTGGGACGTATCTTAGATGCCCCTCAACAGAACTTGTTGGCTACTAAAGGTGTCACGATTCTGGAAGATAAACCTCCGTTCATCAGAGTACGTCACGGTTTGACTACTGACATGACGAACGTGTTGACCAAGTTGCCGACCATCATCATGATTGCAGATGAAGTCCAACGTCAGTCAAGACAACTTCTGGAGAACTTCGTAGGTATCAAGTTCTTGCCCGGCGTCCTCTCACAAGTTGAAGGCCGTATGGCAATGCTCTTGAAACAGATGGTGAATGCCAAGATCATAACAGCCTACACAGGTGTTAAGGCAACAACGGCAGCTGACGACCCTACCGTAGGTGAAGTGTCTGCTTACTACAGCCCAGTATTCCCACTGTTATACTTGGTCTTAACCTTCCACCTCCGTTCCAGCTTGTAACCTAATGATTTCAAGCACTTACAAGCTTGAGTAGAAAGTTCTTGACAACCTCCTAGGGTCTTGGTAATATGACTCTAGGAGGTTTTCTTATGGGTGGTCCAAAATCTAAAGCAACACAAGAAGAAATTTCAGCAGCATTTAAAACAGAGGAGCCTTACGATAATGTTGATTATCTGAAAGGTCGGTTGGTTCAGGCTGGTATTTTAGCTAAATGAAAATATTTGGCTTAGTTTCTCCCACTTGTGGGTTGTTGAGGTAAGGAGGTATCAATCATGAAAACAAGGATTTTAAGAGCGTATAACTCAAAAGGGCATCCTGGACTTTATAAATTACAAGTCTACGGAGGTCTTTGGCCTTTTGCAAAATGGCATACTGTTTATGCTTTTTTTAAGAAGGTAGATGGAGAATTGAAAACTCAGGTAGTTAAAGAGTGTAATCTGGACACATTACCTACAAAATGGAATGAAGGCCCAGAAGATTACATTTGTGAATTTAGTTGGTCACAGGTAGTGATGGCAAAAGAGGTCTATTATTTTAAAACAGAAAAAGTTAAAACCAAGAAACTTTATAAGTGGGAACTATTGCAAGAAACTATGACTGACCGTAACAACGGCTAACCGAGAGGCTCAAACAAAAACCCCGACCATTTATTTGATCGGGGTTTTTTTGTTGGCTGGTTGACTCAAATTGAGTTTCTAGTCAACCAGTCAACTAGAGTTTAACGTCTAATACTACGGAAACCACCAGCTCGTTCGGCATCAGCAATGACTTCTTGTACCAGTTTCAGATGTTCTTTGAGTCGGTATTCGAGATCTCTGAGGGCTATCTCCTCGTAGGAGTCTGAGCTTCCTTGGCCTAAATACCATAGTGTTTTTTGCGTTTTCAAACTCAAGGGTAAGATGAGTTGTGTAGGCATGTCTTCAAACTGTTTAGATTTCTTACCAGGGGTAACAACTTTAACAGCAGGGGCAAAGGTTATCGGGGCTTTGACATCCGGGGCTGAGGTAAAGGTTATTGGAAAAGAAGTTAGTGGCATAACAACTGGTTTGGGTTTCATTTTCTTCGGAGCAACATCAAGGGCTTCCAAATCTTTCAGAATGGCATCAACATCAATACTTTCGGTAACAGATGCAACTTCTTGGTCAGAAATAGGTTCTTGATACGGGACAGCTACCCCGTTTGGTTCGTCAAGTTTTATAGGGTCAGGTTGTGTTATTTTTTTATAACACAACCCTATTTCTTCTTTAGAAGGCATTAGTAAATCAGACAATTCTTCTTTTCTAAGCCATACTAAGAATCGTTTTACTGATGTATAGATAGAATGCATTGTTGATTCGGCATAATCCGGGGAGATGTGTGTAAAAAAGTTCTGGACTGATTCTTTAGTAATATCTTCGGGTTTCGTTTTCTTACCGACAACGTCTGCAAAATCCTGAATGTGGTTCCCGTGGCTTTTTTGGTGAGTTTTACTTGCACGTTTGATTTTGGGGGGGAGATCTTTCAGATGTTGTTTTACCGCTGTTTTTAAAGTTTTGGTCAAATTGTCCTCCTTCACCCCATTATCTGTAGGGGTTGCTAGTATTTCTGGGAATTCTAATGGGTTAAGGTCACTTGTTTTCGGGATGAGGTTTGAAACATATTCGTATTTTTTAGCACCTTCCATACCTGTATCTTTTATTTTGAGAGAACCTTCAGCCAAAAGTTGGTCAATCCCTTTTTTGGCATCGGTTTTTGAAACTTGGAAAAAATCCATAACATCCTTTAATGTTGGATATTGAGGATATTTATTGCCAGAGTGAGCCTGTTGATAACAGTACCGCATGTAATTCCGAACGATACTTTTTTGCCAGTCGTTTTTAAAGTTGGGAGTAAAGGGATCAATACTAGCATACCCACCAAAACATACTTTTTCAATATGCTCTCTTAATAGGAAACTTGGTTGATATCTAATGACACCAACACCATGTGTTATGTCAAGAAAACCTTTTTGAGTTAAAGACTCCAGATATTCTTCTACAGACCCTGTTCTTAATTCTTTAATACGAATAGGGCGGTTCCAATTTTTATTTGCATACTTGGGATCTCTTAAAAACCCTTTCTGAAAAGCCTCGTTTTTCTTTTCTTTTTCTTTTTTCAAAAAAGAACAGATTTCTACATCTGTCCAGTGGCCGTGAAAGCCATCACCAGCTTGAAGCATAACTTTGAAAAGTTCAAATCCGTGTCTGTTTATAACTTTTAACATCTCTATCCTTTCGAGTTCCTGTTTCTTATTTTCTTATACCCTCTTTTTTCATTTTTATTTAAAACAGCACTTGACAGTGGCATTTTGATGGGTATAATAAGAAGCATGAAAGGAGTATGCCGATGAAATATACTATGAGTGAGTTAGCGGAAAGATCCGGGGTGACAGCCAGAACGATCCGCTACTGGATTGGAGAGGGTCTCCTGAAAGGTCCTTTGGGTGGTAAAGGGCATGGAGCCTATTACACTGACGACCATTTGAAGCGTCTCCAAACTATTCAAGAAATGAAAAATGGCCAAGGAGATCAGGAAGGGATGACTTTGAGGGATATCAAGTCTACTCAAGATGGTTGCAGTAATCTTGAGTTCAAAGTTACTCGTCCGACACACATTTGCCCTATGGATGGGGTAGACCTAATAATTGCTGAGAATATTCCGTTACATTACCGACGTGCTTTTATCCAAGCTATAGTTAATGTAGCCAATTCTATTACAAACAGACGAAGGAGTTAAGAGATGAATCCATTTAATAATGAAGAAGAACCCAGAGGAAACGTCCTCATTGAAGCAGGGTCTGGTTTAGCCGTCCCCCTTACTATGCAGAGGATGGATTTAGCTGGTCGAGTAACTCCTGCAGGAGCAATGCTCAGAGTAACCCATCAATTCAAGACTGAGAGTGATGGTCCGATTGAAGCTATCTATACATTTATGTTGCCCCGGAACGGTACGCTCAGACGATTCATCGTCAAGGGTGAGGATTTCGAGGTTGAATCTAAACTGGAAGTTCGTAAAGAAGCAAGAGCTAAATACGAAGAAGGTGTTGAAGCAGGCCATCTGTCCGTTTTGGCAGAAGCTAACCCTGATGGTATGGTCTCCTTGTCCGTTGGTCAAGTACAACCGGATGAGTTGATAACGGTTGTGATGGATATCATATCTGGTGTGGAACTCAAGGATAATACTTACAGATTCCGATTCCCGTTCACTTTAGCTCCCAGTTATCATGCTAGAGCTACAACTTCTTCGACAGGGAAAATGCAACTACCGACAGATGTATTTGGTGATCTTATTTTACCTGAGTGGAAGGATGATGCCAGCGGTCTTCATCAGGTATCGTTCACGATGAATGTTGAAGCAGCCGGTAAATTAGATTGCGTCTCCTCACCATCTCATCGTATTCAAGTCAGACCAAATGGAGAAGGTTCTGTTGAAATCAAATTGTCAAGTGCCGGAGATATTCCGAACCGTGACTTGGTTATTGATGTGCAGGCTAAAGAAGTTGAAGCCTCTGTATTTGCCGATACTAAGCTCGTCTCCAAGAAGACCAGTAAAGATGATCCCAAGATTCCGAAGGATGCTCCCCGATGGGCAGCTCTTGTCCCATCGAGCCTGATTCCGAAGATGAAGACAACCCCCAGAAGAGTTTGTTTCGTCTTGGATGATTCCGGTTCAATGAGTGGAGCACCTATCAAGCAGGGAAGATTAGCTCTCCGAGCCTGTTTGTCAGCTCTTAGGCCGACAGATGAGTTTGGTCTGATGTATTTCGGATCAAATTACACCAAGTTTGATGACAACATGGCCAAGGCCACCGATGCCAACCGGAAACGGGCAGATAAATTCATCGATCCGATTGGTGCTAGTAGTGGTGGGACAGAACTGGCTGCGGCTCTTGGAGCAGCTATAAGTATTCTGGATGGTTCTGGTGGGGATATTTTCCTGATGACCGATGGCCAAGTGTTTGAGTCCAGTACCATTATTGAACAATGTGCTGCTGCTGGGACACGAGTTCACGTTCTGGGTATTGGATCAGCCAGTCAAGATAGATTCCTTGCAAGTCTTGCTCGTCGAACAAATGGTCAGCAGGGGATGGTTGGAGTGACCGAAGATATTACTTCTAAAGCATTGGGACTTTTCAATGCTGTCAGGCAACCTGTCCAGACCAATCTGAAAGCTTATGTTGTTACAGGTAAGAAAATGGCTCAGGAGCATGAAGTAGATGTTATCTGGGACGGTTATCCTATTTTGCTGACGGATGACGGTACAACCGGTCTGAACGCCCCCACAGCTATATCTTTTACATGGGGCAAAGGGAAACAAGCCAAGAAGGTCAAAGTTCCTATGAATTACATCCAAGAAGTTCCGAATGGTCTTTCTTGTCTTCTGTATGCAGGTCGTCAGGTTGAAGATCTGGAGAATGCTATAGATGCCGCTCTGAAAGATAGCCCTGCCAGAAAAAATTCAGAAATTATGCTGAAGGCTGTTTCAACGACTTACGGGCTGGCTAGTCAAGTGATGTCCCTGATTGCCGTTGTAAAACGAGCAGGGGATCAAGCTGGACAGCAACCGGAACAGAGAGTTGTGGCCGTGGGTACTCCTGAAGGAATGGCTAACCGCCAAAATAGTAGGGGTATGCTCCGTGGGATGCTCGTTGATTCTTGTAGTGTGATGCTCGTTGATTCTTGTAGTGTGAGTGGAGGAAGCAGTACCCGTTATGGATCTTCACCATCGGTTAATTATTGTGCTCAGACCCTCGGATTTATGGATGGTGAGCCTGAGAGAAGTACACAACCACTAGGTTTCAGAACTAGAACCAAGAGCTCTAGCTTATCAAGTTCGATAACTAAGGATCTTGAGAATCTTAATGATTCCATTACTGCTTATAGTGCAGATGAGGATTACGGTTTGGTTTGTTATATAGTCAAACTTCAATCTGATGGTGGTTTACCAGGCCTTACTCGGAAGAAACGTGCCCATGAGACGGCTATTCTGGCTTTGGCTGCTCATATGGAAGATCAGGGCAGTGATTCTCCGAGCTACAGCCTCCATATAGAGAGGATGCTGGAATTCTTGAACCATTACCTTGACCTGAATGCTGGTAAAGACCCAAACATGGCTCTTTTGGTTGGGATTATTGAAGCAGGTCAGACTGCTTTAAATGAGGATTGCAGACAGATTCTCTGTAATAGTCCAATGTCAGGTGACTCTGAAATAAACTGGGCTCACCTATCAGGTGCTTTATCCAGCCTCTAATCTCTACAAGTTGTAGTAATCTAAAGGAGTGTTCTCTCACGAGGGCACTCCTTTTTTCCATTTTTGGGTTTCGTTATATTGCTTATATTGCCCGTAAGAGTGAGGGTTAGAAATTTATGACTCTCCCTTCACCTGTTAAATAGGTGTGGATCGAAACCGTAGATGGAGGTCTTTATAATGCCGAATCTTGATAACAACACAGCAAACACCGGAGTAGGTGGAACATCGTATATGTACGATTACGGGACAAGCCCGAACACCAGAACTGCGGTTAGCCAGAAAGTTCGTATTCTGACACCTCATGTTGGAAATACAACTACGATGGCTCAGATGGGTGTGCTGTCTCAATTTAACCCCTCACAAAGCAGAACTGTTGAGCCTGTACGTGGTATAGGTTTCGGGGACAAGGTTTCCGAGCTGGTACCTTCCGTAACAGAACCGACAACTGGTAACTTTGAACGAGCACTCTTATACCTGTGTAACTTGTGGCAAGCCACTGGTTATGCTTCTGGTGTAGATGGCCCTGTTCGTTCCTTAGCTCATCACAAATGGCCTTTCGATGTTGAACAGCAAGTCGTGTTCAGTTCATTGGCTGATGAGGATCTAGGCGTTGCAAACATAGGTACTGGAAATGATGCCGGTACTTTCGATGGTGGTGTTAGCCAAGTCAATTACGGCAAGGTTACTCCAAATGAGAGCGTTACTGTTCCTGGTAATGGCGATCAAGGACATTCAGCCATCATTACAGTATACGAAGCCTGCTGGTTCAATAGCTGGTCAACCACTTTTGCCAAAGACTCTGGCCTTATTATGGAATCTGGTGATGTGACCGTTACTGACGTACATGACTTTGCTTCTATCTATGGTGAGTTCATGGCTACTGGTAATGACCCAACGGTCGGACAACTTGGTTCCATTCGATATGCCGAATCAGGCTTCGATGTAGCCGGTGTTGGAGGCCGAGTAAACGTAGGTGGTGAAGGCCAAGGACTCGTAGCTTTACAACAACCATAAATCCATACTTTACTCTAACTGGGTAAAGTACAGGTAAACCTGGGAACAATCCAGCAGCCTGTTAAAACCGACATACTGACTGATAGACAAAAATTTTGAGCTTTTTACCTCCCCTCTTGGGATGGTTAGACAAATAAACTGACTGACTAACATGCTCATCTTGTGCTATCTAGGGCTGCTAAGGTTGTTTCCCTTTACAGAAGGGAAATACGAATAAATGGAACAGATTACACTTGATGCTCTGGAGAGTGCCCTCGCCCCTATCGAAGCCATCGGTAAAAGTGAGATTACTTTCAATGTAAACGGGTCGGACTCGAATACTATCGTGACGCTACGGATGCTTCTTCCAGAAGAAGGAATCATGGCTCAGAGGTATGCTTCGGAGGTCTTAGATGATAAGAATCAGAAAAGCCACGATGCTTTGGAGTATCTGGAACGGTTCAAGATTGGCCTTCTTTCTTATTCTCTGGTGGCTATAGGTCCTCTCGATCTTCATGATGTTAAATACATTGAGACAGGGGAGAAACTAGAGACAGGAGTAGCCATTAAGGAACCTACACATATTGCTATGCGTAGACTACTCCTTCGATGGACTCAGGATATCCGAACTCGGATGTTCAACAAACACTCTGAATTATTAACCAGAGTCGAAATGGCTGCCGAGAAAGCTATTGAGTTCGACCCTGTTGATCTAGCTCTTGAGATTGAAAGAGTTGAGAAACGTCTTGAAATGTTAAAGACGGCTCAGGAACAAGATCCAAATGCTGCTCCGTCCATTATTCGGGATCAGGTTAAAGACATTGTTAAAATGGATAAAATGGATTCTCAAGGTCGTCGAGAAGCCGTTGATAAATTGAGGGATAAACAGGCCGGTATAGTTACACCACAGGCGGAAGAACCAGTAGCCTCTGAGCAAGCTCCCGAGCAAGCTCCTGTAAAAGAGTCTTTTTATGAAGATGTTGGCACACCTCCTCCTGAACAAGAACCACCCCAAGCTCAACCAGAACCACTCCAAGCTCAACCTGAACCTCAAACTGCTCCCCAACCTACTCCACAAGCTCCGCCAGCATACCCAGATCAGTCGTTTGTTGATACAGGGGATACTGATGGGATGTTAGCTGCTGTAGAGGCTGAGAACCAGCGTTTGCTGGCTGCTCGTGCCGGAACTTTACCACCTGCTCCCGGGGCTATGAATGCAATGAGGGCAGAAAAGGTAGCCCAACAAGCACCTCACTTGGCTGCCCGAGTAGTAAGTGAAGAACTGCAATCTGAGGAACTCCAGATATTACAAGCTACTCGTAAAGCAATGGCCGAGCCTACAGAGAAGCTAGGAGATGTTGATGTTTTCAAAGCACCTACGGAAACCTTGGATCGTCGTCCCCCTGCTGATGCTCCCGTTAGATCGGCTGCTATAAATAAATCTAACAATCCTCGGTTCACTCCAGTTAAAAAAGGTTTGTAACTTATGCCACCATTGCCGAAAACAACACCAGAACAACGATCCTTATTATATAAGGACGTTGAAGATCTGATAAGTATGGGATTCTTGTCTCATTCTGTCAGTGTTGCTGGGTCACGGTTGTCTTTTCGGGCTTTGACTTCGGGAGATCTTTTCCTACTTAGAACTCACGGAGAAGATTTGGATTGGCAGACTTGGTTGGTAGCTTCATCCGTTTGGATGGTGGATGGTTATAACCTTTTAGGAGAACCTAATTCTGCATACCATATTCATAAAATGATTAAGAAAGTCCCTCCTGCTGTATTGGATGTTTTATTTAGTATTGTCAAGGGGTTATTCCTTCGGCAGGATAATGCTGTTGGTGCAACGGAGGCTTATTGCTATGAGAATGTTTCACGATTTAGGTGGAAGGCTGGTAGCCGTTCTTCTGTGGGGGGTAACTCAGGAATTCAAGGGTCAGAACGGTTTGGGCTTAACTCTGTAACACAGATGTGGAGTTTTTTTAATACTATTGAGGATAAACGTGAATATGATGAAACTCAATGGAACGGTTTTAAACTGACAGCTTCGGCAACATCCCCTAAAGGAGTACAGAAGATTGATAAACAGGATCGGAGTCGTCATGAACAAGAAGAAAACCGCCGGCAGGATGTGTTGGATAGGTTTTATTATGTTCGTCGAGGGATCGTTTCTCCAGAATCTAAACCAACAGATAGTAACTCAATTTCCATTCGAGCTAAGTCTGTAGATGACCTTGAGGGTGAGATGCAGCGGTGGGTAAGTGGTGATGAGGATTTCCATGATAAGGTCGTTACTAAATATAAGACCGATATTACCCATAGGTATGACACTGAACGAGAAGACCGAGAAGTCCGACGGCAGTTGTTACAAAAGAAATATGAAGAAATGGAATTAGATACACGACCACAACCTCTGGTTGGTTATACTTTGGATCAGCTATCGGAGGTTGTAAAGAGTCGGAAGCCAGGTGTGGCTCAGATTCAAAATAACTTTAAAGGAACACAAGAGAAAATGTATCATCGTCATTTGCATCAAGCTGAAAAAGGTCTATTGAAGTCCGAAGGGGATCGTTTAGAAGCCCCACCTGCTGATATGGCTCTGATGGATTTGATCTCTGATCGAAAAGTTTCTTTCAAGGTGGAGGATTGAGAACATGGATACAGTAACAGCAGCTTTAGCTTTCACACTTGAGATGGAAACTAAGAATATGAATAAATCCATAACTGAGATGAAATCTATCCTGCAGAAAGGCACACATGACGCAGTTTCCAAAGGTTTGACTGAAGGACTTTCAGGGAAACAAATGCAAAGAGCTCAGAAAACTATGGAAGCTAATGCTATAGAGATTTCTAAAATACAAGAAAAAATGCATGATGAGACCCTGAAAATTGAACTTTTCAAAGATAAGTCCAGTAAAAAAAGACAGTTAGAAGAAGCACAGTTTGAAAAAGACCGTTTAGGTAAAGACCTGAAGAATAAAGCTGCTGCTGCACAAGATCAATATGACAGGATTGATAATCTATCTAAAACACTTGATGCAATGCATAAGAAAGATGAGAGTAGTCTCCAAGCTACGGTAGGAAAAACTGTTGAGAGTTTCGGTGAAGGGATGCATGAGATTTTTTCAGATATGTCTTCTGGGGATGTTGGTAATATTCTTGGAGTTATTGGGAAAGGTGCTGCTAAACTTCAGCAAGTACAAGCTAAAGCCGTAGCTGCTAAAGAAGCCGGTGCCGGTGGAGGTATGGCTAAGATTGCTGGGATAATGTCTAAACTAGCTCCTATTTTAGTGACTATTGGAGCTATAGCTGCTGGGTTTGCTGCTATCGTAAAAATCATTATGGATGCCGATGCTGAAGCCAAAGGACTTCACAGAACTCTATTAGAGGGAGGGGTTTCTGTTGGAGATATGGTAGTAAAAGCTGGTGATCTTGAACAGTCTTTTAAGGATATCCGAGAAGCTGCTATAGATCCAACTAATAACTGGGATTGGGGAACACAAGCAGCAGATCAGATGAAAATTATCGGTGCATTCAATGAAACTGGATATACTATGAAGGAGATGGTTGAGAACATAGGTAAGGGTGAGACGCAAATGAATGCTTACCAGAGAGCTACAGCTTCAGCTCTGACATATTCAAAGCTATTAGGTGAGTCGGCAGAAAAAGTAGCCCAAGATATGACGGGAATGATGGAGCAATTAGGTCATTCATTAAGTGGTGTTCGAGATAATTTTGCTGCTATTTATGATGCTGCTCAGATGAGTGGTTTCGGTACTAAACGGTTCTTTGGGATGGTTCTTCAAGCTACTACAGGGATGAGCATGTATAATGTTAGACTCGAACAAACTACGTCTATGTTGGTTAATTTGAGTAAGATTCTTGGAACTAAGTTCGGAGCTGATTTTTTCCAGAAGTTGACAGGCCAGTTTTCAGGGGATAGTGCTCAAGAAGGTATGAAGAAAATCCTGTTACGTGGTGGAGAAGCAGTATCAGCTACTCTACAAAGTCAGGCTGAATATACTGCTGATGGGGTTATGGATATTTTCAAAGGGCATTTAGGAGATGACTTTTCTAAGGGGTTGAAAGATATTTTTGGTAAAGAAGGTACCAAGTTGGCAGACCAACTTGGTGATGCTGATACCAGAGGAGAAGGGATTACTTCCCTTGTGTCCATGTTAGGGAAAATGAGTGGTAAGGATCAAGGGGCAGCTTTTGTTGAAATTGAGAAGAAGATAGGTTCTGATGCAGCCCGACAATTCCAGCAGTTGCTGATTCAGACAAATGGTATCAATGGCTCACAGGGAGAGCAGATAACAGCTCTGAGGGCTCTGGGTCCGGGTGGTGTCTTGGCAGATCAGATGACTAGGATGATGAAAGTAACCGGGGCTAAGAACATGTCCGAATTAGGAGAGAAGCTGAGTGTTATAAGTCAAAATACGCTTGAAAGTATGGATGGGATGGATTCTGCAAATAGAGATCAAATGTTAGCAATGGCCACGAGCACTGGTGCCCACTGGAGTGATATGAAAAAACTCCAGGAAAGAATGGGAGCTGAGGAGTTTCAAGGTAAAGAAGGGCAAGCCAAGTTGTTAGCTGAACAGACAAAACAAATTAACACCTGGGGAGCTACTGCTACTAAGGATGGTAAAATTTGGCAATCTAAGTTAGATAAAAACGGGGAGATTCAGAGAACTGGTTTTAAAGCACTGGAGGATGAAAAAGATTTGTTGATGGGCAGAGCAAAAGCTGATGAAAATATTAAAGAGATAATGACTGAACAGGAAGCCTTGGCTAAACTGACAGCAGATGCTACTACAGATATGAGTGCTTATTTAGAAATGGGTGTCAAGTATTTCCTGAATGGTATCTATAATACTACTCAGAGTATTTTAGGGGCTATAACAGGTAAGAGCTTAGAGCCTGATGAAATAAAAGCAAGGGATGAGGCATTAAATAAGCAGCAAGGTATTTCATCGAGTATTGTTGATTTGATAACTCAAAAAACAAAACAAATTGATAAGGTCCGACGGGAAAAAGAAAAAGCTAGTGGACCAGAAAGAAAAGAACTAGAGAAAGAGTTAAAAACTTTACTGTCTGATAAAATTGATGCAAAATCACAATTGAAAATAAGTCAGAGTATGGAAAGAGAGCTTCTAAAGATAACAGGCGGTGGTTGGTTTGGTAGGGACAAAACAACACCTGTTATGGAAAAAGAAGTCCGAGAAAAAGTAGTTAATGATCAATTAGGGCGTACCGAAAAGATATTGCATAAGACGATGAAATCAGACACTCCTGTAGCTTTCAATGAGCAGAAACTCATACAAAGATTACGGAAAAGTAACTCAGAAGAACTGGATGCATTATTAAAATTAAGAGATGAAGGTAAAGATTACAAAGAAAAGCTCTACGAACTGGGTGAAGAGGCTTATCAAAAACAGATAGAGGCTGCAAAGACGTTATCCCACCAAGAAGGTCTTGATGCTGACACACGTCAGAAAAATCAAGTAGAAGCAGATCAAGGACAAACCACTAAGGAGAGAGCTTCTGCTTATGCAACGGCTGATCAAAAGGAACGACTCCGAAGGATACTTAGTGGTATAACGGACAAGAAAGTTTCTGATCGGATGGTAAATCAAGTTATAAATGGAGGACAGCTTAAAGGAGTGGACTCCGAGCAACTGATGAACACGCTGGATGCTTGGAACTATAAAAACCAAACTGGCCTAGAACCCCCAATAATACAAGGTCAAGATTTCATAAGCACTCCAAATGGTCAGCTTATAAATCCCTCAGATAAAGATACTGTAATGGGATTCAAAAAGAATGGTCCTATAGCAAAAGCATTTGGTAAGTCCGGTGGAGGTACCGTTAATAATTTCAACCTTTACAACGATGGTCAGCAGTCTTTAGCAGCCATTGTAAAAGCTCAACGAGCAGGAGTGATAGCGTAACCGATGGCTAAGAACCCACCAGTTTTCCGTTCGTCTTTCATGTCACCAGACGATGGATCAGATGAAGATCTCGGTATCAAACCCGTGGTCTTTGATATACTTGCAACTGACAGGGAAACATCCATCCTGCCGGATACGATGAAGTTGGTTCTTCATGTGAATCCTGAGACTATGTCTATTGGTTACACCAAGATCATTGAACGTATTCCAACTAAGGGTGGTTTTGTCGAACAGCATTTCGGTGAGGGTATAGATTCCTTAGAGTTTAATATGGCAACTGGTGGCTTCATGAGATTGTTCTCAGGGCTTTCAAATATTACAGGTGGTCCCGGAGCTCTTGATGTAGAAGGTAGCCGTCGGGAAACTATTGCATATGATAAATACCTTGATGTGTTGGCACTATTTCATAACAACGGCTCTGTCTACGATGTGACTGGTAGGATTGTTTTTCAGGGTTTTATTAGTGCAACTTTTGATGGTGGTGTTTATCTGGGATTCTTTAATGATTTCAGTGTGGTTGAGGTTGCAGACAAACCATATCAATTTGCATTAACGACCAGTTTTACTATCCAACACGAGCTTGTTAGGATGCGTACAGATATGATGTACGGTACAGAGGCTTCGTCAAGTTTTCCTGTATTTGATATACTTAATCCTGATCTTTTGGATCTTGGCAAACGGATAAAGTGAGGGCATTATGGCTGATATAATTTCATTAGAAGATGCCACAGCAGATGGTGGAAGTCCCTCGGCAGGGGAAGACCGAACAATGCTTATGGCTCAAGCGGTATCTAACCCACCAGCTCCCGTAGCATTCCAGTATTTGAATGTTGGTCCTGAGATGGCTATTGAAATGGAAAGCATCTCAACCGATCAGGTTGACAATTCTGATAGTATGTTGAGGAATCTATCTCCTTTTGTAATCCAAGTTGAACCTCCTGCTTCTTTCCAAGCATATGCTTCTAACCCAGCATATGCCAACGGCCCTAGCATTGGGTTGTATGACAGAGCAAACGGTACTTCTAAGAGCTATCAGAAGGCCAGAGATGCTCTTTTTGAGAGTGATCCTTTGAATGGGGCTGCAAGTACACAGACTACAATGAATCCTGAAGATTATCTGGTATCAATCAGTGAGACAGAAACCTTAGCGGTGGGTGAACAGGTGGGTTCTCCTGACCCAAATGCCGATTTACCTGTACAAGGGCAATCTTTATTACCGGATTTGCTAACTGTGATGGATATGAAGCTCCAAATTGCTAACATTATGAAGATTCCCCCGTTGGTGTTGCTGATTAATCCAACATCGTTCCAGATACAGTACACGAAAATCCAGCAATATCAGGATCGTAGTCGGTACGGGTACATTCTTCATACGTGGGGTGAGGATCAAGCTAAGATTTCATTTACGGCCAAGTGCGGAGCTTTCATATCCGGTGGCCGTGGGGTTCACGTTGCCAGTCGGAACGATTCAAAAGCTTGGCAGAATATGCAGAACCTGATGAGGTTTTACAAAAACAATGGTTACATCTATGATACTATAGGTAAATCCAATGCCCATTTACACGTAGGGGCTTTATCCATTCGATACGATGGGTTCATTTACTACGGCTCTATGGAATCATTTGCCTTTGAATTCAATGAGGACAATGAGCTTGGTGGTATGGAATTTAACATTGAGTTTACAGCCAACGGGATTATGGATACAACTTCTGATACTAATATGGTATATCCGATGCGGTCACCTTTACCGAGCATTCTTGATTCCCGATATATGGGTTTAGGTAACCAGAATCGGGCAGGAGAATTTGCTCTTGGAGAACATGGGATAAAGACTCAAGGGAGAGAAGTGAGTCCGGGAGATGCTTTTGAAACTCTGGTTCCTCAAAAAGCTGCTAATCTTATAGATCCCACACAGGGGACTGTTATCTCTAATTCAACACAGGTTGGGCAACCTATCGGGGATCAGGCTATTCAAGAACCGTTAATAGGGGGTATTGCTGGGGAACTGAATCAAGTTGACCCAGTTAATGTTGCCCCGTTTGGAAGTGGCTAATGAGTTTGGGATCAAGACCATATGTAGGAACATGGCGGTTAAACCGTCAGCAAGTTGTTCAACACACCCCAGATTGCTTGGTGTATCTGAATGGGGACACAGCCTTGCCAGGTTGTGCTCGTTGTAATAGCAGAATTGATATCCAAGAGTTCATTACAGAGGTGTCTGTGGACGCAGGAACGGACCCTGGAGCTACTTCAGCTTCATTTACCTTGTCAGTACCTGTTCACCATCATGATTCGTTTGCAAAGGACGCTCAGTTCATTTTACGACCTGGGTTAGAAGTTCATATTTATCAACGTGGGTATTTCCCGGTCGTAGGTTTATATCCTGAAACCGATGAGAAGATGCCAGCTTATCCGTACTATCATGTTTTCCACGGGGTTATTATTCAAGTAGGTGGTTCTTACAGTTCTGGTGTACAAACCTACTCCGTTCAATGTGGCTCGATGTTACATTTCTGGCAGTTCCAGCAAGTTAGTACAAATGCAGCAATATATGCAAAAGCTCCAGATGAGTCCCATAACAAATCATCCCCAGTAGGCCATAACTACACAGGTCAGCACCCTTACGAAATCATTTGGAATATCCATAACGATTTTGTCAGTGCTGCTGCTGGTATAGGGTTTGCTTTATCCAACCAGACAAATGTAAATGCTATGTTTGGAAACAAGTCTCTTTACTCTTATACTGCTAAGTATTGGGAGGAGCGGTTTCGGACAAGTACTATCCGGCTGAGAATGCACGGGGCAACAGGGACGTTATTTAATGCTGAACAAGCTGCATTCATGGGGAGAGCTTCTAGTAAAGAACTTCTGAGGTTAGTTAAAAGCCGATTTAACCCAAGTAATACAGGGTCGGAATCGGGGCCAGCCCCATTCAGCGGTGCTAAAATCAGAGGCTCTTGGGCACCAGAAGTTTTAGATTCCTTTCTGTGGTTGGATAGATCTTCTTCTGGGAGAAAAAATATTGGTTTGAATATCGTAGAGATGCAAGCTTTCATTACTGATATTGGGATGTTTGGTCAATACAATGAATTTGAATCCACTTATGAGAGTAAATTGGATATTGCCAATAAAATTTGTGATGTTGCAGGGTTTGAGTTTTATCAGGATGTGGATGGAGATTTTGTTTTCAAACCACCATTTTATAATATGGACACATCAAGCTCACGGACTTATTGTATTGAAGATATTGATATCATTAGCATTAACTTTGACGAGAAAGAACCCGAAGTCACCTACATGACAGCCAAAGGTGGCCAATATAAGAATACTGTTGGTGCTGGTGGTGAGAATGAGTGGGGTGTTCGTGGTCAGTATGTGGATTACCGTCTGGTAGCTAAGTACGGATGGCGTCCCGGAGAGTTTGAGACTGCTTACATCAACGATAGAGAGGCTATGCAACATGCTGCTGCTAACCAGTTAGATATTATGAATGCTGGTAGTCAGTCGGCTTCTTTAACTATCCCCCTACGCCCTGAAATCCGACCGGGGTTTCCTGTGTATATCCGATACTTGGATTGTTTCTATTATTGCACCTCAATGTCCCACAGTTTTGTAGTCGGTGGGCAATGCACGACAACTTTACAGCTCAGTGCTAAGAGAGCTAAGTTCTTTGCTCCTGGTGATGTAGATAAACCCAAGGCAGGGATTGATGCTATTCGTTTAGATAACCCAACGATGCCACCCAGACCTCTCCAAGTAGAAAACAACATGGGCTACCCAACCCTGATGGGGTTCCCGAATACTGTTATGTCCCTTGATCCTAATAGGATTGATCCTCGGTTATTATTAATGGGCGGTGGGGTTTTTAACATGAAGAATCCTAAGATGATGCAGGGATTTCTTCAGATGGCTTTAGATATGAGGGTTATCAATTATGCAGGTGGGGCTGATTCGGGTGATTATTTTGAAATGCAGATGGGAGAGAATAAGACAGTTGTATTCCATTACGAGATGGATGAAGCCAGTCAGCCTGCAGGTACTCATCCTTCAGCAATAAACCCTACGAATGCTTTTGATTTAGATGCTGGTGTGAGTGAGTACAAAAAAATGGTAGTGAAGCGTAATGCTACTCAAGCAACACTGAAAATATCCATTGCTGCCGGACAGAAAAATGTGGATGAGTTAGCCCATAAGTATACGGCCATCCCAAGTGATAATAAAAATGCAGCCAAGAAAAAAGCAGCCTTAAAGAAAGTGCAAGAAGCTGAGAAAGCAGTAGGAGGGCTTCTGGATAGATTGGATGTTAACAGTGCAGCATTCCAAAAAGAATTGGATGGGTTGGATAGTAAAAATGCTGATGCTGTGAAAATTATTTATAAGATTGTTCAGGAATTAACGGATTCTAAAGATGGTTCTCGTGAAGATATAAATAGTACCAGTTTCATTTTAGGACTTCTTGCAGATAAGAAATCGACTCTGACAAATGCTTCTATTCCCGGATCTTACCGATATTATTCGAGTTCTCATCCAACTCCTGCTCATCAAGGGATGTCGGGACTTACGATTAACTTTACTGATGATGAGGGTGATATAACACAACTTAAAGCTTCGTTCTTAAACCCTAGACTTTCAGGGGAAGGTTTCCTTAAAGAGGGTCCGCAATCTCCTTTAAATAAGGCTATTGATTCAAAGTTTGGGCAAATCCCGGTAGTTCAAGGAATTAAGATTTTAGATGGGAATCCTAATAAAAAAGGTGGGGTTATCGTCCCTACTTCTGAGATCAGGGCTTTGGCTTTCTCTCCTGTGCATTATATAGTTCCGAGAAAAAAGACTAAAACTAAAGAAGCTCCGAAGGCAATGAGTTTATCAACCAACTTCTATGCTAATTTAACAGCCTCCGCCGTGTCTGCTGTATCAGGAACAGGGGCTACTACAACATTACAGGGTGCTTTTAGTACTTGGATTGCTGAGTTAAATTCTCAATTTACAACTATTGCTCAGGATGTATATTCAGAAGTTGCTCTCCCTTTGACCGTCACGTTGGTCCCAGTGAAGATCAAAGAAAGCATAATGAGCCTTTCAGATACCCCTGATAATTTTAAATTGAGTGGTAGTAGTGTCGAATTTAGTACAACCCGTACAGCAACTGGGGCTGCCACTAGTAGTAGTGTTGAACCAATTAAACAGTTTAGCAGCAGTGAAGGCATGTCTGTAGGTCAGTTCTGGAATGTAGTTGCTAAAAACCTTGTGAAAGCTTTAAAACATCAGCTTGATCTTAGTGTTGATTCTTGGAAAAAGAAGGTTAAGGAAAATGTACCTGTTGTAAATGTGAGTGAGGGTGACGTAGATATTTATCAAAATGCTGTAACAAAGTTTTTTACGGTGTTCCAAGGCGTCTATGGTCAAAGTAGTTCTGGTAAGACTCAAAAAACGAGTGCTAGTTTAACTAAAGATGTAAACACTTCCTGTCCTGTTTTCCCTGTCTCTGATGCCCGTGGGTATGAAGTATTCGGGGCTTTTCAGTACGGGAGAGGGGTTGATATCAATCCAAATGGGGTGTTCTCTAAACTAGCTTTAAGTGGGCCATTAGAGAAATTAGACGTTGCAACTAAGAATGCATTTATGAGTACGGCTTTTGCTTCGGAGGGGACTCTGGAGGGTAAAGAAACACAGGCTCTCGTAGATAGTTTAAATAAAGCAAATTTAGGAGATTCTTCCTTAACAAGTATTCTTGCTAAAGCCCCAGTTTTAGAGGGTGATGCAGCCAAGACTCAGCTATTAGCTAATGACCTTCGGAACTGGTACATAAATAGAAGAGATGCTGTAACTAAGACTCAGGTACAGTTAACAAATGCTGCTTACACTTTGGCTGATCTTAAACCGGCTTCTCTCAGTATTTGTAATTGTAAAATGGCTGAGGCCAGTATCATTCTGGAAAGTGCTCAAGAGCAAGAGTTTGTTCCTGTAGTCGAAGGATTCATGGAGTTGCAGGGAGAAGATCCTGTAACAGCTGTTCAAGTTAAAGGTGCAGCAGCTGCTGGGGCAAACTGGACATTACATCAGCAGGCTTTACGTGGAGAAGTTTTGGATAAAAACTCTAACACAGCGAAGGACAAAATATAATGAGTAGTCCTATCAACCCAACATCTAATAATTCCGGGTATACAGGTGTCCCTTGGGGTTCTTTGATGGCTTCGGTAGCCAGACAAAAGAAACGTAAAAAAGATATGACCCCTGATAACAACTGGGGTCTGGGTACTGCTAAGGTTATCAATATCAACTATGTTGAGATGTATGCCACTCTAAGAACTCTAACGGGAGCTTCACAGATTTTTGATAGAGTCCCCGTCCCTCTCACATTCCCTGGTATCGGAGCTCGTCATTTTTTTGGAGCTATGCCTGAGATTGGTGATCGTTGTGTTATCGGGTGGATGGCTTCTGAGAGTATGTCCGTGGATAGTACTCGGACACCGGTTATCTTATCTTGGTTACCTCAAGGCGTATGGACAGGGCAGGATTGGGTAACGGTCTCAGATTTCGGTCCTGATGAATATGACATCAATAACCCGAAAGATATGTCGAGTTTGCGGGGGGTTTACTCCCAAACTCGACACAAATTACGACATATCCAACCTGGTAATATCGTGGCTTCGTCTTCTCAAGGCTCTGATATGGTTTTGGATGAGAGTGTGACTCTGGCCAATCGTCGAGGAAACGAGCTTATATTACGAGACCAAGATCAAGCTCTTGTGGCCAGAAGCCTTCAACAATTTCATGCTATGGCTGGGGCACGTATTTATGCCGGTATGGTCCAACGTGATGCTCGACTCCTGCCTGCAATGTGTGTATCTGACGGATACGAATGGGATAGTAAAACCCAAGCTTATGCAGGAGAAGCTATATCAGACAGCAATCTTCCTCCTGATCCTCAAGCAGGAGAAGGTTTTTATACTCCTTCTAAAATATTTCAAAGACGACAAACAACCTTTGAAGATGGCAGCATAGCAGGTCGTCCTTTCCCAATACCATCTTATCTTGACCCCTACTCTTTCTTACAGAGGGGTGGGATCATTGATCATAGTGGTTACGTAGTAGAGGATAGTCATATCCCTGTAGTCAGTGATGCAGTATATGGCGGAAAACCTATCTTTAGAGTGGCTAATCAAGGACTTGAGAATGCCACGACTCAACCTAACACCCCTACTTTGACAGAATACAGGATCGAAGTTGCTCACACATCAGATGGCCGTCTGCCCGTAACCGAACAGACGGACTTGTTTGATGCTGAACGACTCTTGGACAGTACTCCTGAAACAGGGGGGTCGTCTGCAAACCAACCATTTATTGAATGGGTTATAGGTTCTGTAGTTGGTAATGACCCTTATACTTCTAAAGGTCAATTAAGTTATGGCCTGCCCTTGGTCCCAATCATTTTTGACGGTGATGTCCCTGCTCCCAGATTGGAAGCAGCTAAAATCATGGCTACGAATGACGGCGGTACTTCAACTCCGATGAAAGATCAGGCAGCTATGTTGTTCAGGATGGCTCCCCCAGAGGGAGGTGCTGAAACATTCTGGTCTGTCAACAAACAAGGGCAATACCGAGGGTTCGTTGGTGGTGACGTTAAAAAGGATTCCGTCCACTTATACACTCAGGGGAATATGAAGATTGGATCTGGTGGTCGAGTAGACATCTATGCTTTAGGTGGTGTTCATTACCATGCTCTGGGCAAAGCCAGCTTGGAACTGAAATCTCCTGAAGGAGCAGTTACGATTTACGGTGGTGGTCCTATTAAGACTGCTGAAACCACAGTAGAACGTGCTTCTGGTACGGGTGGTGGAGAAGGTGATGTACCATCCGTAGACATCGGAGCTAAAACTAACATTCGAATACAGGCTGAGAAAAAGATTCTTCTGAAAAGTAACAACCACGAGACTCAGGCTACCAATGTAGCAATCACTGGCCATGAGAAAGTTGCTATCAATGGTACGAAAACTATCAGTGAGACAACAGAGAATTATCAATTAACGGTCAGCTCACAGGCTTCTGAATCATACAGCGGACCAAAGTATTTAATGCCTACTAATTTCCCACTCCACGAACGGGTTTATACGAGCCAATACCCTGGTTTCACAGGTGAAAAAGTCAAATACACTATGTGTGATCGTGAAGAAGAATTCAAGATTCTCGGGAGTCACTCCACGAAGATGCAAATTGGAGATATGACGTATGAGACTAATTTAGGGAAGTGGTCGGCAAAGGCTCTGGCAAACTCTCTTGAAGTGGATTCCGCAGCAGGGATTACGGGTGAGGCCAAATTAGGAAATGTATCTTTCAAAGCATTAGTGGGCACAGCTACCCTGTCAGGGATGGCCTCGGCTACCTTGGAAGCAAAAGCTGGTATAGCAACAGTTAGTGGTGGGACAGGTGTTACCTTGAGAGCTCCTGTTACGGGACCAGATCAGGGTCCAATTATCTGTGCAGGTTCTTTAGAACCTTTTACTAATCTGCCTTATACTACTTGGGGTATGGGTGCAAAAATGCATAATGTGACGGCTTAATTATGGCTATTAACTCAGGAATTATTACAGCAGCTTTGATCTCAAACCGAATGTCGGGAGGACTCCCGATGAGCGGGCCTGCCTTTGACAAGTTGGCTTTGGGTATCGGAATAGCTGTTCAAACTTGGGGTGTTGGGAATCAATCAAATTTAGGTTTAATTGGAGCCACAACGGGTACAGTAGGAGCAGGGATTATAAATCCTGTCACAACTAAGTTAGTTGTACCTCCGGCAATGCCGGTTGTGTTACTTGCTTTGATAGGAGCTGGGATGGTTGGACCTTTAACTCAGCCTTTGGCTGCTATAGTAGCACTGGGGATTTCTCAGTCTTTTACAATATCAGCTCAGTATGCTGGTCCTTCGGCAGGAGTAGGTTTGGGAGCAGACGTTTCAAAAATCACGACCTCTAACGGGTCTACTTTAATTACGGCTTTAATGAATGCCCTGACGGCAACTTCTGGTTCAGGTTCTGGTTTGTCAATTATGGCAACGGGTCTTGGAAATGGGATTGCTAATTTACTTATGCTTGGAGCAGGTATAGGTTCTGTAAATGGACCCCCAGCCCCCGCACCTGGTGCAGGAACTTCAAAAAGTATGGTGGTATAGATGAGTTTCCAATTTGACGGAAAAGTATTAGAAGGTGTACGGCAATCCCCAGTGAATGCTGCCACCACAGATGAACCTGGAACGGCAGTTATCCAAGATATCCGACCTCTGCCCCAAACTTTTGAATTAGATGCCCCGGATTTGGTGTCTGTAGCTGCCGATCAGTATCGGGTAGCTGCTTTGGACACCCCTGGTTCAACCGTTATGGAGTATTTAGTTTGGGCACAGAATTCAGCTCAGTTAGCAACTGTTGATAACCCTGATTGGTGGACAGATGGTGGCACTGGTGAGGTACCTACTGGAGATTTAGATGTTATTGCTTACCCTGCTACAGTTGATGAGGTTACACATACTGACGGGACGGCTAATGTTGTCATCGAGGATGAAGGAAATCGGAGCATTGGGTCTATTTTATGGCTCGTAGTTGCTCGTGGTGACGTGGAATACGATGATGACGGTTGGGTAGACTCCGATGATCCTACACAAGGCAGAGAAGGAGATAACCCTTACCTTTTCTGGCAGATTAATACTGCAAATCAGAACCCTGTATCTGGGATGGTTACTCTGACTCCTGCTCAATTAGTTCTTTTGGATGGAGGTCTTTCCATTGAACGTGGTGATAGGATTGTCAAAGTTGGATACACAGTAGCTCCCCCGAGGTTCTGGTGGACTCGTAACGACCGGTATGAACAGCGTTTCGGATGGAACGGTTCAACCCAGCGGTGGGAACCTTGGAAAGGTTCTGGGGTCAAAGAGTTGGGGTATCTTCTTTTAGATGAAGCCTCTTTCACGTTGAGTCCAAAAATCCAAAACCTCCCAGTTGGAGCAATTCTTCCGGGTGATGGCACACCTTCAGGTGCTGATAAATACTCAATGATCCGACTCGGTTCTGATCCCGGAGTAAATTCAACTCCGGCAGCTCCAAGTGATGAGTGGGCAGGCATTATGGTTAAACTTGATGATGCCGTTGAGGATTTCGATTTCAGTCAAGCCGGCACTCTGATTGCCGTTATGGGTCAGACCAATGGAAAACTGGTATTTAACCCGGCTTATGTGCTGCTTAATGCCGGAAATAAGATATGGTACTCATACAAGAGTTTTAATGCTGATGAGGATGGTGTCATAGGGAGCATTCAAGATGCTCGAACAGATGATTTGTATCTGGCTCCATTGCCTGGTCCAACTGATGCTCCACTCCTTCGGTACGGCAATCGGACGTACCTTGATGCCGTGACGTTCAATACTGACGGTGAGATGGATGCCGCTGGTGATCCTGACGAGGGTCAGATATATTTGTCCTTATCAACTGGACGGTTGGTACTTAGTTACGTTGATCTCGGTAAAGTTGATCCTGATAATACTGCTACATTTTCTAAATACTATTTTGGAAACAAAGTGGTCTACGATGGAGTAGCTCTCTGTCAACGTCCTCAGCCGACAAAATCTCCTGTTCGTTTAGTAAATGCAGCAGGGAATCTCACAATAGATGCCTCTGATGCATACCTCCCAGATTCAGAAACATTACCGGACAGTTATAATCCTTCTGATTGGAACGATGCTTATAGAGGTTTGGGTGTCTCTGGGATATTACAAGTTCCCGATGAGTTGGGTGCTTTACCCCAACTCCCAACTGGGGGTAGAGAAGTCCCAGTTCGACCAGGTGGTGATAACTATGATGATGGAACTAAAGACCCGAACATTGGGATGGTGAGAGCATTAAAAGATACCGTAAGTGATACTATCATCTTTGGTAGGGATTATGCTGTTGCCGAAGTCATCCCTTACAGAATCCCAGATGACAAACCTTCAAAGATTCGTAGCCCACAGGCTTACGTCTGTCTTCAAAAAGATCCTAGTGACCAAGGTTCTGAAGTTCAATTTAGCCATACAGATGCCCATCGATTGAGTGGTGATTATATTTATTTTCTCCAAGCAGCTCTGACTCCTGCTATTTTTTCAATAGAAGCTAAGATTTATTCCCGGAACAGAGACATCTTCCGTTTCGATGGAGATGAGATTTTTTATTTTAATGTGGATTCAGCAGATTATAGCTGGGACCCAGTTGCTTTGATGGCAGCTAATCCTGATAATACCTATTTCACGGCAGAGGAAGTAGCCGAGGATATGGCTACGGGTGCTCCTGTAACCGCTATGAATGGTCGGATTATTATCACTGGGGCGGTCTCGGTTGAGATTGGTTTCGGTGGGACTGATAAAGACCTCTCCGGTGCTACAGCCTTGGGATTCCTCCCCGGTTGGAAAGCTGTTGAGGGTGTCTCTTGTTGGTTACCTGATTCTGGGGTTAGTGTAGGTTTATCTCGAAGTCCTGTTAATCTGGATAAATCGAAATCAACCTGTGATTTTTCTTATGTCGGGCGTGTCCAAGATGGTATTTTGAGTGATGGCTTACAGCCGAATCCTTATTTCTTTTTCATCAATGCACCCTTACAAGATATTGCTGGGTACGATGACAATCTATTCTTCCGCTTGATAAGTTATATCGTTGATGGAGATGCTGTTAGAGTCGTCTTTAAGACTTTAGATCATTACAAGGACATCATCTATCGGTTCGGCCAGAAGAAGTTTGATTGGGTTGCTGAAGATTCTTATGTCCAACCTGTCGAGCAGGCTCTTAACACCCTGACATTAGGGAATGTTGGGGTTGTCCCCGAAGCTATGGTCGGAGCTCCTGGGATTGGTGGTGGTCTGTATGTGAATTCTGGGGAAGGTGGTTTTGTTCTTCAAGCTCAGGATGACGATTATATCCTACCGTTTGAGGGTGCCCCCGGAAATGCAACATTGATTCATCGGTTTGGTAGAAGAGTTCAGTTTGGTGCTCAAGGATCGTTCTCCGCCGGATCAGATCAATTTATAGATAACACCGTAGACTTCACAGACCCTGAAAAGGAAGTGCTTTCAGGTTATAGGCTCAAGATCACCAATGGGGATGCTGAAGGTTCATATTATATCACGGCTGTTACAGAACATACCCTGACGGTTACCCCCTCCTTCTTATGGGCTTCCGATCAGCCTGCTGCCTGGGAGTTGTTTGAGGGTTATACTAAAGATACTTACGACCCAATGGTCGTAGCTGATATGCTATATCAAGAATTCAACCCCTTAACAGAAGAACCTTTTCAGATTCGAACATTGTCGTATGTAGGTAGGGTTCTTCCTGATTCTGCAACACAAGCAGCAAACCAATTAAAAGCCAATATCCAAGGAGCTTTGTCCAGTGGCCGACCCATTAATGTGCGGTACGGAGCTGTAGCCCCGACTGATTCAAACACCGTTGCTTTAACTTGGCTGACGAAAACTGATTTAGGGGTTATGGAAAATGGTTTGTTGATATTACCTGACGTAACTTCTCTCAGGTTTACCCAAGAAGCATTCAGCATTCAAGTTGGGACGGTCATATTCTCTCATGGTGACCCAATACACCCCTTAGTAGGTGTTTCGGCCTTCAGCGTCGACCCTGGAGCTTCTATAGAGTATCTGACGGTAGATACTGAGTTCCCAAAAGGGCAGTTGAAGTTTGGTACTGAGGTTCTGGGAGCATATGCAGAGAGTCATGTTTTAGTTAATGATGATTTCCTTCCAGCAACGGAATTGGCTTCTTTACACGGTGAGATAAGTCCTTTGACAGGCCAGCTCAATTTATCTGAAGTTGACCTTCTAAGTTTTGCCGGAGAGAGAGCTTACTTCGTCGAGCAGATGGATACTCAGGAAGACCTTTCTGTTCAACCTATGAGCGGTAGTGTTGCTTTCCTTCGGCCTTTACCCAAGGGTGTGTTGGTTGAGATGGTGTATTATGCTGCTGACCTCGAAGGCCGTAAAGTACAATATCCTGTCCTTCGATTGGACGGGACTCCCGTACAAGATCAAACAGAAACTCGTCAGATCACAGAATTCCTGCCAGTGTTTATCCGAGACGAAGTGGCTGAACGAGAAACAGATCGAATCTTTTACTTCAATACGGACTATAATACTGTTTACTCTGACATTGACCCGATCATTTACATCAGATCCGCCCAGCAAAACTATAATGAAACCAACTGCTTAGTTGATTATATGCCAGATGGCAGAGGCCGATTGACGTTTATTACGTATGATGTTACTTCCGATGTGAATGTTAAAGTTACATATGCTGTGGCAGAGTCTCAGGGTGGAGAACGTGCATACGAAACCAGCACGAAACCAGTCTATCGTCCACCTTTCTTCATTACAGCCGATCAGAACAGATTTGGTTTACACGGAGATAGAGAGAATGAGTTTGAAGCAGGCCAACTGCTCAGGTTTGGCAAAGAGAATTTCTATGTAAAAGGAACTAAGTATTACCCAGAGGTATCCGATTCGGATGGGAACGTCACAGGAGATATTACCGCTGTTTATATTTTCCCTCAGACTATTCAGGAAGTCGGGAGTCGAGCTCCTGCTCGTGACGTTCTGACCTTGAAAACTCTGATGCCTATTACTCCCGTAGTTGATCCTAATGGAGATGTAGTTGGACCGAATGGAGAAGCAATAGCAGTCACGACAACGGCAGCCTTGGGGTTGATGTTTGAGGTAAGTATTATAGAGTATCCGTTCGAGCCGATCAATCGTGGTCAGACAGACATTGCATTCAAAGGAAATCTGACAAGTTTAGCTGTCCCCGGCCATATCCTTGAGTTCGGTGGTATCCCTTATACTATTGCTGGAGCTGAATTGTCTGATGATGGTTCACGAACAGTTATTTCGATTGCAACCGGTATCCGACAGGCTTTCACTGTGGCAGATGACCCCACCGTTCGACTCACATGTCGTCCTGTATATCCTCCTAACGTGGTGGATTTGCTGGGGGTTGGGCAGTTTGTTCCTGAAGAAGGGTATGAGCTGGTTCAGTATGGGTTGACAGATGGAGATGATAATGTTCTTCCGGGGAAAACCTTGGTAGACACTGTGGATTATGCCTTTGATCTCTCTAATGGTTTGGTGACGCTCTTAGCTCCTATCCAAGAGCCTTTGAATGCTCCCGAGTCATTGAAGATGTCCTTTGTCAGGCTTCGGCAGTTAGCCCCTTACGTTCAAGAGGGTGCTATTATCAGGCCGACATATTCAGCAACCTATCAGAATATAATAACCCCGAGTGAAGACAACGGGTTATTGGGGGCTACATTACAAGGACGATACACGTTCCGTAACCCTGACTCATTCTATTTCCGAATTGTTCCAATGACTCAGTTCCTCGTTGAAGTGACTGAAGAAGTCATTAAGGAAATCACGAGTAAGCAGGCAGCCAGCGGAGCTCCTCAATCTGGTGGTGGGGATGATAACTGGCAGCAGGGTCGGATAGGTTTGAAATCTGAACGACGACACCTGATGAACAAAGATCGAATGGCTCGAACATTCTTAGATTTTTACAATACGACGACCAATGCTTTTGAGCAATTTAGAGAAACCATATCAGGAGAGTTGGTTGGGGATCGTGATGGCAAGTTCCGATTCTGGATTGGCAAAGGAAATGAATGGCCGACTCCGGGTTATGAGGATGAGATCACGGGTGCTTTGACACCTCGAAATATTTTCACTGAGGTCTTTACCTCTCGGGCTGAGGGTTACGTTTACATACAGCCTTATGATGCTTTGGTAGAACCTCAGTCCTTTGAGGTTTCAGGCTCTGAAATGACCGGTAAAGTTGTGAATATTGATGAACTTCATAGTATGATGGATGAGCAACGTGATCTCGTAGCAAATGAGGTTGATGATATTGTTATGAGTCGGTACGATGCCATCTTCAAATGGAAAACAGGTTGGCCTTTCTATTCTTTCATTCTGAAAGGCCAGTTCTATTGGATGTATCAGACTCAGAAGTTCTCTCGGTTGTTCCCTTTGTTTACAAGAACATTCCTCAGAACGAATCCGGGAATCGATGCTGATCTGGATGCTCAAGAAGTAGGCTTCTATTCGGCAGGGCGTTATGACTCTGAAGATGAGTATCAGAAAACAACGGGTAATACGATTGCCCAGTTAGCTAATCCTGTAGTAGGGGATATAACTTCTGTCAAGTCCTTGTTCTTGAAGAAACGAAAAGCCCGTGCAAGAGTCTGGCAGTATTTCCCGAATGGTGTTCCAGCTGCTGCTTTCAGCCCAACCTCACCTGAAATTACTTCACCGTGTTTGATTGCTACGCCCGGTTGGATCAGTGATTTCCCAATAGACCCGACCACAGGGTTCCCTAACATATCACAATTCCTCATTAATAACGGGGACATACCTGATATTGAGACTGGTGATCCTGAGATGGCCGTCCCTCCGTTTGAAATTGGTGATCAGATTGCTTGGGGCAAACCGACAGGTAGAGTATATGATGCTTTCTGCGGGTCTAAAAAAACAGATGGTGATTTTACAGGCTTATACGTTGAGAGTGTTCTCTATGGGTGTGTCATTACATTCATGGATGTTGATGATGTGCTGATAACTGATCCAAATAACATCTTAGTTGGAACCAATGCTCAAACAGGTTTTCCTGCCGATGGGTTTATAGAACTGGGAGACACCGTTCAATCAATAGATATTTCAGGGACTGTTGAGATCAGCAATCCTCCTACTACTGAGGATATGGAACTGGTAGCTGCTAATCAGAGTAATTACCGACCAGGGTTCGATTTCCAGTACACTCAGGATGGTCAGATACTGGATGTAACATTACCTTCGAAAGACGACCCTCATTTCTGGCATTTGAAAGAGATGTTGGGACAGAACCCAATACCACCTTTGACTTGTTTAGACGGAGCCGTTGAATTTTACTATGACGGCCAGAACCCTCTATTGATTCCTGCCTTAGAAGGAGATCCCCAAGATGACTCCGGAGATTTTCATATTCCATTCCTGCAGGTGAAGAATACAGAACTAGACCGGTTCAACGAAGGTTCCATTATTGCTGACAGTTTGAAACAAGATAACTTGGGTGTCGGCCTCTATCCTAACGAATGGTTGGGGAATGACGGCACAGTGACGACAATCCCCGCAGTTAATCCCGGTCAAGAGAATATTGTTCCTGACGACCAGCCAGCTGCTTTACTGACTACGACAGATGTAGACCCTGCAACATTACCTCCGGGGTCGGCTAATCTTGATGAATATGACCTGTTGTTTACCCAAGTGCAAGGGACAAGTCCTTTCACAACTAATGGGTTGGTAACTCCTGATCCAGGAGCAATGGGGATTCTTTCCGTAGGGCGGATAACTCCACGGAATGGGGCTTGGACACTTTCAAATGACGGCCAGCTCCCAACTGAAACTGGAGAAGGTTCTATGATCGAACCTCCACGGTTTGTAACTCAAACCAAAGATGGCTCTCCGATTCGGTACAAGATCGAAAATGCCATGGTGAGTGAAGAAAACACAGGTTCGTTGATTGGTATTAAGTTACGTACTTACGATGCTGCCGCTCTGGCCACACATTATATGGTGTTGGATTTCACTGATATCAATATTGACATGAGTGGTTTGGATGCTATTTACAATGCTTCATCAAACAACACAATCACCGTTAAGCTCCTTTCACACGATGACTCGGCTGCTATTGTTGGTCCGGGTGGAGTACCAGCTCCAATCCCAGGTTCAGTATTACTGACACTAGGGATTCAACAAAGCACAGGTCTGACAGTTACGAACTATACTGACCCTCCAGTAACGACCACGAACTTAACTAATGCCCAGTTCGGTGTGGACGGTGCTGTCATTGGGGCACTCTTGGGTGTAGACCCAGCGGATTACATTATTGGTAACGCTCGGTATGTCCTGCTGACTTTCAGTACCCTTACAACTCCTGTGGTGGATTTGATCTGGGATGTGCCGAACCCTCCTGTAGCTACAAGTACTCGTCCTGATTGGTTTATTCCTTATGGGGTGTCTGATTACTTGGGTGACCTTTATACCGAAGCAGATTACGGGATGGATTTTGTATTTGATGTGGACACCTACAATATAGCAGGGACGCTCGGAGAATCCACGACAGCTTATATTGGTTCTGACCGCTTAACCTTCAATGAGGGCATTGATTTCAGCAAGGCTGAGGGACGTGGAGCAGTTCATCCCTTGAATCCTCTTACTGAGTTGGAAACTTTGTTATCTATTTATGAAGTGACTGTTGGACATAATAGTGTTCCGACCGTATATGCTTCAACTATCAACACATTCTGTAACGGTGATAATGGTGGGCTGCCCGTACCTTTCACTTTCCTTCCACGGGATGGTGTTGTAGGAGTCTTTGGCTCACTCGTCGTTCATGGATTTGAGGGTTATGACGGAGCTACAGGGAATATTCCTGTCATCGGTAATCTGGCTACTTTCTCAGGAGCTGCTTCAAACAATAAAACTGCAACCTCCCTTCCTATTTGTGAGGGTACTGGATTGATGGAGAGTACTTTCTCAGGTATAACTGATGCCGAACTCTATGATAATAAGGTGTCAGATGCTATTATTACTGTGGGGGATGTTTCTCAGATAGAGTCTGGTGACATTCTAGTTATCAAACAAGACGTAAATGGGGAAGCTACAACTAAGGCTGGAACTTACCTTGTTCGACACGGTATTCCACAACATGATTCGGTAGGTTCCCCTACTGATGAGTGGTGGTGGTCAGCCCCTTCGTCAGTAGCAGATAATGAAACCGGCTGGTGTCCAGTTCATTTCCCCACCGTGGTTAGTTATGATGACGGAACTCATCAATTAACCATATCTGATCCAGCTCTTATCAGGCCGTTAGAGAGTGGGGTGAATTCTGAATTCCCGATTGGACACGAATATGGATTCCCAGAACCTGCAGCAGTACCTACACCTGGTAATTATACGTTCGTGTATATTATCAGGAATGTTTCAGGTCTTTCGACAGCTGATCCAGGTGGTACTCTTGGTGATGTTGATTTTGATGCTGCCGTCACCACATATAAAAAATCAATACTTAGGCTTCAGTATGTTTCCATCAGTGTTGTTGCAGGTCAATGTGTTTTGGAGTTGGCCCCTCTAGGAACGGAGGATGAGGCCTGTTATGCTGGCGGTGACCCTGCAGTAGCACCAGGAGATGTGAATGATCCTGTTATTCGGACGACTGCTGAATTAGCACTTTTGTTGGACGATGCTTACAAAGTATCAGGGATGAAAGCATGGCCAGTTAATGTTTCTGGTGAGAATTACGGTCTGCCTGCAAATAATGTGGTTGGTTATGATGACACTGCTGGTGGGACTGTCATCAATGGTTTTGAGCGGTTGTATGTGGACAGTCGTTTGGTAGATACCACTCCGGTTTTATCGACGGCTGCCGGTAGTGCTATTGTATCTGCATTTGCAGGTGCTGATGAATGGCTTCCTGTCACTTATGACCCTGAAACCAATAATGATTTCTACGAAGACCGAACTACTCCGGTTTATAATTTGGTCGTGGGGGCATTGATTAATACAGTTACTACAACGACTTGGGAAACTTTAGATTGGCCAACAGGTGTTGATTATATTGGGCGTGATGCAAACATGCCTAATTTCTATAGTCATTGTCTGTTGCCTTCTTCTCATTTGACATTAGTTGATCCCAGCCAAGACCCGATCACTGACCCTGACCTTTATAACGGTCATCGGGCACAATCAGGCATTTTCCTTGAACCTTCATTCCCTCGGCAGGCTTTAAATCTGGTCGGGGGTCATCCGAAGGTTGTAGATGATAATGATGATCTACCTGACCCGACACTATTATCCGACCTTGAACGGGAGATCGGTGCTAGAGATTCAAACGCTTATGGGATTTTTGGTGGCCCACCTCTTACTTTTACAACACCCTCAGAAGTATCATTTGAAGTTCGACGTATCAGACGTTTCCATGATGTTCAGGATGTCAATTTAAAACTGGCACCTCTCCGTTACGTTTACGAGATTCGTCGTGGTCGAATTACTGACTATGACTGGGACCCGACAACTACAAATCAACGTGGTCTCGTGACAGCCGATAATTTCGTAATGAACTTTGACCCAGCTCATGTGTCAGGAACATCAAAAACTCCTGATGTCTGGAACGACGGTGAGACATATACTGGGACAAACCTCGGTACTTTTAAGACAGGCTTACGGATCAATGAAGATGTCAATGTCCATCCCGGAGATATGTTTAGGCTCCTGTCTGATGAAGATGGCTCTGTGTTAGAAGAAGTCAGGATTGAAAAGGTTCTTGAGATTGGCAAATTACAACTGGCTGCTCCTGGACTTGTAACTCGGACAGCAGCTCAACTGGCTGCCGTAGGTGGCAAAATGAGATTCGAGATATTCCTTAACCGTGCTCCTGTTCCTTTAGAACAATCTGCTGAGGAACTCCTTGAATTGATTACCGATCAGGAAGTTTATCGGACGGATGCAGAGTATGGTGACACTGATGTTGAAGACCAAGGCGGTTACGTCCCAGAGATGACTGGCCCTGATTGGGATGACTTTGCTAACCAATTAAAAGATGACTCTGTAGACGGTGTTTCTCAGACCTTTAGTGGCCTTGGTATCCGTAAGAAAGACATCGTGATTATTGATGCAGCAGGCAAGATTCCTCAACGATCAGGAGATATCCCTTACATTCAAGAACATGGGATGCGTCCTATCGGTGACATGGGTGTTTTCGGTCGTGAGGGTTATACAGGAGATGATGTTTTAAGTAATGTTTACGAAGCAGGTTCTACTGACCCCCGTGATGATAACCGTGGTTATTACCGGGTCACTAAGATTGAAAGTGATACCTTAACTGTCACAGGTGTCTCTACCTTTGCTGGTGATCTGAATGACGATGTGATCTTCGGTACTGATTCATTACATCAATATGCAGTTTATCCTACCGTTCATAGTTCTCAGTTGAACCCCGACGGTGATGAGCGTCAGATGGATCTTCGTCCAACAAAATATCGTAATGCTGAAGGTAAATTCAATTACGTTGGCAACTATCATTCAATGAGGCCGTTCTCTTACCGAGTCATTCGACCGTCACAGTTATTCACAGACGAAACTATTGATTTGATTCTGATGATTCGAGAACGTCTGTTAGCTCTGATGGGATTGATTGGTCGTGGCTTTGAAGGAAAGAGTGGAGATTATTGGACGTTCCAGAAATTCAATCATATTGAAAACCTTGGAGCTACTTGGAATGCTGAAATCGGATTAGGATTACTTTCCAATGACTATATCCTTTCAATTCTGGGTCGAACGGACATCTCCCCATTCATGAACAATTCCTCTTGTATTTCGATTTTGGATCGTCGTTTCTGGGTACAGGACTCCCGGTTGGATTCCTTAACACCAACGGAAACTGCTGACAACAATCCTTATGGAATGAGGCCTCTGGAAACCCCTCATATACCTTATACAGCCTATACTGACCCTACAGGAGAGCAAGTGCTTCCAGTACTGCCCGAAAAGATTGAAGAAGTGTTAGACCAACGGGATCAGTTCCGATCAGCTCGGTATGTGTGGCTGGCTTATAGAACCCATAAGATCTTAGGAGTTCTGGCTGGTATCAACCGATTTGACACTGAGTATTTACAACGCCGACAGGAGCAACTGGAAAACCTGATTAAGCAAGAATCTTTGGAGAAATTAACGACATGAAACCAAACCTAAGCCCAGAAGACCTGATAAAAGAATTGAAAAAGATAGGCATTGACCCTGATCGTTGGGTTAATGTTGAAGAAAAGATGGTCAAGCCTATAGCTTTAGAGCATCAAACGAAATTGTTGGTGCAGCTAAAAGGAATGTTTGAAGGGATTGTAGAACAGGACCGTAAAAAAATACTATCTCTTAAAGAACAAGTAGAACGACTTAAACATGGTGGAGGTGTCTAATGCCAAATGAACCACAATGGGGCACCGTAACTATCGAAGTTCCAGATTTCCTGAAAGATACCAGAAATGCTATTAACAGTGTAGCTGAGTTCCTCGTTACAATGTTAGACATCGTTCTGGCTTCCCTGCAACTGGTCAAAGCATTCTTGACGGCTTACATTGACCCTATAATGTCTCTGCTTCAAAAGATCATTGATGAAATTAACGGCCTCATACACGATATCCGCCAGATGGGTATATATATCACGGGTGACTGGAAACTCATGGAGTACCCTTTTGATGATATCAGAGGCGGTTACGATGCCTTTGAACGTCGAATGGTGGCTAAACTGACGGACAGAACAGATCCTACACGACCAGATATTTCAGGTAGAACACAAGTTTTCGGATTGTTTTTCTATCTGTCTGTGGATATTTCAGACATTCAACGCTTGATTGCATTCATCATGCGTCTGGTTGGTTTCTTCAAGCAGGAATGGACCGGAAATACTTTGCCCTCAGTTATCATTAATGAAATCAGGTACGGTTCGGATGCAACGGACGCTCTCTTACACCCTGTCTCAATGGGTGAAGCTTTCAAACAGTTGGCTGGTTCAGGAGATGTCCCTCAAGTTGCTCAGGTTCGATTCAAAACTTACACTCCGAACAAGAATACTCCTTTCAGCCCCTTCCCCTCGAATGCTTTAGGTCCAGATGGTTTTGCCATTACGGTATCCACATTCCCTGATGGGATTAAAGTTCAGTATGATAAACCTCGGTCAAACACTACGACTGATGATGAAGGCAAGCAACCTCGTGATTATGGAGTTGTTCGTGGCACGGATGGTAAGCCTGTTGTGTTGTATGGTGGCACAGGGCTGGATAAAACAGGTATGTTGGAGTTACCTACGGATTTAGGCTACAATCATGGGACTCAAAATGGCGGTCCTGTTGCAGGAAGTACCCGGATTTATGGATACACCACTCCGGCAGCTAATGCCCCGATCCCTCTTGATATCATGGATGGGTATTTCCAGAAAACTTTCTGGCTGGATAAAACCGAAGTGGCTTTCCAGTCTTTCACTGAGGAATATTCTTTTAACATGAGTTTTGATGATATGCCCTATGAAGGGGATATTGTTGTTAATGAAGACGGGACTGTGGAAATCAAACCTGTACTTTTACCTGGGTCAGAAGGGGCAAAACAAGCATCCACTGTCTATGTTAGAGTTGCTGCTTGTAATGAAAATGCTCTTGAGAAGTTTAAATATGATTTTGCAAATACACAAGTCACTAAGATGGCTGCTGCTCCTGGATATATTGTGGTACCTCCTAAGACAGGGTGTGGAGATGTCACTGACATCGGTGCTTGGTCACAACCACAGCGGATAACTTTCCCAACTGCTGATACAGCAATGTATTTGGAATCTGTTAAGTCGGCTCTGGTAGTCCTTTTCCTTTGTCGGCCTGATCTGGTTACAATGGAAGAACTTAAATTAGTCCTAACCCCTGAACAGATTAAAAAAATAGAAAACGATCAGCTAATTGTTGAAGGTACTGCTAATAAAGCCTGTGGTTTAGAAGGTTTGAAACAACTACTTCAAGTCTTGTATGATGGAGTACATGGTCCGAGTTACCAATGGAAACGCTCAGGAGAAGAACCTTTAGATTTTAGGTTTTCTCTTGATCGTCGAGTACGGAAATTTGTTCAGGACATGTATGCTAAGACAGGACCCCAGCCGGATGTTGAAAGTTTTATAGTTGAAAATACCACAAACCTCCGAACTGTTCAATGGAAAAATATCCTTGAAGATGCTGAAATAGACACGACTAATGTTACGGAGGCTTTTGAAAAAGCTACTCTTTTGGAGTCCATCAATAAAGACACCGATGCAGGAAAAGATTTGACATCTGGATTGGCTATCAATCCTTGGTGTATGGGTGTGAATGGTGATATGGCATTACAGAGAAATGGTTTAATTACTGGCCGTACTCCACAAATGTTTGAGGCTTTTACTGGGGATTCCATAGTGTTACGGGATTCTGTCCCAAAAGCAGAGATTGATGAATACTTGGCAACACTCCCTGTCAATATTGCATCTATGTACCGAGCATCTTTTGTAAATGAGGATGGGGATATAGAGATCAATTGGCTGAATAAAAAGGCTATGGAATTAATGTTGAGAGGGCTGGTTGAAGGATCTGCCGACCGTTCTCCTGTGGTATTTTCAAATCAAAATGAAATCAATAAGATCATAGATCAGATAGATACCATCCACTCAAACCCAAATCGGATTGTATTTGCTCGGACTCTCCTGACTAACTATAACGACGGCATACTCATTGAGGAAGCTAAGATTGCTCTGAGTATGGCAGGGAACTTATGGAAACGTGGTGATGACGGGGCGTGGATTGCTATCCGATTCTTGGATGTAATGCCGGGCATCGATGATTTCCTTGAAACCATCCGTAATTGGATTGAATCTATTAAGAATGCTATCGGTTCTATTGTTGACACAATCATTAAGTATATTGAATGGTTAGAAGCTCGTGTTATTGAAACTCAGCAGTTGATCCGACGAATCAATGCTCTGATTCAGTCCCTTCTGGGTAATTTATTCCAAGTTCCTGCATGTTCTGCTTTGATGTGTGTGTCAAATGGAACTGACGGGTTATTGGCTGACTATATGAATTCAAAATACAAACCGAGTGATGGTCCTTTGGCTTACGGAGCAGGTTTAGCTTTAGTAGTTCCATTGATGCCGTCATTTGTTTACGATCTATTGTTATTATTCTTCAAGCCCAAAGATGGTCTTGCAGGGGCTGCACCCTCAGATGGGATTCCATTGGAAGGTCTGCCGGGACCCCCGGGAGAAACTGAAGAAGATCCCCCAGATGTTTTATAGGAGGTTACTATGAGTTCTTTTGATAAAATGGTTACTTGGCCAGTTGGGTATTTCCGAAGCACGACCAGTTGGCTTTTACGAAACCGAAAAGAAATAGGGGCTCGGATAAGTACCCTCCGAGCTGAGATTGATCGTATCGGTCATGTTTCCGTTGGTTATGAAGTTTCAACTTCGGAAGATGGGAAAACTGAAACTCGGAGTTCTCTGGATGTGACAAGGGGTTCTAATGTTGGGATGTTGATGCAGGCTTATGTGGCTAATGGAGGGAATCCTTTAGATATTTCCCCATTTATGCACCCACAAGAGAGCTTTCCTCACGGCGGTGTTGTTTATCCTCTGTCTGTGGATGACCATGAAGACCATTTGCCTGTCATGATTAAAGACGGGGACACAGAAACAGATTCTGGTTATGGAGCTTCTATGGGTGGTTGGTTGAAAACCGACCGGTATTATGCACCCCGACAAGGTGGCCGTGTTGATCAGGGTTCATATGATTCTGATACAATCGTTACCGGAATGCATCAGGTTCGGAAATGGGCTAATCAAGAGATCAAAACCCGGCTTCAAGATATGGAGTGGAGAATTATGAAACAGTGTGATTTGAGGGAACAACTTACAAAGGAAGCTGACGATGTTCTTCGTGAAGCCTTCGGAGGTGTCGTCAGTGGTGTAGATGAACCTGATGACGGTCGGTTTGATAGTAACCTTCTGGTACAGAACATCGTTCAGGAAATGTACCAGCTAATTTATCAGACAGGTGAAAGTGGGTTAGTTTCTTCTTTTGCTCCTAACCCCCTAGTTCCGCTGTATGGATTCACATTTAAGAACGTAGAATCAGAAATGAACCGGTTTGAGATGGGCTGCTGATTCGGTGTAAAGCCTATAAAAACCTATCAGTGGATTAAGGAGGAGTCCTTCAATGAGTCGAGAATTTCAAATCGCGTGGCCGTGTGACCACCGGACAGTCGAGGAAAGTGTTCAACTTGGCACTGACCGACGTTCGTTACTCACAAGGCAGCCTATAGCGGGGTCAGGAACCGTCCGAGTGATGGTTAATGATGAGCTGTATGTTCCTACCGGAGGTTTGTTCTCTGCTGCTCAATTATATAGTACTGCTTCGGGACCGTTCGATCTGACTGAGGGTGATGACACTCTGACAGTGGAGACTCCTGTAGGTTCCAAAACTATTTCATTCGGGATCACTGGGGTTGCTCGAATGACCACCGACCAAGTTATTAGCTACCTCAAAAAGAATAGTTTTCAAGTAGCTATTGTCGAAAACGTCAATGGGCATTTAGTATTCTCTGACGGTTCAAAGATCGGGCCTGATTCTTATGTAAAAGTAAGTGGTCGAGCTGCCGAGTCCTTGGGCTTCGGGTCCTCTGAGTGCAATAAAGGAGCTTCAAATCAACGTGGTGCCAGAGGTATTCAGTTATACCCAAGCTGGAATCTTGCCAGGCGTCCTGATGATTTAGTGAATCGTTTCCCAGTATTTGATTACCCTGTGAAAGGGAATCCTCTCTTCAAGGTGTCTTATACAGTCATTCCAGAGAGATGTCTTCGGTGTGGTGGTTCTTGGGTTGAGAATGATTATCGTTACGGAACTGATGGTCAGTCCCTTATGATTGAGAATGAGAATCTCTTATATCAATCTTGTTTGAAGATGTTGTTAACAGACATCGGAAGCAATCCATATCATACGTGGTATGGTACTAATATTATGAGTAGGATTGGAGCAAAGGCTATCTCTGGGGTGTCCATGTTACTGAGTGAGGATGTCCGAAAAGCTTTGTCTAAATACCAATCCTTACAGGTTGAACAAGGAAAATATCAAAAAGTTACATTGAAGGAGCAGCTGTATTCCATTTTGAATGTTCAAGTAGCTCCTCACAAGCAAGACCCTACAACATATTTGATTGATGTAACGGTTCAGAATGCTTCGGGAAAACCTGTGGCTTTGAGTATTGTTTATACAGCACCTTCAGCGGTGTCTTTAATGGGATCGAACGGACTTATGTTGGGAACCCAGTCGGTTGGGTTGGAAGACGATAGAGTGTATCCTAACCAACTGACTATTAACGGTGTTCCTACGGAGTGATGATATGACGACAGAAGATACAAGAACACCAAAATTCTATGGACCTGATAATGTTCTCAGGACCGAATACATTTTTTCGACCGATCAGTCGTTTCGTACTTTCACAGGAATTGTGGATGCTGACACTGTAGATGTCCAAGTCTCCCTTCGTGGGGGTGCTTTCACGTCTGATCCTGATATGGTTTCCTTTGAAGGGACAGAATTCATTATTCCTAACCCTTCCGCTTTCCCTGACGGCCTTCAACTTCTTCCGGGTGAGAACCCTATAGAAGTCCGAGCTGTTATGTCCAACGGGAGTACATCCTCAATAGGAAGCATTCAAGCTAACCTATCCTTAGAACAGGATGTGAAAGCCGGAGTTATAGCTCCTAGTGGTATCTATGTCGAACGATTAGACCAATTGGTTCAGATATATGTGGATGGGCTTGTAGATACCAACGTCACAGGATATCAATTTTATGCTTCAACCGAACCTGGTGGTGGAGCTGTAGGGTATCGAAGGATCTCAATATCTCCAGTTATTTCTGGGGACACTTATGAAAAAACGGCTGACCTTGGGGAATTGAGTGTAGATGCTCAGGTTGCACGGGATGAAGACGGAGAGATGCTCTCAGAGCCTCAGTATATTCATATGCTCAGTACTCAGGTTGACCGAACAGGGACAATCTTTCAAACAGATTTGAATCAACGTATCAGTATACCTGATACCGTGGAGCAGTTTAGAACGAGTATTGCTTTTGAATCAGTGCAGGAACTCGAACGGTTTTCTTTTGTCCATAACCGACAAGCTACCCCCCTGATAACAGAGACTTACCCAGCTGTCCCTTATGCAGATTTTTCAACTTTGTTGGATACTGACCCGATATATTATGTGGTCACGGCTCTCTATGTGATTGATGAGAAAGAATATGAATCAGCTTATTCTCCCGAAGTGTCTGCTACTCCTATTATAGTATCTCCTTTGGTGTCGTCTTTACCATCAGTTTCCCGACAGCAGATTGTTCAGGATGTCACTTTATCTATTCACCGGTCACACCCTGAATTGGATGTGAAGCCCGGTGCTATGATTCGGGACGTATTTGTAGACCCATTCTCAACAGAAGCTGAACGTATCCGATTTATCTTGGGGTTCGTCCAATCTTGTCAGGCATTCTCTACATTACTTGATATTGATGACCCTAACAATACAGGAACGTCACTTGAAGTAACTAACTCTCCATATAAACTAGCTTTGAAACAGGCTTTCTATCTGCAATCCAACATAGATGTGCAGAATATGATTGACAATGCATTCGACAAACTGGCTTCTCAACGGGGGGCTGTTAGATTGATTGGTAAGCGTTCTCGTGGTGAAATCACAGCCTACGTTACAACCAAGCCTGTCACTTCTATATTTGTTCCTCTAGGTTCTGTTGTTACGGCAGGTACTCAAACATTCAGGACTACCTCTGCTGGTTATATTACTTCGACAGGCATCGGATCATCTTATGATCCTGTTACAGGCCGATATTTCATTCAGTTATTCATTCAAGCTGCTGACACAGGCACGGGTGGAAATTTAGCTGCTGGTCAAATCAGGTCTTTCCAAGGCGGTCCTGCAGGAGTTTTATGTTATAACTCCGTTGCAACCTACGGTGGTCGGGATGCTGAAACTAATCATCAGTTGGCCACTAGGGCTGACGGTGTTCTTTCTAGTGTAGATACAGGGACTTACCGTGGATATGTCCAGACCACAAACGATATTAGTGGTGTGTTGGAAAATACCGTAGTAGATGCAGGGCATTCTTTGATGCTTCGAGATTACAACCCTGAAACTGAAAAACACACAGGTGGTAAAATAGATGTGTGGATACGTGGTGAAAATCTGGCCACAATTAAAGACAGTTTTGCTTTTTCCTTTGAGATTGTGAACCGAGGTCAATTTGAACCTCTTGGTTCATTAGCAGACCTTCGATTCCGAGCGGTCAACTCAAACTTGTCAGTTGACAACCCCATCATGGAGATGTTGGATAATGAAGCTTGGGGATTTATGTTTGCTGATGATACCACAGGCAAAATATTTGATCTCACTGATGTCGAGATTTTGACTTATGACACAATTCAGTTATCGGCTGATTACAATGACCCGGAGAATATTGCTCTGACAGACGTGTTCCGAGGATCATACCGGTATCGAACGAGCAGTGCTTATGTCTTCCAGCGTCAACCAGTACGATCCCTGACCAGCTTGGTCGGAACTACTGGGACTGTAGACCCTGATTATTACAAGCTTTTTGCAGGCAGCCCGCCTTTGGATTTAGGGCGTTCTGAGGAATCGGGTGATTACTTACAGGTAGTTCAACCTGTGGGTGAATACATTTCGATCCCTTCTGGTGATCCTATTGAGGTTTCCGATGAACGCCACGTCTTGTTAGATGGGACTGAGTATCTGGATAACCTTGGGATTAATCCAATCACGGTTCGAGTTTATAACGTGGAAAGGTCTATAGAATATTATGGTCCTTATCATCCTGATGGAGAACCTGATTATTCATTCGTGGATGAGTCTGGTGATTACCCATTAGGCATCGTACCTACTACTTTGAGTAGATTTACAGAAGGTCAAACGATTTCAGTAGATTACAGCCACGATGAGAACTTTGTTGTTACTTATGTAGTCAACTCCTTAGTTGGGACAGCCCAGCAGGATCTTGATGCTACTCGGAATATTATGGCCGATGTTCTGGCCAAAGACTCTTTCCCGATTGGGGTTGATATTACTGCAACTATCGTCACCACGAGTAGCACGGCAAGTAGTAATGTGACTGTTGTGGATAGTAATGTTCGGACAGAACTCTCTCGGTTGTTCGGTACTTTCAGTCAGGGGACTCCTGTTAGGCAATCGGATATTATCAAGGTTATAGATAAAGTTGATGGTGTTTCCTATGTCGTTGTACCTTTAACTGAGATGAAGCGTACAGACGGCTCTCAGGCTCTTTTAGAACCTGTTTTGACAGACACTGAGATTGATTTCACAGAGATCACGTATTGGGCTACGGATTTGATTAAGGTTTACATTCTGGAGAATCAGTTAGAGTCCGGATGCGTCAATGGTGGTGGTGAGTTTAATGAAACTAAAGGGGTCTATTTTAATTATATTTCCTTGGAAACATACAACACGACTCCAGATGCTCACGGCATTCCGTTGAATCGGAGTACCTACGGTGCTTACATCATCGGAAATGATGGCATGAATATTCAAGGTTACAGTGATGATGCAACTTTAGCTCTCCTTTATCCGTTTGCTACGGATGCTGAACTCTATCAGCATCGAATTGATCTTACGGCAAACAGGGTGTTAGTGGCACTTCCTACAGCCGTGACTCCTTTAGATAATGATTTCTTAGTAACTTATGTGGTGTCTGGTGATACAGGGGTGAAGAATATTAACCCTAACTCCATTCAATACCTCCAACTGGGGGATTTAGATTTCACTTATGATGAGGATACAGATTCCTCGTTAATGGTTAGCGGAGGGCGTCGGAGTACCTAATGGCTGATAAACCACAAGATAAAAATCTATTTCCGTCTTCTATTCCTCAGAACCCATCTTCTCTGAAAGATAGCCAAGATCGAAAAAATGCTGTCCGGAGTCAAGTTGATCGGATTATGTCAGCATTTATGAAAGTGCTGCCGAGTAACCTGGTCTCTCAGGTATCCGGTCCATTCTACTCCCTTCAGTTCCAGTCAGCAGCCGAGGAAATTGCTGATTTCCAGATAACTGCTCAGGAAATGATGGCTGATGCTTTTACTGATTACACTCGACCTGAATATCTCTGGCAGATTATTGGCTCTCTGGTATTTCCAGATGCCAAAACTGATGGATGGCCTGACATTGAGGGTGATTTATCATACCGTGATTTCCTTCAAAGAATGGTGCTGCTCCTTCTTCAAGGGGCAAGGCCGGATGTTATCAAGGACGGAATTGAGTTACTGACAGACGCTACGGTTGAAGTAATTGAACGTGGCATCGAAGCCCGGAAACTCAAAGGAACATCAGCTTGGAAGGGTGATGATCAGTTCACCTTCGAGATTAACATCAGTGAAGAAGCCGGTACAGTTGATATCGATGGGGTGGATATCCCTATTCAGAAATTCCCTTCTGACGACCCCTTCAAGTTAGCTCGGAATGTTCAGATAGTTCTGAGAGCTCTAAAGCCCGGGCATACTTTATACGACTACAGACATTTATTCTATGATTCATTCCAGACGTTGTTCACAGATACTTGGTCATATGATTTTTCAACCTACCATTATCAAGATTTCCGTCGTTTTTGGTTAGGTGCCAAGAGTGTGACTGGAACGGCTGGGGAAACTCTGGTTGATAAAACTTTGTTCACGGATACAACACGGGATTTCACATCTATTCAACCCGGAGCTATCCTGACGATTCTGGATGGACCGAACTCCCTTCATGTAGGGACAAATGACGGAATCCCTGTCCAAGTACCCGAAGATTACACAGGGAACTTCCGAGTAGACGAAATTCTTTTCTTCCCTGTTGGGGATGATTCTGTTCCACGAGCATATACTACTTCACCAACACTGTTAACCGGAACGGCTACTGTAGTTGGTGATGAGTTAAACGATCCTTACCAGAATTGGGCAAATGCTGTTGAGGGAGAGACCCTCACATTTACAGCCGGACCGAACTCAGGTTCATACAGATTGAAGACCGTAGCAGGCGTAAACGGTGGTCCTGTTGGTTTTGTTACTGAGTCATCTACCAAAGTAAAAATAGCTCCTAGTATCCTACGGTTATCAAGAAGGATGGCTCAAGCAGCTGAGGGTCAGACTTATCAAGTTGATGTTGATCGGTTAGGTGTTCAGACACCTCGTCAAGTAGAAGTAGAGGATGCCAGTGTTTCCTTTATAGGTTCTTCTGGTACCCGTGATTACATCATGACTCAACGTGGCCCACTGACTAAAGATTGGGGTGATGGGACTCCGGCCACGAAACAAGATGTGGAAGTTTCAGTAGATGGTTCTGTAGTTGCGGTATCTGAGGTCAATCCTTATTTAGGTAAAATCACTTTAGCTACCCCGATTGCATTAAGCACCCCACCACCTGAAGTCAAAGTAAATTATTACTGGATGGCCACTCCTATGATAGGTCTGGCCGGGCTTAATACTTCAGGCTTAGTGTTGAACCAGTGGGATAGACAAGCTGGCCACACAATGCCAGCTAATCATGGGCAGCCTCCTTTAGGACCGTTACATACACCACCACAACCTCCACAAAGTCCTATTGCTGAGGATGATGAGATACCAACACGATTCCCAATGGGGATTGTCTTAGGACCGATTGGCCGTCCTGCACCATTGCAGATTGGCCATAGATATATTGGTTTCGAGAGAGATGCCTCTTCTCTGTTGAATGATCCTACAAGTATGGTTTTGAATCAAAATCCTTTCCAGACCGCTGAGGATGACTTTGAACGGACAATGACCGGTGAGACAGTTGCTTATGAAGGAACTGAAATCCCGGTAGAGTCTTCTCCAATATGGTTGCTGGAAGGTCAAGATAATGGCTATGTAGATGTCGGCCTTGGAACTTACACCTTGATAGATGCTCTGCCGGCTGAATTTGAGCCTGACCTCCGAACTGTGACAATGTATCATCGGGAAACGGATCTTACTTTCCCAGCAGCAGCTACTTTAGCTGCTAGATTTATTGTTGAAGATTACACCCTTGAAGGAGTATTTACCGGCATAGGGTTCGGACTCCACGATAACCATAACTTATATCAAGTAGGACTCCTAGTTATAAATGGTGTCCGGCATCTTGGTGTTTTGTCTGATCCGAAGAAACTTGAGCTTCGTGAGGCTTGGATTTTAGGTCCCACGTCAGCTTCTTCTGTGTCAGGTGCTCATATAATCAGTATTAATACTGATTTAGTTCCGCTTGGTTTCCAATCTGGGATGCAATTTCAGATTTTCGACCATGCTCAAGCTGGTGTTTATACTGCTACCTCTGTTGTTCATCAATGTGAGGGTTCTACTACAATCACCGTCGAGGAAGCCTTCCCAGCAGACTTTAAACTATGGGATCAGGACAATCCAGAGGTCGTGTTCGAAGTACGTTGGGACGAGCATCCTCTAACTTACCGTTTTGTAGCAGACCTTGAGAATGAGATTGCTTCTTTAGAGATATCAGGAGAGATATCAGCAACGGCTTTTGATCTGAATGGGGTAACAAACCCTTGGCCTGTTCCGTCTGAGTCGGCTCTGGTTCTGGATACCTCCGGTACAGGCCAAGCATTCTGGGGTTCTCTGAGTTATCTTGCAGCTAATCAGACGAAATGGTCATTTTTCCGTTATGGGATTACCCCAGATTTTACGACTTTGAATGTACCAGCTATTGTTGTTCAGACAGAAATGGGCGTCATTCCTCAAGATAATCCTGACTATCCTTGGTTTACTACTCAGTCCTTCGGTACAGGGGTGATTGACCAGACAGGAGATACTCTCCTTCTTAAATCTCCTGTAGCCAGTGAGACTTTGGAATACACATTTGGATTCTCTCGGCTGGAACCCTTCATGAATGAAGGTGCAGGCGTTGATGTTCGAGCAGAGTTTCGATTAGACTCTGGTGTTTTAGGGTCTGGGGATGCTGAACTCGTTATCAATAATGGAACTAAAGAGGTTCGATTAGCTACCCTTCTATATGCCGAAGGATACTCCGGGACAGAATACCGTCGATTGTTCTCTATCCCTACGGTCACTATGGCTGGTCTTCAAGACCCAGACCAACAGGACTGGGAGATTATTTCGGGATCAGATGCCACAGTTCTCCGAAGTGAATATGACCTTATTATTACACAAGGAGCTGACCAGACTCAACGGTATCGAGCATACCTCGATCTTACTGATTTCACTGTGGATTCTGGTTATCGTATTGTAGAATCTCAGATCGGTGTGGACGATTACACAGCAGATTCCAGTGATCTGACAGGCATCTTTTTCCAAGCAGATATTGGACCGACCCACTCAATGAATTTGAGACTCAAGGCCGGAACAACTCCAACTATTCAAATGCTTGATCTAGCCGGTACCATTGTTCATGAATATGACTTTGATTGGACAGATGAGGAAACCCACACTTACAGAGTTGTAGGTGCTACAGGAGCCTTGTCAGTATTCGTTGATGATGTGTTAATGCTCCCTACCTTGGATATAGCTTTGTTCTCAGGAGGTTCTGGGACAAACACTACTATTCTGTTTGGGGCTACAAGCCTTACAGGTATTTCAAGTACTGTTCGGTGGAGGACAATATCCTATCATCCAACTCCTGCTGCGGGATGTTTCCGGACGGTGGGTATTTGGAATGGTGGGGAAAAAGATCATATCAATTCCTGGGAAATCCCTCGGATAGATACCTCTACAGCTCCAAACTCAGCTCAGGTTGGACCGAGTGTTGTAGAGATGGATTGGCTTTCAGATCAGGAGTTTAGACTCCTTCTGAACCCTGACTGGGGTGTTACGATGTACCGGCCTGACCTTAGCCTTCCTCCGTATTACCAACCGGAGTCGGATGTGGTCGGGACAGGCTTCATTAATCAAACGAACGAACCTTCCGCTGGGTGGATCAACCTTCAATATTCTCAGCTGCCTGATGTGGATCAAACCTTTGGCTCGATTGAGTTCGGATCTTTTGATACTCAGTCTGTCACTCAACAGAGATGGAGTTGGGTCAGGTATCGAATCTTTAAGGCTCTGACAAATGATTTCATAGCCCCTCAACATATGATCCTTAACTATGCCAACGTCATTACCAGCGGAGAGCTGACCAAAGACATAACGATGGAGAATGTCATCGTGCAGACGATTGATACTCGTCGGGTGTCTCTGTTGCCAACTCACCTGTATGCTGAGGATATTTACAAGATTGTGGATGAGGGGACTATTTATACTCGGGAGTCTTGGACTTTTGACCCAGAAACTCAGTTGATTATGTTGGGTCAAGATGCCAACTACAACGATCTGTATTTCTCTGGGGAACATGTCCCAGTTACTATTATTTTCCAGGCAGGTAAACCTGTTACCACAACTTATCTTGAGAATCAGCCTCTGGCCGATAGTGTGACTCGATTGAATGAGGGTACTCCCCCAATTCCGTTGCATCAATCCAATGGCATTGACAAGGAGATCATTTATAGGGATCTTTTAAACGACCCTTATGACCCGACAGACACCAGTGTGATGGATAATCCTTATAGGGTTCTGGAACATGAAGTTGATGCTGAAACCTTGTATGAGTCTATGCAGTTCATGGAAATCTCAAATGGTGGCCAGAGGGGCCTAATAAAGATTGCAGGAGAAGGAACTCTCCCCGAAGGTTTCTCTGGATACTCTGAAACTGAAGGAAAAGCAGTCGGTGCTTATGTTTTAGAAACGTCAGGTACAAAGTTCAACGAGAAAGCAGCTTTCCCTAAACCAGAGCCTTTTGAACAAGGCGGAGGCTCTCCAGGTCAGACTCTGTTCTGTAGTGGTGGAGATTATATGGGGCCGACAGCCGTAAATATTGGTACCGTTGGGAGTCCTGTTTGGGTAGCTGGGGTGGATGCTCCTTTAGGTGGAGTTCTTGGTCCAGGTTCTGCTATCTTAAATCCGAACTTCCCCTCTGAAAATGCAACTCGTGGAAAAGATGAAGGTAAAGTTAATCGAAGTACTGAATGGTACATGAGAATTGACCCGTTGACAGAAACAATTCAATGGCCTTTGATGGATAATACTCCCCCAAGCGGCCCCCCAGAAGACGACCCTAATATTAACGGAACCCCAAACCCAAGTGGTGATGGTGCTTGTTTAGCAGTCTTGACAGGTGGTTCTGGTTACTCTGAGGTTGAGACAGATTGGTGGTTCTGGGAATCTTTAGTAGATGAGCCAGGTGTAGGGTATTTATTGTTCCCTGGAACTCTTACTGACGGCACTCAAGTAACAATACGAAATGAATCTCTTTCTATAGAAGCTACTTTCACAGCTAGGGCGATTCCCGTAGGACCAAACGACTTTGGTATTTTAATTAACCCTAATGAAAATCTGGCTGAGATTATTAGTGGGAACCCATTTCATGTGCCACCTATTAGCCCTAACCCTGTTATCAGCCCTTATGTTACGGCTACCGCAACGATGGTGGGTATGGTAAAGGCAGTGAAAATTACTGCTGTTAATCCGATTACAATAACTAATATTCTGGTTTTAGAAACCAGTGATCCGAATAGAATTGGTTTATCGGGTGTTGTTTTTGATGGTCCAGAATCAGGAAGTTTAGGCGGTGATGTTTTGCCTCCAGGGGTAGAAGTCAGTTTCACAATTTATGCCGCTACAGGGGTTTAAGTTGGTAATACCTCTATCTTAACCACCCTTGTAGGAACTTATAAAGGAAAAGATTATGTTTTTTAAAGAACGGATGAAAAATATGAGTCAGGGGATGAAATCTATGTTGCAATCTCGTTATGAAGAGGTCGTCCCGTTGATGTCTAAAGCTAACGGGTCATTTCGTCTGAAAATGTGGGATGCCAAGACAGGGGAAATATTAGTAGAGTGGGATAAACTTAATAAAAAAAGGATTAAGTCATGTTTGATGTGAATGAGAGAGGATTAACAAGATCTGCAAAAGGTCGTTTTTTTGTGAAAATGTGGGATGCTAAAACAGGGGAAATATTAGTAGAGTGGAATAGACCTCAAGTAATCACATTAGATGCTGGAATTCAGGCAGCCGGGTTGTTTAAGAACAGTTTGGAGCCTACAGCATTAGCTAGTAACGGTATTGCAATGTTGGCTATTGGGACAGGAGCCGCAGGTAACCCTATAAACCCAGATGCTCCTGACGAACGTCAACGGGCATTGAATATTGAGACAACTCGTAAAGCTTTTTCATCCAGTCAGTTCAGAACTGCTGCTGGTGTTGCTGTTGCTTATCCGACGAACATTGTGGATTTCACGACTGTTTATGGAGAAGCTGAGGCTGTTGGTGCTTTGAATGAGATGGCTTTGATACGTCCAGCCACCCCTGCAAATCCAATCCCAGCAGCATTCGGCGGTGTTGATTATGATGCTACATTTGACACCGCTAGCTATGATCTGATGGCTAATTACCTGACATTCGGAGTAATCACGAAGCCCTCGACGGCCATTTTGTCGATAACGTGGCGGTTAACATTCTAATTTGCCGAATTATGAAAACCGTCAGAAGGTGAGATATGGCAACCAAAGATTATAAAAAGAATTACTCTGGGATTCGTGGGGCAGGGAGTGTACTTCCTGTTGATAATACAGTTTCCAGAAATTTAAGTGCTGGGGACAAATCTCTTGAGTCTGTCATTTGGCAGTCCGGTAAACCTATCCTTGATTCCGAGCTTGAGATACATCAAGATGCAGCTCGGTGGGAGAATCGTCTTTACCGTTCCCAACATATGAACTCCGGCTGGCTTCGAGGTCAGTCCCGAGATGATGGGTATCTTGAGTATACCACAGTAGATGGCTCAGGTATATCTGATGATTCAGGTGTCTCCCCACCTCTGATTGATGGGACTACTCTGGTTAATTCTTTTGTTCTTCCGAAATTGACAGCTTTAGTAGCTGGTCGGATGATTGTTATTGAATATACAAACACAGAAACAGCAGAAGCAAATCTAATCCAATTACCAGAACCTCGGCTTTATGCAACGGGTATAACAAAACGTACTGATTTCGTATGGTTAGAAGTCTGGTTGTCCTTGGTAGCTCCGAGTCCCCGAGCTTCCGGTTATGTTCGAGTAGTGGATGCAGACCCCGCTGTTTTAGTTACAGGTGGAGCAGTTATCACTCTCAACGGAGTTTCGATCACAGCTACTCTGACAAGTCCTGCTCCGGTAGGTTTCTTTACAGTTACTTCAAATGATGAAGTAACTACGGCATCAAATATTGTGACAGCTCTTAATGACCCTGCAAATGGCTTTGATGGCTTCATAGTAGCCAGAGCTAATGCAGATGAAGTTTGGATTGAGGCAGTTGTAGCGGGCGTTACTGGAAATGCTATTACCCTGAGTGCCACTACAGTAGGTCTTTTAGCTTCTGGGGTGACATTACTAAACGGTGCAGACAGACCAAATAAACCTGCAGCTGACCAAAGCAAACTGTTTCGACATGGAAACACTCTGTCACCTGAAAGTACTTGGCTTGATGATGAGATGATTGATCCTGTTGTGAATCAGGAAACTGCTCAACGTGTTCAAGTTCAATATAGATTCAGATACACAGATGCAGAAGATATCAATTATAAAACTCACCCTGATGGGTTCTCTAATGGGGTGTCGGGAGATCCTACTACCCCTCTAGTAATTGCTCAGGGTCCACGATTGACACCAGCCTTAAATGTAGGTGGTAGCCGGACATATCCTTTCGTACCAGCCGATCAAGATTCTGATTGGTTGGAGTCCGATGCTGTAGAATATGCTATTAAAGATAACGGTTTGTGGGTTTCAGGAAACGGTTCAACTCAATCTGTGGAAGATTTGGGTACGCTTGATGGGTATGTATATGCAATCCCTCTGTGTTTCGTTTTCCGTCACAATGATGTTTCTTCTATTGGAACAGCTCAGTATGGGTTTGATCCCGATGATAATAGTAACGGAGCTCCTCTCCATGACCATCTTTCTTATGATGGTCCTTTAGGGGTTATTGGAGTAGGTCTTTCTGACCGTCCCGATGGTGAGTTTGCTGATGTCATTACTCAAGAGAACCTTTTAGATCTCCGCCGTTCAATCGTTCCCCCGGGAATTGATTTAACCAGTGAGCTTCAATATCAAATACAGTCCCTTCTGGATGCCAATAATCAGACTTGGGCTATAGATTCTCATGAAAAACATTCTTATTCAGGTACTGAAAACGGAGATGTTTCAACAAGGTGCTTGGTTTGTGATACTATAGGTAGAAATACCTCTCAAGCAGGAGAACACACCAGAGATTTCGACCATATCTCCCGACGTTTTGGAGATAACCCTGTTATAGAACGAGTGGTTTTTTCTTACTGGCCTGGTGATCGTGTAGCAGCAGCTGTTCCAGTTACTCCCGGACTTGCCAATGATGCCAAGTATGTTACAAAAGCTGGCGGTTCTGTTTCTGATGTTTGGACAGAAGGAGATGTTCTTCATCTTGATCTGGCAAATTTCGATACCGGTGGCCTCGGATCATTTTTCCAAGGTGGGTCAATGGGCGGTTTACCGTTGCCATGGGGTCCTTTTTACTTTACAGATGTTGTTCCTCCGGGGACAGTAATTAGTGATGTACTTTCGATTTATCACGATGACGGAAATTATAATGTAGTTTACGATCAGCAAGTCGAAGCTTCTTCAATAAGAGGAATAGGCACGAGCCATCTGGAGATACATTTGGATGCCAACGACACTCCTGTAACAGGAGGTTTAAATGTGGCTGAGTATCCGATGGTGGATAGAGATGTAACTTTCCCCGGAACTGGTTCACAACGGCGTATCTTTATTGAAGTCGAGATTAGTTACCCAATAGGGGATGAACTACATCAAGGGCTGACAGATACTCCTTTGCTTGATTTAACTACTCCTGATGAGATAGTTTATAATACCGACCCTGCAAATTCAGGAACGGTGGGTGATTTTCTTCCGGGTCCCGGAAATGCTATTGTAGTTGATCAGTTACAAGCCCCAGCAGATACAGCTTTAAGAAACCCTCCAGGCTTCCGAGAAGGCTTTAGAGAAGTTCGGTTGGATTATGTGACTGATGCAACAGATGACGTGACTTTGCCTGATACAGACCCTGTATTTGAAGAAGCCTCCATATTGAATCCGTTAGGTGGATTGGTCAGTCGTAACAAACAAAATGTTTATACCCCTCGTCGTTTGTATGGGGAGCATTACAGTTCCGGTGGTGGTTACCCGACCGTTTACGATGTTCCGGCAGCCGTTAATGTTAATGTGGATTACGATCTTACCGAATACGGCAGTAGTTCTCGGAAAATTGTACTTGAAACTGCTAATCTGTCAGGAGTTGGTAACACTCTTTGTGACGTGGAATACTATCCTCAAGACCCGATACCCAACTATGGAGATGCAGGTTACAGTGTGATGATTTATTACCGTGCAGCAGCTCCTCAGACGGCAGGAGTTATTGATGGTATTATGGATACTGATAATGGTGGGACAGTTCCAACAGAACTATCCATCGAGCCTCTAGCCATTAGCCCTCATACTTGGACTTCTCAGGTAGGGATGGGTTCGACAGATGCTGCTTTCCCGTATGCTTCTCCACTGGATCAGATTCCGATTATGGAAGGTAAGCCTACTTTGGATACTTTGCCTACTATTGGAGAGTGGCATTTCTGTGCTTCGGCCATGGTTACTATTGATGATTTCAATACTGATACTGGTATGTTGGCTTTGCAATCCATGATTCAAGCTGACCAGCAACCGACTTGGACTTTGGGTGGTGATGATGCTTATCAGAAACCTTACAAAGATAATGAGTTCAGGGCATTGTATCCTTACGTAACAGGTTTAAATGGCTATCGTCCAACGATTATGGCTCAACCTTTGTTTGGTTCAACCAGACATAAAGTATTCGTACCTGTTCTAGCACGGGTGAAAGAAACCGTACCTGGTGCTCTGAATGGTATCTTATTTAGACAGGATGAGTTGGTTTTAGTTGTATTGACCCGATTTGCAGAATTAGATGAAGACAATCATATCCGATTCGTTGGTGGATTAGCTTCGGACGGCTCAGAGGGTGATACTGATGCTTATGCAAATAGAACTTGTGCTGCTGTGTATAGAACCCGCAACCTGCTTTTGACTGTGGGTGGAAGATAAAGGAGATTCGGGATGCCGAGAAATGTGAATCCGAAAAATATTAAACTTGGTTCAGGGCAAACAGTTCCTGACCGAGGTGCTGAAGTTGGTTTAGATGCCGGAGCAGCAACGGGCGGTGGGGGTGGTGGGGATGCTAGTTTAGTTCTGGCAGCTCTGAAAGCCCACATCATTGACCCGAAAGATGCTCATAATAGTTCAGCTATCAGCATCGAACCATTTTCTCCGTTTGTCGGTGATGATATAGAGAGCCTCAGCCAAGAAATTGGTGGGGGTATGCCTTACGAACCTCCGAAGTTTGGTCAATACAGCCGGTACGTAGATTTCCATTGTATTCCTGATTGGGGTTCTCTGAAATTGAATGACACTCCGATTTTTCTTCGGGATGGGGACTTTGATGATCTCGTTAACCTAAATTCTTCAAGGGATACATTTCCTTATTTTCTAGCTATTCCTTCTCCCACTATTGATTTCACGTTATTGAATTACAATGTAGGTTTGACAGAGAGTCAAGATTACTCTCCCGGATTTACTCCTTCGAATCCTTGGGTTACTCCGGAGTTCGATGGGCAGGTTCAGAACTCAAAATACGATATTGCTCTTTATGGAACGATGTTCCCCGAAGGAGCTGATGTTTTTGCAGACAGGCTTTTCAATTACCCAACTGTTTTAGGAGCAGATAATCCTTTTTCCGGTTATGAATCAGGTGGCTCCGGTCGGTGTTATTCTGGCGGTTTCACTCGTACTGACGGGGAAGTTCAAAAGACTTTCCGTATTATGGAGAATGGTTTAACTGGTGCAGAGCCTTGGCCGATGTTAGCTACGATTTCTGGGTGTGTTTATCCTGCTGATCGTGGTGTTCTTGCCCTTTTACATTTCCCGCATTTAAGTGCTCCTACTTCGACTGATCCTTGGTCGGATCAAATGAAAAGTGATTTCCTTAGTCAAGATTTACTCGACCGATGCATAGCTGCCCTTCTATTGGGTCAAGGTGTTTTGGGAGATGCTTGTATAGGAGATGGTTCTGTCGGTGCTTCTGGGACTTGTGACGGTGAATGTGGTGGGATATTTGGTCCGGGTGTAGATGATGAGGCTGAGTATGACCCCTTTGCTTTCCCTGGGAGAGCTTCGGGTCAATATAATCTGAAAGAACTTCATTCTGGGATCTCTTTGGTTACTCCAGCTCAATTACCTGAACCTTGGAACCATCTGACAGGTCAAACTCTTGGTGCTAAACGAGAAGATTATGTGGCTACTGGGAACTATTACCCGGCAGCAGGCCAAGTCCGACTTGGTTCTGATGCTGATACCAACGGTGGTGTCATCCTACAATGGGGTGTTCCTGTTCTGGGTGGTACTGATGAAGCCTATGATGGTGTTATTACTGGTTTTTCGGATTACCCAGCTATTGGGGAACTTGGGAACTCGGCCATACATGACTCTAATTTCTTTAAGTATCGTTTGCCGACACTGGACGATTACTCGGATGTTTCCGGGATAAAATACACACCACAAAGCCCGCTTTCTCCTTTAGGTGGTGAGGGTGCTCGTTACTTCTATGCTACTGGGGCAGTTATTCCAGATAACACCCCTTATGATTATGGAACGACTACTACAAGTAATTTCGATACGGCTGGAAACTATCCTCCGTTCCAACAAGATTGTATTACTTGGCAGGTTGCCCGTTACAGACATACATTTGCTTTGAACGGAACTGAGTCTGTGAGCAGCCCGTTGGGTTCTTATGCTATGATGCATTTCAAATCCGAACGTGACTTTGAGGCTTTCGTTGAAGAAGGTGTCGTCCCTGAAGAATATTACGGGATTCATTTCTTGACTGACCACTCTAATGTGGTGAATGATTACTTAACTGAGACAACTGATCCTGTTTATACTGGGGTAGTTCCAGGTTTCGGTTGGGGTTCCAGATTCTTTAATGGTATCAAGAACGAAGTCTTTGTGGGCGGTGCTATAGATTCTCATGAAGTTAATCGTGCTGGGGATATCGTCACTAATGAGTTTACGTGGTCGGCTACAGGCATTGCAGGTAGTCCAGGATATACAATGATATCTGGTATTGGATACTTTACTCCTATCCAAACTGTTTTAGGAGCAACTTGTTTCTGGGTTGATTCTGTGGATGTAGAAGTAGATAATGCTTGGGTCAATGGCTACAGAACAGATAGTGCAACAGCAACAGGGACTCCTCCTGTCGATCCGCCAGCATTAGAAAACAGTCCTGATCCAGGTTCAATGAACTTCAAACCTTTCACTTCGAGCGTGGCTGCCGTACCTCTGCCTGTTTCTTACCCAGGTGATTTTTATCGTCATGATTATCAAGTAGAGTTTCCATTTACCTATCTTGGTTCAAACGGTGGTGGTGTTTTCAGTTTAACAAACGGTCCTGCTACTGTGGATGCTTTAGTGATCTCGAACAGTGACCCGATTGCTTTAATAGGTGATGACAATCCTTCATTCTCAGTGAATGCAAAACCTTGGTTCTATATCCGTCGTCCTCTGACACACGGAGTTGATTGGGAAAACGTCATTCAACCGGCATGGACAGAAGCTACCGGACACGGCTTTGATCTTCTTGATGCTGGTGGAGATACCATTCTATTTCATTCTACAGGTTTCTACTGTGATGATATTGCTGACGAAACTACAGGCCATGGAGAATACGGTAACTTTGTTTCGACTAATATAACTACCACTTTCACCATTGACCATTACCCTGCATTTGATTCTCTAATGACAGCGGAGAAGGATGTTGAAGAACGCTTCTTGGATGAGATATATCGTCACCAAGCGGATGTTGATCTCAGCTCCATCACAGCTCCATACAAACCTATCTTCTTAGCATTACGTGGACCAGGGATGGGTACTTGGAATTCTGGTTTGGTACCAGTTCCAGTTCAAGCAGGAAAATATAGTGTAGCTGCTGATTTCCCAGCTCCTTGGGACACATTAGGTTTGGTTTTAGGGTCTCAGGTCGTTGAAGCAATCAACAATCTTTCATGGACACAGTTAGAGAAGAATCAAGATACCCTAAAAGACTCAGAACTAGATAATGAGCTTCAAGTTTGTGGGTTACCTCCGAGGAATCCCCCAGTGTTGGATTGGGCAGAAGTTCCTTACCCCTCGGCTGGTTTATTGAGATACCCAGCTATAGATTATACGGCATTACCTATCCGTCCAGATAATACAGATGTTACAGCAGTAACTCTTTTGGATTACTCTGGTTCGTATGGTGCATATGACAAGAATTACGTTCGATTCTTTGATGCTGCCTTTAGCCGATGGAGTTCTTCAAGTTCTACACCTCCAGTTGATGCTGCCGGACAACCTTTCGTGACGTTTAGGATTGATGGTATTACATTAGAAGACCTCACCTACGTGACTCCGGGGCCTGGTACAATAACTTCGGGAGGGTTCCCAGCAATAGCTTTCCAAGTGAAAGTCCCTGGACTGACAACTTGGATGGATGCTGGCCGTCCTGACGGCTCTGGTCCAAGTAAACAAGACCTAGATTTTGATGGTGCTGGTTGTCAAGTGATTGGGCAACATACTTTTGACAGTATTGACTCTGAGACGGGTATGGTGTACTGTCAGATTATGGTGAATGTTGGTCCTTTTGCAAATTTAGGGACAGGCATTTCATCGGGTGTTGCATATGAAGTACCTGTAGGTGTAAAAGTAACAATGGCCGAAATGGTTGCCGAACAATATGACTTAACGGCCAATTTCGACGGATCTAAGGTAGGGGCAGGAGTAGCTGCCTCTGAAGTTCGTGGGATCACAGGGATTAAAATTGTGCATCCAACTGAAGTAGAAACAGCTCCTACATCTTAACTGAGTCGGTGAAATGGTTATAGTCACCCCTCGGTAGGATGTATGGTTTGAACATGAGAGGCTGATATGGCATTTGATCCAAATAAAGTGAATTTAGGGGCTGACCTTCTAACGAATCCGACAGCTTCAGATAGAGACCCTTGGCAGGAAGCGTTTAAGCGTTTCTCTGCTGTTCCTGACTCCAAGACTTTACGGGCATCCGAAGCTCTGTCTGGGATGACAGGCTCGTGGGCTGCTCAATATAAATTTGGTCCTACAGTATCTGATAGCTCCACACAACCTGAACCGACAACACCTTCTAATTTCAGTATGAAGTTGAATAAACTTGGGCGTCCTGGTATGCCTGAGATCGATTTCGTTCCATATAGTCACAACACAAACCGATTCGGTAATAAAGGTGGGGCACTTCTTGGTGAACCTATTTCGTTCTCTGTAGTCGGCCCGACTGCTAAAGTTGGTGGTGAGAAAATGGTATGGCAGTGGGTAGTTGATATAACTACTGTGCCTGGCAGCACTATCGTTCGTTTGGATGATATTGTTGTGGATACCTCAATAGCTACTTGGTCAACGACAGCTCTAACTTTAGATATATCGGACTATTATAATATCCAGGCTGCTGATTTTGGTGAAGATGCACGATTTGATGGTGGTTTGTACTTAATGGTGAGTGAGACCGGAAAAACCGAGGAAATAAACCCTGCTGCTCCTGTTACGGGTGGTATTGGTGACGGGGCTATCATTGATGATGGTATCACGACCAGAGTACCGATTACGGCATTAACTTCAAGCAGTAAAACGGAATTGTTCCGTGTTACAGGTTTGTATGAAAATGCTGGTAATGTTCTTGGGTTTATTCTGGATACCAGCAAGTACTTGGAAAGTTACTTCTCTATACAAGGTAACCCAGCAGAACCAGATATTATTCGTCATATTACATTGGTAGAACCGGCTGCTACTCGTTTGGTAGCTATTCCTGACTCTGGGGATGGGCGTGGACAAGAACAAGTGTTTGCATTTACACCCCCACGTCAAGCATTAACGTCAGAACACCAACCATTAGCTAATGAATGGAATCCTTCTGCTTCACCATGGCCTGCTGAATATCCTTGGGGTGTTGAAGCAAGTGATGGGCTTTCGTTATTTTATTATGATTACGGTCCTCAGTTGCCTGTTTTAAAACCTTATGCTGAATGGTCTGATGTTTATTTGACAAACAGCACAGTATGGGCTGCTGCTAATGGGATCTTAGGTTCTATGGATATTATCTGGTCAGCCGATGCTACAGATGGTGAGCCTGTTCCTGAAGTAGGGGATGTTCTGAAAATACATTCCATTAAAACGAATGATAGTACTGTATGGGTTAATACCGATAGCCGTTCTGTAAAATGGGGTAGTCTTCTTGGATTCTTTGAAGTTATAGTAAATACACAAACAGCCTCAACCAGTTACACCTTAACTTTGAAACGGTATGCCGAAGTAGAGCCTGAAACTGGAAACTCTATGTGGGGAACCAGCATACAATTTAGTGCTGATGTCACTACTTTTGTTCCTCAGTTAAAATGTTCTATCCATAAGCCTGTTAAAGAACTTTGGAACAGTCCTTGGTTTGATGCAGACTCATTAGATTCTACACGTATAACGAACCTTATTGACCCCAGATGGGTCGAACGGGCAGGATACACACCAACGGTATCAACTGACCCTACAGTCAGAGATATGGGAGTAAGTCCTTACCGTCCTGACAGAGCTATTTTTGATACAGCTTCTTCCGGGATCGGGGCTGCCGGAACTAATGCCAATCCAGGAAACCTTCAAAACTTAGGTTTCCGAGTGGTATTATTCCCAGGTAAAATAAAAACAATCCCTACTGCCCTTGGTGGCACAGAAGATATTATTGCTCCTGATTGGGACCGCCCGATCACTTCAAATGAGTTGGTAATTGATCCAACGGTTACTGAAAAACAGTATGTTGAAGTGGACTATGCAAACGGTTTCGTCCGTTTGTCACATCCCCCACAAGCTGTGGATGTTTCGGATGCCGGTGCTGGTGATTTAGCTCCTGCTGACGATATCTTTACGCTCGGTACGGATGATAATCCTCGTGGTGAGCAAGTATTGTTTGCAGCCTGTGTCCCTTACACTCAGGATATCGGACAAATCGGTACTGGCCCTCGTGTGACCTCGAACCCTTCGTCTGTGTCTGATACAGATGCTTGTGCCGGAAGTGCTAACAGTGCTGGCTCAGGTGAGTTTTATGATGTGTATGGTGACAGAGTAGCATTTGATGTTGACACGATTTCAGAACAAGTCTTGAATTGTATAAATGTTGTCGGTACTTCAGATGAACAACTGACTCTGACTGGGTTAGTTGCTGACCAGCTTCCTCCGACAGGATTCTTTGAAATATTCCAAAGTGGTGACCCTGTTCTCACAACGGGCAGCACCCGTGGTTCTTTGTTCAGTTACTACGGAATTGAAGAAACTGGTGGTGATACTATTCTCCACGGTGTTCACGGTGGTTTAGAATCCGGTGTTGATATTGTAACTATTAATTCTGCTGCTCCAGCTCAGATTATTCTTCGACGGGAATTGTTTACACCGAATGACCGTTACGGGACAGCAACAGTTCGATACCAAGATGATGTATCTTATGGTGATGCTAAACGAGCCGGAGTCTTCCGGTTCACAGGAGTTGAAACTGTAGTAAATCTTGATGGTTCTATAACTATTCAGATTCAGGATAGTGCTGCAGATGCTTACGACAACTTAGGTGATTTGTTTTCATCTTGGGTGTTAGATGGTGGTGAGTTAACTGGCCATAGAGTACCTACCAATCACGACTACATTAGCTATACCGAAACAACCGTTATTTATCAAGGACATAGATTGGTTATTCCTGCAGGGGAGTTTTGGTTTGCAGGGATGTCGGGGGATGGTTATTTGTACATTGATGGGTCTGATTGTTCTGTTAACCAGTCAGACAATATTCCATTACCAGACCCTGAGTTCATTCTTTTAGGGGCTTACACTCAAAATGTTTTTGCAGCACCCTTTACATTTGATTTAAGACATCCTTTGTTGGATATTGACCGTCGATTGGATATCTTCGTAGGTCTTCGAAATGATGGGTCTGGCGTTCCTTTGGCAGGACCTCATTTTTCAACTTTGACTGATGCCGTTACTTATGCTAATGAGATTCAGAACCCATTGGTAGGAGAACCTGATTTCAGAGTCAGAATCCGAGTAGTTGGTTACACCGATGAACCTGAAGCAGGGTTACCTATTATGATAGGTACGGATGGGTTGATGATTGAATCTGACCCTCTACTTGAAGATGCTATCCAAACTTCTATCACTTGGGATGCTGATGATAAATGCCTGATTGATTTGAATGGTCACGATGACTTAACTTTTGATGGGTTATCGTGTCACAATACCAGTACAGACTTATCTCAAACAGAGCCTTTGAGGGCATTGTTTACCAATACTGGAGGTTCTGTAGAACGGTTGACTGTTAATAATTGCCGATTGGTTGGGTCACAAGGTTTCATGGTGATGACTGCTAATCCAATTGAAGATAGCCATATAACAAACAATTATGGTGAAGAATTATTGGATTTTGGTATCTATCTGACTAATGAGTCTGATGATCCTATTACAATGACTATTACAGAAGTTACTACTATCAATGTTGATGCTGGTGAAACTATAGATATTCTTTATGGTGGGGAGTCTCTTACAGTAACGGATTTAGGTGGGACTATTACTTATAATGTCGGGACTGATACTTGTACAGTGGCAAATGACCCTGGTGCTGGGGATTCTTTTATTATTAAACCTAATCAGACTGCTCGTATAATAGCTAATGGGGGTGGTTCCATTGTTCGAGGTGCCGATACTATTGCATTTGAGGAAAACACTGTTGGTAGTATTTTTCACTCAGTAGCATCTTCAGTTGTTATTCAAATGGCTGGTAGGTTACTAGAACGGACAGTTATTCAGGATAACACATTTATTCAAGCGGGTATAATTGGAAACATGGCCGACAATGACCACACATTAGCAGTGGCAGTAACCGCTACTATAACAACAACAGCCGGATTTGATTTAAGAATTGGTGATGCTTCCAAGAGTATAACTATTCCTGCAGGTACCTCTTCTTGGGTTATTGATAATGATGGTACAGATGCTAAAGTTTGGGAGCCACCCGGTCCAAGTCTCCAGGTCGTTTTCCCAGCAGATATGGACACTGCTGCATTTTATCCTGTACCAGGGTCAACAGGCACAGCTACTATTAGTATCCCAGGACAGGAAGATATTGTTATGACTCCTGATACATGGGGTTATATGTATTATTCAACGGGGGTTGCCCCAACAAGAGAATTACGTATTGTACACGGCCCCAACGGAGTAGCAACAGCTGGTGGTATTGTAGCATACACAGGTCTTCTTGTAACTCCTTATTGGGATCTTTTGGTTGGTAGTGTTATGGTAAACATGCATAATAAAATCAACCATAATATAATTAAAGGATTCCATGTTGGTATTTTTGCAAATGTTATCTGGAATTCTGATGTGGAAAACAATTATATTTCGGATACCAAAAATGTAGGTATTTATTTAGGTGCTTATGCTGGATACCACAACACCAATAATAATGTGTTAGAAAATGTATTTACGGTTGACCAATTAGATATCGAAATATTCCAATGGCCTGGTCAATTTTCTGTGACGCCAGTCTTACCTGTTCCAACAGGGTTCGGGGAGGCTGAAAAACATGGATTAGTTGCTAGTGGTCTTTATAGTGAGATCAACTCAAACGTAATCTCAACAGCAGCAGCTTTATCAACTGGTGAGGGGACTCCACCATCTTATCCCATTTTAGATATTTGGATGTTCGGGGGTTGGCTTGATGCCAAATTAAATACTCTGAGTTGGTGTCTTGGTGGTGAAGGGTATGCTCTGGGAGTAGAAGATAATACCATCTTGAGTTATGGTGGTACTGGATATGCTTTTGAGGCAGGTGTGGTAATTTCAGCAGCTTACAGTACAATCAGGGGAAATAGTTGTACTTATGATATTATATTAAATGAGTCATTAGGTTCTGTTATTGCTCATAATTTTGCAAGGGATGTTTACACAGCAAATCCTAACTTAGCAGTGGCCGTTGGCAGTTCTTATACAAACCTTACAGGGAATCGGGTTAAGGATATCTATTTAAACGGGCCATTAGGGGATGAGTCCACCAATTGTACGGTGGATGCAAATACAACTTCTGGATCTATTTTTAATGGTGACCCTGGATTAGGTCCTAATGGGACACGTATTGTTAATAATATGGTAGGTACTAATATTACATCTTTTACAAATGGTACAAATGCTAATATTCTTGGGAATACTGTATTGGGTACCATTGATGTTAATGCAGATGGTTGTATAGTGAGTAATAATTATGCAACTACCATTGATGTTAATGCTGTTGCAGGTCCTCCTGATGTTAGAAAAGTAATTTTGATGGGGAATAATGCTCAGGTGATTACAGGGGAAACTGCTGCTGCTACACCTAACAATGTTGTGGCTATAGGAAACACTGTATCTGTTGCTGATTTAGGTGCTGGTGCTGGCCTGAACTTTTTTGGGCATGATCCAACAGGAGTTCATAATTCAGTTAATTTTGAAGAAGCACACAATCGAACTTGGTAAAGAGGTTTAGATGAGAGTACTTGTAGATCAAAAAGAATTGATGGTAGGTGGCCCAATAGCAGTTCCATCTATCACTCAGATTGGTAAAACTCCCACACCCGAAGACGGTTTGGCCATCAATGGCCGTTTTGTTCTTCCTGTTGTGGATGGGGTTGAGTTTCAGGTTGAGTCTGATTCCTACGTTCTTCCCGTTGACGGAGAAGACATCAGCAGTCAGGCTTTCGGTTACCTGTTAGCTACTTTCCCGATGTACGGGCATATTTTCTTTAATCCTTTCCTGACTTATGAAGATATTGAAAATGATGGTGGTATTGATTACACAAAAACTTTCAAGGATGACAGTAGCACACCTCCAGACCCTCCGGTATATTATAGCTCTCGGTTGCAGACCGGCAGAGGTATCTCAGAGGGTTCTGATGCGGGACTTTTCCCAACCCATACGGCTTTGTTGCCGATTAATAATACTTTAGGTGCTGGTTCAGATCGTCCAGGCCTTATGGTAACAAGAGAAATTGATCTGACCCCTTATACAGGGTTAGCTGGGACTGATGAGTTTTGTCTTTATTGGAAACTATTTGATTTTGAAGTCAGTGAGGATCATGCTGGAGATTACGGTGTTGTGGGTGATAATACTCCTGCAATCCGTCGAATTTTCGAGACAGACCCAGAACCGGATGACTTAACTGTCTATATTTCTCCTGATAATGGAGTACATTGGTGTGAGGCAGGGTTTTTAGAGCCCGTTGCTTTCACCTTGAAAACTACAAGCATTCGTCTGGCTTTCCTGAATAGGGGAGACAGCAAAATCCACATTGCCAACTTTGCGGCAATGTTCTAGTGAAGGATTGACACATGAGTAATTACGGATCAGATATATCTAGGACACTTGATGCTGTAAACAGACAGTTCTCTAACATCCTGTTTAGAAAAGGGAAGCCCCCATTAGATGCTGAGTTCAATCTTCAAGATGACATATGTTCTGAGGAGATGAGAGATGTTGTCCGTGCAATGATGCCTTCAGGCTTCGTTATGGACCCGACACGCTCTCTGGAAGATTTCCAATTCGATCCTACATGGTCGAATATGTTCGTTCTGGGCAACCCTATGAAACGAACTATTGGTGCAACTACCACAATCGAACCGAACCCTGTCATCTGGGCTAATGTCAATGGTTGGATGATTCCTGTAACAGGGACAGATATTGATGCTGCTGCCACTTGGATAACAGACCAAGGTGCAGCTACAAATATTGTTCGTTTGACTCCACCTCCTGAATCTGATGCTCGAATTGATTTCGTATTCTTGGAAGCTTGGCAATCCCGGGTAGATGCTAACCCAGCAACCGTTAACAAACCTGCTGCCGATAAGCTCTGGAAATATGGTAATACCAAGTTCGGTGGGACTAATCTCAGTGACGATCTTGAAGATCCTACTATTGGTTATCAGACTACAGCTCGTGTGCAGATTCAGTACAGAATCCGAGTATACAGCTCAGGTGCGGACCTTACCAATTACCCTGACGGATTAGGATATCCTAATATTCATGGCCAAGGAGCCGAAGATAGTCCTGTTTCAGGATACCCCTTCGAGAATATGCGTCAAGAACTGGGAGACCCTTCTCTGTGGAGAGCTGGAAGCCCAACTTCGACCGATATGGGAACCATTGACGGTTACACCTATGCTATTCCAATCTGTGCTATTTTCCGACGGAACTCACGGTCATATGTGGCTGTGGCTGCCGGTGGAACTCCGAATCATAACGGTAGCTTTAACCGTATGCCTGGAACTGGCTTGCTGCCTGATCCGTTAGTTGGTGCAAAACCTCTGACAACGGCAATAGTTGATGGTGTTCTGACTCATGATGGTATTCTTGCTTCTGATGGTTTCAGTTCTGCTAGTTTGGTTATCCCTACGACCCCTGCTGAGATTCAAAGACCTTACGGGAACTCAGTTACGTTTGATATTGCTGTGGATGCTCTGGACGGTTCTGGATTAGAAGACACTCAACACAGTGGACTCTATGTTAAGATTGATGATGAGATTCTCAGTGTCTCTGCTGTAGATACTGTTGCTGGGACTATCACAATCCCTGTAAGTGGTCGGGGAAGATTCGGTTCTGCCGTTACAGGTCATAATAAAGACTCTGTTATATCTTTCTTCAATACTCGACCCGATGGTTTATATGCCGATCAGATTGCTGATAGTGATCTGTTGGATCTCCGTCATGGTATCAATGCTAATGACTGGGACTATGGCCGTTTGCTAGAACGTGGGGTCACTGACCTCTTGACTGGTAAAATGAAAACAACTTGGAAACGAGAATCTGCTGGTGGCACTCAAGGTCCTGTTATACATGAAGTGGATGCTTTGTATGCTAATGATGCCTTACACCCAGCCGGTACTGACCCAGTAGATGGACCAGATGGCGTTCGGACGGTGTGGTCAGATGCAGCTGCTGTTCAACCAAACGTCACTATCCTATTAGATAACGGAGCTCCTATAGTTCCGGGTCCTCAAACAGTTGATAGTTTCAATGCCTCTGTAGAGTGGGACGTTGCTCCTGGATTTAGTCCTTCAGGGTTCTTGAATACTGGCAGCTTGGATGAAGAACAATCCTTCTCGAATGGTTCAGTCCTTCTATTTCACATTGGTGGGGAAGATGGAACTGGTGGTGCCCGTGGAACTTTCCGAGATGGAAGTACCCGAGCAGTTCGATTCCTGATGCCTAAAGAAGCATGGCGGTCAGGATACCCTGTTGTAGATTTGGAAAATGGCCAACAGCATCCGATTCAACTTCGGTTCGGGGGTGAACGAGCCTTTGAACCTGCTCCTGATAATTTGGTAGCTACCAAGACTTCATATCATGCAGGTCCGATGTATCCTTGGAAAGACTTGTCCTTTGAATATCCTTTCATTGCTTTGGGAGGAATCCTGAAGTCAGGTGAAAGTCTGATGAAGTCGGATGTTCTTAACTCGTCTTATCAGAGTGCTAGTGATTACGATACTGATGTGTTTGCCAATTACACTATCATTGAGATAGACCTCAACAATTATGACTTCGATACACTTGGTGATTATGGCCGATGGGTGGCTACAGAACCCACAGGGACAAAACAATTCACCAATGACCCAACTACGGTCAACTATTCTCTCCTGAGAGGAGAGAGGACCTTGTACGGCCTTTTAACTGACAATGGTCGTGACCTATCAGGTCTGTCTTCGGAAGTTTACTTAACCATCTACGGTGACCTCACATATCGTCATAACAATGGTGCTTTCCAAGTTATCGGAGTCGGTACAGTAGGTTATACGACCAATAATGCTACAAATAGTACAAGCTTAGTTCTCCGACCACTATCGGCTGATTTCGATGGTTACGACTCTGATGTAGCAGCAACTTTGAGAGTAGAGTTTAGAACTCCTTATCATAATGCTGACGACACTTCAAATGCTGTAAGTGAAGTAGCCGATCTGGCCATCGTTTTAACTGATTTGGGTGGCATTTTAGATCAAGAGATCCAAGTCAGTAATATGGTAATTTCAACCGGGGATCATCCTTGGAAACAAGCATATTTGGGTTTTGGTACTAATTACGATTTAACACTCCCTTATGATGCAAGTGCTGGGACAGTTAACATTGCAGCCAGTAAAGCTCTGATAAATCTTACATTGGTCTATCACCCTGGCCGAGGTGCTATGAATCGTGTCCCGGATGAACTGAATAGATTTGCTTTGAGAGGTAGTAACACTGCATCTCCTACAGGTGGGTATCTGAGAGGTAACAAGGCTAGTATTGATACAAGTTTCTCAGCAGCTCCTACCGATGAGATTTGGTGGAACCCTGTTCACATGCAGTTGTGGAATCGTCTACCCTCCTTGGGATGGGCAGCCCCTTCGGCTGAAAACTACGGCGGTAATGTTGTAGGTTACACAGAACAAGACCGAGAATCTGAATTATTCTATGACCGTGGCAGCAAGTCTGCTATTTTCAGACCTTTCCGTGACCGTCAGATGACTCTCCAAGCTATGAGTATCTCGGATACTGATGGAACTACGGCATTCCCACTTGCCACTACAGGTTTACAAGGTGCTTTCCGATACCTATCCAATCTTATCTATAAAGATGCTGGACAACTCTTTACACCAAACAAATATGCAGCTTTCCCAGTACCTTTCGAGTTCATGCCACGATTTGGTCGGCAGGATATCCCTTACTATGTGGATATCAACTCCGGTGGGGGTCCATTCCTGAGTGGTATCAACCACTTGTTCGAGGATACTATCAATGTGACCTCTAACATTTTCAATATTATTGGTGGTGAACCTGAGACTTCGGAAATAAAGACACTGATCTTTAGAACGGATACTCCTGCTCAGTATGCCGAATACGATACTACCTACACAGGTATTGAGAATGCAAGACCTGTGATGTTTGCCCGTAAAACAACGGACATCAACGTCCCTGCAACTCAGTATGGTCCAGAGATTCTGGCTCAATTAGCAGCAGTAAACTCATCCGACTTCGGTAAAGGACTCAAAGGAATCCAGTTGCCACCATATATCGGTCCAGCTCGTGTTCTTGGTGTCTATGAGAAAGCAGACTTCGAATCCAAAGGAGGTCATACTTTTAAAGGAAACCGCTGGCAGATGGAAGAAGAATCCCCACCAAACTTGCTGAGAACAGATGCTGATCGTCAGACTTTGTTCATCCTTCAAGATGGGGCAAAAGACCTTACATTAGAGGATGAAGACCACACGTACATCATTCCGTCGAATGCAATCGACTTTACCCGATCCCTGACTTATATTGCAGCAGGAGACGCAAGTAAAACCTTCGAGGATTACGATTATATCGTAGAATGTACCGTCTTTGGGTTTGCCAAGGGATTCATCACCGAGAATAACTACGTCCTAGTACGTCGTTTGAATGGCCAAGGCGGAACAAACGTGGATAACTTCCTCAATCCTATTGAGTATGATGACATCAAGATGGTCATACCATGCCCAGCAGGGGATAGTCACCAACTGTACTCAGCCTACAACAGGACTGTTTATCAGGGAGATCCTTATTTCTCTGTAGATGGAACTGTTACTGACTATTCAACCCGATACGGACAAATTAGCGTCCGTCATCAGTATGACCTTCGTGTCCCGATTCAGCAATACGATACCAACGGGAACTTTATGCCGGAAACTCCTAACCCAAGAGCTTTTGAAGTTCTTGCTTCGATGGACTTTTACACCACGATGGGAACCGGCAAAATGGGTGGAGACCTTTATCCTGGAACTCCTTTGGATATCGGCCACACCGAATTAGGATTGAATGCTTCGGCTCGATATCCTCTGACAAATTCAAGTCCTGCTTGGAGAATTGAACCAAGGACGTACACTGAGGGTCAGAAATCTAACTCTAGCAGAGCTGGGTTAGATGTTATATGCCAAGACAATGCCAATTGGAGTGTTGATGGTGACCCTTACTATACTTTCACTCGTTTCCGTTTCGGCTTGATAGACGGAACTTTAGTAGATATCTACGGGGCTACAACAGATCTGGCAGCCATTTTAACTGATCCTGTAACAGGTGGGTTGGCTATTGATGGAGACGATGTGTTTGTGGTAGATTCCATCTCTAAACAAATCGTTATGGAAGGTTCAGAAACCAAGCCTACTATTACTATTCCTGCCGGAGGATATCACGAATATACCGTAGCTGTGACAGGAGGAACTCCTGTTGACGGTGACCACGTACTCTTTACTTCATCGAATCTTCATTCTGCTGGTGATGGTCGGCTTGTCACCATGTGTAGAGTTGCTACTGAAGTAACTGTTACAATCATTGACCCTGGTGAAAAGACAGAGACATACTTAACTGATGATGAAACCGTGACCTTTGCTAATCCTGTTGCTGCTAATACTACAGTGCCAGCTGATGCCGTTATCCAGATTCTTCTGGCCGATTTACCAGATGGTGACTTCACATTGTTTGTGCAGGATACTGACCAAGCTGTTGGTGCTCCTGACGGAATGATCTTTACTTGTGAGTCCGTTATTAGTGGTACGTATTTGGATGTTCAAGTGTATGCTCATAATACTTCAAGTGTAGCAGTTACCGGCGGTACACGAGACATTAGAATCGGTGTGGCTGGTAAACAAGATGACATTACAGCAACAGATGTTGATCTGAGTGTTAAAGTATTCCAAACCACAGGAGATATGGCTACAACCATAGCTAACCTGACGGCTGCTGTTAATAACCATTCCAAGCTTTACCAGAACCTGAAATCTTTCAGTGCCGGTGCTTCGGCTATCAGATTCGTAGCAGTCCCAACGGGTCAAGAAGGTAATGATGTTACCGTGACTGTTCAAAAGGTTGTTGTCGAGATAGATGGTGGTGTTGCTTCCATCTTTGGAGAATACACAGCTCAAGATCAGGCTTATCCTGTGAATGCTATCCCATCCAATAGTAACCCACAACCATTCGTGGCTTCTTCTGCAACTCCGCTCATTGGGGGGACTAACTTCCCAATGAATGCTGGAGACGGAACGAGTCAAATTGGTTTGACAGGTATGACAGAGAGATTACCTCTCGGGGCATTGCTCCAAGATAGTGATTTCTGCTGTGAAAACCCATTGAACGATCATGCTTCTGCCGTTAAAACAAGCCCGACTGGTCCACGGCCTATCCAGACTTTGATGCCGATGACTCAGCAAGGTGAGGAATTTGAAAGGTTTAACGGAGCTCCTGGTCAGCTTTTGGCTCTTTCAGATGGTCATCTCTGTATTGACACTTTCAGTTCATGGACAACTACAGACCCAACGGGTACGAGAAAGTATCGTATTTTCCGTGGTTCTGGTGCTGCTTATGTGTTGTCTGGGGATAATCCAGGTGGTCCGATTGACTGGGTATCTGATACATTCCCACCGTCTGCTCAACCTGTTCTTAAAGGTGGGGTGTTAGCGTGTCGGGCTATGTTGGTGAGAAACTTCCCAGAGCATTTCGACACCAGTTACCCGTCAGAGGGTGACGAAATTCAAATGGTCGTACTTACCCAAGGTCATATTGGGAACGGAAAATCCCAGATTGAGGGTATAACATTAGATGGTATAATTTCTCCATCAGGTTATGGAGAAGGTTATGCAGCAGCTGACAGGTACAGGATAAGTGGTCACCCGATGTTTAGGGGCTTCACTCGTCAAGTGCCGGATTTGGCTGATGTTCAATTAGCGGTTTACCCGGATAGTCTCCGGGAACCAGAATAACGTCTTAGGAGGACAAAGAAATGAAACATGTTTTATTTTTGATGCTTTTGGTGGCTTTTATGGTGAGCGGTTGTTCAACCATGGATTACTTCAAACGAGCAGAGAACCAACAGGTTCTGATGGATGCTGGTGTTACCTGTTTTGCAAGTGACAACTACACGATTGGTATTGAGTATGGTTTAACCAGAGATGGTGAAACAATTACGAATGCTACTCAAGTTGGTGGGGTCATCGGTTGTGACAATAAGAAGTTTTCGGTTATTTGTGATGTTACCAAGAAGCCTGGTGAGAACCCCTGTCCTAATATAAGATCATTTACCGAAGACCCACCACCTAATGCTGATGCCGAAGTTGCTCCTGAAGTAATACCTGAGCCTGTCCCAGCAGTAATACCTGAAGTAATACCCGAAGTAACACCTGAAAAAGTTGTTGAAGAACCTATAGCTATAGAGTGCTTAAACAGAGATGTCCTTGCTTTAATTTGTGAGATCAGAGGAACTCAATCGTTTATACACAGAGATGTTCCCGGTGAAATTTGGATGGCAACTCAAAATGGCTGATAGTCCTTATGATATCAAAACTTCAATGACCGTTGGTGCGGTCATTGACTTTTTGAATAGTTTGCTCCTGATAGACAGGGGAGCTGTAACCGAGCTGGTAGGGGCTAGAGTCCTATGTAACGACTCTATGGCCAATCATCCTTCGGTACAGGTATCTGCTGACCCGAACGGTAAAAATGCTGCTGTGGGCTTCTTAGGTGTCCTGAATGGTATTTTTGGAGCAGATTATGAAGGCTGGGGTCAAATCATGATTGAGTTTGATGATGATACTAATCTCATCCAAAAATTCGTGAAGACTTCACCCGTGCAAAGAAAGTGGGGGTCATGCCTTTTATAAAACGAGAAGACCTCGACAAGAAAGTTAGGGCTCCCCATGAGAAGTCCTATAAAGCTAAATTAAAGAAAGCTTTAACTGATCCATTGATAACTCCTGAAGACCGGGAGCATATCAAAGAACAGTTAGCCACTCTCGGGAAACCGAAAGTGTATCGTAGAGATTCACCCATTAAACCAGGTGCTGTTGACCTGTCTTAGGGTAACATAGTCTCGGTTGTCCTTTCGGATGACCTTTGACAAGGAGGAAAGATGAAGAAAATATTGCTTGTGATGATGATGTTCCTGTTGCTGACCTCAGTTGGTCTGGCAGAAGATAACACGGAGCAAGAACCTACGGATCTAGTCCCAATTGTGGGAGTAGACGGACCAATTGAAGTTGCTGCTGTGGAGATTGCTACCGTAGTGGTAGTAGCTCCTGTAGAATCCACGGAGGTACCGGCTGATGCTGAACTTACTCCGGCAGTAGACGAACCTATACTAAAGGTTATTCCGGCTATTATAAAAGAATTGCCCAACATGCCGGATATTGAGAAGGTTACTGAGATTGCAGAAGAAGAAGGTGCTCCTTGGGGTACTTATGGTGGTGTTTTGGTATTGATCCTAGCAGCTATTGTTGGTTTCATTAAAGTACAACGAAAAAAAGAAAAAAACTTGAAATAGATTGTTGTGAGCCTGAGCAAAAAACCCCGATAGGTTCATCCTATCGGGGTTTTGTTGTTGGGTATTGGTGTTATTTGCCCTCAGTAATGAGAACTGTGGACTTGGCACCTTCAGCTTGTCGGGCAGTATTGTTCTTGTAGTCTATAATCATAGGGAACGGGTAGGTCGTGACCTTGGATTCAACGTAGACTGGAGCCATCTTCATAACCCCCTGATCTTTCACGGCACACATAACCCAAGTGGCAGCCGTAGTCTTAGATGAAAACATACCATTTGGTTCAGCTTGTTCAATGATTGCACTGGAACCATTATAGAGTCTTTTTAGAGGGTTCGTCAGTTGTACGTCATAAGGTATAGGGAATCCAATAGAAGGGCAATCTCCTTCAATCATACCGGTGTTGCTTCTCCAGATTGTATGGGTGGCAACTGTTTTGTTTCTGGCCTGATAGATTTGAGTGTAGACCGATCTTTCTCGACTATCATCAAACCACGGGATAGGGTGGACTTTGGCATACTGTTCCTGTTGGCTGTTGACTTTGATAGCATCTTGACGTTCTTGGCTGCTTGAGCCACCACATCCACCGTCGGCTCCGATGAGCATAGTGAACATGGCCAGAATGATGACAATGTAAAGTACACGTTTAAAGTTTATCATAATTATCTACCTCCTTCGGTAATAATAACACTGGGTTTTGCAACAAGGTCCGCTGGAAAAACTCGGTTGGTTTCGTAATCTACGTTGACAGGGTAGGGGTAGGTCGTCACCTTACCTTCAACGTAAACAGGCATCATTTTGGCAATCCCTTGATCCATGAAAGCACACATAATCCAGGTAGCTGCTGTAGTCTTTGACGAAAATAGTCCGTTAGGTTCAGCTTGTTCAACTGTCCCATCCACATAATCATCTGCACGGCCAAGGCTTAATAAGGTTATCTTCTCAGGGTTTGTCAATTGGACATCGTAGGGTATAGGGAAGCCGATGGACGGACAATCTCCTTCAATGATACTCATACTTCCACGCCAGACAGTATGGGTAGCCACAGCTTTGTTTCTGGCTTTGTATATCTGGGTATAGACCGACCTCTCTCTACTGTAGTCGAAGAACGGCACGGGTTGAGTTTTGGAATACTGCTCCTGTTGAGCATTGACAGCTTTCGAGTCTTCCATTTCCTGTTGGACACTGGAAGTGTCTACACAGCCAGTTAAGGCCAGTAGGGTCATCATAATGATGAATAGAATAAAGTTTTTCATAGCACAAGTTTCCTTTCGTTAGGGTTAAGTTAGAGGCCACAGATTCCACGAACCACGGCTGGAACAGCACTTTGGGTCGTAGCCATCTGAGCAATAATACACAATTGGTTTTTGATAGCAGCACGTTGGATCTCCAACGACTGAGCAAGCTGAGGCTGGTTATCTATGTTAGCTTGGGCAATACGACTCCCAAGGCCAGCATAGCTGGTTTGCATGGTCAGCATTTCTTGCATTTTGCCTTCGGTGTACTGGAATGAGGTTTTCGTGATAATGCGGTCTCCGTAGAGGAATGCAGGTCTCACGGCCATACTCAGGCCACCAAGGACGAGGCTAATGAGGAAGAGGCCAATAATAATCTTGAACCCCAACCACATACCTTTTCCAGCATGGTAATTGGCTTCTTTGTAATTTTCTTCATACTCACGGTCAAATTTGGACATTTCAGTTCCTTTCAGTTAAAGTTTCATTACTTTTACTACTACCCCATAATGAGATAGAATTAAATCTTTTACAACTTGTTTGTAGATGATACCAACCTCCCATCTTTTATCACCTTGATTCCATTTTCTAGCCCTTGGAGGGACTTTAGTTTTCAATTCAGTTAAGAATGTTTCATTATAAGGAGTCTTGACAAGTAAAGTGTTTCCGTTACGAGTCAGGGCATCTGGCTCGATAGTACCCTTGTAGGGTTTCTTGACAGACTTGGTGTTTTTGTGTTGATACCGATGGAGATCTCCCCATTGATACTTACGGAGTTTCCAAACACCCGTAGTCCAATCTTCTTTCAACCCACAGGCCAAACTTCTTCCATAAAAGATACCAAGGATAATATCCAAGTGTTCTCTTTGTTTAAATGGGATGTTCCAGATATATTTCCTGCCTATTTTCAAATCCGTTTTGATACTACCTGGGATTTCAAGAAGGGCTGCATTCATTTTCCATTTTGATCCTTTGACAGCTACAGAATACATCTGGATTTCTTCATCCTTGGTGATGGTTACTTCTGTTCGGTCAGTTTCCAGACGATCAGCCAGCTCAGTATAACCAAGTTCACGGATCATTCTGGAACATTTGAAGACTTCTTCCTTGTTATGATACTGACAGGAAGCCCAATAGATCAGCAAATTAGAGCCCTTACGAGCATTTGTGTGTTTATAATTGACGAGTTTTCTGAATCCTAAGATGATATGGTCAGGAAGTTTAGAGATCATCAAGAGGCCAAGAGTGGACATTACCATCTCAGATGTAGTTTCATGGAGAGGGTCATAATACCGTTTAGAGCAAGTCGGACCAATGCCGTGCTCAACAGACTCTGCATCCGTTAAGGATTTCCCACATATACAACAGCGGGTGGCAGTGATTTGGGTAATTTGATTTAAAGCCTCCATAGTCTTATACCACGAAATCTATGGCAATACGGGTCAAGTCCTCAATAATCGGCTTGAAGGCATCTGGATTGCTAAAATCGGTATTGGTTGTGATTTTGAACTGGCTGGGGTATTTACTAATAAGAGTAGCAAAACCATTGTTCTCTGCCCATTTCTTCAAAGTGGCATAAGATTGGAAATCATAGCTTTCAACATGGATAGTAATTTTGAATCTGTCAGAACCTATTTTAAACAGGATTTTCTGGTCAACAGTTCTAGTGTCTTTCAGACCTTTTATAAGTTTAGTATCTTCTATAATTTCGATTTTTGTTTTAGCCATTGTGTTCTCCTTTTAGAACTGCTATCGTTTTATTCTTACTACAACAACCCACGACTTTTGAAAACTAAGCCGTGAGATGGATTTGGCTTAGTTTCTTATTTTTGTGGGTTGTTGGGGTGTAGTATAGAAACATTAACAATGAAGGAGAACAAATGTCACTTTTAATGTTACAAGATGCTGAGGACATTGCTCGAAAGAATCGTCCTTGGTCTATAAGGCTGGAATTCACAGGAGTCAATGCCAATAACAAGACAGGTATTAGTGACAAGTACTGGTATGCTACCGGTCGGGGGCTGAATGAAGCAGTCGAGGTTGGTTGGGGTGCCTTTGGAAGTAAACCACAAACACAACTCACAACATGGGCTGAGTTACAGAACAGAGTACCGGACAAGCTCGCCAAGGGCTATATGTACGTTGCTCATCCTTTTGTCCGAATGTCCGCTGGTAACATAGCCAAGATACTCGGTCAGACTCCTGTAGCCCCTCAGCCTATCTCACCTAAAACGGCAACACCAGCAAAACCGAAGCTGGTGGCCTTGCCGTCCCAATCTTGGGTGATGGGTGCAACTCAAATAGCTTTAGGTAAGCCTTGGGATTTGATCTATAGCCTCAAAATATCTCTTGACGGGACGAAGGTTAAGGGCTTTAAAGCACTGGATAAAAAAGGTAATGAAGTCTTGATGTTCGATGAAGATGGTGGACGGGAATTTGCCATTGATTATGATCTTGACATAGATTTTACATAAATAGATAGATTTTGGCTTAGTTTTCATTTTTTGGGGGTTGTTGTAGTAAGAAGGCAACAAAGCCCTCGAACAAAGGAGTCAGACAATGAAAAAATTAACTTTAACAATAATGGCAATGATCTTAGTAAGCGTCTTAACAGGATGCGGAACTACTGTCGTAAATACAGCAGGAAGTTCTTATGTAGATGGTGACACAGACGGCTCGGAAGTCACCGAGGATAATGAAGGTGGGAACATCCCTCTCCCTGACGGTGACACAGACGAAGTTACTGAGGAAGGTGAAGACACCGAAGTTACAGAGGATGCTGAGGGTGACACAAACGAAGATGCCGAAGTTACTGAGGAAGAAATTGAGGAATCAGAAAATTTTGATGGTGATACAGACGAAGATGCCGAAGCTGCCGATGATGAAGATTCGGAAAATGACTTGATAAGTCTAATGTGGCAAAACCCTCCCTCCCCTGATAATGAGATGTCTTGGCAGGAGGCAAAGGTTTATTGTGATGAATTAGTCCACGAAGGATACGAAGATTGGCACTTACCTACAGTTAATGACCTACGTTCGTTGATTGTAGGATGCCCCACAACCGAAACAGGTGGTGAGTGTGGTGTTACGAATGAATGTCTCGAACCAGAATGCTACGAACATTCTAAATGTGCCCCTCAAGAATGTCCTTTGTGGGAAGGTCCTAGTCAAGGATGTTACTTAATACCTAATCTTTTCGGTTGCTCTAGCTCTTGGTCCTCAAATGAAACAAGTGATGGTGCATGGCTAGTTGGTTTTGAAGGAGCCGATGTTTTAAATATGGAAGTTGCAGTTGGTAAAAGTGGTGTACGTTGTGTACGTGAAACGAATGGTATCTTATAATGCCTATTTATAGAGTAGCCATAACGGTCAGCCCTGACCCTACAGATGATACTCCACAATACCGAGAGGTCACTGCCGATAGTGACCTCTTGGCTATTGGTGAGGCTCTCAAATTAGCCCACACAATGACCCCACCCAAGGCTCCGAAAGAAGTTTGGGTTCATGCTTGGGGTAAAGTTTTCCATGTGATAGAAACCCCTAATGGGTAAGGTTATCTTATTATAACTCCCCCTGCCTATAAGAGGTGGCACTTGTGAATGATTTTGTAGACGTTGAAAATGTTAGAACAGAGGGCAAATATATTGTCATTTTTGAAAAAAGCTCAGGGAAGACTCCAGAGTATGGTTCACTATCCCAATTAAAGATTGGGGATATTGTATGTATCCATAATTCCGAAGGGCATCAATCATTAAAAGTCGGTAAGATAACTGGTTCTAAATGGACAAAAAAGATACGTTCGGTATCAACAAATTATCAAGGGTTTGTCCTTACCCCCTCACAGATCATAGACACCCGAACTATTCGGCGTATTTTACGATTGAAACTTGGTGAAAAACCTACCCTGACATTAGAAGAACGTGATGACAAAGAAGAGTGAGGTTTCTATGAAGATTCAAATCATGAGTGATATTCATGCCGAGTTCCATCAAGATCGTGGGCATTCCTTCGTGCAGAGCTTGACCCCTAATGACACCGATGTATTGGTAATTGCCGGAGATTTCGGTTTAATGAGCCAATACTCAGAACTCATACCTATCTTAGTTGATAAATACCCGCATATTGTTCTCGTTGTCGGCAACCATGAGTTCTATAATAGTGATAGAGAAACTGTCATGGCCGAGCTAGGAAAACTGTTACTTAAATATGATAATTTTCATGTTCTGGAAGATAGTCATGTTACCATTGACGGCCAACGATTCATCGGTTCAACTCTGTGGTTCCCTGATACGAAGTCAGCTCGTCCTAATTGGAGGATGCTTAATGATTTTAATGTTATACATGGTTTCCGGGACTGGGTGTTTGAAGTAAACACTAAATCTGTAGAGTTTCTCGTAAAAAATGTGAAACCTACAGATATTGTTGTGACTCATCATCTGCCGACTGCTCAGGCTTCTGACAAGAAGTGGTGGGACTCTCCATTGCAACCTTTCTTTGTTTGTAATATGGAGCGTGTTCTTATTATGCAGCATCCGAAACTGTGGGTGTTTGGCCATACCCATGACAATTACAATAATCTGTTCCTTCTCCCTTCGAGGCAACGTACTCGGCTGATCTGTAATCCTTTTGGGTATGCTGGTGAAAACCCTGACTATCAAGACAATCTGGTCATCGAAGTATGAGGATAGCTATTGTTGGATCTCGTCAATGTGATGCTCAAGGGGCAGTTGAGTACCTAATAGGCTCTCTGGCTGCAAAAGACCCTGACATAACCATAGTATCAGGTGGGGCTCGTGGAGTGGATTCATGGGCTGCTCAGGCAGCAGAACGGGCAGGTTTGAAGGTTGGAGTTTATCTGGCTGATTAGAATACTCATGGTAAAGGAGCAGGTTTCATTCGGAACACTACCATTGTTGAAGAGTCTGATAAAGTGATTGCTTTTTGGGATGGTGTGAGCCGAGGGACCAACGACACCATTAGAAAAGCTCAGAGTGCTGATAAACTGGCTAAGGTTTTTATGGTTAAAGCCCTATAATAACCTAAAGTAGAGTTAGTAGGTGTTAGAGGAGTTTTTAACATGAGTGATAGCCAATTTGATATAGCCCATCGTGGTGCTGAAAACATTACGAAAGCATTTTCAAAAAGAGTTGAGAAATATGCTAAACCTTATATGAGGCATTTGACGGCTGAGATCCTTGGTGCGGGAGTCCCTTCCCAATACATGCAGTATGCTTTCCGTATAGTTTTTGAAGGTCGACGTGGATGGAAAGTCCCTCCCAAATACAAATCTGCTATATTTGCTATGAACCGTGTTGTGATTGACAAGCTATTAGTCCCAAACTACAATCGAAATGCAATTGCAGACAAAGATTACAGTGCTAATATGAATGAGGCTCTTGTGGAGACGGGTAAGTGGGTTTTGACTCAGCTTGCCAAGAATCTCCAAAACGATTATAATAAAATTGCCGGTAAACAAGCCAAACTAGCTGTGCGGGAGATGCCTGATCTTTCGTACAATGAATGGCTTGAGGAATACAAAGACCTTATTTCCCATCTATCTTCTTTATATTTAGGTGGGACTCGGACTGCAAACATACTTAATGCCATCCTTCATTAAAATTCTTTTGGGGTAAGATAAGAAACTGTTTTGATAACCCTCTTTGCAAGGGAGATGCATCTCTATGTCTATGGAACAAGTTCAAGCTGCTTTAAAGAAGTTAATGACCCGAAAAGATTTAACAGTCAAACCAACCAAACACCTTAAACCTACATTTACAGACTTCGATGGCTCTGAGAAACCATTAAAAGTCAGGTATTACCAGATTCAGGGAATGCTTCATCTGGTTTTGATGAGGAATTTTGTCCTTGGTGATGATACGGGTTTGGGAAAAACCTTGGAGGCTATCGTAGCCCTCTGTTACATTTGGGAAAAGGAGCCAGATCGAAAAGTTATTATCCTGACTACCAAGTCAGCCACGAAACAATGGGCTGGGGAATTCTCGAAGTTCACCACCGGGGTTACAACATTCCTTGGTATGGGGACTCCTGTTGCCCGTACAAAAGCCCGTGAAGCTTTTGCTGCTTCAACTGGACCCACGGTAATGATTATGGGATACCGGTCGGCAGTTCAAGATTTCACACACCTTCAACATTTCGATGATTACATCATGATCTGTGATGAAGCTACCGCCTTCAAAAACCCCAAGACTCAGGTTCACCAAGTATGTCGGCATATGGCTGACCGATCTGCCAGAGCTTGGGGCTTAACAGCCACTCTCATTAAAAACAACCTGCTGGAAGGTTACGGAATTTATCAGGTGTTAGTGCCTGAGTTGTTCCAGATGACCTACAATCAGTTTATGATGTATTACTGCTTGGTTCGGATGCAGAAACTTCCAAGAAGTAACCGACAGATCCCCGTCGTTATTGGGTATGCCAAACCTAGAGTTTTGGAATTCAAAGATAACATTGCCCCTTATTTCTTGGGGAGGCCAAAATATGAAGTGGCTTCTGAGCTGCCTTCTTTGTTGATTCAAACTCTTAATGTTGAGATGACTGGTGAGCAGGACGACAGATACAAAGATGCTCTGGATGGATTGCTGGAGATTGGGACAGAAGCAGGACTAGAAGAAAAAGAAGTTTCTAAACTCACAGCAGTTACATACTGTCAAGAGATTGTCAATGATTTGGAACTGATTGGAGCAATGGATTGTAAATCTCCGAAGTTGGAGACCTTGATAGAACTGCTCTCTGACGGAGATTTTGCAGAAGAAAATGTTATCATTTTCAGCCGATTCCGGAAAATGGTAGATATTATTATGCCTCGTCTGGCTAAAGCCAAAATCCCTGCTGTTCGAATCACAGGTTCAGAAGGAGCAGATGAACGAGAGGACGCCAAAGCTGCTTTCCAAGACCCTAATAATCCTGTCAGGGTGGTTTGTATCACAATGGCTGGTTCGGATGCCATTAACTTGCAGGCTGCTAAGGCTTTGATTTGTTATGATACTCCGTGGTCGGCTGGTGATTTCATCCAGTTGATCGGACGGATGATCCGCATTGGTAGTCTCCACGATACTTGTTATGCTATCCATCTTGTAGCCAAGAGTTTCCAGCATAAGATTACGATTGACAAAAGGGTTATGGAAGTGTTGGGTAAGAAGATGAAGCTGATTGAGATGGTTCTTGGTAAACGCTTCAAAGGAGAGGATGATTCCTCTGTTATTGAAGTTCAGAATGACATCTCAGACATTTTCAATGGATTATTGGATGATGCCCGTGGAGGCCGATAAATGAATGATTACCCACAAGGTGATGGACTTCCCAACTGCCCGTTTTGTCATGGCAGAGGAGTTGTTCCTGTAACAAAAGAAGAACGACCTCCAATGGCTATTGGGGAAGTTACGAAGTTTTGCAACTGTGTGTTGATTCGAGATGTCATGCATAATCTTGAACGAGGCTGGAAAGGGCTATCGAAAGCTAAACCTATCAAGTCCTCTCCTTTGGCTGGCAGGCACACAGAAAACCTGATGATTACTTCTTCAACTTTTCAAATGAAAGAACATATTAGGCATATTGCTGCCCGGATGGGGCCACGGTGGAATTTCCTCGTGGTTTCCGATGCAACTCTTATGGATGCTTGGCTTTCTAAAGGTCTGGATGTTTATGACCCTGATATCTCAGGTATGAGAGATGATGAACGTCGAAGATTAGACAAATCTCCTATTGAGGCTTTGTCTGAATTGGTAGAGCACCCAGCTCTCTTGATTGTTTGTCTGGGAGTTAAAGCTGCTCGAAATTCAGCTATGCCGGAAGTTCTTTTGGAGACTCTGACATTGCGGGAGTTCCGAGACAAAAAGACTTGGCTGATAGATCAGCCTGTGTATCCCTTGATGGAAGGGCATATCTCTTATAGTCCTTATGTCGGAAGCCATATTGAAGATTGGGAAGCCGTTGCTTTAGATGAAGGTATTCAGAAAATGGATATGGGGACTGATGCTCCGGGTGAAAGAGCACCAACGGCTGCACGAAAAGATAAAGCCCCTCCTCCCTCTAAAAGAGCAAACGTGATCCGAGCCCCTGTCCAAAGAACCGAGGAGATTTCAAACACTCCTGGTGATGATTGGGCTAGTGACGAACTTCGAAAGATGGAGAAGAATGCTCGTAATAAGAAATGGAAGGGCAAAAAATAAATGAAAACACTATTAAGATCCACATTCATAGGTGCTCCGGGTGATAATCCTGATTTATTTCTCCGAAATTACATTAAATTAGATGATTCAGGGTTACATTTTGATCTTCCTGAAGACGTGGTTATTTGGGAGTTCGTGAAACAATTTGTTCGGGCACATAACCACGCCCCTGATCTGACTACTTTAAAAACTCAGTTTGCTCGAACGAATGAGGATACGGTTACTGAACGTCTTCGAGTCTTGGAAAATATCAAAGGCTTCTCTCAGGGTGATTTTGATACCCGATTAGGAGCTAAAGTTGAAGAGCGTCGTATCCGTGAAGTCACAGAACTGATGAAAGACTCCAGTACTATCTTAACGACAGGGCTGGAGATCAGGAATGGCAAAGAGAAAAGGATACTGAAAGGACCGATGGAAGCGGTTCATTATTTCTTAGAGAAAAGTCATTCCGTTGTTGCTCCTTCTTCTGGTTCCCGGCTTTCAGGTGAGGTAACGGGAGATGGAGAAGACTTCTCCCGCCGGTATGAGAAAGTTGAAGCTGACCCTCTGGCTGGAATCGGTCAGCATACTGGACTAACTCAGATAGATGTTGCTACCAATGGGGCCAGAAAGTTTGAGCTGTGGATTCATGCAGCTTTTACAGGTGGTATGAAATCCACTTGGGTTCTTAATTGGATTTACAATCAGGCTATTTACCATCTCCATTCTAATCTGTTATTCAGTCTGGAGATGCCTTATATCCAATGCCGTAATATCCTGTGGGCTATCCACAGTAGTCACCCTAAATTCAGGCTTATCAGATATTTCCTTGGCCTTCAATCTAACCCAACAGAAACAGTCGGGTTGAATTATGAACAAATCCGTGATGGGACGCTGGAGCCGAATGCTAGAAAGTTCCTGTTTGATTATGTCACACCTGATTACAATGGTAAACCTGTTGATGTGGATACCTGTCCTCTGACGGGTGATAAATATCACGACCCTCAGACTAAAGAAATTTTGACTTGTACTGTGGATGAGTTTGGCAAACCTCATCCTAAGTCAAGTGACTACGGAAAAATATTCATTGAGGTTGCAGACCCGACCAAAATGGACTTCACGATGGACCAGCTCAGGCAGAAGGCCGAGCTTATCTATTCTAAAACTCCATTCAGGATGATTGTCATCGATCACGTTAGTTTACTTTCACCTCGTAAATGGGTGGCAAGTCGTACTGACCGAGATAATGAGATCATTCGTGATACAAAGAAGTTGGCTATGTCATTCAATCGTGGTGCAGGAATGGCTGTTGTGGCATTGTTCCAGATATCTCGTGAGGGTTACAGGTCGGCTCTGAAGATCAAGGAGAAAACGGGTACGGCTCGATATGAAGTTACGGCTTTATCTTATGCCAATGAAGCTGAGAGGTCAGCGGATATTGTCACATCCTCGTGGATTGATGATGATCTGATGGGAGCTAACAGGGTTCAGTTCCAGTGCTTAAAATCTCGTGATCAGAAGCCCTTTGAGATGTTCTTAGCTCGTGTAGAATGGCCTTGTCGTCGTGTACTGACATGTTTCGATATGCCAATGACGACTAATCAAAATCAAGCTGTTGGAGCTGAAGTTGATGCCGCAGTGAATATTTTAGATTTATGAGAGTTATAACTGTTGGTAGAACCCCATTGATTAAGACCACCCCGATGAACTGTGCTATATTGGGTACAGGAGCTTTAAACATCGATGGGTGTAGGATTGGGGAAGACCAGCAGAATCCTGGAGGTCGTTGGCCTGCTAATGTTATTTTGAGTCACCCTAAAGAGTGTCGATCTGGGTATTGTATATCAAGTTGTCCAGTGAAACAACTGGATATTGACAGCCTTGAAGCAGGTATCCATGCTGCGGGTAATAAGAAGAAGGCTTCGACCACGAAAAAAGGTAATACTTTTCACTTTGAAGCTTTCGATCACAACCCTGACTATTATAATGATTCAGGTGGTGCTTCACGATTTTTTAAATGCTTAAAGGAAGATGAGTTTATGAATATCCCACAAGAACTTTTAGATTACCTCTTAACGATGATCTCTACTCCTGATATGAAAGCTCTTTACAACGATGACATCAGTACCTGGAAGGTCGGGGAAGAAAAAGATAATTCATATCCAGGGCTTGTAGCTTATGGGCAACCGACTGAGGAACAAGCAGCAGATCTGAAAAGAGTTTTAATGCCTGGTGCTCATCTTTTACTGATTGCCCCAGAGTCAGAACCAACAGGGCATACTGGAACTTGTAGGGTTGAGGATGCAGGCTTTGAAATTCGTGATGCTATCCTATGGATCAGAGAAGCAGGTCATTTCCATTATGTTCCCAAAGCTTCACGTTCAGAACGTGAAGCAGGCTGTCAAACAGTTTCTGTAAGTGGTGCTGAGGCTGTAGGGCGTAAAGAGGGGTCTGATGGTTTAGATAGTCCACGAGCAGGGGCTATTAAGAACTTCCATCCTTGTTTACACCCTGATACATTAGTGATGACTATAAGAGGTTATCGTCCTATAGGTGAAATAAAAATTGGAGATCAGGTGTTTAGTGCTGATGGGGGATTTCATATTGTAAAGGATGTTAGCCGTCACCTTTACACTTCTAGTCACCTGTATGACATTGGTGTTCATGGGACTAATTATTCGGCCCCCTCTTCAGATAACCACCCCTATTTAATATGGAGACCTGAACGAAAACGGAATTCCATTGTAGGAGGTTGTGCTTCTTGGATTGAGGCAAAAGATATTAAAAAAGGGGATTATACCATGACTCCTTTATGTAATTCATTTTCTACTGATGTGATATATCCTGATGATATTGAACTTTGGTTTATGTTTGGATTGTATTTAGCTGATGGGGTTCTTCAACAGGCAGGACATGGATCTAACAGATATCCTTCGTATTCATTGGGTCTTGATAAACCCCAACTAATTAAAAGAGTACAAAAATATTTTGAAAATACTGGTGTGAATGTTGGGGTTTATCCAAAATCTCGAAGTAAAGCAGTTCAATTAATAGCTTTTAATCCCAAAATAGGGCAGATGTTTGATTTGTATGGGGGTCAACATGCAGATACTAAAACATTAGCTCCTGACTTACTTGTAGCTAATGTTTCAATTAAAAAAGCAATTTTGGATGGGTATTTGGCAGGAGATGGTTGTCAAGTAAAAGGCCGTTTATACAAACAAGCTAAAACGGTTTCTCCTGATCTTGCTTCCTTGATGGCTTTATTAGGAGATTCTATAGGGTATCGGACTAATTTGTTCAGATATGACCCCTTAATGGGTAAGGGTATTGGAGATCGAAAATTTAAGACTACACTACCAACTTACCATTTATATTTTTATAGTCAAAATCAGAAACGGGTTGACCGTAAAAACTCACGTCCTACTTATATCGAGTATCAAGGCCAAACATACCTTCTTCGATATGTTAAAGAAATCAAATCTGTTAGTTATACTGGGGTCGTTGTCAATTTGACTGTAGAAGGGTCACCAACTTTTCAAACCGTTGTAGGAATGAGCCATAATACGGTTAAGCCTATTAAGTTGATGGAATGTTTATTGGATGGTATTCCTGTGGATAATGGTCCAGTAATGGACCCGTTTATGGGCAGCGGCTCAACTGGGATTGCGTGTCTCCATACTGGCCATGATTTTATTGGGACTGATAGAGAAAAAGATTATGTTGGTATTGCTACTTCCCGAATTCGTCACTGGGATAGTGAACAGGGGTATATAAATAGAGAAGTGGTTTCAGATTTCAAATCCGAAACCGAAGAAAAAGAACCTGTGGATTTGTGGGATATGGAAGATTAAGCTTAGTTTTCCCTGTCCGTGGGTTGTTGATGTAGGAGGATAACATGACAAAAAAATTAACTCAAGCAGAAACTGATTATAACACTGAAATCATGATTCATCGGACGGATGTTTTTGAACAAATGCAGATTGTATCTGATGAGATAGAACATCGTCAGGCTACTCATGATCTATCCAAGAGTAGTGATGAGGAATTCTCAACATACGCCGAGGTTATTCCTAAAGTCAAAGGGCTACCATTTGGATCACCAGAGGCCAGAACGATCATAAAAGAACTGGGTCCTGCTCTTAAACACCATTATGAAAACAACAGACATCATCCTGAGCATTTCAAGGACGGAGTTGCAGGGATGCATTTGATTGATATAATTGAGATGGTCTGTGATTGGGTGGCTGTATCTGGAGCCAAAGGCACTGATGTCAGAAAAGGAATGATAGAAGTTCTGTTTCCCAAGCACGGGATCGAAGAACCTCTGGCCACAATCCTTTTAAACACTGTGGATTTCTTGGAAAAAGGTGACAACGAATGAAAAATAGCATTACAGTACAAATAACAGATGGCATTATTGAAATTGGCATCAACAAGAATGTGGCCATCGATACAACATCTTTGATAAGGATGCAAACCCAAGAAGGTTGGGAGACAGGACTTAGCAGGGTTATATCAAGACTCCTTGACCCATTAGCCTCGGAGGTTCAGAAAGAATTGGAACAAACACTCCATCAAACAATTATTTATGATGGTTTTAATTATAAGGTAAATGAATGACCCACTATTATCTATGTGCCTTCTGTGGGCAAAAATGGACTGAGGATGAGGCAGCATTGTTACCTCAGAGTGACAGTACCGCATCGATGCCTATATGTTGTGGTTATCCTATTTTTCAACAAACTTGGGAAGGTGAAGAACTATCCGATTGGATATCAGAAGCCGTGGCCGAAGCCGTGGGAGAAAAGGATTGATAAATGTCTAAACTTTTAACCACTGATAAAGAGAGAAAAGATTTATCTTTTCTGGACTGGAGTTCTGAATCTATTGGTAATGCTGTTAAAGATTCTGCTGTTAAAATATGCCAGTATAACAAAGCTCCTTACGATGCATCAGGTAAAGATCTAATTCGTCTGAAAGCTGCTATGCTCGTAGTCCTTAATATTATGGAAAAGTCAAATGCTGAGACATTTACCCAAGAGATGCTTGATGTAACAATCAAAGAGGTAAATATCGGAGATTACCAGATGAAGGTAACTAAGGTGAAAAGATGAAACAGAACCCAGTTCCACAAACACTCCATTATGTTGGGGGCTTGTATGTACGAACATCTTCTATTTCCTTTTTCATCTGTCCCATACGAACCCACACACTTTTCCCTGGTTTAAAGGATGTCCACAAATGAACAGCCTTTTTCCAAATACGGAAATCATTAGCTTTCTTAGCCCTAATAGGGTATTGGTCGATAATACTAACCAAGGTAGGACAGTCGGCTTTAGTATCTACTATCCAAACCATACAAGGCTTACTATTCCCATTTCTCGATCTGTCAGGTTTCAATCTACCAAGTTGGAGTTTATTGACAATCTCAGTCAAAATAGGGGTGTCATCATCTCGAAGTTTCAACGAGAAGGCACAACCGAAATATGCACCTTTTCGAACTTTGTGGATTCGAAAACACCCTTCTCCGGCAATGAAACCTGCCAACCAATGTCCGAAACCATTAGTCAAGACAGGAGTAGGAGTTGGTGGGGGTGGTTGATAGGGGCCGCAGATAGGACGTGGAGACAGACCTTGTGTACGTGCTTTATAATGGCATTCTTTGGAACACAAAGGAAGTCCTGCATCAGCTTTTTTAGCTGTCGAGGGAGGGCGTTCAAAAACAGTTCCACAGATAACACAGGTGTAAGATTTAGATTTTTTAAGTTGTTGGGCTCGGAATTTATACGAGCATTTACGGGAGCATGTGGTTTGTCTTCCGTGTTTAAGACGTTTAGGATCAGCTTGATAGGTTTTTTTACATATCGGGCATGTTCTAGTTTGCATTATTAAACCTCCTGTGATACTGTATCATGGACTAGGTTTTATTGTCAAGAGATAGGATGAAATAATGAAAAGGAAACAGAACCCCCGTAGGGTGGTTCCACAAACACTTCAATTGCTCATGGGAGATTGCAAAGAAAAAATGCAATCTTTTGCTGAAGGCAGTATTGGAAGTATTGTTTGTGATCCGCCCTATGGCTAACTTAGCTTATCCTTTATGAACAAGAAATGGGATAACCTTGATGAATGGAAGTCAGGGGCAGGGATGAGTAAACCTGGTATTGGCCAACGTGAGATTGAATGGCCTTCTTTAGGAGGAACTCAACCTTTCGGTGGAGCCAATCCAACATGTAAAGCCTGTGGTGGCCGTCTAAGAGGGGCTAAGAAATGTACCTGTGACGAACCAGAATGGGTTGTGGCTGGTGAACCTGTAGGAGACGGTGCAGACGCAGCCTTAAACATCTCCTTGGACAATATACACACTCAACAGGCTTGGCATCTGAATTGGTTGGTGGAAGCCTTCAGGGTATTGAAACCTGGAGGTGTCCTAAAAGCTTTCGGTGGCACCCGCACTTACCACCGGTTGGCAGCAGCTATGGAACAGGCAGGCTTTGTAGAAATTCATATGGATGCCTGGATATACGGATCTGGATTTCCGAAGTCATTAAACATATCAAAGGCTTTGGATAAGAAAATTGGAGTTGAACCACAAGTAATAGGAACTACAACAGGTAAAGGTGGGGATAATGTCAACAATCAATCCCGACCAGGCAAAGGTGATAGTCTTTCTGCCAAAGGGTGTGGAGCTTATGGGGCAGGGGTAAAACAAGTCAATATTCAAATACCACTGACCTTACCTACTTCGGATATTGCCAAGAAGTTTGAAGGCTATGGGACGGCACTCAAGCCCGCTTGGGAAATAATAGTGGTAGGGAGGAAACCAGAATGAACAAAGTGTTTGAAGAAAACGGAGAATGGTTTTTCAGATGTGGTCCTTTCCTAACGGAAAATGTTGCAACTAATCGTCTGGCGGAGCATACTGTAGAAACAGAGCCAGAGACTCAAAGAATAGTTACTCCTGAAAAAGTTTGTCGGGAGTGTGCTTATAAAAAATCATCGAAAATCTGGGAAGCTCTTATTTGTAGAGGTACTTGTGATAGTTGTGGGAAAGTAAATATACCTTTATGGGGGTAACAGTAATGGATCCTATAATTGAAAAAGATGGCCAATGGTTTTTTTCCGATGAGAATTGGTCGGATATTATTGGACCTTTTAATACCGAGGAAATAGCCAGACATCAGTTGGCAGAATATGTCAAATATCTGAATGAGGGTTCTGAGCTGATATGCAAAACGATGGCAGAGTGGATTAACAAATTGGCTGATGCTCACGATGCTGGGAAGAAAGTTACGTTAAACGATAACCCTCTGGACCGCTTGTTAGGGTTCAAAGTAGGTGGGACAACTATTTCAGTTTCTTTGGTTTTAGCCCAAGGACGAGGATGGAATACCACAGAAGGTCTTAAAGCTCTAAAACGTATTGATTTTGACGACTATTCTTTTGGACACTCTCTTCAGAGTCCTGGTAGAAGAGAAGCTCTTGTTACGAAATTATATCACGTAAAAAGGAAATATTGCAGGGGAGGAGACAGGAAATGAAAAGACTTGTAACAATGGGACATTGGACGACGTTCAACCGTATGTTGACCATCAAAGATGAAATCGTCGGTCACCCAAAATACCCTGGAGAATCTGAGGAGAAACTTTTGGCTTTGATGCCGTGGGCAAAAGACCGAGCAAATGACCCCATCTCAATCTCTACGGCTATGAGACCGCTCCTGTCTTTGGGTGTTGATAAAGTTTTCCTGCTCCTGAAAGTAAATATGCAACCTTACCAGTACCAAGAAGGACTAGAGTACGGCTTTCGGGTCATGAAACATGGTGCCCCTGATTATATTTCAGCACAGGAATTTCTTCAAAAAGCATCTAATGCTTTTAAGGACACGGGTGAAGAAAACCCTAAACTCACTCCTTTCAATGTTGTTTCCAGTTGTTACACCACAATACAAGCCCGAATGAAACAGCAAGGGAAAGAAGATCAGTGGGTTGATGAGAAGGACTGGCAGTTCCAAGAGTTCCTAAACGTGTTTGGGTTGTTTCCTGCCAATGATGCAACGATGGCACGAATTGATGGTTGGACAGGGAAACCTTTCCGAGGTCCTTTGACACGAGAACTTATGGTTGATGCTTTTGCAGCCATTGGTACAGATAGTGTTTCTACTCTTCTTGTTTCTGAGAAAACTCGTGGGACTCTCTTTCACGGCTTGGTTGTTAAATCTGAGGACGATGACCAGTATATTGACCTTGGTGGAAACTCCCTTTGGGGTGCTCATATTGAAACTGCTGATATCCCTGATAATAAGATATATTTTATCGGTGCAGATAAGGACAACCGTGTGCAGAGAGTAGATATTCAACAGAAGGAGAGTTAAAGATGGCAGAGAAACAATGCCCGTTTTGTAATGAACTTAGATTTGAAAAAACACAGGGTCTTGCAGCTTGTTTATTTGATGGATATCCTGTGAATAAAGGCCATAGGCTGATTGTTCCCATTCGACATGTTGAGGAGTTTTCGGATATCACAAGTGATGAGATGAGGGATATTTTAGAGCTGGCTCAGTTGGAAATAAAAAATCTTGTAAACGTAGATGGGGTAAATGTTGGATGGAATTTGGGATATGCTGCTGGACAGACTGTACCTCATATTCATTTACACGTCATCCCAAGGTTTTTAGGTGATGTCCCTGACCCTGTGGGTGGTATTCGGGGAGTTATCCCTGAAAAAAGGGTTTATGAAAAATGAACCCAGAGAATGCTTTAGAAGAGTGGCAAATGAAAACCCGGTCTGGTTACCCATTGGATCTTAAAATTCAAATGAGTCTTAGCCGGATTAGAAGTTGGTACGAACACCACCAAGGTAAAGTATCAGTGTCGTATTCAGGAGGTAAAGATTCCTCCGTCCTACTTCATCTGGTTCGTCAGTTGTATCCTAACACTCCGGCAGTATTTTGTGACACAGGATTAGAATACCCTGAAATCAGGAGGTTTGCCAGAGAAACAGAGAATGTAATTGTCCTCAAACCTAAGATGAACTTTCAAGAAGTTGTTAAGAAGTATGGATGGCCAGCTGTATCTAAACGGAATGCTCAGTATATCCATGAGGCTGGGTGTGGTTCTATTGGTTCGGCTACCCACACCCTCCGCTTAACAGGAATGACAAGCAAGGGTGAGTATTTATCCTTGGGCAAAATACCTAACAAGTGGTTGTATTTAGTAGATGAGGTTCGAGCTGGAAACCTGAAGATAAATCACCGTTGCTGTCATGTTATGAAGAAAGCACCTTTACATAAGCATATTAAGGAAACGGGACAGTATCCTTATGTCGGAGTCACAGCAACAGAGAGTAAAGACCGAGAACTATCTTGGAAAAGGTTTGGGTGTAATGCTTATAATATGAAGAACCCGATGTCTCGGCCATTAATGGCTTGGACAGAGCAAGATATATTGCAATACCTTCTGGATAATAAGTTAAAGATGTCCAGTGTCTATGGTAATATAGTTAAAGATGATACAGGGAAGCTTTCATTGACCGGAGTATCCCGGACAGGTTGCATGTTTTGTATGTTTGGTGCTCATATGGAGAAATACCCAAACAGGTTTGAGAAAATGAAAAAGACTCACCCAAAACAATGGGCTTTCATCACTCAAAAGATGGGTGGTGGTAAAGTCTTAGACTTGTTAAAAGTTCCGTGGGGAGACCCAGAGGATTTAAGTGTTTTTGAAATAATTGATTCATAGGTAAAAGAATGATAGTTATTACCGTAGCCCGAAAACCTATTTCAGGTTCTGTGGTGGGAAACATAGTCCAATGGGGTACTTGTGGACTCAATATTGATGCCTGCCGTATCGGATATGAAGACACCCCTAACGTAGCATCAAATCCATTGTTTCGAACACAACAAGGATATTCATTCAAGCATGGTTCAGACCGTGGGGCAGCTTTCCAAATTCAGAAAAAAGACGGTGACATCAAGATTAACCCTGCTGGCCGTTGGCCTTCTAATGTGATTTTGGGTCAAAATGCTGTAGCAGCAATGGATAAACAGTCTTCAGTTACAAAGAACATAGTCCGACACATGAGTTACCAACGGTCAGGTGGAGAATTCATTGATGGGATACCTTCTCAACCTGAGAAAGGCTGGCATGTGACTGAACCTAACAAACCTTCCAGATTCTTCAAGCAGGTAAAAGAATGATAGTTATTACCGTAGCCCGAAAACCTTTCCCGAAGACACTGGTGAGCAACATCCAGAAGAACGGGACAGGCTGCATCAACATTGATGCTTGCCGAATAACCCCAACAGGGGAATGGTTGGGTGGTGGGGACGAACGGCCTGAAACTATTGACAAGAAACAGAGTCATTGGAGTCAGCCGTGGATGCATCGTTCTGAAGATGCCAAACGTCATGCTGAAATGATGAAGGAAGATATCAAACGACATTCATTGATGGGTAGATTCCCTGCCAATATTATTTTGGAACATAACCCTGACTGTGTCTCTTTAGGTCTGGCCAAGATCAAAGGTTTTCCGCAAGTCAATGTTGATAAACTCCCTGTAGAAGAACGTATCCAATCTGGAGAACAACATGGCCACATCTGGGGTCGTGGTGTAGGGATTGGTGTGAAGGGTGTCAGCTATACCGTTGGGTTCGGTGACGAATCAGGTCAGGAATCCGTTGAATCTTGGGAGTGTGTGGGTGATTGTCCTGTACGGCAGATTGACGTACAGAGTGGCAACTCTTTATCTTCTGGTGGCCGAACTGCTAATATCTCTACTACTTCTAAAATCTATGGTGGTGGGAAAGGTTTGGGGCAGGATCTTTTAGCTGATGATGTGAAAGGAGACCCGGGCTACGGTGATTTAGGCGGGGCTTCCCGATATTTCAAACAGATAAAACAGGAGTCTAAATTGGAAAAAGGAATTAATGTATTATCTTTATTTGACGGGATGAGCTGCGGGCAAATAGCTCTTAACCGACTGGGCATTAAATATGATAAATACTTTGCCAGTGAGATTGATAAACATTCTATGGCCGTTACTATGCATAACTATCCCGACACAATTCAACTGGGTGATGTCACACAGGTATTTGCTAAAGACTTGCCTCAGATTGATCTCTTGATAGGTGGTTCTCCATGTTTTGTGGCTGGTACAAAAATCATTTGTGAAAAGGGTATTCGGTCAATTGAAGACATTTGTGTTGGTAATAAGGTGTTAACTCATAAAGGTCGTTACAAGAAAATTATAAGAATAGGTAATGATAGTAAGCCATTATGCACTTTATTAAGTCAAGGGGCCACTGAAACTACAACTACAGCCAATCACCCCTATTATGTCAGAACACGAAAAAAATTATGGAATAACAATAAAAGAACTTATGAATGGGTTTTTAGTGATCCTGAATGGGTAGAGGTTTGTGATATAAAAATTGGTGATTATATTGGGACACCGATCTTGAGAACTGAAAAAAACCCTTTAAACTTGTCTTCTGATGAATGTTATTTATTAGGGCTTTATATAGGAGATGGACATACGAGAAAAGACTACAGGACCTCAGAAAACCGACCTAATGATAGACATTGGCAGTTAATTATATCGGTAGGGAAACACGAAAAGGTTTCATTTAAGAAGAATATAAAACTAAAACATTCTTTTTACGAACATACCAAAAGTGTTTACAGGGCTGTTTTTTCCAGTAAACACCTAGTGAAAATAGCGGAGAAACATTGTGGGGTAGGGGCTAAAAACAAATATCTGTCTAAAATGCTGTTGGATTTACCAAAACCTTTATTAGAGAAAGTTCTGGAGGGTTATCTTTTTGCAGATGGTAGTTGTAGAAGAGAAACCTATAGGACCACAACAATTTCCAAGAGTCTGGTAGAAACTTTAGCATTAGCAGTAGCAAAAGTATATAGGACAACTTGTTCTATCGAGTATACAGTTAGACCTGCAAAGACCATCATTGAAGGACGTGTTGTAAACCAACAAAACACATATACAATAACTTACAGGAAATACCATACAAAACAATCTCGTGCTTGGGTCATTGAGGATGTAGTATGGAATCCAGTGAAGAAAATAAAAAATATAGGGGTAGTAGATACCGTTTATAACCTTGAGGTGGGTAAAGATAACTCCTATGTGGCTAATAACCATATAGTACATAATTGTCAGGGGTTCAGTTTTGCTGGGAAGCAGTTGAATTTCAAAGACCCTCGGAGTATGTTGTTCTTTGAGTTCGTTCGATTGCTCCGAGAATGCAAACCTAAATACTTCTTGTTAGAGAACGTCAAGATGAAACGAGAGTATGAGTATGCTATCACTGAGCTGTTAGGTGTAAGCTGTGCTCGAATCAATTCCAACCTTGTATCAGCTCAGAATCGTTCCCGTTTATACTGGACAAATATTCCAGGTGAAGGTGATTACGTTATTGGGAGTTTTATTGATCAGCCCGAAGACAAAGGAATCCTTCTTCAAGATATTTTGGAAGATAACCAGTTAAAAGAACCAGTGGTCTTGAGACCTGCTCGAAGTGAAGAAGGGAAAAGGATACGGAAAGAACATCAAGCTACACACGGTACTGATTATACTCCGTTCCAAGCTAAAGTCCAACTCCCTAGGACTGATGGGAAAGCAAATTGCCTTACCACTTCTCTCTTAGACAATAAGATCATTGACAAAGCATTATGGAGAAAGACAGAGGAATTCCCATATAAAGCAGACACTCCTTCCAGCCCGGAAGGGAAAGCTAAATGTTTGAGAGCCGAAGCTGGGGGGAAGACTAGAGGGATTGGGGTTTTCAATGAAGATAAAACTCAGTATCGGCTATTAACCCCGGAAGAATGTGAAGCTTTACAAACCGTCCCACGAGGATATACGTCCCCAGCTTCAAGATCACAAAGATGCCGGATGCTTGGAAACGGTTGGACTATAGATGTTATTACACATATAATGAAAGGTATGGAGCTATGAAAAAAACTTTGAAACAATATTTAGAAGATTGGCAGTCTCTGGAGAGTGCTGCTTTTTACATTATGGTGGTGATGGGTTTGGCTACGGACGACACCCCTGAGAGGTATCAAAAATTCCGACATCTTATAGAAACTAATAATCCTCTAAGTGAGCTGGTTTACCCAATCCTTAACCAGATGATTGAGATTGGGATTCTGGACGAAGACACTGAACATGAGAATGGGGAACGAGTCAGATGGACGAAGACACTAGACATGAGAAAGGAGAACGATTAATGACTGACGGAATCAAACTTGACGGTTATATGCCAGAACCTATGAAAGACGGACAATGGAGTTTTGAGGCTGCCTTAAAAGGCCGATTAGAAGATGGTACGGAAGATGTAAATCTCCGTGAGTTCTCTAGTCCTGTGCAGAACCAACGCTGGACAAGTTCTTGTGTTGCTCATGCTGTGGTCAAGGCTCTGGAATTAAAACGGATCAAAGAATATGGTCGTGATGCCCATGTGGATTTATCCATTCTGGCCGTCTATTATCTGGCCAGAGAACTCCAGCTCCCTCAGACAACGGGTTTAGATGCTGGCACTTATATCTCATTAGCTTGTGATGTCCTCAGACGTTGGGGAGTCTGCCCTGAGAAAGATTGGCCTTTCAACACCCTGAGAGTCAACCAGACTCCATCGTGGATGGCTATGAGGAAAGCTTATCAGCACAAGATAGCTGCTTTTTATCGAATCAAATCCTCTGGGGACAACCGAGTAGAGAGTATCATTCAAGCTTTGAACAACGGAAACCCGGTCGTATTCGGGACAGCCGTTGGTAAAAACTGGAATCAATACAAGCTTGGAGAAGTATTATCCAAGCCTGATGCTATCACAGGCCGTCATGCAACCTGCTTGGTCGGGTATGAAAACGGTAAGTTCATTGGTGAGAATAGCTGGGGTAGCCATTGGGGTGATGACGGTTTCTACTTAATGGATGAAGATTACATCAAATGGGGTGAGACCGCCGACATCTGGGTACTTACAGCTCCTTGGGAGGAAGTGAAATGAGAAAACTATTTATTTTGATAATGGTCGTTATGTTGTCAGGAGTATCTTGCAAGACTATGCCGCCGATACCCATCGAACCGCCCGGTACTTCATCGTGTCAGAATGCTTGTGACAGATTGAAAATGCTTAGTTGTCCCGAAGGAGAAGATCTCCCAGACGGAACAACCTGTACGGTTTTCTGTATAGAGACTCAGGAAAAAGGGCATTCTTTAAATCCTCAGTGCTTGAAAGCTATAGATACCTGTGAGGAAATCTACACTAAGTGTGGCCAATGATTAACTGGAAAAAGATAAGTGATAATGAATACAAGGTAAGCCTTGATACTGAATCCTGGGAACTGTACAGGATCAGTCGGGGGGATAATTGGTGGCTTGGTACAAAGTACTCTGAGGTTTCCATGCAGTTAAAGGTAAAAAAAACAAAATCAGCCCTTACTGTAGCTGAACAGGAGATTATTAAGTATTACAAGAATAAGATCGTACAATCACAAAAAGTATTGGATGAAATAATCACATCATGATTGTTATCACTGTAGCAAGAAAACCTATCACAGGGACTGTAGTAGATAACATCCAACAATGGGGTACGGGTGGACTCAACATTGGTGAATGTCGTATTGCAAGTAACCCCGGTGAATATGATATCAGACATTATACAAATGAGGATTGCTTTACATCTGTGGGTAAAGAAAAGAAAAGTAAATTTCAGGTGAAACCACAACCCTCTGGCCGATTCCCTGCTAACGTCATTTTTGAACATAATCCTGAATGTGTTGATAACTGTCCTGTACGGCAACTTGACGTACAAAGTGGTATTTTAACAAGTGGTGGGAAAGCAGGAAAACAATATCTTTGGAAAAAAAACCACGGTGCAGTTACACTCGGGCGAACAAATGCCGTAACGAGTCCTGTTTATGCGGATTCAGGAGGAGCTTCTCGTTTCTTCAAGCAGGTTAAAGAATGATAGTTATAACAGTAGCCAGAAAGCCCTTAAAAGGGGCTGTGGTGGACAATATAGTCCAATGGGGTACTGGTGGGCTTAATCTTGATGCAAGTCGTGTAAGAGGGCCATTAGGTCCAGGTGTTTGGGGAACCAGCAATGCTACTGTTCGAGATGATCGGATGTTCAACAGCTCCCCTGAGATGCGGGAGTGGAAGTCTCAACCTCATGATGCTGGTCGATTCCCTACCAACGTCATTCTGGAACATAAGCCCGGGTGTCAGAGTACAGGCTCTCAGAAAATGAAACCTAAAGAAGGTTATCGTCCGAACCCTGTTAATGTTCAGTCAGACGGAGCTATACAATTCAGTCAGAAACCTCCAGGTTATCAAAAAATTAGTTATACTGACGATAATGGTTTGGAGACCATGGAAACATGGGAGTGTGTGGATGGATGCCCTGTCCGTTATCTGAATGAGACAGTCGGTATAACTAAAACAGGTACAATGAAAAAGTGGTTTGACCCGGGAGAAAAAGGTAGAGTCTATGGAACACCCCAAGGTCGTTATAAGCAAAGTGTCGGCAATGAGGGCTATGTTTCTCGGTTTTTTAAGCAATTTCGGGTAAAGAAGTGATGGCAGATGAACGCACAAAAAGACGAATAGCTCAGATCAAGGACATGGTTCCTATTGCTCAGATTCTATTTGATTACGGTTACCCTGTAAGAACCGATGGAGAAGACCGAGAAGAACAGTTCCCGTGTGACCTACACGGAGATGGTCACGACAACAAACCGTCAGCTCGTATGTATCCTGAGACCAGTTCCTTTTACTGCTTTGCCTGTGGTGTAAGTAGAGATGCTGTTGATTTAGTTAAAGCCAAAGAAGGTGTGAACTTCGGTGAGGCTCTCAAGATACTAGAAACTCAATATGATTTACCACATATCTCATGGGAAGAAGGGGATTACGAAACAGCTCCGAAACCAGAGGAAGAAATTCTAGCCCTTCTCAAATATCCGGAACGGACGTTTGCTGATGATCTTCGAGTTTTCTTATCCGTGATAACTGGGGAAACTCAAGACAGATCCCTCCCTATGAGGGTAGTAGCTGCTTTCTGGGAAGGTGCAGATCAGGTTGCTTATTTAGTAGAAAAAGAAATTTTATCAGAAATCAAAGGTCGGGCCGTCATGCAAAACATGTTGGAACGATTACACAAAGCAATAAAAGAGGCCTCGGATGCTGGAACACCTAGTTCGGTTCAGTCTTGATAGTGAGGAATGGGGTCATGTCCTCATCTTACGCCCCATCCTTTTAGATGGTGATATCTGGGGAGATTTAGCCTGCCTAAAAGACACTCCTTGGGGTAAATTGATTCCTATTGTTTCCGGGGAGCATCTCTCTAATGCTCTGCACGGTTATGTGAATCCTCTAATGAACGAAATAGGGCCAGCTCCGCACGGGCTTTTAAAACAAATACCTAAGAAATTCAGGGAGTGTCAGGCAGCAAAAGAATGTGGTACGTATGACCACAAAGTTTGTTTCCCTTGTCCAAAAATACCGGACTGTTATATAGCTCCGAATGTTGATCAGGACTGTCAAGAGGCAGTTACGATTGTTGTATTAGCGTGGGCTGAAGGCAGGCATGTGGTTCTTGTTGAAGGTGAAGAATTTAGTTTAGGGTAACATATAAGCAGGAGGTAATTTATGTCAGATCCTTGGGATATGGAAGATACGATACAAATGAAGCCGTGGATGAAAACGAAAAAGTTTGTCCTTGGCACAGTTGATAATATTGAAACTATTATGGATCACTGCATAGATAGTCCTCGGTATGCTCTGGACGTGGAAACCACGGGGCTAGATAACCGAGTACTAGACTATGGAGGTGTCCTTCGAACAGTTGACCGATTGGTCGGGATTTGTCTGTCACCTGACGGTGTAACAGGCTATTACATTCCTCTGAACCATATCGAAGAAAAGATAGATGGTAGCTTAGTTCGTCGAGAGAGCAATGTCCCTTGGGATGCTTTCTCAAAAGCCTTCAGGCGATTGATAACAGCCACGGAGGAGAAACAAACAGTAGCTATTTTCCACAATGGTAAATTCGATCATGAGTTCCTTCAATATCACGGAGAAGGTGAACCCTTTGGGAAATGGGATAAGACTTATATGTGGGATGACACCCTCATTCTGGCTTACCTCTCGGACTCCCGCCGTCGTCAAAAAGGTTTGAAAGCTCTATCTAAAGAGCTGCTTGACATAGAGATGTTGGAGCTGAAAGAGATTTTCCCAGAGAAGACAAATGCTAAAGGGAAAAAACTCAAAGTCAGGCTGGATTTCTCCAGACTTGACCCAGAAGAACCTTCGACTTTGTGGTATGGGGGTGGTGACGGTATCTGTACCAGACTTCTTTACGATATATTTGCCCCTGATGTTCTGGAACCAGCTCACGGGTTCGACCAAAAAGTTGTGTACCAGATTGAGAAAAAAGCTATAGCTGCTACCCGTTGGATGGAACGGAATCGAATCCACCTTGATAAGAAGAAACTTGGTGAGTTGATTATGGTTGGCCATAAGGAATGGTTTGCTTCTATCATAGACGTTTACACGGCAGCCTCAGAGATACTGGGACGGGATATAATGCCTGGAGTTTATAAATCCCTCAAGGAGAAATTCATTGCTGACGACCCTAGTTTAACCATTAAAGAACAGCTGAAAACGGCAGCAGTAGATGCTGAATTTAACCATCCTAATCCGGTAGGTAAGGTCACAGACGCTGCTGGTAAAAAGTGGCCACCAATCTATGATTTGAAGGCAGCTCAACAGTTGGGTGTTATGTTTGAGGATATGGGTGTCCAAGGATTAAAGAGAACTGAAAAATCCGGTCAGATTAAAACATCTAAAGATGAACTTGACCGAATTGTTGAAACTGCTGGGAAGCAGTTCCCATTTATGGGGAAAATCAAACGATTCAGAGAAATTGATAAGGCTCTGTCTACCTATCTCTATCCAATGTTCAGCCATTTAGACCCTTTGGATGATACGATGCGTGTCAGTTTCAATGGCAATAAGGTTGATACTGGGAGATACTGTACTCCTGCACCTAAAGAACCGATGGTAGGGACACCTAAAGTTAATTTACAAGCATTGCCTCGTGCTGGTGGTTCTAAACGACCTGAGTGTATGAGACGGCTTCGAGAGTGCATTACAGCTCGTCGTCCGAACAGTGTTATCGTAGCCATCGATTATGCTGGTGTTGAACTTCGGCTTATTACCAATTTGTCACGAGAACCTCTGTGGCTGACTGAGTTCTTTCATTGTTCGGGGTGTGACAGGACTTTCGACCGTGGTGATGGTCAAACTACCCCTGAACCACCTCCGGCTCGTTGCCCGAATTGTGGCTCTGATAAAATCGGTGATTTACATACTCTGACAGGTATCAGTGTTTTTGGTAAAGAAGTCCAAGCTGATCCTGACTGGAAAGAATATCGTGGTAAAGCAAAATCTTTGAACTTTGCTCTCTGTTACGGTGGTGGTGGTATGGCTGCTCAACGTGCCACGGGTGTTGACCGTAACGAAGGTAACAGAATGAAACGGCAGTTTGAGGGGACATACAGGACTCTGAAAAACTGGTGGGATGCACAACATGCCTTTGGCAAACAGCATGGTTTCGTTGTGACGGCTTTCAAGCGTCGGTATCCTCTGCCTGATATCAATCATGCAGACGGTTTCTTTCGTTCCAAAGCTGAGAGAAATGCTGTGAATGGCCCGATTCAAGGGACTTCGGCAGATGTAACCAAGATTGCTATGGGTTTAGTCTTTAACGAATGTAAGAAACGTGATTGGCTGGACAAAGTTCAGATGATTATTACGATGCACGATGAACTCGTGTTCGAGATAGACTTGGAGATTCTGGAAGAAGCTGTCAACGTCATCAACCCGATTATGTGTAGTAACCCGATGATTATGTCCCAAAATTGGCCGATACCGTTGACGACAGATGTTGAAATTGGTCATGATTGGACGGTTCCGTGGGATCTGAATGTCTTGAAGTACAAAGAAGTTCGGTTCATTGGGGATAAGAAATATTACAAACTCGAGGATGCTCCTGACGGATCTGATTGGGAGACAATGGAGACGTGGCCGGATACACTCCGTCCTTTTTTCAAAGCGGTGAATGAGGCTATGCCAGCCCCAACAAATTCACCGCAGCCAGTCCCAACACCTGATTCGGCAGTTCAACAACGAGTAACTGTTGCTCCTGACCCTATTCAGGAAAACCCAGTAGTTGAATCGGATGTTAAACCTGTAGCAGGACCTGTAACAGAACCCGTTATTGCCCAACCAGCTAAAACTACAGTGCCTTCAGGGTCTGTTTTTGAATATCAATTACATAGCCCCCTTACATTAGAGACATTGTTTAGGCTTTCTAACATTATCATTGCCTGCAAGAATAAAGGAACTCGAATATTACAAGTTCTGGCAATGGATGGAACAGTTTTGGATTTGGAAAAATCCTACGGGAAAGTGATTATTAACCCCATAACCTTTGAGGCCTTAGCCCAACTTGAAAAGATATGAAAAAAACACAAGTACAACTATCAGGTGTAGAAGAATGCTCAGGAAATCCTAACGAATGTGCTTCAAGATCGTGTGATCTGTCTGAGTGTCCGTTAATGAATAACTTAGTCCAACAAGCTTTCCGTTTAGCCTCTGACAAAGATGCAGGTTCTGTTTATCTGAAATACTTGACAGAAGCCATCTTGAGGGTAGGCAAACTCCCGTCGGAAACGGCTGTCTTAGCTAAAATGAAAGCCGAAAAAGAGGCACTTATTCAACGAGCTACACACACTCAGGAAATAATGGGTACAATTAAAGAGAACAAATCTTTATGGAATGCCTTTGACATTTTACAACAAGGCAATCATACTCGTCTTGATGAACTAGATGATGTTATTATTACTATGGAGAAACTAAATGTTAAGACCCATTAAACTCACACACGAAGGAAAAGAGTTTTCTTTTGCTTGTGTTCATTGGGAGGTCTTTCCCCCTACGGCTGGACTCATAGCTAAATTTGAAAAAATAACTTTGGATGAGTACTGGAAAAGCGGTCGGTTAAAGCCCAAGGACTATCAACCAGCTAAAGTGTGGGAAAAGATTTGTAACAAATTTAAAATGAGTGAGTCTTGTATTGATTGTAAGCAGGTACGGCGACTGGAGATCAATAATATGTTGCCTTGTTTGGTGACTCTGGATGGTTCCCATTCAGTCCCTCAAATAGATATCCCGACATTAGAGCTGGGGAGGGCTTCTGCTATTATCCCAGACTCAAAAACAAGGATTAAAAAGGCTAAGGGATGAAACATAGTCTCTTAGAGGACTGCATGGCAGACTCTATAAAAAAAGCTGAGAGAGATGTCCCAAATCACCCAGAGGAATTCCAAAATGCTTTCTGTGTTTATTGCCGTAATCCATATTGTGAACATGCTAAGTGGGCTGTAGATAAATTCTCTGCTCGGGTAGCTACTCAACCTGATAGATTCTTTAATCCTATTCAGGGAAACCCAAACGACCCTCAGTTTAAAACATTGGTAGACTTTCAAGAGATGTCAAGAGAAGCTCTTAGAGTTTATATGGCCAAGCAAAACGATTGGGACCCCCCGGAGATTGAAATCACCGATGGCAAGAATGAAACTCCTACAAAAGATATTACAAATGCAGTTGATGATGCAGCCAAGGCTTTAGCTAAGTCTAAAAATAAAGATTTAAAGATACCAGAACCAACGGATAAGCCTGTCGAGGAAACTTTTGAGTCCCTTAAAGCCCCAGAGGATGTGAACTCAGTAGAGATTGCAGCAGTTGAACCCGAACCTCCCCCAGAGAAACTTGCAAAACCACCCGTAAAACCACCACCGGAGAAACCAAAAGGGACGGCATCACGGTTAGGGAATACAGAGAATCCGAAGTCTGGTATAATGATTGGTGGGGCTGACCCTTCTGAATCAGTTAATGACCCTTGGGCACCTTCCTCACCAAACACAGTGAAGAAAGTAGAGCCAGGTGCTAAGATTATTATGAATAGTGGGAAGAAGTAATGTCAGTTGACCAAGTTATGAATGCATTAGGGAATTTGAGGTCTATTATGGATAATCGAGCCGTACTGAGTTTGTTAGCAGAAGCCTGTAGGTTAACTAAGAAAGATAAACCTGAAACTATTCCAAAAGTTGCAGCAGTTGCAGCAGATGCTGCTCCTGAGTTTCCGACGGATTCTGAAGATACAGAATTCCCATCAGATAAAGATGATGGGTGGGGGTAAATAATGACAATGGAAAAAGAGGCACTACAGGCATTATCTACCCTGTTCGGCCATACAATCAAAGAAAATCCTAAGCTTCTAAAGATTATGGATGATGCTAAGAATAAAATCATTACAGAAGCAGAGGCTATGGACCAAATGATGGCTCTAGTCCAAAGTGATCCTGAGCTGAGTCAGAAATTAATGGGTCACGCTTCAAAAGATCTGTCTCCTTTACGTGAGGATCAGATTCCGATTGGTCCTGCTCAAAGTGGTGTTGGAGACCCTAATACTCCGTTCTATTCTCGTCCCGGGAGTCTTCCGGGGATTAATCCATTATACACAGGTAGAATCGTTGAACGACTTCAGTTTGATAACGATATCCCTGAGCTTCGGACAGGACCCAAAGAGATCGGGCGTCCTTCGGCAGTTGGTGTAGATTCAAATGCTCGAAACCCCGTAGCTTTAGGCATGATGATAAATCAAGCCGAAAAGGAATTGGGGGTCGAAGTTGACGCTCTGGAAATGAAACGAAGGAAACAAATTGAAGGTGTTGCAGATGGCTCTATGAAGAATGTAGCCTTAATGAGGCAGCATACAGCTTTGATTGCAAAGCACGGGACAGATGCAGCCAAGGAGATGATGCTGTACGGCTCGGCTGATACAGACCATCCTGAGTATCGTCGAGGGTCAGTCCCAGCTCCAAGATCTATTTCATTTCCTGAAGCCTCTAAACTTCTTCAAATGCCCGGAAGGGATGCAAGGGATGCAGCTTGGAAGATGTTATCCTCGACTCAAGGCCGTCGAACCGGTTTAACTGCTGTCCGTGGAATTATCATCAGCCATTTAGCTTCTAAGAAAATCTCTGTTAGATGGCGGGAGTTTGACAAAGCAACTCCTCCTGACCATATTAAAGCATCTCATAAATGGAGAGTTAGCATTACAGGAGCTCAAAACCTCCAAGCCGGCTTCTCTATCTTGGATACCGCTGGTAAAGCATTAGCTGCTAATTTAGTTCGACAGATGGAGGGTCAGCATATACCCAAAGATTTAACTTTAGAGATCACACCTGTCAATCAGATAGCTGACCGAGAAGTCGGTTGGGCAGCCCGTTTGGTTAGTACTTTCAAATTGAAGGCACTTGAAAATGACACCAAAGAAATCAATTAAATTTAACGAGGTAACTCTGATAGCTGGGTTACAAAAAATTATAAACCTTGTTTTTATTGAGGGTGGTTACACAGTTATTGTATGCCCAAATCAAAATATGACAACTCAGATTGCAGGTCTTGTGGGTTCATTAGTCTCTGAAAAAGGTAAATTTTCAGGAAGAACCGTAACTTTCCCCAGTGATGGGAAAGTTTCTGTGGTTTGTGCTGAGGATGATATTTTCATCTCTGATGAGGAATCTTTTTCAGTGGAGTTTGTAGGTTGGACAGCCCGAGATAATAGTAAAGGAATGACGAAATGGCAGAGCAAAGCACTTTAATCCATAGAGTATGGACTTTCTTATTGTTATCAGGCCCGCCTGTTCAAATAACCCTCCCGGGAAGTCCTGGGTTAGATTTTCAGGGTCCTAGAACGTATTGGAAAATCGTAGCTTCGGAAGCTGTTGCCGACGATGCTTTACGTCTTTTTGAGAACCTTGGTATCACGGTTAAACGGTATGTTGAGGAAGAAAATGAGGAGATGTTGGCTGAACGGGAGAAGTACCACGGCAAATAGTTCGTTTTATAGTCTATAAAACCCTTCTTGTGTATATGATGGTCTATTTTTTTGGACGTATTACAGATAAGGATATATTATGGAATCTAACAAAATTCGTGGAAAAGCTATCAGGTTAGCACACGAGAATCCAGCACTTCGGGATAAAATCTTACCATTGGTCAAAAATGCCACGGGAAAACGGGTTCTTACAGGTGCTCAACGTCGTGACCTAGTAGAAGCTATTCAGATTTCTCGTAATCTAACTGCTGGTGACCCTCTTGAAAAAGTGAAAATTGATAAACTGCCAGGTATTTCGAAAATGCAATTTGAGAAATACATTGACAAACTTCATAAAATGCAAGTTGCCCTCAAGAAGCAGAAAAAAGATGCCGAGGCCGTCCTCAAAAGCATTAAGGCTTCAGATGCCGAATATAAAAAAGGTAAGAAACTCATCGAAGATGCTGCACGGGAACTTGGTGTGAAAGCCAAACTCTGTGGTGAATCCGAAGATACTTGCATTGAGATATCGTCTTTCTACAAACGTCAGAGACCTGGTATTGCTCAGATGCTGGCAGACCCTACTGATGCTGACTGGGGTGAAAAAGCAGGAGACCTGTACGGTCGAATTGCTTCCAAGTTAGGTGCAGAAGTTTCTGCAGCAGTTCAAGTTATCTACGAAGCATGTGCTGAAGACCTCACTCATTCCTCTCATACTGTTAGTATGGGTAAGCTGTTTGCTAAAACATCCAGCATCCACCCAACTATCCTTAAGAATGCTGGTATCCTTGATGGTATCGGTGCTTTCAAAGACTGGCTTAAAGGTGGTGTCAGTGGTCTTACCAAGAGATTTCTTCAGTTCGGTGGAAACATCAAACAATGGGCTCAAGGTTTCGTGAATAGAACTAAAGTCGTAAAGAAAGCCTCTGATAAGATGGCTAAAGCTGCTCAAACAGCTGAAAAAGGATTTGACAAAATCCTGACTCACAAATAAAACCTTCCGCCAGTCCCCTCTGGCTATTCCCGGAAAAAGTCCTCAGCCTATTGCTGAGGGCTTTTTTTTATGAAGTTTCATTACCAAATAAAACTTTCCCAGTTAGAAGTTTCAGTTTTGGGGTAAGAATAAGGGAATGAATGTCTCTTTCAGGAGAACTTGAGCTATGGCCTATAAAAAGAAACTGTACCGAGAACCTTTGTCGAAGGAGTTAACAAAAGCCTTGTTAACTACAGCAGGGACTTCTCTAGCAGAAACACTTGAACAAGTCAGAGTAACCCTTCACGATACCATCGAAAAAGCCCGTATACACCTTGAAGTCAACCCACTGACACCCATTGTAGCTCAATCGGTGACGAAGGAGCTGGGACGGCGTGGAGACGCTACCGTAGTTGTGGGTGATGACGGGGTTGTCATGTTGGAGATTCAGTATGGTGGCAATGGAAATGCTCGTGACTGGAAATCTGATTTACCCTCCCTCCAGGAATTCCGTCGGCAGGCTGAGGAGAAGGGTGTGGATATCTCCCACCTTGGTCGAAATAAACGTCAGATACAAGAACTGCTTGATAAATCCACTTAAAACCCTATAAAAACCTCTATTTAGGAATGGAGGTTAAATTATGGCACATGTTGATTGGTGGTATGACGACACAGGAACGAATCTTTTAAAAGGGGTCGAAGATGACCCTGATAACCCTATTATGCTGGAAGGGAATCTGATTGTAGATTTCATCTGTACTATCCCAGCAGCTTTGGAGTCTTTCAATCGGCTTGTCCCAACGATGCTGGTTGATGAACAAACCCGACTCAATGCTCTTGCTCATGGTATCCCTAAATACAATTTCCAGAACTCAAAAACCTTCCATGACAATGTCCAAAGAAAATGGAATCAGTCCGGAGTCCGATTGGAAAAACCAAAAGGGAGAGGCTGATGAGTACACCCCCTCTCCAATCCAAGAAATTCATAGCTTTTCTAATTGTCGAGATCACCTGGAAACTCCTAGCAGGTATGGTTTTGTTCTGGGGAAAAGGCTCGATGGACAGTGACACCTTCATTGTTTTACTGGTCATTGTTATAACTGCTGGTACAGTAGAAGTAGGTTACATCCTTGGTCAAGCAGCACTGGATAAGTACATTCATATGGCTGAAGCAGGGATTAAACATTTAGACAAGGATGGAAAATGAGATATCTTTTATTATGTGTATTAATCATTTGCATTATAGGCGGTTGTGCTTCTAAGAACGTGCATACCTATCCTTCAACGAACCGAGTTGTCATCACATCAGATGATGGGTTGGTCATTTGTGTAGAGCCTCCTATGCCCACTGTGGTTACTCAGAACATAGCAGCTTCTGGGAAAATAAAAGCCACTGATTATGTCAGCATTGAAGGTTCGAGTTCCTATGACGAAACAGCTCACGAAACCTATAAGTTAAATAATGAGAACGTGCTTCTGCAGTCTGCCTTATTTCGTCTATGTGAAATGATGGCTAACATCCACAATATAGGTGGTACCGTCAATCCTTTAGGGGATAAGTATGAAGCTCAGTTTGATAAGATATTCCTCTCTGTTAAGCAACTGCTTGATGCCAAAGTTCAAGAATCGAATGCTCAAGAACTTCGTGTAAAATATAAAATGTATCGGCTACTGGTAGATATATTGCAGAGGCAGATCAAAGAAATCAAGAAGGACCCTAAGAAGACCAACCAGCTTGAAGAGAAATACGCCCAGTTACAGAAAATCTTAGAGGCAATTGAGAAATTAATACAATAAGGTAGAAGGTTTTTAACACAAGTTGGTGAAGTGTTTGGTATTATCTTATCAACTTTTGTAAAAGGGAAATTTAATGTCACACAAATACAACAAAGAGGCTTATCGTACAGCAACCGAGCAAACAAAAGAAAAATTAGATCCTATGATGAAAGCCTTTATAAAACTTGCAAAAAAAACCCCAAAAAAAACCCCAAAGAAAAAAGGTATCCGAGGGTTGACATATGATTTCATTATAATAGATGAGGTTGGCCCCTTTGAAGAAAAGAAAACCTCAGAAAAAAAAGAATAGTTTATGACAATGTACCGAATGAGAATCTACCGATACTTGCCGGAACGGATGTATGGGTTTGCTATCCTTGAAGACACTAAACAACAAGTGTTCTTTCATTTAGGCTCATTTGACCCGGGTGTTAAATGGGAGACTCCCTCATACTGTGGTTCCTGCCCTGTCCAAGATTGTTCTTGGTCAAAGACGGCACCGCCTCCTGTTGCGGGTGAAGTTGTGGATGTTAAAGTAGACTTAGATGATATCCGTGAAGGTGCTTCAGCCCCCCGTGCTTCCAGGGTGACCAGGGTTGACACCCAAGAACCTATTAAGGGTAAGATAAAGACCTTTGATAACCAACGTGGGTATGGTTTTCTGGAAGATGCAGAAGGAGATACCCATTATGTTCATAAGAGTGATATCATAGGAAACCGAATACCAGCTATCGGCCAAGTAGCAATGTTTTTCTCTGGCCGTAGAGATGGGAAAACCCGATCTTGTCATGTGAGGTTATGTAAATGAGTAAGAAAATGAAACCTGCAGAATCAGCCCCTGAAACAAATATCTTTGGAGGGAAAAACCCTCTGGGTCTTTATGTCCCTATGACAGACGATGAGATGGATGCCCTTGACAGGATGATTCAATCAAAGGATCTGGAGCTGGTCATCCACGGTTGGGGGATATTAAACAACCCCAAGATTCAGTTTGGAGACCTTCGAGTTTGTATTAAATTCAGGTTGGATTTCAACGCCCCTGAGAAACTGACCGAGCTGCACTTCCTTGATTTGGAGCTACGTGTTAGGGGTAGTAATATTACTATGTTCAAAAAACGTATGGCTACACAAGTCGGCGGTAAGCCTGTGATGATAAAAGCTGGGTTGTTCCTTGAATTAGCTTGGGATATTGCTATTGATCATATCAGCCCTGAGATGGTTAAAATGTATCTTCCGGGTCTGCACGGGATGACTTCTACCAGATTGGATAAAGATACTGGTGCCAGAACCCTGACAGGGAACATGACGTTGACAGAAACTCAGAAAAATCATATCCTATTCCTCGAACAACAGAATGCTAAGATACGGCAGGGTGATGCCGAGGATGCTATAAAAATCACGAAACGGGCTGGTTATAAAGTTAAGAGTACCAGTAAAGGTCCGGTGGCTCCTGATGTCAAATAGGTCTGGTCGGATTGAAATCATTGTCGGGCCTATGTTTTGTGGGAAATCTGAAGAACTTATCCGTAGACTACGGAGAGTGATGGTGGCCAAGCTGCCTATGAAGGTTTTCAAAGCTGACCTTGATAAACGATATGACAACGGGGATAAGATATCCTCTCATTCACGATATGAAGTAGAAGCCACTCCTGTATCTGTGGAAGACCCTTATGTTATTTTGGATTTGATTGATAAAGACACCCAAGTAGTTGGAATTGATGAGATTCAGTTCTTTCCTTCTGAAATAATTAGTATTTGTATGTATATGGCTAAGATAGGCATTAGAGTTATCCTGTCCGGATTAGATATGGATTATAGAGGTACTCCTTTTGGTTCTGTTCCTACGCTGATGGCCGTTGCCGAACGTGTGGATAAGTTGACTTCCATCTGTACCGTGTGTGGGAGGGATGCCACAAGGACACAGAAACTGACCTCTGATGGAGAATTGGTTGATATTGGGCAGGATGACAAATATACAGCTTGCTGCGTACGACACCACTCCATTCCAAAATAAACTCCCTATCAGCATCTCCTAATAGGAGGTTCGGTATGAAAAAACAGTCAAAGATAAGTCGATTTGCTGCACGGTATATGAACAGACTTACTCTTCACGACCCGGAGTACAACATTCGGGAAACTGCAAAACAAATGGTTCTCTTAGAGGATCATCTTTTCCAACCCCACAAACTCTGCCCAGACTGTGTTCGTAAGCATCTGCTTATGATCGAAGCCTTAGCAGAGGAGATGGTGTCACTTACCCAGCCTAATATCCCAATCCATGTTATATACCGCCGTATCGGACCTCTCATTTCTGAATTGGCTCGTAGATGGTTACAAGAATTCCATGATGGCCGTCAACCAGTCGAGTTGGCAGCAGATATCCGAGAACTTCGAAAATTAATAGTTAAATGCTGCCCTGATCCCCGTAAGAATATGGAAGACTATGAGGAAACAGATAGGGCTATAGGTCGAGTTGCCTCTATGTACGTTATACAAGAAAATTTGAAATAGATTCAAGTCTTCGGGTAATATAAAGAGTGATTCTTTTATCTTGCTTGGAGACTTATATGGAAAACTTTAATGACCCCCAAAAACATTTAAAACTGACCGAACTTACAAAACTTTGCTATATTGCCACCCCTTACCGTGGACCTAATGAATTGGTGGTTGAACAGAACCTCCTGAATGCTCGAAAAGCTACTGTTGCCCTTATACAGCAATTCCCCAACTACTACCCAATGAGTCCAGTCTTAAATACAGCAGGCTTCCACCATTATGAGGAACAGCTCGGTGTGGGGATTGAGTATTGGTTGAATGGGACTATGGAGTTTCTAAACCGTTGTGATGCTATTTATCTGTCACCAGGTTGGGAAACCTCAAGTGGTTGTATCAAGGAAATTGAATTTGTCCTCAATCAGATGTTGGGGACGGAATACCGAGATATCAAGATACTTATTAATGACAACGAAGGGGTGGGTAAAATTATCGAAATCTCCCCTGCTGACATACTAGACATAGTGAAAAGGATAGACAAATGATCAAACGTGGGAAATTTATCGTCATAGAAGGCATTGATGGAGCTGGGACGACCACTCAAGCAACTTTATTGGCCACCCGCCTTCAAGAGTTAGGGGTTTTGGCTCGTCTGACTGCAGAACCCTCCACAGGTCCAGTGGGATCAATGATCCGACAGATTTTGGATAAACGACTGTCTTTACTCAGGCGGAGTCCTCCTGTAGATAGCCCCCGAGAGTTGAATCAGGAAGCCTTGGCTCTCCTGTTTGCTGGTGATAGGCTTGATCACATTGAGTCCCTGATCCTCCCATCTCTGGAAAACGGTACCCATGTCATTTGTGACAGGTACAGTCCGAGTACATATGCCTATCAAGGTATGGATGTTAAAGATCAGCAATGGCTTGAAAACATTGACCAGCAGTCTTTTGTCCCTGATGTCATTATCTATTTGAAGATCACTGCTCAGGAAGCTCTGGCCAGAGTCCTCAATAGAGGTGGAGAAATCAGTGTGTTTGAAAAAGAAACTTTCCTTACAGGGGTCGTTTCTCGATATAATACTTACATTGAAGCAGAGGAAAAGTTGGGGGCTACTAAGGTTCTGACAGTGAATGCAACTCTGGCTCCAGAAGTACTTGCTGAAATGATCTGGCATGATTGTAGGGAAATCCTTACACAATGACAAAACCCAGTATCGTATCTTTATTCAGTGGGGCTGGGGGGATGGACTTAGGACTCTCCCAAGCAGGATTCGAAACTATCTGGGCAAATGATATAGACCAAGCAGCCTGCCACACGTACCGGCAGAACCTTGGAGACCATATCATTTGTAAAAGTATCAGGGAGATTTCATCTGATGATATCCCTGACAGTGATATCATTGTTGGTGGGCCACCTTGCCAAGGATTCTCTGTAGCAGGAAAGATGGATCTGGCTGATCCGAGAAGTCAGCTCGTCTGGGAATTTTGTCGGGTCGTGATTGAAAAACAACCTCGGTACTTCATTATGGAGAACGTGGCTGCCTTATCCACCAACCCAAAGTTTAATATCCTTCATGATGCTTTGATCCGAACCTTTAAAGAAAACGGCTACACTGTCAAATTTCAGACACTGAACAGTCAAGATTATGGCGTACCACAATCAAGAGAACGGTTCTTCATCTTGGGGTCTCTGGATGCTCCTATCTGGTTCCCTGACCCTATAAATACAAAGATTCCTGTCCGGGAAGCCATTAAGGATTTACAACCCCCAGTTAAACTGACGTGTTCGGCCAAGATTGCTCTATCTCCGACTCCGATTATGCGGAAATCTCCCTATGCTGGGATGTTGTTCAACGGAGGCAGGCCACTTGACCCTGACAGACCTTCTTGTACGTTGGTTGCCTCAATGGGTGGGAATAGAACTCCGCTCATTGAACAGAACCTCTTGAATGACCCGACGGCTGAGAGCTGGATACGGAAATTACATTCTGAGATTGAAAAGCTGGATGTTTCCAAGGTTAAGATACCAGGATACATTCGACGATTGACCGTGCCTGAGTGTGCAAGACTTCAGGGATTCCCTGATGATTTTGTTTTCACAGGGTCGTTTTCTCAGCAGTATCGTCAGATAGGAAACTCAGTTACTCCCCCCTTAGCCAAGCACATTGGTTTGGCAGTGATGGCTTCTATCCAAGGAGTCGTCCTTTTACCTGTGGAATCTGTATTGGATTTATTTTAATGAAACCTGAGATTATATTATTACCACAAGGGGATAATCCTCCGAAAGCCTCCCTATATTATGGGCAGGATGTCAGGAAAACCCTACAAGAGCTCCCAGAGAACTCAGTTCACACAGTCTGCACTTCTCCGCCGTACTGGGGTTTGAGGGACTATGGCCTCGAACCCTCCACATGGAATGATGGTTGGGAAGGGTGTCTAGGGCTGGAACCGACTCATTTGATGTTTGTGGCTCATATAGTTGAGGTCATGCAGGAGGTTCGTCGAGTGTTACGTCCTGACGGAACACTTTGGCTAAATTTAGGTGATAGTTATAAAGGATCGTGGGGGAACTACAAGAGCAGTAATAGGGGGTCAGGACATCAAAGAGATATGAAGACTGGGAATGCTTCTTTCATGTCCGGTGGGTATGAGGGGAAAGAAGAATGGCGTCCTCCTATAAGTAATGTCATCAAAGGTTTGAAGGACAAAGATTTGGTAGGGATTCCTTGGAGAGTAGCTTTAGCCCTCCAAGATGATGGCTGGTACCTTAGATCAGACATTATCTGGTGTCTATCAGGTGGTGTTTGGGTTTATGCCAGAACCCAAAAAGGTGAAATGCCTATGATGGTACGAGATGCAGCTAGGTTAGGCCCGACAACAGTTCAATTATGGAATGGCAAGAAATGGACACAAGTTCTCGGATGGTCTGAAAATAACAGGACTGGAAATGAGATAGAATTAGTTCTTCGTTCAGGAGAACGGCTGGGGTGTACTCCTGATCATGAATGGCCTACAAATAAAGGATTAAAGAAAACTAAAGATTTAATCATTGGGGACGTACTCCAGTCTGTAATTCTACCTGAACCTGAAACACCTCATAACCCACCCGTAATTTCTGAAGATGTTGCTTGGTTTATTGGGATGTATTTAGCAGAAGGTTCTAAATTAGACCGAGGTAAAAAATTACAAATTTCTGGTCATATGAAAGAAACTGCTCGGTTTGAAAGAATCAAAAAAATAGCCGAGTTTTTTGGTGGCACTGCTGCCTGTCAGATTTATGGAAATTGTCAAAACATCCAAGTGTTTGGCAAAATTATCATTGCTATGTTGAATACCTATCTTGGTGGTACAGATGCTAAAACAAAATATTTAAAGCCTATATGTTGGAGCCATTCCAATAAGTGGTTATCAAGTTTATTAGAAGGTTACTTGGAAGGTGATGGTCATTGGGATGAAAAAAATAACCGATGGAGACTAGGGTTCACTAGGAATTACAGTTGGGAACAAAATTTACGAACATTAACTGCTCGATTGGGTTTACATCTGACTTTGAAACCTTCTATTTCTAAAATCGGTAATATCCCTTACCCTTCATTCCGAGGAGAAATACGTTTTAAAAAAAGTGGGCATTTCAATGAAAAAGACCCAAATGAAATCGTAAAAATCAGGAAAAGTAGATGCAGAAAAACTTATGATATAGGGGTAGCTGATGAACCTCATACATTTGCATTAGCTTCTGGGGTGTTGACTCATAACAGTAAGCCCAACCCTATGCCGGAATCTGTAAGAGATAGATGTACGAAATCTCATGAGTATGTTTTCATGTTGACCCAGAACCCTAAGTATTTTTGTGATATGGATGCTATTCGGGAATTGCCTTCTCAGGAGTTCCATGGGTTGGGTGACCCAAATAAACCTAGAAAAGCCGACCGATACACATCCCGTAATGGTCATTCTGGTCTGAGAGTGGGATACCCTGCCGGATCAAGTGGTAAAAACCGTAGATCTGTATGGATAATCACAACTAAACCATATCCCGGATCACATTTTGCCACATGGCCTCCTGAACTTGTCGAGTTGATGATTAAGGCTGGTACTTCTGAGAGAGGTTGTTGTGCAGTCTGTGGTGCATCTTGGAAACGTGTCATAGAGACTTCTGGGGGTCGGGATTGGCATCAAGACAAAATGATTGATAAAGGGATCGTAGGAGAACTGTCCGGAGATGCTGGACACAAACGAGGTCAATCGGCCAGCCCCTTAAATAATGTTCGTCAACGAGAAACGGTCGGATGGGAACCTTCTTGTTCCTGTGGCTCGGATCATCCTCCCGACTCATGGGATATTATTGAAACTCCAACAGGAGTTAGAGTTGGTCCAGACCCAACATTACAGACGGGAAGGGCAGGGCTTAATAGACCACGAGGAGAGGATGAAGGCCGACGACTAATTACGAAATATGAACAGCGGGCTTATGCTGAACAATTGAAAGATTCTGAATATCGTCAAGAGATGGCCAAAGAGGCTGGACAGAGTTTTGATCATTACATTAGAACTGACTCCAGTGGGGCTAGACCAGTCCCTCAAGAGCTCCTGGAACTATGGGTGAAGAAAGGTTGGCTCTCTCATGTTGAAGTACCTGAGAAGCCTAAACCTTCTATAAAACGGTGTGTTGTCCTTGATCCTTTCTCTGGGAGTGGGACGACAGGATTAGTAGCTCTCCGACTGGGCTGTGATTACATTGGGATTGATCTCAATGTTGAATACTTAAAGTTGGCTCAAAGGAGAGTTCTTGACCTCAAAGCTCCTAAAACAGATTCTACTGACGAAGATTCAGTCCTCGACATGTTCTAAAACACTAGGAAAATCAAGGGAATAGGAATAGGGTAAGGAAACTCTCCTAAAAGGGGGTTTACCTGTACCTTTTGTTTTCGAGCGTCTCCTCCCGAAATTGTAGTTTTCAAACCTAAAAATAGCAGTTAGGGAAATCCTTTCTTTAAAATCCTTGAAAAAGTTCTAAAATAGAAAAACACCATTACAAACAGTAACTTTCGGAGCAAAATAGTTTCTTAAAGCAAACTTTCCAGCCAAAGTTTGCCTTAGTTAGGGAAAAACTTTGATTAGCTGAAAACTACCGGTGCAGAAGATTGATGTTTCTTTGCCTTAAAAGCAAATGTTATGAGAAAGTTGTACTGTATGTTGAAACTTACCCTTTGTGTTTATTAAGGGTGATGGGGTTTTTGACGACAAACCCCTCAAGAAACCCTACCCATTGGGGTTATCTTTTTCAATACGGCTGTTTTAGGGTATTATAGATGTAAATTTAACTATTTTAAGGAAAATAAGATGAAAATTATCCAAGCCCCGAAGGGCACCGTCCCAGAAACTTTCACCAAATCCATTTTCTTAGCTGGACCAACTCCTCGTGATGACAATGCTGAGGACTGGAGGCCAGAGGCAATCCGTTTGCTAGAAGAAGCGGGCTATGATGGTATCGTGTTCAATCCGAATCCCGGAGTCAAGCCTGATTACGATGACCAAGTAAGCTGGGAACGAGACACAATGAACATGGCAGACATTATCCTGTTCTGGGTACCACGAGAGATGAAACACATGCCGGCTCTCACTACCAACTTTGAGTTTGGTAAATGGGTCAATTCAGGCAAAGTTGTGTTAGGTTATCCAGAAGATGCCGTCAGCATGAGATATCTTCAGACCATTGCTGATCTGGAAGGTGTTCCGACATCCAATACCCTTCAGGAAACTGTGGATGCTGCTATAAAGAAAATTGGCAAAGGTGCTCCCCGAACAGGCGGAGAACGTAATATTCCTATGGAGATTTGGGAGAAGCCTGCTTTCCAAGAATGGTTACAGGCTCAGAAGGCTGCTGGTAACCGGTTGGATGGAGCTGAGGTCGTCTGGCAGTTCCGTGTAGGTGAGAAGAAAGACCGTCTATTCTTGTGGGCCATTCATGTGGATGTCTACATTGCCAGTGAAGATCGTCATAAGACCAATGAAATCGTTATCATGCGTCCTCACATCTCTGCTATTGTGGCTTACTGTTGGCCGTCAACCAGACTTTCTACCTCTGTCTTGGACAATGTTGAGGTTGCCATTGTCAAGGAATTCCGATCACCCGCTTCGGTAGGTGATTGTTTCATCCGTGAAGTTCCCGGAGGAAGCTCCCTCAAACCAGGAGTTGACCCTCGTGAGAATGGTGTCCATGAATTTGAGGAAGAAACGGGAGTAGCTATTGAAGCTGACAGATTGGAATTCAAGGGAGTACGGCAACTGGCTGGCACTTTGAGTTCCCATCATGCTCATGTGTATGCTGTGAACTTGTCTATCCCTGAGATGGGTGCTTTGAAGAAGGAAGTCGGTAAGATGCACGGAGTGGCAGAAGATACCGAGCAAACTTACGTTGAGGTTTACACTCTGGCTGAATTGCTGGATGAGACGAACCCTCTGACGGATTGGTCTACGCTGGGGATGATTCTGGCTGCTTTACCGGCAGACGTTTTTTATCACGAATAGGAGATAGAGATGGCTAAAGGAGTGAAGACTACAAGTCTGGTTATGTTAGGGGAAATACAGATTCGGATGCATAGCTCTAGTTCCCCAATATGCTTGAAGAAAATTTCAACTACCTATCAGAAGGGTGACCTGTTTTGTGTTCGGTTTGCAACAGGCAGGATTCAAAAATATCCTATCATGAACATTTTCGACATCATTGAAGACTGGGATCTCAAAGAAGTTGAAGATATTTGATTTTCTGGCTTAGTTTCTCTTTATTGTGGGTTGTTGAAGTAAGAAGACACTGACAACTGAGATAAGGAGCAAGACAATGAGTAGCAATAAGTTAACTGAAGAACAGATTGAAAAATGTGTTAAAAAGCATTTCCCAAAGGCTATTCGTTTCAAAGGTGTGATGTATAACACTTTCTGGGATTTAAAATATAAAAAAGGTTACTGTAAACAATGTTATGTAGGAACTAACCCTAATGGTGATTGTATCGATCTTTATGAATTTGCAACACTTAAGACCCCTGTGAAATGTCTTGAGGACGTGGAAAAGTATCTAGTTTCAGTAAAAGAAACTATTAAAACAGAACGAGAGACAAAGGATGTTGCAAAGGCTCTTGAACTGTTCCGTAAAATGAAAAAAGGGTATGATGAGCTTGGAGATGCTGGGAAGCAGTGGTTCCAAGCAGAGTACCGTAAAGAACCTTTTGTATTTGAGAAGGGGGAATAACTATGACCGAACAAGAAGAAAAAGACATTCAGGAATTCAACGAGAAGGGACACCTTGAATACAGAGGGTATGGGATTCACCAGGCTTGGAAGAATTCTAAACATTTCAAAAACCCTATCTCTGGTCATGGGTGGAGTGAGCCTCAAGATAAAAAGGGTTTCTATACTGTGCAGTATAAAGGTTCAATCCCAATCAAGAAAACTGCTACCGGTTACAGTAGCTTATTTACTGGTGGTAGTTGCATTGATGATTATAGTTCTATCAAGAATGCTAAAGACCATATTGATTGCTGTGTTGATCACCAGAACTGGCTTCCTTTGTGCCCAAGAGAAATTAGATGGATAGAGAAAACCAATCGGGAGGTTATCAATGCCTAAAAATCATTATATAGCAGTAGTCCCTTGTTTACATTGTAAATTTTGGGATATACCTGAAAACTGGGAGACGTGGCGGAAAAATCACAAAACAGATGAGCCTTATGACTGGTCTGACTATGATGCTGAGTGTTCAAAGATGCCTGATATCGATCATATAGAAGTTGATCTTGTAATCACCACCTGTGGCACATTCGGTTGTGTTTTAGGAGAACTTCGAGATGAGAAACCTCCTGCAGTATTCAAGGTATTCTTGGTCTGCAAAGGGGGTAAGTTTTACGGCCCTTACAAAACGGAAGACGAAGCCTTTAACAGAGCAGAGGTGCTGATTAACTGCCGACAACATACATATTATGAGGTTGAGTATCTTAAAGATAATAGATTCCTCATTGGTGGTAAAGTAGTCTGTGGTAAGTTTAAATATGTCAATGTAGCATCTCAGGACGTTATATCTGAGGAATCCGACAACAACTTCCTTGATGCTGTTTATATGATGAAAGGTTAAATAAGGAACTGTAAAATGTCTTATTATGAATTAGAAGGTCCAAGGGTGGATGCTTATAAAGGTTCTTTAATAGTAACAGGGATCATTAAAGTTCAGGATGGGAAAGTCTTTGTGGAAACACCTTTAAAAATGAGAAGGGATTTAGGATACCTTTCAGATTTTTTCAAGGTAAACTTTTATAATTATGATAAAGGTAAAGCTTTGTTTCATTTTAAGGGTAATTCTGTTTGGGATATCAGAGAACAAAACAGAGGGGATTTATTAAGGTTTGTAGAAGAATTTAGTAAAGTTATAACTAATGTCAATATTACCCATGACGTGAAGGTTGATCCTATCAGTGACAGGATTAATTTAATTGGCACTGCTGTTTTTTCCATTTTTATATTACTTACATTATTTAGTGTAGGTTTCCCGTATTTAGAGGAAAAACAACAAGACAGTAATTTAGAGGTGACTGAAAAAGCAATAACTAATGAAGATTATGAACAGGGTATTTTCTTAAATACAAACACAGCACCCCCAAAACAGGTATCTGAACTTCCTAAAGACATGCCTCCTTTATCTAAAAGAGTTGAAATAAAATTCAAAGTGGACATAAAGAATGGGAACAGAGCCTACGTTTCTGGAACTACAAATTTACCTGACGGTACAAAACTCACAGTTTCTATAGATAGTAAATCATCTTATAGATACACAGGCAACCAATTTGATGTTAAAGTTGTAGGCTATCATTTTAAAGCAGAGCCTTTTGAAGGGTATGTATCAAGCTCACTTCCTACGGGACTTTACATTATTGATGTTTCGATGTATCTTAGTCACCAGTCTAGTAAAGTGAAGAAGATTATTGGTGATGAGGGACAAAACCTCAGAGGTAAACTTATTGACAAAGGTTTTGATATCTTTACCGTAAAAAAAGCAGGAAGTTTCTTTGTAGGAATAAGCAAGAAAGCTGCTGCTAAAGTAGAAAGAAAAGCTAAAAGAGATTCCGATAGGGAGGCTGATAAAATCTACAAGAGTTTAATGAGGTATGTTAAAATAGGATCATCTAATGAGGTAGAAAAAATACGGCACCACCGTTCAGAGGGCTTTAATTATAAACTCATACAACAATGTAATAATAAAATGAAAAAATATATCCAGCCATTTAGAGATTTACGAAAAAGAGCAAAAAACCTACCCCTCCGGGGTAGTGACTATTATATTTCTTTAATATTTGCAACTTCAGAGATGGCTGGTTCTTGTTGTCTAAAATGTTGTGATGGCGGACTGGATGATTGCAAGAAAATAAAAAGAGATTTAATACAGGCTAAGAAGGAAAAGAGATAAAAACCCAATAGGGCCAATCCAGGAATTAGAAGGTGAATTGATAATGGAAATGAAGGCTGAAATTAGGGGTGTTCTTTTACATGTAGTTTTACCTGTTTGTGTTGGTGCCTGTATTTATATTTTGTTCCGTAAAGAAAACTTAATTGTTTTTTCTTGGATTCGTGAGGTTTCACTTTTAGAGACTACCCTGATACTACGAAACTTGGTAGCTGGATGGAAAGAACAGATCCCATCACTTGTTCTATATTCCTTACCTGATGGGATATGGGTTTATTCAGCTACTTATTTAATGTTGGTAATATGGAAAAATAATTGGAAACGTATTACTGCTTTATTTTGGATACTGACCCCAGTAGTTCTAGGTATAGGGTCTGAGTTATTACAATCAGTTAAAATCATTAATGGCTTTTTTTGCTATTATGATATGGTGTTTTACATGATCGGATTTATTTTACCCTTAATAATGTTTAGGAGAAATTATGAAAACCAAGAAATTATTGTTTAAACAGATGATGTCATTTATAGGTATTGCATCATTTATCTTTTTAGCTTTTGGTAGCAGTAATGAACCACATGACCCGAATGCTTGGAAAACACGGGATAATAAATGTGGGGCATATCACATGATGGAAGATTTTGTTGAGGGACGTTTAAAATCTCCTAGCACAGCAGAATTCCCAGGTATATTTGATGGAAAATTAGACCATGTAACTTCATTAGGAAATCATACCTATAGGATTGTTTCATATGTTGATGCTCAGAATGGGTTTGGGGCTCAAATACGAACAAGGTTCGTTGGTGAAATAGAACAAATAGGTGATTACCAATGGAGACTCATTTCCCTTAACCTTTTAGAATGACAACTATTCAGTGAAAGGTAAAATAAAAATATTTCCAGCTTGACAAATGCTGAAATACTGTTATATACTGATGCTGGTAGAGGTATTTTATGAAAGGTATATAATGATGAAACGTATAGATGTAAATGATATTATAGGCCGACGATCAGGCATCTTAACTGTTATTGCTTTTCTTCGTAAGGAGCCTTACAATAAAAAAAGAGGTAATTATATTTACCGTTGTCAATGTGATTGCGGGAATATTACAGAGGCTAAAAGGGTGTCTTTACTGACAGCCCATATAAAATCGTGTGGTTGTTTAAAACCTGAGAACCGTCTACGTCAACAACACCCTTCCTGGAAAGGTCATGGGGATATTAGCAGCACTATGTGGAAATATTTTACCAACCTTGCTAAAATACGAAAATTGTGTTTTGAAATTACAATAGAACAAGCATGGGAGTTATTTGAGGAACAGAAAAGTTTATGTGCTTTAAGTGGTGTTCCTATATCTTTTTCTTCGGATACAAGTAGCATATCTCCTAACACTACTGCATCTCTTGATAGAATAGATAGCAGTAAAGGGTATACCTTGGATAATATTCAGTGGTTACATAAAAAAATCAATTGGATGAAACAAAGATACACCCAAAAAGAATTCATTGACTGGTGTTGTGCAGTTTCGGCTTGTAAAGGAGCCCCACAATGAAAGCCTTTAAACGTAAAACCTTCGAAGATATTATAGGAACTAGGATAGGATTTGTCACAGTTATTAGTCTTCAGGGACAAGATGCTCAGAAACGTCCTGATTACAATTGTGTTTGTTCTTGTGGGAAAGCAATCATTAGGAATAGATACACCTTACTCCACCAAGATAGTTCTTTCTCTTGTGGGTGTCAACGTAGTCAAAGAAACAGTACTCAATGGACAGGCTATGGTGAAATTAGCGGGTCTTTTTGGCATATTCTTAAAAATAGGGCAAAAAAACGTAATTTAGTATTTGATGTTACAATAAAGCAAATTTGGGATTTATTTCAGAGACAAGATAGAAAATGTGCTTTATCAGGGGTGCCTCTTATTTTTGCTCCTCGTGATAGACAAAAAACAAAACGAACTGCTTCATTAGACCGTATTGATAGTTTAAAAGGGTATACGCTAAATAATATTCAGTGGGTACATAAACACATCAATAAAATTAAGGGTTCTTTGATGGATATTGAATTTCAAGAATGGTGTTCTTTAGTGGCTAAATATAAGGAGGAGGGCTTATGTTAGTAGAAGCTGGTATCGGAGATGCTGTTGGAGCAGCCTTTGAGGGTGTCCCTGTGGAGACCATCCCACCTTTGAATGATTTAACTTATCGAAAACATCCAAAATGGAATCTCGGTAATGGTCGTTTTACTGACGATTGTCAGATGATGACTGCCGTAGCAGAGACTTTATTGTCTGGGGAATTGACAACTGCCAATTTAGCTGACCATTTTGTTAAAGCCTATAAACGAGACCCCCGTCCTGGATATATGCCAGGATTTAGAAAAGTTTTAGAGAATTGTACAAATGGCCATGATTTCCTTGACATTATCGTTCCATTCAGTAAACGGTCGGGTGGAGCTATGAGGGCAGCCCCGTGTGGCCTCATATCTAATCGACATGAAGCTATTGATATGGCAATGTTTCAGGCCTCCCTGACCCACGCCACACGGCAGGGGATGGATGCAGCTGCTGCATCGGCTTTGTTGGTTTGGTTATGTCTGGACGGCTGCCCACAAGATAAATTAGGAGCTACAATCAGGGGAGAAATACCTGGTTATCCTTGGGATGAAGTCTGGAAATGGAGAGTTAAGGTAGACGGTATCCCTGTGGTTCGTGCTGCTATTATGGCTGTGAGCCACTTCGACAACCTTCAAAAAATACTTCGGCTTTGTATAGCTTTCTCCGGTGACACAGACACGGTTGCTGCTGTGGCTATGGCTGCTGCTTCAATGCATCCTGCTATCTCTCAAAACCTTCCTGATAATCTGTATGAAGGGTTGGAAAATGGTGAGTATGGACGTGATTATCTTGAGGAATTAGACTGGAAACTTTTGAACCATTATGGGGTAGACCACCCACACGGGTTAACTCCCCCCGAAGGTTTAGAGATAGATACCACGATTGTAAAAGAAGATAAGGGAGTTTTGGGATTATTTGAGGAATAGGTATAATGGTAAAATGTAAAAGATGTGGGTATGAATTTCACGAAGATGTTGAAATATTAAGAAAAAATAACCAACTTAAAATCTATAAAGATTTTGAAGATGGTTCTATAGAGTTACATCATTGTGGAAAATGCCATCCTGTAACAGAAAAGGAAAAAAAACTAGGTGTTGAAGGTCTGGTGAAAAAATTATTTAGGTTAGACCAAGGAGAAAAAAATGGTCAGGTCGAAGTAACATTTACAGATGCTAAAGATCTACCTAATTAAAAATCTGTTTTAGAGGGGAAATTCAGTAAAGTTTCTATTGTACCTCCTTAATAGGAACATGATAAACTACTGGAGATGTATTATGCCAAATTTTGTAAAAAGCCCCGAAGACAAACGGCTCTGGAAAAAAGCTACTATGATTGCTGATAAGAATGGACACCAAGAAGACTGGTCTTACATATCAGGAGTCTTTCAGAAAATGAAAGGTGGTAAAGTGGCTGCTATTGTTAGTGACCTCAATACCGTTCAAGGTTTGGTTGGGAAAACAGTTGCCAGTGTGGATATTGCTGACTTCGATGGTGTTGCTGATGTGACCATGAGTGACGGTTCGATGGTGTTTATTCATACTCCACCCCCGGGAGCTAAAGTGATTCAAGCCAGTATGATTAATGATGCTTACACGGTTCTGGATTTAAAAGGCCATCAAGTAACTGCTGTAGAGGCTACTGATTGGGACCCTCATATTGTTAATCTCATGTTTGACAATGGTTCTGTTGTTGCTCTGCATACAGATGGAGACGCAAAATTGGCAGAAGAAAAGATCCCAGGTGGCAAAGCTAAAGACAAGAAACCCGAAGATTTCGACCCTGATGCTCTGGCAAAAGGTCAGAAGGTTGAGATGGAGCATACAGATGATCCGAACATGGCTTTAGAAATTACTATGGACCATTTGATGGAATCCGATAAATATTACGATGAACTAGAGAAAATGGAAAACAAGCTTGAGAAACAATCTCGGGACTTGGCTGACAGATTCATTCGAGAAGGTATGGTTGGAGACCCTGAGAAACGCTTGGCTCAACGATATTTATCCAAGAAAGCTGCCACTATCCAAACAGACACTTCCTCTGTTTATGTATTGGCTGGAGAACATTTAGAGAAAATTATTGCAGACGGAGAATTGTCCTCAGCCCTGATTGAAAAGGACTACAACCGAGCGGATAAAGTTATTCTGGATGCTGGTGGACTTGTATTCCACACAGGTTCTGATGGCTCTTATGATGTTGATGTAAGCCCTGCCAAATAATCCTAATTTTTTGGGGTAATACTACTTGAATATAAACAAGGAGGTATTATCCCATGACAGAAGTAAAAAATTTACATTTAGCAAACATCCTTACCGAAGTAGGTAACTCTGGAAACGGCACAATTGTGTGCATAACAGTCCGGAAAAAAGGTGTTGTTCGAGGCAAGGCTGGAAACAAGCAAACCTATGGAAATGATTTGGTTAAAGCTTTGGTCTGGACAGGTTTCAATCACGAAGCTTTGATGGAACGAAGTTCTGAAAAATTCAATGAGCTTTGGGAGACATCAGATTCCTTCATTAAGAATCTGACCAAAACAGTCCAAGACGCTGGATTTCCTAATATTACCGTCAAGGAAGTTGCAGAGGCAGCTTCTGAGGTTCAGCAATCATTATCCAAACCAATTCTGGAGGAAGATTTCAGGGACATCACCCCTGAGATGCCGAAAGAAGAAATTTGGGGTCCTCTGATAGTTGATGGGGAGAAAGTTCGTGGAGCTAAGATTTACACTGGCAAAGCTAACCCTGAGAACCACCGTGCTCCGATTCCGGGCACGATTTACATCAGCGGTGTTAAGCTGGGTGAAGTCGTGATCGAAGCTGCCCAGCAATGGGAAACCAAGAAAAAAGCCAAGACGGTTGCCAAGGATATCATCCGAAAACGATTACCCATTGGCTTGTATGTCAATTACTGCCTTGGTGTAGGTAATTACTTAGGCTTAACCGTTGGTCAAGCTGCTAGTGCTGATGCAAAAGCAGCCGGTATGGAAATCAACTCCGAACTTGTTAGATCACTCTTCAAGATTGGTGCCTAATTGATCTCGTAAGTTAGCCATAAATGCTTCCCGATCAGATTCATGATCGGGGGCACAGGCTTTTAACCACTCGAAATCTTCTTCACATAACTTGATAGCTTCATCATGGCTATAGGCAACGTCCATTTCTATACAATTTTGACCATCTATTCTGAAAAGAATATGTTTGTCTTCCAGTGGGAAAATGGTGTGGGTAAAGACTTTAGTTAAACCACCAACCCCTTTTTGGTAAGAACCTGAAACTAAACATACCGGTGTAGATTTTTGGGGTATTCCATCTTTTGTTATGTTAAAATCAGCCCGTTGTTGTTCCATCTTTGCAGGTAGGACACCTTCTAACATGTCTTTAAGACGGCTTGGGGGAAGTTTGTCTCTTAGGATTTTTGTAATCCTTTCAATTTCTCCATTTATGTCTTTGACTTCCCTGATCTTTTTCTTCTCTTTCCCTGATTCGATGATCTGTTCAAGAAAAGCTCGTTTGTTCCAGATAGCTTAAAGCATAATCTTGAACATATAAGGCCAAAAAATAATAGTTTTTAGGTATGTGAAGAGGTTGGAAGGGTCATCATTAGAGGGTAATTCTTTATTAAGGTACTCTCTATATCCTGACCGCAAAGCCATATTAGTTGCCTCAATCAATATGAGAAAGACAATAAATGCCAACCCTATTAGCATGTAATAAGGGATTCCTGTTATTACTACCCATTTTAAAAATTGCGTAAGTACTCTCATTTCTGAAATGTCCATAGTGTTCTCCTTTTTCTACTACAACAACCCACAACTTTTGAAAACTAAGCTGATTATTACTTTTGGCTTAGTTTCTCTTTTTTGTGGGTTGTTGAAGTGTAGAAGATGAAACACTGACAATTTTTTAAGGAGAACGACAATGACACAAAGAACAAATGCAAATAGCCCACTCTTAGGAATGCTTTTAAACAGCTCTCGTAAGGGAACCTTCTCAGGTCTTATCACTCAAAAGGTTGGTAAAACAGTCGGCCCCAAGGGTTCTAAAGTGACCTACGGTGACGATGTAGTCCATACTGTAATGATTACAGGCTTTAGCTACGAACGTCTGGTAGAACGCAGCCTGAAGGCTCTGGACGCTATGACCGTAGCTGACCTCACTGCCGAAGCTACCAAACGTGGCCTTCAAGGTTATATTGGTAAAGGCAAAAACAAAGTTTTGACCCCCATCCTTGCTGCCAACATTGGTGAGGCTATGATGGAGTTGAAAGATTCTTTCAATCGTACTCTCGATGACACTCAGGAATCAGAATCAACCACAGCCCACGTTTACGAACCTCTGGTTATGGATGGTGAAGTGGTTGTCGGTGCTCGTGTTTACCGATGTGTAGCCGATACAGGCCGTAAATGCAAATGCCGAGCCTGTACTGATGATGCTAAAGCCCCGTTGGATGGCACAATTTACTTGCAAGGCTTGAAAATCTGGTCGAAAATCCTGACCCCTGCCCCTAACGGTAAAGCCCCAGCAGTCAAATCAGCCCCTAAAACAGTGGCTAAGAATATGATTCGTGGCCTGTTGCCTGTCAGCAGATATGTGAGTTACCGTCTTGAACCCTTAACAGACTTCATGCTTCGTGCTGGCGGAACTGCCGAAATCGAAGCCACTGAGCAAGGTTTTCTCGTAACTGACGAAATCGTGGATGTCATCAATAAGGTGGCATAATGTCAGATGATTGGACAAAAAACAGACGAAAACTCATTATCCTGACAGGTGGTATTGCTAGTGGTAAAAGCAGTGTCGGTCAGGATTTGAAGGAGTTTGGAGCTTATAAAGTCATCGATGCAGATGAGATTGCTAAGTTTTTAATCACTCATTCGGGTGGTGCTCTTTTAATCAGGGAAGAATTCGGAGATAAATACTTTAACCAGCAGGGAAACCTGATTCGGCCAAAGTTCCGACGGATGATTTTCAGGATACGGGTGCTAAACAGAGGCTAGAGAGAATTATGATGCCTCTTATTTCTTATAAGACTCTGGGACTATGGAGGACTTACCGACGACATACTCCAGAGAATGTCATTGTCGTTGAGGCTGCTTTGTTTACAGACCCTACGTTACTTACTCGACACCCTTGCCTTCAGGAAATCCATGACAGAGCTTGGGGAGTCATTACTGTAACAGCCGACCCAGCCACTAGGCTACAGAGAGTAATGGCTAGGGATGGGGTAACTAAAGATGAGGCTAAACACGCCCTATTTTGCCAACGGATGGGTGCAACTTATCCGGCGGATACGAAAACTTGGTCTATTAATACGGACGTGTCTCGTGAAAACACACGAGAGCAAGTGCTTTCGGTATGGAACCAAATACAAAAAGGATAAACCATGAAGGTAGCAATATTTATAGATGGCCAAAACTTTCACCGCCAATGGCTTGATCAAGCCGATGGCTATCCGTTTGATTGGTCTTGGTTAATGAAATGGGTGATGAAGAAGGTTGGTGGAGACGAGCTCTTTGGAGTTCATTATTACTCAGGAGACCTTCCGGGGTCTGGGATTCATACATTTATGGATAAATTAGAGAGAACCCAAGGATTCTTTGTCCGCCGGTTCCCTCTCAAGAAAATGAAAGCCCACTGCCCTCTGTGTGACAAGAACTATGAGTATGCACGGGAGAAAGAGGTAGATACAACTATAGTAGCCGATATTGTACGGATGGCTGCAATGGATGTGTTTGACGTGGCTGTATTGATGTCCGGTGATGGGGATTTAGCTCCTGCATTGGAAACAGCTCGGTTATTTGGAAAAAAAACATGGGCAGCCACTTGGACAGGAGGATTGTCTCATCGAATCAAGGAGGCAGCTTTCGGTTGTATTGATTTGATGGATGCCATTGATATTGTTCAAAAAGAACGACAGGATGAACTGGATGCCGAAAAAGAAGATCAGATCAATCTCAAAACAGCGGAAGATATTATAAAAACTGAACTGGAATCCTTGAAAAATGAAGCACTGGCAAAGGCAAAATCGAAACTGGCTTCCTTGAAAGAAGATCACTTGGAACCTGTTAAGATTATTTCCAAGCCTGAGCAAGAAAAGGAACAAGTTGCATTGAGTTTCACGATGGATGAACTGTACTTCATGGAAGGATTAATCATGGCAGCTGTCAGATTACCTTTTGTTGGAGTAGGGTATTTTCTAGGTCAGTGGGATATGGGTGCAGATATACTTGAAACCCGAGAAGAACGACAGAATATTCTGGATGCTTTGATAAATAGAGGGGTGTTAGAATTAAGAAATTCCCCTCCTGAAGGCGGGCAGCATATTACATTTAAAAATAAACCTGCCAACATTGACAGGATGATTCAAGAAAAGTTGGCAGGTAGAACCCCGATAGGAACCTTTGCAGATGCTATGCATGATGTAGTTCCTATTAAGAAAGGATAAAATTATGCCTCCAGAGAATGAAGACCTTTATAATACCATCCGAGATAATAAATGGAAAGTCGGTGATGTCCTTTGGGATCAGAACCCTGGTTTTCAGGTAGGTGACACGTTCACGGCTGGTGGGACTATTACCTTAAAGGTGGTGGATACCCGAACCCGAGCTACGAATTTGAAAAAAATGCCTCATTCGAAATGTTATTTTGAGCAGGATGGTATAATTAACGTCAATGAGTTTGAATTTCAAATCATTGATATGTTTGGTAGTAAGTAAAGGATAAAATTATGCAAGATCATCAAACATGGTTCGATGTTAAAGCTCGAACCATTTTTAAAGTTATTGGTGGGAGTCATGCTTACGGTATGGCCACCTCAGAGTCCGATATTGACTACAGAGGGATTGCTATTCCTCCTAAAAATATCGTGTTCGGATTTGCCTCAGAGTTCGACCAGGCTGAATCAAAGCCTGACCCGAATTACCCTGAGAAAGAAGACTCTGTTATTTATAATATCAGAAAGTTCTTCAAGTTGGCTGTTGCCAATAATCCGAACATTCTTGAGTTTTTGTGGATGCCAGAAGACTGTATCATTCTGACAACTCCGTGGATGGAAAAAATTATTGAGCATCGGGATAAGTTCCTTTGCACGAGAGTTAAACATGCTTATTCAGGATATGCTATGGCTCAACTTAAGCGGATAAAATCACATCGGGGTTGGTTACTTAACCCTGTAAAAACCCAACCGAAAAGATCAGATTTTGGGTTACCTGATAATCAAGACTTAACAGAATTAAAAAAATCTATTGAAATGATAAATAAATCAGGTCTTGATGCTATGCAGTTGTTTGGGGAACAAATCCAGAAAGAGGCATCCTACAAACAGGCTTTGAAGAACTGGAGATCTTATCAGAATTGGAAAAAGTTTAGGAACCCAAAACGTGCTGAGCTCGAAGCAAAACACGGGTATGACACCAAACATGCTGCTCATTTGATTCGTCTGATGAGACAGGGTTATGAAATGATGACCACCGGTGAAGTACATGTCCGTCGTCCTGATGCGGAAGAGCTACTGGCTATCCGTAATAAAGGTATCTGGTCTTATGATAAATTGATTGAATTTGCTGAGGCAATGGATACTAAGTTGGATACTTATTATAAGTCTGGGGAGTGCAAACTTCCGAAGACTCCGGACATCAATTTTTTAAATGATTTGTGTACGGCTACAGTAGAGGGTTATTTGGCTCAACACGGATAAATTCTCGTTAAACTATCAATAGTCTCCTTTAGGTGTAACAAAGATTTGATTTTTTGTGCCCTTGAAGGAGATTTTTTATGTCTAGTATCAAAACAGCCGTTCATAAAACAGCTCATTTATATCGTTACGCCAAGGAAAACTGGGCATCAATGACGGTACCTGAGAAGTATGCCACAATGCAACATTTGGCTCATAAAGCTATCATGTTGAAACATGGTTTGAATAAAGCTGCCGTTCGAGACGGTATGGGATTTATGGTCTATATGATTAATGAGGCCAAGAACAACTCCAAATTCTATGAGGGTTTGATTATCCCTGAAGATGGTGGTTGGAGAGTGATACGGCGTTGGGGTGCTCTGACAGATTCCGGCCAGACCGGTCGTATTGATGGTGCAAAATTCGATGAGGGTCCAAAAAGTTGGCATGAAGCTCTGAGTAGTGCCAAACGAGAATTGAAAATGCACTATGCCAAACGTGTTGGTAAAGGGTATGTGGATGCTTATGGCAGGGATCACGTTAGTCCTGTAGATGGCCTGAAACTCCCGATGGGTCAATACCCAGTAGGCTTGAGCCGGAAACCAGGCTTTGGTTGGGGTGAACAATCAGTAGCCCAGTGCCTCCCTTCCTTGAAATACATCGTAATGGATTTGGCTGAAGCCAAAAAAGAAATCCAGCAGAACAAAACCTCTGAAACCATTGAGAATACTCTGGAACATGCTTTGGATATTATTAAACGTCTGGCTCACGAAGATTCCACGATGGCCAATAAGCTAAAACAAGCTATGGCTAAGATGCTTCGTCGAGTTAAAGGTTCCACACGATTCCTTCCTGATCCTGATGGCAAGGCTCTGGTTAAAGAACTTAGTACCGTGATGCGGTACATTGGTAAACAGACTGCTTATTGTGGCGGGTCTATTCGAGCCAATGAAACACCTGTAGAATAGTTTTTTGAAAATCAACTAGGAGACATCATGTCCGATTCCAATCCAGATCTGAAGAAATTACAAGCTCTTGCTCCCCGTCTCCTCGATGAGTTTTGTCCTCCTGGTCATCTTTTGAATCCTGACGGGTTCACTAATTACGATGTTAAGGGTGAAGGGACATGTTTCGGTCTAAAGTCTTACTTTGATGGTGAGGGTCTTATTGCCAGTCAAAGAGTTTTCATAACAAAAGGAACTTCTTTCCCAGAACACCGTCATGAAGAATCAGAACTTTCCGTGATATATGAAGGAAAAGTTCTATTTATCTTCGGAGAGGATGATGAAGAACAGTTATTAACTCCCGGGAGTCCTCCTGTATTTTTTCCACCTGATGTTAAACATAGAGCAAGAGCCCTAGCAGATAGTTGGTTGTATTGTATAACAGTCCCCGCAGATAAAGGATACCCCCGATGACAGGTACGGAAAAAAACCCACAGTTGAATACTGAGTTCATCCACACTCTGGTAAAAAACATTGAGAATCTCAGTAATGCTCTTGAGAAAATCCAAGAGAAAGAGAGTAATGCTCGTGTAGAGACCATTGACCGGATCAATACGGTCAAGGATGAGTTGAAAGATCTTATCAGTAAAAAAGCAGCAGAAGCTATAGTTTGCACCGCTTCGGTAAAAACTGACACTGCTACAATGAAATCAGACATTAAGACTCTGAAAACTGACACAGCTATAATGAAAAAAGATTTTAAAGCTGTGACTAAAGAGAGTATTATGACGAGCACCAAGGTGAAAATCTATGTTGCCATCGGAAGTTTTCTCGGTGGTGGCCTTGTTTCAGGGATTTTCATTCTCATTGCTAAACTGATGACCAATCAAACTCCCTAACATGTCTAATTCAACTGATAAATTAACCCGGCGGTGGTTATTAAAACAGGCCAATCATTCTGAAGTAATCTATCTTGGTCTTTTTTTATCTTCAATGGATCAGAGAAAACTGATAAAGAAGTTCGGAAAAAAGCATTCTGAAATTCATGCCGACCATATGACTATTTGGCATTTCATGGACGGAGGAGACCCTAAGATAGAAACACTTCCTCTGGGGAAATCTTTTTCTCTGAAAATAATCGGTTATGTAGAAGATGATAAAGCTCAGGTTATCATCCTCCAACCCCCTTCAAAGTTCAAACCTAAATCAGGGCGTACTGCCCACATCACTTTAACTCTTGCATCTGGGGTTGGTCCCAAGTATTCCAACGATTTAATAGCCCGTGAAGGCCGTAAAAGCACTCAGAAGGGACTCCCAACCGTTACAGGTAAGTTAGGGTGGTTTGATGGAGAAAAAGCAAGGTACGACCTACCAACGGCTTAGTTTCTTTAAGTTGTGGGTTGTTGTATTAGAGATGCCTCTGTAGCTCAGTTGGTTAGAGCTGTAATCTCTAAAATTATGATCGAAAGTTCGAATCTTTCCAGAGGCACCAATTATTTTTCTCTGAAAGACTTGACAATCTGAAAAAAAGGATTATATTTAAAACATGAGACATTTACCAAACATTTAGGTTTCCGCCAGAGCACCTCCTAGTTAAGGTTTGTAATACCTGTTATTACCGAACTTTTAATTCATTTAACTAGGAGAATCAATATGTTATCCCAAGAAGATAAAAATTTAATAGCTGATCTTAAAAAACAAATCAAGGAAACAGCTCAAGAAACTCGTGAAACTCGTAACGAATCCCGCAAAACTCTTATGAAAGCTCGTGCTTTACGTCGGGCTGACTCTGTAATGGTTCAGTATGATATTACTGCCTTTACCAAAGAAGCTGTTAGCCTTCGTGAAAGCACTAAGGATATTGGCCAACGTGAGCGTTTTCTGGCTTACGGGTACCTCCGTGGCCGTAAATACAAGCAGTTAGAAGCTAAGACCCACACTAATGATTGGGATATGAAAGGCATTATTTCTGGTGCTGCTCGTGTGGTGTTGGCGGATAAGACAGGTTTAGACAATCTGAAAACCTGGTGGAAAGAGGATGTAACTCGGTTTGATATCGAGCCACAAGAAGAAATAGAAGAGGTCGTGGCCGGCTAATTTGTCCTTAATCTGTCTATAAACCCCATAATGCAGGAGATGATTGTTTCTCCTGCATTTTCCGTTTATGGAGGATATTATGCCAAGACAAGTAAGACAACGTGAGATTCTGAATGTTATTGCTGATACATTCGGTCCTGCATATTATGTTGGTCGGAAACAACCCCAACATTTATTCATTGTTACAATAACCGGGGCAGCTACAGTAGCTATCAGAGGCCGGCAAAAAGACGGTCCTTGGAGAACCTTAATAACAAGTGCCGCTGATGCTGAGATTAATCTGGATGATTATGGTTGGTACGAGTTCCAGGCTACGACTTCTGGGATGGGTATCGGAGCTACTGCAAGTGTAATTTGGGGCTGGGGTTAAACAAGGAGATAACTAATGGCAGATGATTCAACTAAAGTATACCCTCCACAAGCCGGAGAACCCGAAGCCCATGCAGATACTCACGAACCTGGTGGTGCTGATGAGGTAACAGGACTTCCTGCTGCCCCTCATGCTGCTTCACATATTTCAGGCGGTGACCAGATTCAACTGGCCACAACAGTCCAAAAAGGGCTGATGTCGGCTGCCTATGCAGGACGAATTAATGCTTCTGGTTTGGCTACACCGAATACAATTCATGTTGATACAAACAGGTCTGATATTTATGTCCCTGATGGCAACCCTGCATTTCCATATAAAACTATTCAAGAGGGTGTTGTTGCTGCGGGTAATGCTACGAAACCCTCAGCTTCAAATCACGTTCATAAGATGCCTAACTCGGTTGATGTTGGAGCAGACTCGGCAGGAACAGCTCAAGGATTAATATCAGGGCATAGTCATACTGGTGGAACTGATGGTCCTATTTTAGACCAGAGTGAAACTCATCAGAATGCTGATACAGATGTTGCTACTATTTCATTGCATCATACGATAGGGTTAACGGCTACTACATCTGCTGCTGGTAACCATACCCATGCTGAATTTACAGCTTTGAAATGGGATGACCTTCGATTCCCTGCTATTGCTCAGAATCTGGATGGTGGTAATAGAAGAATTGATTATGACTATATTGAGGTTGGTGCTAATTTCCAAGATAATGCTCGATACACCAAGGACCCGTTTGTTATGTTAGGGCAGTTCCCACACAGTTATGCTCAAGGGACAGACATCCATCCCCATATTCATTGGCTTCAAAACTCAGCAGACTTCCCACATTGGGTAATGCTGTACCGCTGGACAATGAATGGTTCTACTCCAGGTGCTTGGCAGGGTCCTGTCAAGATAGATACTCATGTTTTCACGTATGCTGGGTCAGACATTATCCAACTGTCAGAGTTCCCAGCAATTTCAGGGGCTGCAATAACTACAGTAAGTTCAATATTAGATATACGTTTCTTCCGAGACACAGCTAATGCTAGTGGTTTGTTTGTTGGGTTAGACCAGTACTCTGGAAATGCCTTGTTAAAAGAATTTGACATCCATTTCCAGAATGATGGTCGTGGTTCAACTTTAGAGTATTCTAAATAGAAAGAGATATGACTTATGACAATTATACATTACCCCCAAAACGGAGCCAGCTCTAGTACCGCTTCAAGTGTGAGTGTGACTACTGGAGGCTTTGATGGTAATCTTTCACCTGCCGATGATACCGTTCAAAAGGCATTGGATACCGTAGACGATATGTCTACAGGCGGGTCATCTACAGCAGCAGGTACAACTGTAGACACCACGGATTTCGATGGCAACCTTTCGGCTGCCGATGACACCGTTCAAAAAGCCCTTGATACTATTGACGATATGCCAGCCAGTGCTGGTTTTGTATTATACGATATTTTTGTTGATGCTTCTGGTGGTGGTAATTACACTTCTATAGCAGCAGCTATTACAGCCGAAGGTGCTGACAAGAGCTACTTCGTTAAGCACGGAACGTATGCTGAGACAGTCAATGTTACAATACCTGACTGTAATATTACCTTTGATAGAGTATTGATAACAGGTGGTACTATCAAAGTAACCGTATCAAGCAATGCCACTCTTATTGGTGATCTTGAAATCAATACTACTGGTTATGGCATACAGAGAAATATGATTGTTTATTCAGGTAGTTATGTTAAGGCAGAACATTTTACGTGTAAACTGACCCCAACAGCTATCAATACAACTGATATCCTAATACTAGCACTCATTACAGGAACTAGAGCAGATTTCGGTCTGATAAGAGCAAAGGATGTTACAGCAGTATCAACCACCCAGTTCAGAGTTATTACATTAACCGGTGGTGCTCATATGAATAGGTTACGTGTAGATATTGACACGGTAAACTTATCTGGTGGATCAAGTAATTCAGGTTCAGGAGTTTTACTTGAAGCTGTTGATGATAATTACATTACAGGTGTTATCAGAGATATGACAAACTGTAGAGGTTTCAATCTCTACAATGCTGATTATACTACCCTTGCTGGTGTGTCAACAGGTTGTACTGACAATTATTATGCATCCGGTGGTACAGGTATCAATGTTACTGGACTGAATCATGCTCACGCTTAAATTTCAAGTTCTGGGTATAATAAATTAGTTCAATAAATTGTTTATTATACCACTGTTATAGAAGGTTTTTTTAATGATTTAACTTGGAGAGATAAAAATGATAGGAAGTAAACTTACAGCAACATACACCCCTGATAATGGTATTTTAACACCCGACCCAGCAGCTGGTGCTTGGGGTGATGCTTTGGGTCTTTGGGCAGATTACATACTGACTAGTTACGGTGGTGGTTCTTTTGGTGCCCAAGCTCCGGAGGGTGAACCAACTTTTGGGGCCTGTGATTATGTCAACACTTCAGATTCCAGCGGTCCTGCTATCCGTATGGTACTCGTTTATGATGGCCCATTTCAAGAAATTGACTTAGCAGTAGCCCAAACAGCTTTTGAAACAGCTTGTTCTCAGGCTACTGCAAAGGCTGCAATGGCTGCTTTCGACTCTGCTGGTGCAATGTCATATGTCAGTGCCTACGTTGAACAGTGGAGTGATGAAGAGACCCCGTAACCATTGCTTTGGAGAGATTGAGGAGAAACTAAGATGGCTGGTGTAATATTAATTGTAACTTATGCCCCTAATAACACTATTTTAACACCTGACCCTGCTGGTGGTGTTTGGGGTGATGTGCTTGGGGTTTTTATTGATCCTGCAAACCCTGGTAATTCTGGGTGGATGGAGGCTATTTTTGATAGTGGTTTTTGGGCTTTCAGTCCTCAAAGCCCTCCTATTTTTTCTGCTGTTGATTTTACAAATGATCAAGAAATAGGGCCGGTTATCAGGATATCATTAAAGTATGATGTTTATTT